>UMDW01006600.1_pt1 | contig 35109 bp, 30 predicted proteins | sample 1964611 | NCBI WGS metagenome assembly UMDW01 (sample SAMEA4836006, study PRJEB28245) | human gut metagenome | biome: gut microbiome; material: fecal sample | place: Denmark | collected 2008 | reverse complement strand
GAGCACACGGACTACCAGAAGAGTTCCCACACAAAGTATTAGAAGAAGCTGACAGAGTTATCGTTCCAATACCAGAAGAAGAAATAAAAAGAAGAATGGATTTAAGAGATTTAAAAACATTCACAATAGATGGTGAAGATGCAAAAGACTTAGACGATGCAGTTTCAATAGAAGTATTAAAAAACGGAAACTACAAACTAGGTGTTCATATCGCCGATGTTTCTCACTATGTTAGAGAACATTCAAAACTAGATAAAGAAGCTATAAAAAGGGCAACTTCAGTTTATCTAGTTGATAAAGTAATACCAATGCTTCCAAAACAACTTTCAAACGGAGTGTGTAGTTTAAATCCATTTGAAGATAAATTAACTTTATCAGTATTTATGGAAATAAACGCTGACGGTAAAGTTATAAAATACGACATAGCAGAGTCAATAATAAACTCAAAAGCTAGAATGACTTATACAGAAGTATCTGACATATTAGAAAAAGATGATGAAAAATTAAAATCTACTTTCTCTAACTTAGTAGAAGAATTCCACAATGCTGAAGACTTAGCTAGAATTCTTATGAAAAGAAGAGATAGAAGAGGATCAATCGACTTTGATTTCCCTGAATCAAAAATAATATTAAATTCAGAAGGAAAAGTAGCAGATATTAAGTCATATGAAAGAAGAATATCAAACAGAATGATAGAAGAGTTCATGCTTGTGACAAATGAAACAGTAGCAGAACATTTCTTCTGGTTACAAACTCCATTCGTTTACAGAATACATGAGATTCCTGCAGCAGAAAAAATGGAGAACTTAAGCAAATTTATAGCTACATTTGGATATAGTTTAAAAGGTGATTTAGAACAAATTCATCCAAAAGAAATCCAAAGAGTTCTAAAATTAATAAAAGGAACACCAGAAGAAGAATCAATAAGTACAATCATGCTTAGAAGTATGAGACAAGCGAGATACGCGCCACAATGTGTGGGTCACTTCGGTTTAGCGGCACAATACTACTGCCACTTTACATCACCAATAAGAAGATACCCAGACTTACAAATACACAGAATAATAAAAGAACAATTAAACGGCAAATTAACTCCAAAGAGAAGTGAACAACTTGCAAACATAGTTGAGTATGCATCTAACCAATCTTCAGAACAAGAAAGAGAAGCTGAATTAGCAGAAAGAGATGTACACGATTATTATAAAGCTGTTTATATGGCAGACAGAATTGGTCAAGAATTCGACGGAACAATATCAAGTGTTACATCATTCGGTATGTTCGTTGAATTAGAAAACACAGTAGAAGGATTAATCAGAATGGTCGACATGACTGACGATTATTACAACTACATCGAAAGCAGCTACTCATTAGTTGGTGAAAGAACTAAGAGAGTGTTCAGAATAGGTGACCAAGTTAGAATCAAAGTTAGCAAAGTAAATGTAGACTTTAGAGAAATCGACTTTGAATTAGTTTCTGTAAAAGAAGACAACAGATTAGTAAATAAGGCTGTTGATGAAGATACATTAAAATAGTTGATAAAAATTTATAGAAGGGATATTATAAAGTAAATAGCGTTATTTTGTAATATCCCTTTTTAATGTGTAAATTTAAAGGTAAATAAAATGCATTGAAATGGAGGAGTGAATATGGTAGAACCAGAGGAATACAGTTATGAAGAATTTCCCGAATCGTCGACTGTAACAAGAGGAATGAATGTAATAGAGTTTGAGGATGATATCGCCTCAGTAGTATGTAAAAGATATGTGAATTATGTTGAAAGGGATGGGAAACAATTAAAACTACAATTTCTGATGCCTTATTACACAGTTGAACATATGGAAAAATTGCCATGTGTTGTCTTTGTACAAGGGTCAGGTTGGATTAAACAAAAGTTGTATCTTAACATTGGGAACTTATCAAAATTAGCAGACAAAGGATATATCATAGCAATTGTCCAATACAGATCAGCAGAAGATGCACCTTTCCCAGCACAAGTTCAAGACATTAAAACAGCTATCAGATTTTTAAGACAAAACGCATCAGAATACAAAATCGATCCAAACAATATATTCTTATGGGGAGATTCATCAGGAGCACATGTATCATTAATCACAGGAATTACAAGTGGTGTAACAGAATTAGACACAGACGACTACAGCGATTATTCTGACAAAGTAAACGGAATAGTCGATTTTTATGGACCAACAGACATAACAAAAATGAATGATGCACCAACAACAGCAGATTACACAGTTGCCGACAGTCCAGTCGGAATATTGATAGGGAAATTAGACGTTACAAAACACGAAGACAAAGCACAAAAAGCAAACGTATTAAATTACATTACAAAGGGTAGGGATATACCGCCGATAATAATTTTCCACGGCAGCAAAGACAGAATCGTTCCATTCGAACAAAGCGCAATGTTGCACGAAAAATTATTATCAGAACACAAGGAGAGTACAATTTACAAAATTATGGGACAAGACCACTGTGGCCCAGGATTTTGGCAAGACGAGGTTATCGATTTAATCGACGACTTTTTCGAAAAACATATGAAAAGAATATAGTGGTGAACATAGGTATATATTTGGATGGATTATTGAAATTTTCTAAGGGATAGTTCATCCTTTTCTTTTGCTGAGAACTTGACGAAATTGGTAAACTATGATAAATTATAAATCAGTCTAAAATAAGTAATAAAGAAGGTGAAAGTATGGCAGGAACTAAAAATTTAGCGACAAACAAAAAAGCAAGACACGAATACTTTATAGAAGAAACATACGAATGTGGAATCGAATTAAAAGGAACAGAAGTTAAATCACTTAGAATGGGTAGAGTAAACCTTAAAGACGGATTTGCATCTGTGGATAACTCTGAAGTTTTCCTAAAACAAGTTCATATAAGCCCATACGAACAAGGAAACTCTTTCTACAAATTGGACCCAATGAGACCAAGAAAGCTCCTTCTTCATAAATCTGAAATCAGAAAATTAATAGGGGCAACAACAATAAAAGGTTACTCATTAATTCCACTTAACATGTACCTTAAAAACGGTAAAGTTAAAGTAGAATTAGCATTAGCAAAAGGTAAAAAACTTTATGACAAACGTCAAGACATGGCTAAAAAAGATGCACAAAGACGTATCGAAAGAGAAATGTCTGGAAGATACTAAGTTTGTGCAACAAATGAAAAATATTTCATTGATTTTTTAATCAAAAAGTATTATATTATTAATACAATAATATTTTAAATATACAACTTAATATGGTGGAACAATAAATAACAGTTTGCAAAAGTCTCAAAGACTCTAAACATCCATGGGGGTGTAAAGGTTTCGACGTGGGTTTGGAACTTGAGGCTGCGTGTCGTGTTACTCCTCTAGATCACGTAAAACCTGGGGAATTAAAATAAACGCAAACGAAAATTACGCTTTAGCAGCTTAATAATTGCTGCTTGTCCCTCTTAGCCCTCCTGCCGGTTAAGACTGGACATCATTTATGCAGGGAACTACTTCTTGGGCGCCTCGACCTGAAGTGGACTAATTGAGGCTGGCTGATGATGTAGTCTGCCACTGGACGACATCAAAGGCGAGATACTAATACAGATGGCTACGCACGTAGATGCAGCGAGGAATGGGCTTGCGGACAGGGGTTCGACTCCCCTCACTTCCACCAGTACATATTTGAACCACTTACAAATATTGAAAAGACTAGGATTAACGCCTAGTCTTTTTTGTTTGCAACATACTTTGCAACATACCTAGAATAATTCATCTATACAGTTTACCGCCTGTGTCTTTTGATCCTTCATAACATGAGTATATATGTTCATAGTTGTATCTATATCAGCATGACCAAGCAGCACTTGAACTGTTTTTGGTGGTACGCCCTTTTCAAATAATCGTGTGGCATATGTGTGGCGTAGATCATGGAACTTGATAACAGGTAATCCAAGTTCCTTTAATAATCTTTGTAATGTACGTGTTGGACGTTTGGACTCGTAGGGAACGCCTACAGCATCACAAAGAACATAATCACTACTAACACCAGCTTGATTAAATATATCCTGTTGTAGTAGCTTGTAGTCTTTCAATCTATCAATTACCTTGCTTGGTACTGGAACAGTACGAATACTATTCTTTGTCTTTGGTCGTTGTTCTACTACTTCATATTTAACGACTTTATCCTTATCATATATTGGGATTTTCTGTAAGGTCTTATTTACAGTTATTTCATGTGTATTGAAATTAATATCCTTCCAATGTAATGCCTGTAATTCGCCTAATCTTAATCCAGTAGCTAAAGCGGTGATAAATAGCATTTCCATTTCATGCCCTTGGATAGCTATTAAAAATACGTCCTGTTCTTCCTTAGTTAGTACATGGATCTTGTCGTCCCTCTTAATCTTTGGTAATACAACTAGCTTACAATAATTCTTATCAATATAACCTTGTCTTTCGCCTTCTGTAAGACACGTTTTTAACTTGGTGTTGATCTGTTCAATAGTACTTGGTGTTACGCCTTGATCCAATAATGTTTGATAATATCTTTGTAGGTGTGTTGTTCTAAGAACGCCCAGCTTTACACGTCCTAAGCTGCTACCCTCTATGTATTTATGATATATCCCTATATAACGACTGTATGATTTAGGTTTAAGGTCGTGGGATCTGAACTCCGTAATCCAAGTATAGAACCATTTTTCTAGTGTTAGAGTGTTACCATTATTAGTTCCAAGTAACATTTTACGCTTGTAATCCTCTAATTTCTGTTTTACTTCTCTTTGTGTTTGGGCGTAGAATTGTTTGAATTGCTTTTTACCTTGATCATTATAACCAATCATTATTGATGCCCTCCAACCACTAAAGACGCCCTTGCGGTAATATTTTACGATTGATCCTTCACCTTTTGCCCTCATAAAATACCCTCCTTAATTATACTAAAAATAAATTTTTTTAAAATTTTTTTAAATACTTCTATTTTATCATATTTAACGTTGTCATAATATCACTTAAACGTTAAATATACATTTAATAACTTTATTTTGTATTATACTAACGTTAGATTAGGATTGGAATAGTTGGTATTACTAAAGTTGGGCAGTTGACATCTATATCATATCTGATGTATAACAATAGTGTGAGATAAATCACAACGAAATAAAATAAAAAGTATATTAGATTGTTCGGAATAATTAGGAGGTGAAAAAATGAATAAAAAAACAATAACAGTAAAGGAATTTGCCGCAGCATATGGTTTTGGTGTAACAAGATCTTACGAACTGATTAAACAAGATAATTTCCCTGTTATATATTGTGGTAGAAGAATATTAATATTAGTTGATCAACTAGATGATTGGTTCGCTCAACATAAAGGGGTGAGATTTTAATTGAACCCACTTTTTGACAACATAGTTAAACATAATTTATTTCCAGTTTATCCGCTTGTAGAGTTTGGAAAATATCCGAGAATAGAATGGAAAGAAGGACAAAATAAACATTATAAAAAAGATATTGAAGATCTTGGAGAATATGTAACAAGAATATCATCAAGCGGGAAAGAGGTTAGTGAGATTCTAACAGGATATACAATATCCCTTGGTGAAGAAAGTAATATCCTTGTTGTTGACCTTGATAATCACAACGACGGAATCAATGGTGTTGAGAATTTCAAAAATATAGTAAAGGATCTTGGAATAAAACCCGAAGATCTTGCAACTTTAACTGTATCAACTCCCCGCAAAGGCTACCATTTATATTTTAAGTATAAAGACGGTTTGAAAACTGGAGCAAATGGAGATTTGGGAATTGATTTAAAAGTTACTGGAGCAATAGTTGGCGGTGGATCAGTCGTTAATGTAGAATTAAAAGAGGGCGAAGATCCTACACGATATATACAATATAAAACATTAAATAAAAGACGTAGAAAAAATAAAAATAGCTTTAGGGGGAAATATACCGTTGTTCGAGATCTTCCAATAATAGAATTACCCGAACCATTATATAATTGGTTAATCAATACATTTGGGGCGGCTGACAATACGAAAAAGAAGATTAAAAAGACAAGATCAACAAGTTCAACATACTTTGAACCAGTAGCAACAGGATCAAGGAATGTAACTGCCTTTAAATTCTTAAATTCGATCACTAGAAACAACATGATCCAGCAACCCGAGAATATGAAAGCAATATTAAAGATGTTTTGTAATCAATATATGGAAGAACCTTTGGACGATAAGGAAATCAATACAATAGTTGATCAAGTAGCTGGATATTTAAATCCTTGGTATTGTAACGATAAAGGTAGGGTTATAATAGGTTCGCTTATGAAAGAGTTTAAATTAAATCATGAGTGTTACGCTAAAGGATCTTTAATCTATGTATATGATCCCAATGAAGGATTTTATAAAACTATGGATAAATACGACCTTAATGCTTGGTACAATGATCACGTTAAAGATGAGGATATAAATACAAACAAACAAAAGAATTTTAGGGAAACTGTATTAGATAATATTCCAGTTGTAGTTGATACATTCGATTTTGACAATAATTATATTTGCTGCAAAAACGGGATTTTTGATATTAAGAATAAAAAAATAATTTCATATGATCCAAAATATAAACTTGATAGTAAATTCAATGGTAATTACATAGAGGATCGAGAAGAATATAAAATAAAATTTGAAAATTCAAAATTTAAAAAATTTATTGAAAGTATAGTTGAACCCGATTCCGTTAGAACACTACAACAGATATTTGGGTTGGTATTGTGTCCTAATAGTGCAAAGGTTAATAAATGCGTATTGTTAGTGGGTGATGGATCGAATGGTAAAAGTACATTATTCGAGATAATGGAACATATGTTAATAGATAAAGAAGAGCATATATCAAGATTATCTGTAAATGATATAGGCGGGGAGTTCTCATTATCAGCGTGTGAAGGTAAAAGACTAAATGTTTGTCGTGATGATGAAAGTCGTCGATTTAGTGAAAGAGCGTTTAAATCGTTGATATGTGGTGAACCAGTAGCAGTTAATAGGAAATTCCAAGATATAAAGAATATAAGATTTAATTTACTTTGGATAGCTGGTTTTAATAGGTTACCAAGTACCAGCGATAAATCATACGGTTGGTTTAGGCGTCAACTATTACTTGTATTCAATCACACATTCGGAACACAAGATGAGATTGATAGAGGGGTTGCAACACATTTAAAGATCATTGGAATAGATGAAGAAATAAAAGCCAATGAAATGGATATAGTTATAAATTGGGCAATCGACGGGCTAATTGATCTAATAGAAAATTGCGATTGGAATGTATATAAAAGTGAAAAAATGATACAAGATCTTAAAGAGTATCAAGAAGATTGCGACAGTACAGTTAGATTTTTTAATACTTGCTGCATGAAATCAATGGGATCTTATGTCAGACAAGGAGATTTATATAAATATTATTGTGCTTGGTGTGATGAACAAGGAATACCAAAACAATATATACCACGTGATGCAGAGTTCAGAAAATCTATAAAAGGTAATTTCAAAATTGAAACTGATAAAAAAGGCGGTTATGCGGTATATAAGGATCTAAGATACATTGTTCAACACGTAAATAGTGGAGTTCCAGCAGAAGATCCAAGTATCAAACGTAAATTAAAAAAATTAAAAGATGAAATTAAAATGTAGGGGAGATAATTTAAAATGATCGAGATACAAATATTAAAAGATAAACAACAAGATTTTTCTATACTAGCAATAAAAGAATTAATCCAAGTTGCTGGTGTACGTGTCACATATATTGGTGGCGAAACGTGGATCACAGATATTGAAGACGCATATATCAGAGAGGATTTTATACATAATTCAGATACAAACCAAGCCGATTATGATATTATAGTTTCAGATCCAGCGGATAAAATGGGGATCGAGTTTTATCCATGTGATGTAGAAAATATAACAGTTACTAAATATGATAATAACAACGGTGTGGCTATTTGTTTTAAAAGTAAAATAGGATCTTATATTACTTTTACCAGTAAATTAGAAGATATAACAAATTCGATCTATAATTTAGGTTTACAATTTTCAATGAATAATGGTGAATATAAAATGGACGAAGAATAGAAGATTAACAAAGGGATTACCAAAAATGGTAATCCCTTTGTTATGTCTTGCCAATTTGACGTCCTTACGTCGATTTGTAGAGTATTTGATTAATTGATCAACAAATTGCTTGTCTAATATATAAATGGGTATTCTAGGAGGTTAACTTTATAGCTGCTACATTGAACCTGTTGTCATGGTGTATAAATACACTATGAGGTTATAAGGGTAGGTGCAAAAATACACCATGAGAAATAGGGGGGTAGGGTTAAATGTATACCACGAGGGGTAGATGTATAAATACACCAGTAAATAGAAAATAGTCCTTAAATATAAAATCCTTTATTATATGGCTATGTTAGCCATCTTCGTGATAGATATGACATAAAAACAACCACGCCTTAGACTTTTCAATACATTGAATTATAAGATGTGGTTGTTTTTATGACTTATTATAAATTCTTCGTGATATAGTAATATTATTAAATCTACAGATTATAATTTATCGCTAATTTAAAAATTTTCATATTCTTTAGGTATTGGAATGTTAAATTCTTTACATAATAATTTTACATCATGAATATCACTTTCTCCAAATTCATACCCTAAGTGAAATAAGACTTGATTTTTAGCATTTATACAAGAAACCATAATATTTCCTATTTTTCCAACACCATCGAATATATTTTTTTGAAAAACTTCGCCTTCATAACATATGGTTCCATCACAGTTATCTTTAAACATATGTAAATCAATAATTCGTAATTTATTATCAGACCAAATAGTATGTACTTCACTTGTATACTCCACTACAATTTCATTAAATCCTTTATTTTTAATTATTTCAATAAATTTATTATAGTTTTTTTCTTCTACAAATAAATCAATGTCATTATGCTGACGTGTTTCTTTTCCAAGTAAAGCATCTACACCCCAACCACCATCTAACCATATTTCTATATTATTATTATATGCCCAACTCAATATTTCACAAGCATCATTTATTCCAATCACTTTATCACCTCTAAAAATTTCTATTTATATATAATATTAATAATATCTTCACTTCACATTATATAACAATTGTGAACTTAATTATATTATACAAAGTATTCAATTATTTTACAATTATAAAATGGTTTCATTAATTCTAAGTAAAGTTCCTTATTTTATATTAACTCAATGAATCTATTTCTAATAGTGGCTCTAGTTACATATGTATCCTTAGTAGCTACATTCACTAGCATATCTTTAATTCGGTCATTCTTTTTATTCTTCTTACTTAGTTGTAGAAATTTAAACCAAGCCAAATAATTATTGATATATTTTGTGGATACACCATTAAAAGTCATTAACCATCTCTTAAAGCTACTGTGAAGAGCATTTATATGCTGTAAATGATAAACACTATCTATCATTGATTTTCCCCTAGGAACTTGCTTTAACTCTATATTCAACTTATCCTTTATTGCCATATATGATTTATGTGAATCTACGCAAAAAGTAGCATCTTCACATATTTTATTGTCAAAGAAGTTAATTATTTGATTTGTTGTAATTCTGCCATTACAAACAGCACCCATAAGGATATTTCCTTTTCTATCAATTGCTGTCTCTATACAAATCTGCTCTTTTGATATTCCTCTTTTCTTCTTATCATTTTTACCTTTACCTCTTTTTCTAGGGTTTCTAGGCATTACAAATTTAGTACTTTTAGAATGATTCCCTTTAAAAGACTCCTTAATAAAGCATTCATCTACTTCAACTATACCTTCAACTTTATCATTTTTTAATGATAGATTGATTACATCAAGTATCCTATGACGCATGTAAAAAGACGTTTTAACACCTACTCCGACTTCTTCAGCACATTTTCTTATAGAAAGTCCTAATATCATTAATTCACAGTATTTTAGCCATTTATCTAAGCCTAATTTTGTATTAGAAAATGGAGACATAGTAAACTCATCAAAACTTGTACGACAACGTTTACATATATATCTTTGTCTTCCGTTAGATTTCCCATTTTTATTTACATCTTTACATTGACATTTGGGGCATTCGTATCCTTTAGAAAATCTACTTTCTTTAACATTATCTCTAATTTCAGAAGAATTAAATAAAGTACTTAATACTTCTTGTGCTACTGAAATTAACTCTGTAAGTTCATTCTTTTTTAAATCTTTTATCATAGCTTTTATATCTATTTTTGACATAATATTAGGTATCCTTTCTGCAAATTAGTTGAAATATAGTTTATACCTATATTATAGCCTATTTTAGATATAATTAATCACAAAGTTAGCTAACATAGCCTATTATATAAATATAAAATCAAGTTTTTCATATAACAGAATTGATTTAATTCTTTTTATTTATACATAATGAACCAGTAAGAGTTACGGGCGGCATAAAAGGTTATTATTTAATTTGATATAAATAGACTTGCCATAAAGCATTTAGAAGGAAGGTAATAGTTATTTGTTTAATAGCAATAAATTATTTTAAACATAAAAAAAGACTAGGTTTTAACCTAATCTTCTTTCGGTAGCCAAACAACCTTTAAACTTAATATATCTAATATTTCTAAAACCTCACTATATTTGATAGTACCTCTAGTTATCTTGTTATTTATATTCTGTATTGTAGTTTGATTGTCCTTGGATCTTCTATTATTCATTTCCTCAATTACTTGTGTAAATGTAATACCTTTTAAAGCCATTTGACTTTTTAATTCTTTCTTTAAATCATTCATATTCCAATACCTCTGTTTATTTATTCATATGTATTATTATATCACAAAATATAAAATTATACTAGAAAGTTTAAAAAGTTATTGTGTTTTTATTCAACAGAGTGTATAATTGAACTATATTAAATAAGCGGCAAGGAGAATTGGGGTTATGGAATTTAAATACGAGTACAAAAGTAAAACAATATTCAGCGACGGTATATGGAAAGATCAAAATATAAAAGGTAATGAAAAATTAGTATTAATATATTTAATAGGACACTATAACCCAAAAGAAGGGTATGCGTTTCCAAGTATTAATACAATGGTTACAGAATGTGGAATTAACAAACGTACAGTAATTAAAGTATTAAGTTCTTTAGAGGAAAAAGGATATATTAAAAAAGTTCAATCACCTAAAATAAAAACTGACAAAGGTGTGCAATACCAAAATAATAAATACTTTATAAAATGTGCTGGATATATGTGTTATAAAAAAAATCAAAAAAATAATTCCCCATTAGAAGATCAAATACCTGTTGCTGCTGAAACAAAAGAGGATAAAAAGGTAGAGGAACAACAAGAATCAACACAAGATACATATTACACACCCGCTGGAAACGTCGAGGGGCAAATGGATATACAAGATTATGACTTAAAAAATGAAAGTACTACAAATGACTCTGACGAGGTTAAAGAAGTAAATATAATGTTTGATTCTTACAAAGATTTATACGAATTAGCGTTAATAAATGGTATGGATTCGATATTATCACCAACTACAAGATATGGAATTGTTGAATATGCAAATGCTTATGGATTGGTTGTTCCACAATAGGGGGATAAAATGAATAATAACCTTTATTTCTAATTGTAGATTTAATATCCATTTAGAAAAAATTTTAAAAAAGTTTAATAAAATCATTGTTATTTTATTTATTATAGTGTATAATTAAACTATAATAAATAAAAGTATAAAATGAATTTCGAGGTAGATTTCAAATCTACATCAACAAATTAAGCAAATCATAAAATAACGATAAAAATTACCGAGTTATCACAAACGACTCGATAATATAAATAAAATATATTAACACAAAGGAGTAATAAAACAATGAATAAAATAAAAATCACATTAGAAGAATTAAACACACTAGCAAATTTAATGCCTAGTATGACTATAATAGACCTAATAGAAATGGTTAATAGCAATAAAAAAAGAGCCTAGCCAACCAAACTAAACTCTTTAGTGGGGATCAAATCCCCCTACAAATAACTAAAATTTTATAAACTCTTTAAGAAATAAGAGAATTTAAAATTATAATCGTAAATAATTATAATATAATAATTAAAATTTGTAAATAAAATAAGGGGAAATTTAAAACAATGAAAGTATCAATAGATTTAGGAAATAGTAATTATAAACTACAATATGGAGAAAAAGTATTCCAATATCCAACGAATGTCCAAAAGGCGTCAGAAGGTGACTTGGGAGCTTGGAAAGTAAATGGTTCATGGTATTTAATAAGTGAATCAGCAAAAGCCAAAAAGACGACTAATAAAATAACAGAAGATAAAAAGGTATTACTTGCTAGGGCTTTATATTCAATAGTACAAGACAAGGATCAAGAAATTGACATAGCGACTTTACTTCCATTAAGCCAATATATCAATAAAAACAATAAAGAACATTTCGCAAACCTTCTACAAGGTGATTATGAGGTAGAAAATCCAAATGGAGCGGTTAAGAGATTTACAGTAAGAAACGTGGAAGTATATTGTGAGGGTTATTCATCACTTGCCACTGATACCAACCTATTAAAACAACCTATCTTTTTACTAGATATAGGCGGCTGCGACCTATCAGCAGTTTATGTCCATGGGACGCCAAAGATAGATAGAATGTTCACTATTGAAAAAGGTATGAACGTATTCCATGAAGAACTAGGACGTCAAATAACGAGTAAGACGTTAAAGTCTTGTACTGAACAGGACGCACAATTACATTTTAATAATTACGAATCATCAACTGATGAAATGAAAGCAATAATTGATGATTTTGCAAATAAATACATAGATAAAAACATAATGGATCTTTTAGCTGATAAGGGATATGATCCAGTAATTCACAAATTAATATGTGTTGGTGGAGGATCAATCGATTTACAACGTTATTTAGAGGATAGAGGGGCAACAATATTAAAAGATGCTTTAACAAGTAATGTGCAAGGTGCTATGCTGCAATCAATCGCTCGAGGTGGTAAATAATGAGTAAAGCAACTTACAAAATAACATTAGAAGGGGAGCTGCTGGAACAGTTCCTCTTGGATCTTGAAGAAAGCGAAAGATCAGCACCGCAGCAAATCAGATACTATCTAAAGCAAATCTATAAAGGGAATTTAAGTCCCAACAATCACCAAACTAGCGTAAATATGGTTTATATGGGACATGAAGTACCACCAGCGGGTAATTCAATACCATTAAATAATAATACAGATATAGAAGATCAAAATAACAATGTCCCTCAAAAGGGTAGTGAAGGGAATATAAAGTGTAACAAAGATACATTGGCGGACATTGGGAACTTAATGGGGGATTTTTAAAAATGGAAAATACACAACATAATACATACTTGGAGATCTTACAATTAATATTACACGCTTTAAAATTTAGCACTTATCTAGCTTTTACCTTGGTGGAATTATTCATCAAGGTATCAAAAATCCTTTTAAACATGACAGAATATGATCCTTTTAAACCTATTAAGGATTATAAATACAACATCTTAGGAAAGCGAGTAAAGGACGACATAAACCTTAGAACAATACAGACTGCCACCAACAATATGGCAAGACATCAATATAACTTTCCACGTTCTGATATGTTCCAAACGCAATACAAGAACATACAGGAAATATTAAAGATATATAAAGATGAACAAGCACCAATTAACGACGATATTTACAAGGATATAATCTATCGAATAGCGATCTTAGTTGTTGAAAGTGAAAAGGTGGCATTGAAAGAAGGGCATCAATACGCAAAACGAACTAAGTTCTTATTAGATAATAATATCTATGAGAATTACGTTAGAGAAAAGATCCTAAGCGGTGAGGCTGACGGATTAATGGAAGAATATTTATACAATCAAAGAAAATTGGAAAATGACAATGAGAAAGGATTCACTATATATGATAAGTAGAATTTTATTTACAGGCGAAAAAGTTGCACCTATTCCATACTGGGACGGCTATTATATAACTACATTCGGACGAGTTATAAGTGGTAAAAAGAAGTATAAATATAAAACTTACGACGGGATAATAACAACTATTACGAAATTTAGAGTACTAACTCAATATGAGGTTAGGGGATATAAAAAAGTATCTTTATACAAGGATAGTCAAAGAAAAGACTTTTACGTCCACGATTTAGTTATCCAATGCTTTAAAGGTGTGGCGGATAAAACATATTACAAGGTTATACATAAGAACCATAACAAACTTGATAATCATATCAATAATTTAGACTACCAATTAAGAAGAAAAATAATATAAACAAAAGGAGCGGCATTATATAAGGTAAAAAATTGGATTATTTGGATTATATTGTCGTATCGTAATACAATTAAATTATATTAATACAACTTTTATTAATAGTTTTTTTCTAAAACTGGAGTTGATTTAGTGTTCAAATTTAAAACCTCCTTTAAAACATTATTCATTCGAGAAGACGATTAGATATTTTTCTAGTCGTCTTTTTTTGTTGCTTAAAACCACTATTGAGAGTGTAGGGGTAAATATACATTAATGGAGAGAGGTTAAACTGTTGATACTATCACAATAAGAGGGGTGGAGAGTGTATAGGTATATCGACAGTATAGGTTTTTAACGGGTATGAAAAAGAGGTATGATTGATCCTGGAGAAGTGGGGTTAATTTTTCTATAAAATACAATTCAATATTTATCAAAATAAGGTAGTCTATAATACTATAATTTAATATTAAATAATATTAAAAATAACGTCAAAAACAACCTGGAAAAATATTTAAAAATATGAAATGATGTATATAGAAAAGAAATTAAATAAAAAAGGGGGATAAGTAATGGATACAAAAGGGTTATATGTAAAGATAAATAAAGACGTATACGATCAATTAAAAAGTGCGTCCAAAGAAAGCGGCCGAAAGATAAAGGCAATAGTTCAAGATGCTTTAATAAATGAATTTAGTGGAATACCTACCAAGATAAAAGAAAGGTAATTTTTTTAAAAAAAGGAGGAAATAAAATGGGAGACAACTGGGTTGTATTAAAAAGAATAGTAGACGGTAAGAAATTAGAGGACATAAGTTTTTATAAGGAATTACCAAGTGATATGGAAGTATTAAGCAGATACATATCAAACCCACCATTTAACGGAAGGGTAACAACAACAATTAATAATAATACAGTAACTCAAATAGTAACAACTAATAATTAAGGAGATGACAGAACATGAAATTTAAAAATTTTTTAAACCAAATAACAGAACAAGACGGAACATTAAATGCGGATTATACAACAAGATTACAAGATACAATATTTAATAATTATCTTGGGTGGTTACCGGCTCAACCATTAACACAGGCGGAATTAACAAACTTAGGAGCAGAACTTAAAGGGACTGTACCATTTGTTAAAAAAGTAAGTGATAATTCAGAAGATCCAAAGGAACTAGATATAGTAATAGAAAACCAAGAATTTAATTTAGACTATATAACTAAATATGTAAAAATAAACAGTACGACTAATGTATTTGGTGCGGATAGTGTAGATGTACTTTTAAATACTATATTAGGAAAGCAATACATTAAAGAAATATATAAAATTTTAGAAAGAAAAATACAATTAGCAAATAGAGGAATAGCAGTTGACGAATCAAACAAAGCATTATTTGATGCAGTTGCAAAAAATTTAACTGGAGATTGCGTTTTAATAGTAAATACTGCTAACTTCAACGAAATATTTGAATACATACCACAGTTTAAAGAATTAGGAATAACGTTAGTATTTGCAGAGTTAGAAACTTATAAATACATAGTGTTAGATAGAAACCAAATAAAATTATTATACGGACAGGATCTAAAAATAGGAACTGCGGAAGATATGGAGGACTTCCTTAAAAATACTTTAACTTTAGGTATAAACGCACTTAGCGATATAGCATTTAATCCAATGTCGATAACGGCAATATCAAAATAGGGATATTAAATGACAATTAAATCAACTTACATTCCGACCGATAAAACTTTACTGGTAGAAGATCTAGCAGTAAAAGAAGAATATCCAACAGTAGTGGTGGAAGATCCAAAGGAACAAAGTACGGCGGATAAAATAAGAAATTTAATAAAATAAAGCAATTAGGGGGTAAAATCCCCCCCGCTTTATTTTAAATCAGAAAAAAAGCGACCTCGTAGGAGCGATTTTAAGACGTTTTAATTTAAGGGGGAATGTATTTATATCTATGAAAAAGGGAGGATTTTAAACAATGAATGAAAGATACAAAGTAGAGCAATTATTTTTAAACTATCAAGAAATAAAAGCAAGTATTCGAGATATAGAGTTACAAGTCGAATGTGAACACGATATAAAAGGCGTTAGTTATGATAAGGTTTCAACGTCGCCAACTAACTCGATTAGTAGTTCGGTAAAAAACACATTGGCACATTTAGAATATTTAAAACGCAAAAAGAAATATTTAGAGTTCCAGCTACAACGTATAGAGAATATGTTAAATACACTTTCAGAACGTGATAGAGAAATAATGTCGTTGTATTATTTCGAGGAACGCTCGTTGCGTGATATAGCGTTTAAATTAGATTTAAATGACAATTACATATCGAGGCGTAAAACAACAATATTAAATAATCTAGTACCATTTGCCAAAAGATATAATTTAATAAATTAAAATGATGATAACACTATTTTTAAAAGTGGGCTATTCTTGATATAAATGTTGGTATTTTTATATTTTATCATAAAAAAGGCAGAGATAATAATACCTCTACCTTTTATCTTATATTTAATTAATAATCATTACTTTTATCGTTTGATTTGTTTATATAGATTGCTTTTATTAATTATATTTTTAATTTAACTATTCTTTTTTGAATATAACGTATATATTGGATAATCCATAAATCTTTGCTTATCTTCAATATCTTGAAAATGTTTTTTAAATGATTCTTCATTTTCTAATAAAATATCAATTGCAGCAAGAAGTGCATTATCAGAATCCGATTTTTCGCATTCGCTAAATTTAATTTTATATAAATTTTCTATAGTTTTTTCGTGTAATTTGCCATTCATTCTCTTTTCAATTTGAGCCTTATTTATGTAAATAATATTGCTGTCTATATAATTTTTAAATATATCAAAAATATAATTAGCTAAATCAAAATAAATATTGTTATTACTAATATCCCATGCCTTTATTGCTTCTAAAGCAAGGAAATTGTATTGAGAACTTAATACTGCCTTATCTGATTCATCACATCTATCATTTACCATTTTTATTGACTTCTTTAAAATGTTTATATCAAAATTACTAACTAGTAAGTCTAAATCACTTAGGGGACAGAATCTTCCTATAGATACACATTTTTTGTCAAAAGTTGCAATAAGATCAAATTCCTCATCTTTTTCAAAATAATTTACATAATTTTTATTTTCGTTATCACTGATACATAATAAAAGTATTTTATATCCAAAGAAATCAAATCTTTGTACACTTATTTGTAACTCTTTATCATTTTTTATAGCTTGACTAAATAATTTTATATTTTGAAGAATTTTTAAAACATCAATATCATTAACAGTCATTTCGCATAATTTTATGTTATCTTTAGGGATATTAAATTTTTCGCATACATCAATTATTTGAAGTATTAAATTCTTTTCTTCCTCTATTTCTTTTAACTGTTCCTGTATACATTTACTTTTCTTATTATCTATTGCATTTTCTATAAATTCTAATGTATTTAATCTAGTAACTATATCTTTTGTTGAACTTTTTAAAGTTATAGTTTTATTAACACTATCAAATTCGAATCCATCCCCAAGAACTTGAATGTGTGAATCTTCTCTATTTACTATTTCAAAATTATCAAAATATTTTTTGTTATCAATTATACAGTCTTTTTCTATTTTATATGATACTTCTAGTAACTTCATTTTATTTTTTATTGGTACAGACATACCGAATTCATCTATTGCATAAGAATAAATATCTTTACCTATCATATTAAAAATATTATTCCCTACTATTTCTATAGTTTTGTCTTTTACTTGTTCTAAATTAACAGCATTTTCAACAGCAGGGACACTCTGCTTAGCTCTATGTATTAAAAATTCATTACACTCAATACTAAATGGAGTATCTTTATCTAATATATTATCAAGATGCACTGCCTTTGAATCTTTAGTATTATTCTTCATATCATCTATTAATTCATTTAATTCCATTGGTAATAAGAATTTATAAAAAATTTTGAAATTATCAGTATCCATAATCTCAACTACTAAAAATAATACTCCGCCATTATGATAATAATTTTTTATGTCGCTAAAGGCTATTTGAAAGCTATGAAATCTTCTATTAAACCTTTTAACTTCTGTTCCCTTTACTTGGACAGGTATTTTCCCTTTTAAAAATTTTTTTTGGGAGGAATTGTTTTCATATAAATATATATTTCCATCCCAAGATGGTTCTTTGTCATTCCAATTAATATCAGGGGTTATGTCTTGAAAATTACATAAAAGCAAATTTATAGCACTTGTAGAAATCATTTCAATTTGTTGGTTTGTAAATTTTTTCATTTTAGATCACCTCTAAGTATATTATAACACTTGCACCTTAATATTAGCTATTATACAGTATGATGTTAAATTGTCGTACAGAGAATAATAATTAAAAACTACTGAACCACTTAAAAGCGTATATAATATAGAATTTTAACATCTATAAACTTTATATAATGGGTTTATTACTAAATTACTTTGTTTATCTAAAGTTATAACTACATAGATTAGGGGAAACATTAATACTTAATAAATCAAAACGGATTAAAAAATCAAACGGGCAAAGTTAAAAAATCAAACGAAGGTCTGAAAAAGTTCAAACGGGGGTTTTTTTAAAGCTGAGTGGGGCTGGGTTCTTTTTAAAAACGAAAATTCTTTTTTCGAAAGGTGGGGGGGGACAAAAATAAAAATTTAAAAAATTTACAAAAATAATAGATAGTAATTTTAAAATATTTTTCCTACATAATTCCTACCCATTTTCCTACCTAAATTTATATTATATAATCTCTACAAACATTGATATTACTATATTCTTTATTAAATTATTTTATTAAATAGGAAAAATAGGAAAAATAGGAAAAATTAAAGGTTAAAAAAAGTTTTTTAGTTTTAATTAATTATAGAGTAATAAAATAATAAATAAATAAAATATAAAGGGTAGTAAAAAAATTCCTATTTTTCCTATCTAACACCTAAAATTATTGGCATTACTGGGATTAAAGGATAGGAAAGATAAAATAAAATTCCTATCTAATAGGAAAAATTCCTATCAAAATTCCTATCTTGTCCTATTACTCACATGATTGGATCTATTATCCTATCACCCTTGGTACTGGATAAGGTATCATTATGGAGGGTATGCAACACTAATGCAACATACTTGCAACATACTGGTGGTGCAATAATATATAATCAACTAATATGGAGTGTAATATAGATATAGATATATCAAGCGATATAGCGTGGTTTAAATTAATATATTATAATATAAAAGCAAATGGTGAGTTTCCCCTCATCTCCACCAGTAGAAACTACTAAAGAGATATTGATTTAAAAATCAGTATCTTTTTTTATTTAAATTACTAAAGCATATAAAAAAATCTATATAGAAAATTGTGTAAATATTTCGTATTTTGTTAAATTAAAGTATATAATTGTTATATATGAAAAAATAAGAGATAATTTGTAAAGAGGGGAAATTAAATGAAAAGTCCGTATATTTCAAAAGTTATTATAGAAAATTATAGGAACTTTAAAAACTGTGAATTTAATTTATCACATAAAGGGGTAATAATTGGTGAAAATAACGTAGGTAAAACTAACTTTATAAAAGCACTTCAACTTATATTAGACCCATCAATATCTGAGGAAAATAGGTGTTTAAATGAAGATGATTTTTTTGATGGATTAGAAAATCCAGTAGAGAATAATTTAGAAATAAAAATTCAAATATTTATAAGTAATTATCAAGAAATCGGAAATATAATGGCACAACTAGATGATGCAACAGTAAATGATGATGATGGGGAAAAAAGGCTTAAAATTACATATAAATATTATCCAATGTATGATAACAAAGGAAACAAGGAATATGGATATATAATATATAAAGGCGAGGATGAAGAAAATAAATTTACTTATGAGGATAGAAGGTATTTAAATGTAAAAGTCATTAAGGCTATACGAGATGTAGAAAGCGAAATAAACAATTCTAGAAAATCTCCTTTGAGTAAACTTATAAAAAATTATTGTATAGAAAAGAATGAGTTGGATATTATAGCTAAAAAACTGGCAGAGAATGGATCGGATATACTACAATTAGATGAAATTGTAGACTTATCAAATAATATAAATAATTCTTTTTCTAGCATATTAGGACTTGATAATGATTTTGAAGTATCTTTAAAAACTATGAATATTGATCCTAATAAAATTCTTAATTCAATGAAAATTATGGTATCAAAAAGAGATGCAAATGATGTAAGTTTAGGATTAAATAACCTATTATATATTTCACTAATGCTTCTACTAATCAAAGATAAAACCATACCATCTTATATTAAGTTTGAAAACTATGAGAAGTTAATTAAATATAAAGATAGTGATATTATAGATAAATGCTATACAAAAAATCATAATGGAAATTATTTTTTGAATGAAGACTTAGATAACGATAATAAAACTAAATTATATAAATTTATGGATGAAAATGAACCAAGCGATAATGGAATAACAATATTAGTCATTGAAGAACCAGAAGCACATTTACATCCAACATATCAAAGACTAATTTATAAAGATGTAATAAAAAATAATGATAGTTCAGTGATTTTAACTACTCATTCAACACATATTACATCAATAGCCGATATAAAATCAATTGTACATTTACATAAAAAAAGTAATGGAGAAACCAAAATAAATACAACTGCTAATTTAAATTTAGAAGAATTTGAATTGATTGATTTAGAAAGGTACATAGATATAAAAAGAGGAGAAATATATTTAGGAAGAGGTGTAATATTAGTAGAAGGAATAGCAGAAGAGTATTTGATACCTAAATTTGCAGAAAAAATGGAAAAATCTTTAGATGAGAAAGGTATTATTACTTGTAATATAAATTGTACTAATTTTAAACCATATATTAAATTATTAATGAGGCTAGATATACCATTTGTAGTAATTACTGATGGGGATTTTTATATTGAGAAAAATAATGATAAAGGGGAAAAGAAAAAGGAATTTCATATAATGCATGATGTATATAGGGATTGTGAATCATATGGATATCTGGGTTTAGAAAATATAGAAAATTTAGTTAAAGAATTAGCTATTACTACAGATAATATTCCTGAAGATATAAATCAAAAATATGAACTATTTAACGAATTAGGATTTTTTATAGGAAAAAACACTTTAGAAGTTGATATGATGAATGAAGCTTACCCAAATAATGATGCAACTAATGTATTTTGTGAGATATTCAATAGACTTACTAATGGAGGTGAAAAGCAAAAAGAAAATTTTAAGAAAGAAATACTAAACAGAGAGTATTGGACGTGTCTTAAGAAGATTGAGGGCAACGGAATAGGAAAAGGAAGATTTGCACAAGCTATTACACCTAGGATACTAGAAAATCATATACCACAATATATTAAAGATGCTATAGAGTATATATTTAAGAAGGTAGAAAATTATTAATATGAGTTATTATAAAGAAAAAATAGAACAAATAAAAAAAGATGAGTATCAATATAATGCATATAATACAGAAGATAGTACAATTGTAATTGCTGGACCTGGTAGTGGAAAAACTACTGTACTAACACTAAAAATTATGAAATTATTAAATGAAATAATTAAAAAGCCTAGAGGATTAGCATGTATGACATTTAGCAAAGAGTCAGCTAGAGAATTTAAGGAGAGGCTTACTAAATTAGGATATAAAAATAGAAAAAATGTATTTTTAGGTACTGTACATTCATTTTGTGTTAAAGAGGTTCTTGGTAGATATGCTCACTTATATAAAAAATATAATATACCACTACCAATAAAAATAATTTCAACTCAAGATAAAAAAAGATTATTCAATCAAGTAGTCTCAGATTTGAAATTAGATGGACTTTGTATAAGTACCTTAGATATGGATAAAGAGAGAACACTTAATATATCAGGTATGAGTACTGTAAACGTTGAATCATATGATGTTGCGCTAAAAGTTGCTCAAGAATATGAGAACAGATTAATTAACCTTGGATATCTTGATTATGAATTAATAGTAAAATTTTCTACTATATTAATCCAAAATGAAGAATATGTTAGAAAAAGTTTAAGTAAAAGATTTCCTTGGATTCTCATAGATGAATATCAAGATTTAGGTAGGCCATTACATGAAATGATTTTATCACTTTTTACAACTACTAATATAAAAATATTTGCTGTTGGTGATCCAGATCAATCAATATATGGGTTTACAGGAGCTATTCCAGATTATTTAAATGAACTTTATTCTAGAGAGGATATTACTTTGATAGAATTAAAAAATAATTATAGAAGTAATCAAGATATAATAGATGCATCTCAAATATTTCTAAAGAAAAATAGAGGATACAAAGCTGTGGCGAGAAGAGATGAACAAGCTGAATTTACATTTATAGTATGTGAAGAAGATTTAGAAGAACAGTATAACTACTGTGTAGAAAATATTATACCTAAATATAGAGAATTAGATATAAAATTAGATGAGATTGTAATTATAGTAAAGAACAATAAAGATGTTAAGGCTATGGCACATAAATGCCAATGTAAGGATATACCTTATTATATAGCAAAGAATGAATATGATAGAAGTGACACAATAAGGTGGATAGAAAGCTGTGCCAAGTGGGTATTAGATAATACATTAGTATCATTTGATTCAATTTTTAGTTTTTGGGAAAATATTGTGAATAAACATTATAAAAATAAAATAAATATAAAAAATCGTATTTTTGAGAAAAGAAGTTTACAAAGAATATTAAGAAGTAGTTATATATATTCAGATGATTTAAAAATTTGGATGGAATTTCTAATTAAAAGTTTGGATATTAATACTTTATTAAAAGATTCTAGTATTTATCCTGATGAGCTGAATAATATTAAAAAGTTTATTAAAGTATTAAAAGAAAGTGGATATTGTGATAAGGGTATAGAATTCTTCTCAAATGTAGGTAGGCCCGAAAATCAGGTAACAATAACTACTAGACATAGCTCTAAAGGCCTAGAATTTGAGGTAGTAATTTTACTGGGAATGGAAGAAGGTAATTTCCCAGACTATAGGTCTACAACTCAAAGACAAATTGAAGAAGAGGAAAGGATATGTTTTGTATGTATTAGTAGAGCAAAAAAGTCTTGTGTATTAATACGATCCCAATATAATAATATACAAAAAAGAAATGGGGGAATATGGAAAAAAACTATGCAGGAATCTCGATTTTGGACCAAATTATATAATAGATATGGGTGTAGTGAAAATTCAGAAATGGTAACCGAACATAATATTAACAAAAAGTAAATATATGTATTGGATATAAGCTTCAATTTAGTAATATTAGCTATTAATAAAATAAGCTATAAGTTAATTGTAAAAGTAATTAAAGTTTAGGACTTAGCGCATAATAGAAAATACACGGGTGTAAATTTTAATACAAAATAATAAAAAAGAACAGAATTAACTCTGTTCTTTTTTATTATGGACTTTGGACTAATGAGTATGTTTACATGATAAAAAAATAACTGATATACAGATCAGGGAGTAATAATTATATAAAAAAATCACCTTTCTAGTATATATGTAGTTATTAAGTTTACAAATATAATGAAGAAAGGGGATTTTATATGAACTAAAATGAATAGCTAATTTAAGGTGAGATGGATACACAAATACCATATTATATTCATATGTAAGTATAGATGAAAAATCATCATTTATTTATTAACAATTAAATGGTAATATAAATATATATTATTACAATAGGGAGATATAAGGAATGTTAGATAATTTAGAGAGTTCAATAAAGAATGCAGTTGATGCATCATTATTAAAAACAGAAAATTTAAGAAAACCATTAGATATTGAAAAACTTACTCCAATATTAAAAATAGTATGTAGTAGCAGAGCTAGATTTTACTTACGTTACGAGGAATTAAAAAGACAATTAGAGCAAAATAATGTTAATGAGGTACAAAGATTGGCTGAAATTTTGAAAATAGAAGGAATTAGAATTTTTAATGAAGTAACTAACAATGCACTAGAAAAACATAAAGTAAATGAAATAATAGAATATATGTTAAAAGAACATTATTTTAAGGAAATGAAAGAGATAAATATATAATGAGGGAGATTTAAAATGAAAAGAATATTAGCTCTAGATTTTGAAACTGCAAATCCTTCAAGAACGAGTATGTGTTCTGTAGGATATGCTTTAATTGAAGATGGGAAGATAATAAAAAATGAGGAAATATTAATTGATCCAGAAGAGTATTTTGACTCATTCAATATATCTATACATGGAATAACACCAGATATGGTAGAGGGAGAATTAACATTTCCTGATGTATGGAAAAAATACATACAACCATTAATATCAGAAGATACTATATTGATAGCTCATAATGCAGGTTTTGATATGAGTGTATTAAGACATACTTGTGATAAATATAATATGGAATATCCAAACTTTAAGTATTTATGTACACGTATATTATCAAAAAATAATTATCAAAGTTTAAATTCATATTCACTATCAACAGTTGTTGAGCATTTAGGTTTAGAATTTGAACATCATAAAGCAAGTGAAGATGCTCTTATGTGTGCTAAAATATATCTTGATATAAAATCAAAATATGAAAATTTAAATCTAGATGAATTTTGTAAAGAAATGAAAGTTAGATTAGGAACTATGATGCCTGATGGATATAAAGCATGTGAAACAAAACATAGTTCATATGATATAAAGGATATAAAAGCAGAGAATGAAGAGGGAATTGATGAAAATCATATATTCTTTAATAAGCAAGTAGTATTTACAGGAACTTTATGTATGCCAAGAAAAGAAGCTATGCAACACGTAGTTAATATTGGAGGACAAGTTGCTGATTCAGTTACAAAGAAAACAAATTTTTTAGTGCTTGGGGTACAAGATTTAAGACAACTTAATGGGAAGAAAAAAAGTAGTAAAGTAATCAAGGCAGAGTCACTAATCGAAAAAGGACAAGACTTAGAAATAATTGATGAAGATGAGTTTTTACGTTTAATATAAATTTAGATAAAGGAAGCATTTTATTTTAGAAAGAAAGTTCTACATAAAGGCTTCCTTTTTTAGTATATAAAATAATTTAATTTTTTAATATTATTTTGTGGGAACTAGTACAAATGGAAAAATAGAAAAAGGATTTTTAATTAAAATGAAGATTCTAAAATATTACAATGCAGGGGCTACTTTTTTAAATAAAAACCAATATCCAAAATTTCACTACAACCATTAATAATAGTTGAATCACTTTTTTGTATGTCATTTGCAGAATTATATCTACCAGTAAAATAAATTCATTAGAGAATAGAAACTACTAAGTTTAGGTATTAGTAGTTTTTTAAGAGAAGAGAAATATTAATTTATAGAGGGTCAAGTACAAAATAAATATGCGAATGAATTTTAAAATATATTAATAATATTAAAGAAAAAATCCTAAGTTTCAAAGAACTTAGGATTTTTGTATAATAATTGTAAGACAAAACAATTATATATAATGGGGGAAAAATAATGACATGGTTAGAATATGTAGTAAAAGCATTTGAAAATTTAGGTGGGGTTGCAAGTTACAAACAATTATATGAAGAAATTTTATTAATAAGAAATGGAAAATTTAGCGATAGTTGGAAAGCCACTGTAAGAGCTACTATAGAGAGAAATTCATCAGACTCATCAGCATACGGGGGTAAAAATGACATTTTCTATTCAGTAGATGGATTAGGAAATGGTATATGGGGACTTAGAGAATATACATCTGAAGAAGAAACTGATATATTAAAAGAAAACGAGGAAACATATAGAGTTAATCAAAATATAAAAAGAATAATTAGGGATACTAAAATAATTAGGGAGTTAAAAGCCTTGTATGATAATACTTGTCAAATATGTTCATGTAGAATAAAAATAGATAAGAATAAATATTATTCAGAAGGTCACCATATAAAACCATTGGGTAGTCCACATAATGGACCCGATGTAAAAGAAAATATAATAGTACTATGTCCTAATTGCCATGTAAAGTTTGATAATGGAATGATAGATATTAGTAAATATAAAATAAATGAAAATAAATATCATAAAATAGATGAGCAATATATTACATACTATAATGAAAATATTAAAAAGATATTAGTATAAATGATGTGATAATAATTTAAAAGGGAATTGATTACAAAATAAATAATGTGATCAATCCCTTTTTGTTTAGAACGAATCGTGTAACTTTCAAAATAAAAGTATAAAAATAATAGCTAGTGGTAAAATAAAAATACTATTTATAACCAAGGAGAAAAAAATGACTAAAGATTACTATAAGAAAGCTTTTGAAATTGCTCAACAAGAAAATAAAAAACTAAGACAAGAAATAGTTGAAAAGAATAAAACTCTAGACTTTATGAACGGCATAAGTGGCTCTAAAGATATGCTTATTAAAGAAATCTGTCAAGAAAATGATAATTTAAAAAAGACAGTTGAAACATTAAGAGAGAAGGGGGGAAGTATTGTAGGGACATCAACGCAAGCACTTAATAAAAGTCAAAATACTAAAAAAGAAATAGATAATGAAAAAGAGAATATAGTATAAATGAATTTTAGCTAAATTAATATGCTAATATCCCAAATTATAAAAAAAAGAATAAACTTTTATTAAAGAAGGAAGATAGAGTATAAAACCTAAATGATTTATAAAATTATAAATTATATGTAGAATATAATTTATATTAGCGCACTTCAGTAACGAAGTGCTTTTATTTTGTCTATCTCATTTAAGATTTTTTTACAAATCAATAATAAAAAACCACAATTAAGCAAAAAATAAATAGAATAAAAAGTTATACAAGTCAGACATAAAGGAGTGAAAAATATGACAAATATGAAGCCGACTATGATACATAGTGATAGAGGCTCTGTTTTTTCTGTTTTCAGCGAAGAAGAGCTAAAAAATATGACTAATAATTCTAAAAGAAAAGTTGCTATATGTGGAAGGATAAATAATAGTGGAATAGTTGAGGTGCCAGAGGGTGCTACTCTTGCGGAAATTATAGAATTGGCAGGAGGAATTTTAGATAAAAGAGAATTTAAAGGGGCACATGTGGGAGTTCCGCCTTATGGTAGATTTTTATCTAAAGAAGATTTTGACAAAGAGCTAGACTTTGATTTGTTTGATAATTATATTAGGGCAATTAATGTATTATCAGAAGAGGATTGTATAGTTCAGTATGCTAAGTTTTATACAGATTCAGTAATTGGTTTAATGCAGAATGAAGGAAGCTTAAAGGATTATGCTAAAGTGCAAGAGCCTTTAGAAAAAGTTTGGCAAATACTTGATAGAATAAGTAAAGGCAGATCAAATATGAGGGACCTTTATATTCTTAGATCTTTAGCAGAAGAAGTGAAAGAAGAATTAAATCAAAAGCATAATATAATGGAAGAAATCATTGAAAATTATTATGACGAAATCAAAGAACATATTGAAGATGACAGATGCTACACTATGCAATGCAACAATCTAATTAAACTTACTATAACAGAAAAATGTATAGGATGTGGAATTTGCCAAAGGGTTTGCCCTGTTGATTGTATAGCAGGAGAGAAAAAGGAACAACGACGCATAGATTACAACAGATGTACTCACTGTGGTAGATGTTTATCTGCTTGTCCAGTTGATGCAATAACAGCAGGAGACAATACTTTGAAATTTATCAGAGATTTATCAACTCCTAACAAATTAGTCATCACTCAAATGGCACCGGCAGTTAGAGTTGCTATAGGGGAGGCTTTTGGTTTTGAAGCTGGGGATAATGTGGAGCATAAATTGGCAGCAGGACTTAGAAAATTGGGAGTGGATTATGTGTTTGATACATCTTGGGCAGCAGATTTAACTATAATGGAGGAAGCTGCGGAATTGCAAAATAGACTGGAAAGATATTTTTCAGGAGATAAAAGTGTAAAACTTCCAATGCTGACATCATGTTGCCCATCATGGGTTAAATTTATAGAACAAAATTATGGTGATATGTTAGATGTGCCATCTAGTGCGAAATCACCTATGCAGATGTTTGCGACTGTGGCTAAAGATATTTGGGCGAAGGAAAAAGGACTAAAAAGAGATGAAGTGACTTCTGTTGCCATAATGCCTTGTATTGCCAAGAAATACGAAGCATCTAGACCGGAATTTTCTCGTGGTCTTAATTATGATGTGGATTATGTTATAACGACTAGAGAATTAATTAAAATATTCCAAGACTCAGGCATTGATTTAAAAACAATAGAAGGGGAAGAAATAGACCAAGTCATGGGAGAATATACAGGTGGAGGAATTATATTTGGTAGAACTGGTGGAGTTATAGAAGCCGCACTTAGAACTGCCCTAGAAAATATGACAGGCGAAAAAATTGAAAATGTAGAATTTGAGAGCCTTAGAGGTTTTGATGGATTTAGAGCTTGTGATGTGGAAGTTGGAGATATAAAACTTAGAATAGGTGTGGCTCATGGTCTAGAAGAAGCCGGCAAGATGCTTGACAAAATAAGAGATGGAGAAGAATTTTTCCATGCCATAGAAATTATGGCTTGCCCTGGTGGCTGTGTTGGCGGTGGAGGCCAACCTAAAGTAAGAAAAAATAAAGATGCAATTTTACAAAAACGTGGAGAAGGTTTAAATAATATAGATAGAGAAAAAAATATGAGAGTTTCAAAAGAAAATCCAGAGGTTCAGGCAATTTATGATAAATATCTGGATCATCCGCTAAGTCATAAGGCACATGAATTGCTTCATACTAGATATTTTGTAAAGAGAAAAAAATAGATTACTACTAAAAAGCTTATAGATTTCTATAGGCTTTTTTAGATGGATTAAAGATAAAAAATATACATGAAAAGAGAAATTTATTTTTATTATTTATAATATGATATTATTATATAAAATATAGAGTGGTCACAATTTTCTGTTAATAATAAATTAATATTAATTGTATCCATAAAAGTTGATACATCTAAATATATTAAAGTAGAAATATTAGACAATATTATGGGGGGAGATATATATGGATAAAGAAGAAAGTAAAAAAAATCCGAACTATTATAAAAATTTATTAGATAGTAATGATTTTAATGAATTTGAAGAAATATTAGAATTCCTTAAAGAAGAATTAAGAAATTATTATGTGAATTTAGAATACAGTGAAAAAATCATTAGGTTTATAGAAAATGAATTCTCTATTGATAGAGTTTTTCCAACACAGCTAATATTTATTAAACAGTTTTTGAATAATGCCTTTGATTCAATGGTTTTAAGTATATATAAACTATATTTTGATAGAGGAAATATAGTTAAAAAAACAAATTGTGGAATTAAGTATCTTCAAACTTTTCTTAATAAAAAATTATTACAAACTGAGGAAAGTCAAAGGGCTATTTTGAGGAAAGCTGGCAAGAAAATAAAAGAAACTCAAACTTTAGGAGATAACATAGTAAAAATACGTAATTCACGAATTGCTCATTGTGATATAGGTAAAAAATCAGAGGTTGAGAAAATTGTTTTACAAATAGAAACATTAAAAAGTATATTTGAAAATTCTGTTGAGATTTTAGAATTATTATCATTAAAATATTTTGAATATAAAGGGTCGGATGATCAAGAGATGATAAGAATTCACGGATTTGAAAAATTTTTAATCAAAAATATATGGATAAATAGTGATAGTAATACAGATTTAGATTTATTCTTTAACACTTTACGTTTTAATTTTATGGATAACCTTACTTAGTAGTTTTTTATTTCATGGAAAAATTTATAGTATAATTTTAAAAATTACATATCCTTTATACATAGTTTAAGACAGTATGAGAAGATACATTATGAAGTTTACTTATAATTATTTTGAATTAAACAAAAGAGAAACAAATTTAAAAATTATTTAAAAAATGTTTATGTAGAAAATATAGGGGTATATTTATAATATCTAAGAAATGTATACAAGATACATATTAAGAGGAGAGAGTAATTATGTTAAATCAAAAAACAATAGATATAATAAAAAGTACAGTACCAGTATTAAAAGAACATGGATTAGAAATAACAAAAACTTTCTATAAAACAATGTTTGCAAATAATCCAGAGGTAAAAGAAATGTTTAATATGGATAAACAAGAATCTGGTGAGCAACCAAAAGCATTAGCAATGACAGTATTAGCAGCAGCTCAAAATATAGATAATTTAGAAGCAATATTACCAGCAGTAAAGAAAATAGGAAGTGTTCACGTTAACTCATATGTAAAACCAGAACATTATCCAATAGTAGGTAAAAATTTATTATTAGCTATAAAAGAAGTTTTAGGAGATGCAGCAACAGAAGAAGTGTTAAATGCATGGGCAGAAGCTTATGAAGTTATAGCTAAAGTATTTATAGAGGTAGAAAAAGATATTTATATAGATCAAATTTGTAGAGATAATCAAATACATCAAACATTATAGTTTATAAAAGGGCCCCTTAAGACTTTGATAATTTTATCATTGCTAAAAGGGGCCTTTATTAATAAAGAAGTTAATAAATGAGTGAAAAGATAAGGACTTTCACACATAATAATAAATATAATAATATGGAATATATCACTATATTTACAAAAAAATAAAAAAAATATACAATAGATATACTGCCTAGAATATTCAATTATATATTTCTAGGCAAATTAATATTATGGGAGATAGAATATGAAAAAATTAAAACTAAAAAGGTCAATACTAAGCATTATTTTAACGATGATACTTATCATGAATAGTGTTGTTGTTCCAGTATATGCAAGTAGTGTAGTTTCGTATAATTCGCGAAATACCTTTAAAATCAGTTCAGCAAATGATTTTCCTGAAAACATAGAACAAGGTCAGGTTTACGTTTTAACAACTGATATAACCTTAAATCAAGGACAACAGATAAAGAATCTAAGGGGAACCTTAGATGGTAATGGTTTTAACATTACACTTGCAGACAAACCGCTAGCAAACAATGTATCTGGTACTATCCAAAATTTAGGAATAAGTAGTTCAGGTACAATAACAAGCGAAGATACTTTCGGAAGTATGGTAGTAACACTTAGTGGTACTATTCAAAACTGTTACTCTGTCGCATCAATAAAATTAAGTGGTTTTTTAGGCGAAGTAGGTGGTCTTGTTGGGACATTAAGTGGTGGGTCTATTAAGAACTCTTATTTTGCTGGTACAATTGACAGTTTCATGGCTGGTGGTTATGGAGGTTTAGTAGGAATTAATAATTCTGCTAATTCTGTGATTTCAAATAGTTATTATACTGTTAATAGTATGATGGGAACAGTAAGTATGATTATGCCAAAACCTCAAGAAATAAATTCTGGTAAGAAATCAGAAAATGAATTAAAGTCAGGTGAAGGAATATCACTGCTTAATACAAGTTTACCTGAAACAGGATTTATTTGGACAAGTCCATCAAATGGGGAAAATAGAGGACTGCCAACTTTAAAAAAAGGTAAAATTGAATCTACACCAGATGTAGTTGATAAGACTAATCTTGAAAAGTATATCAATCAAGTAAAAGAATTAGAAGTAAATAAAGAACAATATACAGAAGAAAGTTGGAATAATTTACAACAAGTTCTTAAAGATGCTAAGGCAATATTTGAAAAAGATGATGCTAAACAATCAGAAATAGATGGGCATGCTAAAAAATTAAGTGATTCAATAAATTCATTAAAAAAGAAAAAAGCTACTTTACCAGTTGCTATGCCTGAAAATGCAGAAGATGTTAAACATATTAAATCAGTAGAAGATTTAGAAAGAATTAATATATCTGACAAAAATGCATTTTATGTATTAGATAACGATATAGTAATTTCTCCTGATGACTGGTATTTTCCAATGGGAGACTTTGAAGGAACTTTAGACGGTCAAGGTCATACTGTTACATTTAAAAACACAAGCGTAGGTATATTTGAAAATCTAGGCGAATCAGGTGTTATACAAAATGTTCATTTTACTGGAAATTTTGATACATGGGAAGCAATGGGACCTATAAAGAAAGAAATTAAAGGTTCTATAATAAATTGTTATTCTGATGTAACTGGTTCAAATGCATGTGGATTTTCTAAATACTTAAGCGGAGGAATTCTTTCTAACTCTTATTCAGTGAGTAAAGGTGAAAAAGGAGTTCTTTTCAATCAATATAAATCTGGAGATTTAATCAATACTTACTGGGATTCTGTTTTAACAAATCCAGTTAAAATTCCAGGTGAAAACTTAAAAAACTCTAAATCTATGTCAGAAGATGAGATGAAATCTATAGAGTTTACAAACCTTTTAAATAAAAATCGTGGTGAATATGGAGTTAAATGGGGCCAAAGTAGTACAGGTTATCCGTATTTTGGTGAAAATAAAGAGTATAACCCAGAAAATCCAAGTTTACCAGAAAATAAATATAAAGTTATTTTTGAATCATATGAAGGTGAAGAAATGGAATTAAATAATCAATTAATTCATTTATCACCTGATTTCGTAGATTCTACATTCAAAATAGCAGGTAAATTCAAGTTAGCTGATGTTAAAAAAGACAGTACAATTGAGTGGAGTTGTAGTGATATTAAACCAAAAAACTCTATAAGTATTGGGTCAGAAAATGGTAGCTTACGTATAGATTCAGAAGGTAGTGCTATTATAACGGCAACAGAGAAAAAAGCAAATGGAGAAACTGAAGTAGTAGCTACTATTAAGGTAGTTGCAAATTCTAAAGAAATAGAACAAATTAAATTAACTATCGATGGAAATGATGTTACAAACGGGAAATATACAGTTGCTGGTTCTGAATGGAAAGATATAAAAGTTGAGGCAAGATATGAAGGATCAGAGGAATATACACCGGTTACATATTCTAGATTCACTTATACAGCAGATGATACTGATATGGTTTACAATATAACAAGTTCACCATCGTTTTATTTTAAAAAGCCTGGAACAGCTTCGATAAAAGTTGTTTCTAATAAAAATCCAAATGTTGCAGCTACAGTAGAAGTTACATCTACATATGTTCCTGTTGAATCAATAGAACAAACTCTTCCAAGTGTAATAGAAATACACGGAAGAAATGCAAATAGTTCAAAAATCGGAGCATTCAATCCACATTACAATGGTATTGTGGTTAAGCCTGAAAATGCTAGTAACCGCAATAAATATACAATCACAAGTAGTGACCCTTCAGTAGGTGAATATGTTGCGAGCATGGCAAATGGATATGTTCCTTACAAAGCAGGAACAACTACTTATAAAGTATCTTTAATAGATGTTAATCCAGATACAAATAAAACAAGAAAAGTTAGTAGTAGCAAAGAAGTTACTTATACTTATCTAAATCCGCTTACTAGTATAGCGACAAAAAATGATTCAATGGAATTAGATAATAATACTAAAAGCAATCTTGATTTAACTTTCGTGGGAGAAAAATCAGATGAAGGATATAGCGTAACAGCTCCTGAGCTTATTTGGACTTATGACAAAGAAGGTATTGTTGAGATAGAACGTAAAACAGATGGATTCTGGAAAAAGAATACTGATGAATATGACAATGCACCAGATAAAGGTCTTTATATTTCTAGTTCGGATTACTATGTAACAGCCCTTTCAGAAGGAACAGTTACTGCAATAGGTACTCCAGCTGATAATACAAATAATGTAGAACCTGTTAAAATTAAAATTACAGTAAAACAAGGAACAGTTGAATCAGTAGAAACAAATAAATTAGTTTCTCAAGGGACAGAAGGAGCAATAAAATTCATTAAAGAAAATCATAAAGATGGATATTTTTATGGGGATGAATGGTTAGTATATAGCTTACTTCGTGCTGGGGAAACTATAAAACAAGATAAATTAGATGCATATTATGAAAGTGTTGTTGAAAAAGTAAAAACTTGGTCTAATTCAAAAAAACCTACAGAGATAGAACGTGTGGCACTAGCTCTTTCAATAATAGGAAAAGATATTACAAATATTGAAGGTATAAACTTAGCTGAGATGATTTATAACAGCAAAAGATTACAAATTGGTGCTAATGAACTTACATATGCACTTATAGCTTTAGATGCAAAAGATACTAATATTCCAAAAGATGCATTATGGAGTAGGGAAAAAATGATATCTGAGCTACTTAAATTCCAAAATTCAAAAACAGGAGGTTTTGGTCTAACTGATAACAAAACTACAAGTGTAGATATTACTGCTATGGCATTACAAGCATTAGCTAAATATAAAGGTTCTAATGAAGACGTAGACAAAGCAATTGAAAATGCTTTAAAATATTTAAAATCAAATATGTCTAAAAAGTATGATTTTGGAACACCAGAAAGTTCAGCACAAGTACTACTAGCACTTACAACATTAAAAATTGATCCACTTTTTCAAAATAATGGATTTGGAACAAACAACAGAAATATAATAACACGTCTTATGGAATATTTTGATCCAAAAACAGGTGGATTTACTCGTAACCTTGGTGACAAAAATCCAATGGAGATGACTACTGTACAAGTGCTTCAAGCATTAACTTCATACCAAAGATATATAAATAGAGAAAAATCATATTGGGATCTTACTAATAGCAAAGATGACACTGGAAACAATCCAGGAAATGGGTCG
>UMDW01002676.1_pt1 | contig 35220 bp, 59 predicted proteins | sample 1964611 | NCBI WGS metagenome assembly UMDW01 (sample SAMEA4836006, study PRJEB28245) | human gut metagenome | biome: gut microbiome; material: fecal sample | place: Denmark | collected 2008 | reverse complement strand
CCACCAAACTGCAAAAACATATAATATATTATAAAGCCCACAACAGCGGGCTTTACGAGGCGTAGAGGTGGAAAATCATCTTACCGTTCTCCTTGTCGTAAACGATATCCTCTACCAAGCTGCGCATAAAAGCGCCTTTTGTTTCCAGGTCGACATCAGGGTCCTGAATCACATCATATACAGTTCTGACTTTCGCAAGCATATCTTCTTTAGTTACCGAAGGCTTAGCAGAAGAATCATTTAATTCATCGAGCTGAGATTGGATATCCTCTTTCGCTTGCTTGATCCGTTCTTTGTTCCGTTTGTATTCTTCGAGGGTATCTATTCCGTTTTCGTAGGCAGACCTTATACGTTCCTCTCGCATGGCAATCTTTTTCAGCTCCTGCAAAAGTGGCTCGCGTTCGGAAAGAAGCTCTGCGGATTTGGGCGGATGATAAGTATATTCAAAATCCATTCCATTAAGGAGTTTTTCAAAGTACTCATTAATGGCAGCCAGAACCTTCCGTTCCGTGATGAAGCAGGATTCCTTGTGCAAACCCTTGCTATACTTGTAACACTGGAATCCGGCCGTAGATGACCGGGCACCATTAAAGCACATAGTGGCACCGCAGTAGCCACATTTTAACAGCCCCGAAAGCCAATGCCGGCAACTGGAAACATCTCTGCGCCGTGCAGGGGCATATTGAGACTGCATTTTCTGCATCCGTGCGTCAAACCGCTCCTTTGTTATACGGACCTCGTGTGTTCCAACAAAGGAAACCCCATTCCAGACAACTAATCCGTAATAGAATGGATTCTGCAGGAGGCGCCGTATAGATCGCATTTCGAAAGGTCTTCCGCGGCGGGTTTGCAAGCCGAGATCATTGAGTTTGCGAGCGATTGTGGAGATACCGGAATTGCGCAGATCGTACTCGTCGGCGATGTATTGATAAATCTTATACTCATTCTCATTAATGACGAAAGGCTTACCACCACCCACAGCTTGATAACCAAGAGGCGGAATGAACTGATATCCGTTCTGCTCCGCTTTCTCGCGCATGCCACGAAGGACTTCGCCAGAAAGCCGGATGGAATAATATTCGTCCATCCACTCGATGATTCGCTCGATCAGAGAGCCGAATGGTCCGTCTATCAAAGGTTCTGACACGCTCACAACATCCACATTGGATTTCTGACGCAACAAAGATTTATAGACGATAGATTCCTCCTGATTGCGAGCGAACCGACTGAACTTCCAGACAAGGATTAAATCAACCGGGTGATCCGGAGATTTGGCAAGTCCAATCATAGACTGGAACTCAGGGCGCTTGTCTGCTTTACGACCGGAAATACCGATCTCGTAGAAAAACTTAAGAATTATAATATTGTTTTTTGTGGCATATTCGCGAAGCAACTTTTCTTGCGAATCAGGAGAAAGCTCCTCCTGCTTGTCTGTGCTTACACGAATGTAGCCATAGGCATATTTTACCATGTGTATCACTCCTAGCTAATCTTATGTAAAAATAGGTATAAAAATAACAGCCACCGAAAATATGTTTCGATTGCGATGACTGCTCGAAGATGATACAATATATGTGGTGAGTATTGTACGCATCTTCGAGATGTGTGCGTTATATACGACCTCGTATTGATTACGAGGATTAAACACTATTGGCGTAGTGTTTAGTGATTTTGAACCGTTCCTGTTGGCGCAGGGGCGGTTTTTTGCATAATAAATTAATTATTTCCATATTTTACCAGTGCATCTCCATTTCTTTATAATTTATAATAAAATTATGAAGATACTACTAGATAAGATCATGTACGAGAAAAACCTAACGAATCGGCAGGTAACAATTATGACCGGGATACCAAAATCCACAATCAACCGCATCAAAAATGGAGAAGTTTCCCCATCTGCCGATACACTGGAAATCCTGGCAAAAGGATTAAAAGTAAAAATTTATGACCTTATCGACTCTCCCTACAAATAAGCGTCCCAGATCTGGGACAATTTACCATTTTGGAATAAGTTATCCGCAACTCCCTTGTTTACTTAAATGTAAGATAAAACAGAAAGAACGAATGTTCGTAAAAACTATTGAAATATAGAAGGGGGTGTAGTATCATCTATATCATAAAAACGAACAAATGTTCTTTCGAACATGGGAGGTACATATGAGCAACGAAGAATACAAACAAATCATAATGGAATTAATCCAAAAAATTGAAGACCAACAAATACTCATATCAATTTACACTGTTGTAAAAAATCTGACAGAGTAAGGCAGGGAATTATTCCCTGCTTTTTTCAGCAATCTTATATATGTAATTTCGCAATGTTTCTTTACTCACATCATCTAATTTCCAATATTCAATAATCGCTTGCATAGCAAGTTTATCATTAGATATAGAAATCTGGGTAACAGCTTTAAAATATTCATCTTCTGCTGGAACTTCTGCAAACATTTCCCCTTCGCCAGTGCGAAGCCAGTTTTCATTTACATTAAATTCTTTGCATATCAAAGAGATGACTGCATCAATCGGTTCGTTACGACCTATTTCGTAATTGGCAATCGTACCTCTCTTTATGTTGAGCTTATCAGCAAATTCTTGCTGAGTCATATTAAGAGCATTTCTTAACTCTTTAAGTCGAGCATTCATTTTTTCACCACCTTTACGATTAGTATACCGTGCATAAAAAATAAAGTCAATGGGAAAATGCAACAATGACGCAAGAAGAGTGTTGACATATGCAACAAAATAACATATAATAGCAACATAAACACAACAGAGACAAAAGTGAGGTGATAATATGATTATTAAGCTGGAGGGGAAAAATGAAATCTTAAAAGATTTGGAGGAAGCAAAGGGGTATATAGAAAAAGCGTCAGCAATCCTTTATCGCACCCCTGCAAAAATAAAAATTGTAATAGAGGAGTGCGATAAAGAAGAAGAGCCTATTGCTCCTCAAGAGCCTCGATAATAGCAGATAAAACGTAATGAGTTTGCTGAGCTATTGAGTCGAGAAGAAGTTGGATGTCTTGGTCAACAGCAGAAGAGGAAATATTTTGCTGAATTACACAACTGCTATTGTCCAGTACATCACGGAGTTGAGAAATCTTTTTTGAGTCCATAAGAATAACCTCCTTTCTTGAAAATTATGCAGGCATTTGCAGATGCCCATAATAAAAGTATAGGAGATATAAAAAAGAATAGCAATAAGAAGAAAGAAGGTGAGAAGAAAATGTTAAAACATTTAACTGATAAAGATTTGAAAGAAGGAAAAGAGTTAATGGAAATCATGGAGAGATTAACGGAAGAAGAAAGAAAACAGATCATAATCTACGCAAGCGCATTAAAGGACAGACAAATGATGGAAAACGTGGGAAGAAAGGCTGGATAGAAAGATGCTAGATCACTGGAGAAATTTGCTTTATGCGCAGAGCACATGTGTAGGAAAGCAGGATAGGAGAACAGATGAACAGTTGCGAAATGAAGACAAGAAGAGAAGGACCTAATAGTGTGAAAGTAGTGCCAGTCATCGAAGTGAAAATAATGAAAGGGATTGGCATAGAAGGAGATAAGATGCGTGAGGTGACGGAATATTGGGATTTGAATGGGGATTTCTTGGCAGAAAGAGATACCGACCCCACTCTGCTTTGTGATCTGACAGAGTGGAAATCGGAAAGACTTAAGAAAGTCATTGAGGATTTTGTAGAAACTCAGAAGCTTCAAGATAAGTAAGTGCATAGTTAATATACGCAACTGTTGCAGAAATGAAATGCTTCAAATTCGAAATATCATAAGATTCATGCTTTCTGATGTAATGTGTTTCGTCATTACCGATCCAAGCGGAAGCCTTTGCGAGGACCTTAATTTGCGGTTCTTCAATAAAGGTGTTGATACATTTGCTTAAAGGAGAATTTTCAATATCAGGCCGTGAATCCGGATATTTAAAAATAGCATAATCTTTAATTAGAAACTCAAGAGACTTACGATACCCCATTCCGCAAATATCCTTAAAACCTAGATTTTCGGATTGCTCAGATTGACGATATATTTCTACAAATTTAGGAGAAACCTTTTTTATGCGATCAGAGAAGTCCGTAGTAGATTTCGGAGTTGGATAGACTTCATCAATGGATATATGACACGCATTATCGTCAGAAGTGGAATATTGTACAAAAAAGCAACGTTCGCAGTGCGGACAATAAAAAATTGAATAAATTGTCGTGAGTCTATCAGAAAGAAAAATACGAGTAGAGGTTATGTAATAACTGCATACTGGTAGCTCTCCATAAGCGATATTGCATGAAGGACATTTATTAGGCAATTTTACATTAAAGCTCTTTTCACGTTGATCAGGGTCAATAGAATACGCAGTAATATCTTTATGCATAGTAATTATAGTTCCTTTCATAATACTCGGCATTGGCAGATGCCTGTAATCAAAGTATAGGAGCATGAAGTGAAAAAATCAATAAAGTGAGAGGAGAGGAGTAATGCTGAAAAAGATTTACAATGCACTATTTTCCATGAAACAAGAAATTAGTGATATCCGAAATGACACGAAAAATCTTTTGAAGATGGTGGACAGAGATCGGAAAGCTATCAGAAATTATGGAGAAGTGCTTTTGGATCAAGAAAAGATAGTTACTGATATATTTTATGTAGATGGAGAAGAGTGCTGCCGGGAATTAAAAATTTGTTTATCGCCACAAGAGTGGAGAGATCTTGAGAAACAATTTTTTTACCAAGAACTAAAAAGATATTTTGATAAAAAATAAGAGAAAAGAAAGGAGTTGCAAAGGAACAACGAAGAAAAGGCAGCAGGTAGCCTTAGTGAATAGTACATTAAAGCCCATTGTTAAAATTCCTTCTAAAATCTACTCATACACATATTCACACTTCGTTGTTCCTTTGCAGCTCCTTTAAAAGAGAGCTGCATCGCCGGAGAGGAGAAAAATAAAAAAGCCCGGCAACATAAGCTGCCGGGACATAACGCAGGGTAAAAAGAGATGCACAAAGTTTATCGCTACTTGCGATAATTCACTGCCGTAATAATGGCACAAATCAAACAAGCTCTGTTGGATTCCAACACCCAAACGGCATGGCATGGGTGCTGGAAGAGCACTTATGAATCGTATTCATCTAAGATTTTTGCAATCTCTATGATGAGTACAATACATTCGAGAATAGTTTTGAAAAATTCCCTTGCGCTCCACCTCCTTTCTTGGAGGTATCCTTAAGAATGTTACTCCTTAATAAGCTCCTTTCCGGCATATAGCCATTAGAAAATTATCTAAAGGTAACAAAGGCATTGTAGCAAAAAATGAAAGAAAAGTCCATAGAGGTAAGAAAATGGTATATGAAAAAATAGAAAAATTAGCCGAAGAAAGAGGGATACAGATAAGAACTCTTGAAAAACAGTTGGGCTTTGGAAACAAGACGATAAAGGGATGGAAAAAATCCTCTCCATCATTGGAAAACATAGCAAAAGTAGCGAAGTTTTTCGGGGTGACAGTAGATTATTTCGTGGAAAGGTAAAAGATATGGGAAGAATCGCAATATTTGCATTAACAACATTACTCTTCGCATCCGCTGGAATTTGCGTCTGGTGGGTGTGGAGCAGAGTGTACATTGCTATTAAAAGACAAGAAAGTGTCTTTGAAATAGAAAAAGAAACACATGAAAAGATTAAAGAAAAAGTAAAGGAGCAGGAAGAATGAAAGCAAAAATTGTAGGAGCCATCATCGCAGTAGCGGTTGCGGCAGCAGGAGTTTACGTGGCAATGTCCGGAACTTATGTGGGGCAAGGAGAAGTAGGTGTTGTATACACTGCAAAAAGTGGGGTAAAGGAAAAGACTTTAGGTCCAGGATTCCAATTTGTAGGACCGCTGGCAAAAGTAAAAGATTATCCGGTATCCCAGCAGCAACTTGTATTAAGCAATAATGCAGCGGATTTTAACGAGAAAAAGTTGGAGAAAGATACTCATGTGGATGCCCCGGCAGATGGCGGTATGGTCAAAATGAATATGACAGTAAACTACAACTTTATGCCAGAAAGAGTGACATCACTCTATGAGAAATTTAATGGGATGGATGGAGAGGAGATCGTAGAGTCTAAAGTAAAAAACTCTATTATTGCCTACATAAAAGAGGTAACTCCGAAGTTTACAGTAATGGATATTTACAGCACAAAAAGATCAGAAGTAGGAGCTGAGATTACGAAATATCTGAATGAAAAACTGAAAGGTGAATACGGAATCGAAGTACAGTCTGCGCTGATTATTGATGTTCAGTTAGACGAAGAACTGCAAAAGAAAGTGCAGGCAAAAGAACAGGCGAAGCAGGATGCTGAGAAAGCAGAACTCGATAAGCAGACAGCTATCGCGCAAGGAGAAGCTAATAAAGCAAAAGCAGAGGCGGATAAAGCAGTTACGATCACAAATGCAGAGGCAGAAGCAGAATCCAACCGAATCGTGAGCCAATCCATCACAGATGAGCTGATCCGGATGAAAGAAGCAGAGGCGAGAAAAGAGCACGGATGGGTAGAAGTGCAGGGAGCAGATACTGTCGTGACGAAAAATAAGTAAAATATGACCGGGAGGACGATGAATCCTCCTGGACAAGATAAATCGTACAAGCAGCAACACATAGATTGTAGGGGAGGTGTTGGAATGAAAGGACTAGAAATTGTAAGCATGATCAAAGTGAATGGAAAATGGGAAAATCAGGATGAAATGAATCCGGAAGAAGTTGCAAAGATCATAGAAGACAAATTTGACCAGACGATGAAGACATTACATTTTGAAAGGGAAAAAATTGCGTAAAGGAGAAAAAGGAAATGAGCATTTTTGGAATTTTTAAAAAACATGAAAAAATTGAAACATATGAGAAGAGAACAGCGCCGATGGCAAAAATCATTCCATTTCCGGAGCGAGAAAAGAAAGGGCTGGAGGAATTGAAGTTTATTAATATTAATCAGCCAGTAAAAAAGAGCGCACGGTTGGGGAACCGATAATGCGCTCAAGTAATAATCCAATTTAAGTATAAAGGGAAAAAGAAGGAAAGTCAAATGATAAGGGAAAAAGCTGAAAAGATCTTGCCTGCGATAGGAATCGACATGCACTTAAAAGGCGCACAGTACATTGTATACATCATGGAACTATTTGAGGAAGGCTGGGAATGGAAAACAGTAAAAACGATGATCCTCTACGAAAAAGTGGCAATGAAATACAAAGTTACATGCGGAGCAGTAGAGAGATCAATCCGATACGCATTCGGAGAAGCATTAAGCAGAGGAAACCTAAAAATGCTATCCAAGTATTTAGATACCACCGAAACACAGAACAGAAAGCTACTGGAAAGTCTATATATGAATCTGATCAAATATAAAACTCCAAAAGAGCACCTGGAAGAGACCAGAAAAGAAACAATACAAATGCTGCGCTATGTAAAGACAGAGGCAGAAAGATTATTGGAAAATCTGGAAAAAGAAAACCCCTACGATTTGGGAGAACCGTAGGGGTAAGCTATACAGCTTTGAATAATCACCTTTAGTATAAAGTTTGTATGGCAGAATGTCAAGAAAATGAAGAGGAAAGAACCTCTTTTTAAACTTGATTAGGATATTAAACTTACGACTAAGGGAGGCAGAAAATGTACAAGAGGGATATATGGACCTTTAGGGACTCCATGGAAGTGGAGGAGAAGCACACCGGGAGATATGGAGCACCAGGACAGAGACGAGAGAAGAAAAAGAAAGCCACTCCGGAGCAGATCAAGAAGCAGAATCAGTGGATGAAAGTAAGAAAAGTAAGAAGACTGATTAAGTGGAACTTTTCGGAAGGAGATTACTGGCTGACTTTTACATACAGACCGGCAGACAGACCAAAAGACATGGAGGCGGCCAAAAAGGACATGTCCAACCTCTTAAACAGATTAAAGTACCACTACAAAAAGCAGGACAAGCAGTTAAAGTGGATCCTAAAAATGGAGCAGGGAGCAAGAGGAGCTATACATGCACATGCGATCATAAACCGCATAGACGGAGGAGATCTGCTACTTGCAAAGCAATGGAAAAAAGGACGAGTCCACATGCAGCTGCTTTACGAGGAGGGTGGCTTCCAAGATCTGGCAGAGTACATTGCCAAGGTATCAGATACATCTCAGGGCGAGCCGTATTCCAGATCCCGGAATATGATAGAGCGCGATCCGGAAACTAAGGTAATGAAACGCAGGACGTGGCAAAAGGATATTAAGCCTCCAAAAGGATATTACGTGGACAAGACCTCCATTGTGGAGGGAATCAATCCAGTAACCGGATACCCATATAGATACTACACATTAATCAAGATAGGGGGGGATACGAGTGTACAAGGTAAACATATACATCGAGGCGGATAAAAAAGCGCCACAACGATTAGAAAGAAGATACTGCTTCCTCCTGGAGTACATCCGCAAAGACGGGAGGACAGAAACGAGATTTACTCTCAGATCAGTCAGATCAACCTATAACGAGGCAGTGTTAAAGGCGACAGTTGAGGCACTGGGGAAATTAAATAAAAACTGTCAAGTTGCAATCTATACAGACAATGACTATGTAAAAAGCATGTATGAAACAGAACTGGACAAGTGGGAGCAGAAAGATTTTAAAGCAAGGACCGGCAGAGACATCGCCAGCCGAGAGGAATGGCAGGCGATTAGCGCATACAGACGGCAGCATGTAATCAGATTTTTTGAGAGCGACCGGGAGCACACCAATCAGCTTCGAGAGGAGATGGAGAAATGCAAAGTGAACTAGAAATTGCCAAAAAAGAAGCCAGATCCATGTATGACGGAGCTGACAGAGGAAAATACATAGGGGAAGAGCAGCTAAGGGGTACTACTTACTACTTTTACTACAACGGTAAGGAATATCTGTACGAAACAGATTACGACCGAAAACAAGAAGAAAAGAGGAGAAAACGCGATGAAGAAAGAAGAAAGACTAAGACGAGAAGGTATGGCTTACGCGCTTAGTGTGGCCAAAGAAAAAGGAATTGAAGCATTGGAAAGTGACATGAAAGCAAGAGGAATCTTAGAGTTACCATTGGCGATGAAAAGCTATGACGGCATGAGAGAACTTTATAACATGCTTGCAATGCGGATCGTATCCACGATCAAAACAACTACTCTGTGGACATTATATGACAAATACGGCTGGCGAAAGAAGAGAATCGGAGACTTTGAAAAGGAATTAAATAGAGTCTGCGCCGACTGTTTGGAACTGGACCGCTTTGGAGGGAGCTATGTGAGAGTAAGCGATTATGCAGCAGAACTCAAGGAAACATGCGATGTAGACCTCAATTTTGAAATTTTAAGCCAAATTGACGAGGAAAACACCAAAGCAAGAGGACAATATATTTCTGTCGAGGCGGTGGCAGAAATCCTCCGAAATGCCGGATTAGACGAAGTGGCAGATGAAATCATCAGAAAGGTGGAGGAGAACAGATGAAAATAACAAGCATCGTAAATTTAAAAGGCGGTACTGGCAAAACAACCACCAGTGTGGCCATGATTGAACTCCTCTCCAGAAAAGGGAGAGTGCTGGCAATTGACAACGACAAGCAGGGGAATCTCTCTCAGGCATTTAAAAAATACACCCCAGAGCGCATGATTGGAAGCTCCGTCATGCTTTTAACCGGAAAAGCGAAGGAGAACATCATGCTTACCGACAATCCTTGCATAGACATTATCCCGTGTAACATTTACATGGAGCAGGCAGAAAAAGAAGTGTTACTCGGAAATGTAGCGCAGCATGACCGGTATCAAAAGGCGCTATCCGAGTTGGTGGGATATGAGCGTTGTATCATTGACAATCCTCCGGATATCGGAATGAACGTGATCAATGCACTGATCGCATCGGATGAGATAATAATCCCAATCAATCTGGACAATTACTCCCTGGACGGAATGATCGAGATGATGAATCAAATACAGAACATCACGGAGATCAACCGAAAAGCCAACCTTACCGGAATCTTAATCACAGACTTTGAAAAAACCGAAGCTGCGCTACAAGCAGAAGAGTGGCTGCGGAAAGAATATGGCAAACGAATCTTTAGCATAAAAATACGGCATTCCCGGCAGGCAAAGGATGCAACTCTCTGCCAAGTGCCGGTAACGCAGTACTCTTCCCGGTGCGGAGCCACCCAGGATTATAAAAAGTTTGTAGAGGAGTATCTAAGGAGGGAGAGATAATGGGATTTAATGTACTGGACACATTAAACAGCAAGAGCAGGCAGCAGGCACAGACTGGCCAACTAAGCAATTGGTACGCAAACATGACCTACGAGGAGACCAAAGCTGGCATCCGGGACGGGATCACCAAGATCAAGGAGTCTTTTGTGGAGGTTGGGTATTATCTCCGCAAAATCCAAAGGACAGAGGAGTATAAAGCAGACGGATACAAAGACATCTGGGAGTTTGCGGATCAAGAATATGGACTGCACCGCAGCACCGCAAGTCGGTGGATGAAAATGAATGAATTGTTTAGCCAAAACGGGGAAAGTCCATACCTAAAAGAGGAGTATCAGCAGTTTGGAAAAAGTCAGTTGCAGGAAATGCTTTACCTAGAGGAGGACACCCGGCAGCAGGTCACGAAAGACATGACAGTAAGGGAGATCAGGGAACTGCGGAAAACCGAGGAAAGCATTGAAAATCCAATGCAAGAAGAGATTTCGGGGCAGATGGAAATATACGATTATCCGGAAGTGGTCGAAGGAGTAACCGAAGAACCTTTCCGGGAGCCGAAAACAATCACGGAAGAACAGCAAGAAGGACATCGAGAGGAGATAATCGAAGCAGAATACAAAGAAGCATTCCCGATTTTGAAGAACAAAGAAGAACGGGAAGCGTTTTTAAACGATTACAACAAGTGGCCAGTATGGTGCAGAAACACCTACACCGAAGAAACATTTTACCGATACGACCTTCCGGACGGAACTGCGATAATCGTAAAAGAGTATCCTTACACAAGCTGGCAATGGAAAGGCAAGGTACAGACGGAAAAGTATCTCTTAAAGCCGGACACAAAGCATTTTGCGGATGGAAAAACCAATACCACCATACTGATCGAGCATCTAAAGGAGGTTGGAAAGTGTCAGAAATGATGTTCCCGAAGCCGGGGAAAAGGAAAAAGACCAAAAAGAAGACAAAATCAATTATGCACAAAAAAGACGGAACATGTTACCTATGCCGACTATCTGGAAACTACGCGAAACATGCATGCGTGCAGGAACACCACATCTTTCCTGGGGCAGATCGGCAAAACAGCGAAGAAACCGGATTGAAAGTATACCTTTGAGTGCGACATCACACCTCCGGACCGGAGGCAGTACACAACAATAAAGAAAATGATCTGATCTTAAGGAAACTTGCGCAGCAGGCATATGAACGTAATCACACCCGAGAGGAGTTTAGAGCAAAGTTTCAGGAGGATAACCTGACCGGGATTGTGGATAACACCCCGGAACACAAACGGGAAAAGTGGACAGATGGATTTCATTTTATTGACGAAGCCTTATGATCTAAGGATTTAATATATCACAGCAACTCATCAACCTATCGGAGGAGGGGCAGGTCGCCCCTCAGAAAGGAGTTAAAATGAAACGAGACAAAGCGGTAAAGAAGATATTAGAAAAGGGAAAGCCCTGGCAGAGGTTGGTATTAATGCACCTGATGCGGGCAAGAATGGACTTTGCTCTCTCTACAGAAGAAGAGAAAGCCCAGGAAGAAATCGAAAAAATCATAAATAAATTTGTAAACAAAACAATAAAGGAGATCAACAGTGAGGTCTGATATACCACCACATAAGAAACGCTGCGCAAAGTGCAAATACAGCGTAAAACTGCAATCCACAGTCTTATGTGACTATTTAGAGAAAACCGGTCACAGAAGAGAATGCGATGCAGAAACATGTACAAAATTTGAATCAAGAAGGAGAAAGAAAAATGATTAAAACAGAAAGAGGAACAACAGAAATCAAAGGAGACTTATACGAGACATTAGCGGATTATGGAGTAATCACGGTAGCAGTGAGGGGAGTGCTGGAAGAAACTATAGGAAAAGAAAGAGCCGAAGAAGAGATGCAAAAAGCAATGCAATTATCGCGAATGAGCGAAGAAGAAAGAGATAAATACTTTGCAAAGGAAATAGAAATGAAAGCAGAAAGGGTTGCAGAAAGTATCCGAAAAATAATTGCAGACATAAAATGAGAAGAGCCAGACTGGTGGGAAGAGCCGTGTGGCTCTTTCCGGGCAGAAGCCGATAAGAGGATGCGGAAGGAGAAAGAGAATGATTTGGATCAAAGAAGGAAATATAGAAATAGCAGGAACAGTGGAGGAAGTCAGAGCAGATTACACCATAATAACAAAAGCAGTAAGGAATAGTCTGGCCAAAATGATTGGAAAGGAAAATGCTGATAAAGAGTTGGATAAAATGGTGGCATTGGCCAAAATGGAAATAGATGACTTGGTGGAGGCTTGCTCGAAAGGAGCGACACCGGAGGAAAAAGAAGAACTGAAAAGAATACTGAAGGAAGAGACGGGAGAAGATTAGAAAATGGAAACAAGAATGGATAGAATCACAACCAGAATGATGGAGCATATCTGCGATAATCTCTGCAAGTATCCAGATCAGCTGAACGAGGAAGAATTAGAAGAGAAATGTGCAGAATGCAAGATGGGAAAATATGTATGCGACATCTTAAACCACCACAACAAATGCAAAGAGATCTGTGAGGAGTGTACAGATTGCAGATGGCAGCAGTTAAATGGCGGCACTTGCAAAGGTGGTAAGGCAAGATGCGGGCAATTTGTTAAAGAAAGGGCATAAGAAGATGGAGAGATTAACAATTCCGGACGAGAAAATCGATGGAGGAATGAAAAGAAATTGTGTTGATAGCAGAGAAGTAAAAAAATATGCCATGACATTATACTGGGCGCTGAAAAAATATGAAGATACCGGACTTACACCGGAACAAGTGCACGAATTGAAAGAGCGATATACGAAGAAGAAGCCAGACGAGAAAGGATGCCCAGAGAAAACACATTATAAATGTCCTAATTGTGGATACATACCGTTAACGATATATGCAACCGGGTATTGCATTGGGAATATGCCAAATTACTGCGAACAATGTGGTCAGAAAATTGATTGGAGCGAGGTAAAAAATGAACGAGAAGAAAGTTAGAGAAGCGATAGAACTTATTAGAATGGAAATTAGTACTCTGGAAGGAATTGAAAATTGCGGGAGAATAATAGAGGCAAGAAAGAAAAAACATATAGCACTATATAATATCGCGATCAAAGCGCTGGAAAAGCAGTTGCCGAAGAAAGTAGATATGCAAACAGAATACAAAGACTTAAACGGCGCGCTGGTATGTCATACAGGTTTCTGTCCTAGTTGTGGATGCGCTGTGGAAGAATACAGAAATAAAAGTTGCTATCGTTGCACACAGATGCTTGACTGGTAGAAAAAATAAACAAGGTTAGACAAGAATTGAGTAATTGAGTTACGAGTTTAGTTTTCTTGTAAAATGGAGAAGTGAAAGAATGAATAAAGAAAACCTTTTTAAAGCGAAGAGAAAAGATAATAGCGAATGGGTGGAAGGTTATATGGTCAAATATCCTTCTGGAAAAGTAGAAATTTTTAAAAAATGTGTAGAACCACCTGATGTTTTACTGCGATGCGAAGTTGATCCGAAGACTATCTGCGAGTATACCGGATTGAAAGACAAGAACGGCAAGGAGATTTGGGAGAATGATATTTTAAGAGGGCACAAGAACGACAATGATTTAGCAAGAGTTGTGTTTGGAGAATTTAATGTAATTGATGCCGAAACATTAGAAGTTGTTGACAGAGTTATCGGTTGGCACACGGAAGTGATTGAAACAGATACATTGAGCAAATGTGAACCATTTTGTCTCCCAATGCCGCTGTCAGATTTTTACATCGAGAGAAGCGAGTTTGAAGTATTTGGAAACATTTTTGATAATCCAGAGTTTTGTTGGAGGTGGAGTGATGAAAAAATGTATTGCTAGTCAAGAAGGAATATGTAGAAATATATGTGGATTTGGGGAGAAATGCAATGGATATAGCGAAAAATGCAAATTAAAAAAGCATTATGATACTGTGAGCAACATCGTTGAAAGGCGTGCAGAATTAGCAAGAAGAGCTTTTGGAATAAAAGGAGATGTGGAGTAGGGAATGAACATACTAGAGAAGATTTTGGAAGAAATGGAGAATGAATCGAAATTAGCACATGAAGAAATGCGAAAATGTGCAAGAGGAAATCCTTTGCAATTTGATGAAGTAAAAGGATATGCAAGAGCAATGGAATATGTAGTTGACACCATACGTTCTCACATGGATGATCGAGAAGTATTCAAATTTGATTTTAACAGAGTAAAATCGTTTGATTGCCAATGCGGAAGGCATTATGTGAATAGTTATGATGCTGTTATGATGGTACATGGATTCCGGTAGATGAGAGGCTTATAAATGCGTTCTTGCATGGCAGCCACTTCCGGAACCATATATCAAGAATCCAAAATAGACACACCTTTTGCATTATAAGCAGCTTGCAGGAATGTGTGTATCATATCACTGGTCATTGTCATTCCTTCGGGCATCTGAAAAGAAAAGGGATTGTCTGGAATGGAAAGAAATTCTTGGTACAGTAGAAAAGTTTCATAAGATTCGTATTTTTGATAATTATACATAGAAATGCCTCCTTAGATTAAAAAAAGAATTGATAAACCAATTATAACATCCAAGGAGGTAGCAGTAAAGGAGGGAAGAAATGAATAAAGAAGGATATAAAGATCCAACAGCAGACAGAGCGATCGCGCATGCAGAACACATCCCAAAGCATGTCAGGCAGGTATTAGATGTGCTAGAGCAGGCAGCAGGAATCGCTGGTTTCCGGATCAAGAGCATAGAGATCCAAGATCGGGCTACAAAAGAAAGGTTCAGACGGCGCGGATGAAGAGGAGAGTATAAAGAGTTAAGTGTCGCGGAGTATTTAACAAGAAAGGGGCTAAACATTGGACAAGGCAATATTAGTTGAATACACGGCAATGAGAGAAGAAATAAAAGATATAAAGAGGAGAATAAGAACTCTTGAAAAAGAAATAGAAAATATAACAGTAGTATCCGATTCTGTAAAAGGAACACGACCAGACGGAACGTATGGAAGCATTAAGATTACAGGTTATCCATTTCCGGAAGAGGTTAAAAAGAAAACGCACCTAAAAAGATATAAAAGGAAATTGGAAGAAAAGGAAGAAGAACTGTTGGAGTTGATGACAGAAGCAGAAGAGTACATTGAGAGTATTCCAAAAAGCGAACTAAGAATAATGTTTAGGATGTATTTTATAGACGATATGACATACATACAGGTGGCGGAATACATGAATAGAATATTCCCGAAGCGGAAAGTAAAGTACACGGATGAGAATGTAAAGAAAAGAATACAAAGATTTTTTGAAAATTTTGAAAATGTCCCACAATGTCCCGAAGAAAAGTAGTAATATGTTATTGCTACAAAGTAACTACTTCGTGAATTTTAACTCTTACCCGAGGCGACCGAGAAAAGGTTGCCTCTTCTCACGTTACAGATACTTGGCGCAGTGGTAGCGCAGCAGTCTTATAAACTGTGTGTCGCCGGTTCGATTCCGGTAGTATCTATTAAAAATTATTAAAAACTTTCCTGAAAAAGTATTGACATATGGTAAACCATATAGTATAATATAATTGTAAGGAAGGTGGTGAGAAGCTGATGAGCAAAAAGAAGCACAAGAAAAAAGAGAGCTTAACAAGATTGATAATCGAATTGTTAATTGCGCTTGGGACGTTTTTAACTGGGATTGCAAATCTTATTGAAGCTCTCAAATAGGGAATGGGGCGAAAGCCCCAACCCTTTAATAAAATTATAGCTCATCTGAGAAGAAATGAAAAGAGTAAAATTTAGGGAACTATTTTTATTGTTTGCAGTGGTATCCTTTGTTGCATCTGATAGGGATATTTATTCAACCATTCTGCTTATTTTGTCATCTGTTTATTTATTGATGGATGTAGTGCCAAAATTATGGAAGGAGTGGAAAAGATGCCGATAGGAAAACCGAAACCACAAACAATCGCATCAGAAAAGTATCAGAAGAAAGCTGGGTGGATGACAAAAGGATTCAAACTGAAAAGAGAATTAGTAGAACAATTTGAATCTGCCTGCAAGGAAGCGGGAGTCAGCCAAGCTGGAAAGATAAGTGAACTGATGAAAGAATTTATTGAAGAAGTGAATAGCAAATAATAGTGAAGCATCTGGCGAAAGCCGGGTGCTTTTCTACGTCCTGAGCAAATGACGATAAAAGGCTCTAGGCAAAAGCCTATTTTGCGCAAAAAAAGGAGTGCAGATAGCATTAAAGGAAAGTGCGATCCGTGAGAGCGGGTGCGTTGTTAGGTTCGAATCCTGACCTGCACACTGTGCGATGTAGCACATATACATAGCAGGATAGAGCAGTTGGAAGCTCGCCAGTCTCCTTAACTGGAAGTCGGAGGTTCGAGTCCTTCTCCTGCAAGTCAACAAGGAGGTGTCATGACAGAACACGACATTGAGTTTGTAAAAAAATGCATAAAAGAAAACATACATAGATTCTACACATGGAGCAAATGGAAAACGAAACGAGAAGAAGTCCTGAAGCTTGATAAATATGAATGCCAGATATGTAAGAAGAGAGGAAAATACAAGAAAGCTACAACGGTTCATCACGTAAATTATGTGAAGAAGCATCCAGATAAAGCATTGGAAATCTGGTATTACTTTAAGGGAGAGAAAAAAAGAAATCTTATAAGTCTATGCCATGAATGCCATGAGGAAGTACATGGATACCGTAAAAAAGAAAAGAAGAAGCTATTGACAGAAGAGAGATGGTAAAAAATGAGAGAGTACCCCCGGTCGAAAAAAATCGGGTTTTAATTTGGCCATAAGAGACCGGTGGGTGCTCTTGACAAAAGAGATTTTTCCGCGCGCGCGTGAAGGAGGGGGTGGTCTAAGGGCGAGAAAAACGAGAAAAGAAATATTAAGAGAAGAAATCAAAGATGACCTTTTGGAACAGTTGGCCAAGAATGGGACCACTGGGAAATATTACATCGACTTAGTGGATAAATATATGGATTTTTGGGACCTGGAAAATGACCTGATTGCAGACATAAAAAGGAGAGGAGCTGTTGTCAAATACGACAATGGCGGAGGTCAAAAAGGACAAAAGAAAAATGACTCCATAGATCAGAGAATTAAGGTAAGTGCGCAGATGCTGAAAATACTGGATAGCATTGGAATTAAGCCGGTTTCCGGAGATCCGGGAGATGATGACGATGAGCTGTAAAATCCATCCGTATATCCAGGAATGGATTGATATTGTTGAGCACAAAACCTATGCAGTGTGCGAAGATCAGGAGCTGCTAATCAAACATGTAAAATGGTGCTTTGAAAACGAAGATATTTTTGTTGATGAGGAGCAGTTTGAAAAGTATATGGGACTTACCAAATACTTCCCATTTGAGGATATTTTTCCTTGGCAGAAGTTCGTGATCGGACTGCATGACTGCACATATTGGAGAAAATCAGGGCTGCCGAGATGGCCGGATTTGTTCTGTATGTTGGGGAGAGGAGCGGGGAAAGATGGTACGATTGCGGTAGAATCTGCGTGCTTAATGTCCCCATATAATGGTATCCGGGAGTATGATGTTGATATTTGTGCGAACAATGAGGATCAGGCAATGCGACCAGTGCAAGATGTCATCAATGCCTTTGAGCAGCCGTCTGTCGTAAAAAAGCTAAAGAAGTTTTTTTATTGGACAAAAGAAAAAGTGGTGAGCCTGAAAACAAAAAGTGTTATGCGAGGCAGAACGAACAGCCCGAAGGGAAAGGATGGTTTACGATCTGGAATCTGCATCTTCAACGAGATCCATCAGTACGAAGATTATAAGAATATTAACGTATTTACAACTGGTCTTGGAAAAAAGAAACATCCGAGAAGATCTTACTATACTACAAATGGGGATGTCCGGGAAGGCCCACTGGATGATCTGCTGGAAACAGCAGAAGGAATCTTGCGGGGAGGAGAACCGGATAATGGACTTTTACCATTTATTTGTAGGCTGAATAAAAAAGAAGATGTCGATGACGAAGCGAATTGGCCAATGGCAAACCCATCTCTTCCGTATTTGCCAAACCTGCTGGAGGAGATCCGGAAGGAATACCGGGAATGGAAGAAGAATCCAAGAAGACTGCCAGCATTTATGACAAAGCGAATGAATATCCCGGAAAACGCAGAAGAGATGAGCGTAACAGACTGGGAAAACATAGCAGCTACCAATATTATTCTTCCGTGTCTGGAACGATGGAGCTGCACTTGTGGAGTGGACTATACAAAATTAAATGACTGGGCTTCGGTGGATCTACATTTCAGAGACGGAGACCAAAGATATGATATAAGCCATTCCTGGGTGTGTCTGCAATCAAACGATCTGGAGAGAATAAAAGCTCCATGGAAAGAATGGGCAGATATGGGAAGATTGACTCTGGTAGAAGAAAATGAGATACATCCATCAGTAATTGCGGAATATATTCAGCAATCTAAGAAAAAGTATAATATTAAAAAGCTTGCAGTTGATGATTTCCGGTTCGCATTGTTAGCAAAATATCTAAAAGAAATAGGGTTTGATTTAAAAATAAATAAAAATCTGAAACTAATAAGGCCATCAGATGTCATGAGGGTTGCGCCGGTGATTGACAGCTGCTTTACAAATCGGTGGTTTAACTGGGGCGATGCACCGGAGCTTCGCTGGGCGACGAACAATGCAAAGCTGATCAGGCATGGAAGAAAGCCAGGAAAAGAAGATGATGCTGATATGGGAAATTTTGTGTATGGAAAAATTGAAGCAAAAAGCAGGAAGACAGATCCATTTATGGCATTGGTAGCGGCAATGACCATAGAAGATGAGTTGCCACAGAAGAGACCAAAGCCAACCCCGGCAACAATGGTATACAGCTACTAAGGAGGTGAGAATAGGAAGTTGAGTATAAAAGACTGGCTGATCAAGAAGCTGGGAGTCGGAAATATCAGTATTAACATGCAGGACATTATGGATGACAAAGAAGTACAGGGAGCCGTATATGAGATCTATCTCAGAGAGCTGGCTTTTTGGACTTGCGTAAATAAGATTGCAAATGCAGTGAGCAAATGCGAGTTTAAGACTTATGTAAAAGGGAAAGAAGTGAAAGATGCAGAGTATTATCTTTGGAACTATGAGCCGAATCAAAATCAGAATGCAGCAGGATTTGTAAACAAACTTATTGGAAAATTGTACAGAAACAATGAATGCCTTGTCGTGGAAGTAAACCGAAAATTGTATGTAGCTGATTCTTACTGCAAAGAAATTTTTGCTTTGAAAGATTACAAGTTTAGCGGAATTGTCATTGACGGATACGAATTGTCGGAAACATTGGAAATGTCGGATGTCATGTTTTTTGAATTGAACTCAAACGACATGAGAAAACTGATGAACGGAATGTATGAGACGTACTCAAAATTGATTGTGTATGCGCAGGAAGCGTACAAAAAATCAAGGGGGAAAAAGGGGATTTTAAATGTAGAAGCAATCGCTCAGGAAGATGATAATTTTAACGAAAATTTCAATCAGTTAATGACGGAACATTTCAAAAACTTCTTTAGCAAAGAAAATGCGGTGCTCCCATTATTTGAGGGATATAACTATCAGGATATATCAGACGGTGGGAAGACATATTCCACTGAGTCTACAAGAGATATTAAATCACTTGCGGACGATATATTTGAGTTTACTGCAAGAGGATTTTCCTTTCCACCGAGTCTTGCAAAAGGAGATGTGCAGGATACGGGAAAAGCGATTGATGAGCTATTGACTTTTGTCGTGGATCCATTAATTAAGATGCTGCAGCAGGAAATCAACCGGAAACGTAATGGATACAAAGGATTTAAGCAGGGAACATACATCAAAATCGAAACACTTGCGGTAAAACATATTGATATTTTTGACATCGCAACACCGGTAGACAAGCTGATTTCCAGCGGAGCCTTTACGATCAATGATATTTTAGAGGTGCTCGGAAAACCTCGGATTGAAGAGGAATGGGCAAATCAACACTTTATGACGAAGAATTACAGCAAGATTCAAGACCTGCTTGCAGGATTGGATAAAAATGATGCTCAGTGAAAGGGGTGAGAAAAGGAAGAACATTACAAATTGGAGAATGGAGCCAGTGCAGTCAGAAAATAAAATTCTTCTGTACATCTATGACGATGTAACAGAATATGGAGAATTTGACTGGAATGAATGGGAATACAAAGATTCTGAAACATCTGCCAAGTATTTTGCAGAGAAACTTTCGGACATTCCGGAAGGACAGATGATAGAGCTGCATATCAACTCCAATGGCGGATCTGTAAAAGAGGGAGTAGCAATCTATAACCTGCTGAAACAGTGCTCAAACAAAAAAGTCGGTATTGTGGACGGGGTGGCACACAGTGTTGCATTTTTAATTTTGCAGGCATGCGATGAAAGAAAGATGTGCCTGGGAACAACAGCACTTGTCCATGATATGTGGATGTATTGCTCCGGAAACGCAGCGCAGCTTAGAAAGTATGCCGATGATCTTGACGACATGATGGAAGCAAACCGGCAGGTGTTTTTGGAAAGAGCAAATATCAGCGAAGAAGAACTGATTGAACTGATGCAGAATGAAACATATTTGACACCGGATAAAGCTTTAGAATACGGCCTGATCGACGAGATTATGAATAAAAAAACAGAAACAGCAGGAAATGAAGAAATTTTGGAAAAGCTGTCCAGCATGCAAAGGCAGCTGAATAGCCAGGAGAGCTTCCGACAGCAGATCGCAAAAATGAAAGAGCGACAGCAGAAAAAGCCGGAGAAAAATAAAATTTTAGAACTTTTTAAAGGAGGAACAATACAAGGAAAAATTTAGACGTAATTGAAATGGAAAAGAAAGCTATCGTACAGAAAATGAACGATGCAATCAAAGATGGGGATACAGAACAGTTTCAGGCAGCGTTTGTGGAGCTGTGTGATAAGATCCAGGAGAATGTTTTAGAGCAGGCAAAAGCGATTGTAGAAGAAACAGATCAGAAAATCTTATCCGACAGAGGTGTTAGACAGCTGACATCAAAAGAGAGAGAATATTATCAGAAACTCTCCGAAGCAATGAAAGCACCGAATCCAAAGCAGGCAGTAGAAAACCTCGATGTGGTGATGCCATTTACAATCTTGGATAAAGTATTTGAGGACTTAAAAACAAATCATCCATTACTGTCCAAAATCCAGTTTACTTCCGTGACTGGTCTGACAAGAATGATGATGAATACCAACGGATATCAGAAGGCAGCATGGGGAAAACTCTGCGCAGAGATTATCCAGGAACTCACATCCGGATTCAAAGAAGTGGATGTAACGTTAAGCAAATTATCTGCGTTCCTTCCAGTTTGCAAAGCAATGTTAGATCTGGGACCAGAATGGTTAGACAGATATGTGAGAGAAGTGTTGTATGAAGCACTTGCGAACGGACTGGAAGACGGTATCGTAAACGGTACTGGAAAAGATATGCCGATTGGAATGACCAGACAGGTAGGAGAAAACGTATTGGTAAGAGGCGGAGAATACCCAGAAAAGAAGCCAATTAAAATCACAAAGCTTGATGATATACAGCTCGGAAAGATCGCTGCGATCATGGCAATCAATGAGAAAGGGCAGTCAAGAACAGTGGATTCACTGATTCTTGTAGTAAATCCGGCGGATTATTTCAGCAAGGTTCTTCCGGCAACACAGAGACCAGCACCGGGCGGTGGGTACGTGAGTACACTTCCATTCCCGATTGAGGTTATTCAGTCTCCGGCGGTAGCTGTAGGCAAAGCGGTATTCGGAATGGCAAAACTGTATTTTATGGGATCGGGAATTGAAAACGGAGGAAGAATCTTATACTCTGACGATTACAGATTCCTGGAAGATGAAAGAGTATATTTAATTAAAATGTATGGGCACGGATTTGCTATGGATGACAATGCATTTGTGTTATTAGACATTACAGCATTACAGCCGACCAGATACGAAGTGGAAGTAGTGCAGCCAGAGGAGAATGTTGAGAATGCAAACCTTGCTGACTTTAAGGTTGGAGGACATGCACTTACACCAACATTTACAGAAGGAACTTTGACATACACTTTAACAACGACGGATGCATCTAACACCGTGCAGGCAGTGGTTGCAGATACGACTGCGGAAGTGGAGATCACTTACAATGAGAAGCCGATTGCAAATGGAAGCAGAGTAAACTGGCAGGAAGGAGCCGGGAACATCGTGAAAGCAAAAGTAACAGATGGTAAGACGACAAAGACATACCAAATTACTGTTACAAAGAATAAGGAGTAAAGATGGAGGAATTACTGGAGGATGTAAAAAATTTTCTGGACATCACTTGGGAAATGGAACTCGGAGAGAAAAAAAAGCTCTCCGGGATCATTAAACGCGGGGAAGCATATTTAAAAGGGAAAATCGGAGAATGCAATTTTGAAGAAGAGACACCAGAGAAAGAGTTGCTTTTAAATTACTGCATGTATGCGCGTGCTGGTCAAGTAGATGAGTTTATAAAAAATTATAAACAGGAAATCATTGCTTTGCAGATTCGCAACTGGAGGAAAAAGAATGCCAAGACGTAAGGAAACAAAATTTGTTACATTTAACGATGGGTGTTTAGAAATATGCAAAGTCCAGGGGAGAAAAATCGTGGAAACAAAGCAGGAGCATGTACGGTTTGGATATCGGACGGTTGGGATTAAACGCTTTTACGAAGCGAAGGTACTATCAAGTCAGATTGATGAGGTAGTAGCTGTTCTGCCGATGGAGGATATATCAACGATGGATGTGTGCATAATCCGCGGGATGCAGTATAAAATTGTGCAGATCCAGAATAAATACGACCAGACACCTCCGTGCATGTTTCTGTCATTAGAAAAGATTACAACACTCTATGAGGATATAAGAGAATATGGCTAAAATTGATATTGATGAATTGGCGATCGCAGTAATCAATGAGTTGGATGCCTATCGGGAAGATGTAATGGAAGTGGTGGAAAAAGCTGTAAAAGAAACAGCAAAGCAGACGGCAGCTGAACTCAGAACGACATCTCCAGAAAGAGATGGAGATTATAAAAAGCATTGGACATACAAACGAGATGCCAAGCTGAAAGGCAGATACAAGTTTAATACAGTAGTATATTCTAAAAAGCCATCCTATCGCATCACACACTTATTGGAGCATGGACATGCGAAAAGAAATGGTGGAAGAGTGGATGGAATCCCGCATATCAGTATCGCAGAAAAGCATGCAAAGGAAATTTTGATGGAAAGGTTAAAAAGAAGCCTATGACACAAGAAAAAGTAGAGAGAATATTGCAGGAAATAGGAATTGAATATAGATATCATCATTTTGAGACGGAGGAAGCAGTCAATCCTCCGTTTATTTGTTGGTTGATTCCAGGAAGCAATAACTTTTCGGCAGACGGAAAAGTCTATTTTAAAAGTAACAAAGTAAACATAGAGCTTTATACGGATCAAAAAGACTTTGACCTGGAAGAACAAGTAGAGGAAATACTCGACAAATATGGACTGTTTTGGCAGAAAGACGAACAGTATATCAAGTCGGAAAACATGTATGAAGTTTTGTATGAAGTGGAGGGAAAGTAAGGAAAGAAAGACTGGCACAGAAAAAAGATAAAGTAAAGTTTAATATCAGCAATGCGCATGTTGCGTTACTAAAAGAAGATGAAATGGGAGTAATTACATTTGATACACCTTTTGCGCTACCAGGATCCGTATCACTTTCGCTAGAAGCGCAAGGAGAATTGACACCATTTTATGCCGATGGTGTAAAATATTATGTCTCTTCGAGCAACAGTGGATACGAAGGAGATTGGGAAGTGGCGATGATCACAGACGAGTTCCGGGAGAAGATTTTAAGTGAATATATCGACAAGAATAAAGTAATGCTGGAAGAGGCTACCGCAAAGGTGAAGCGGTTTGCTTTGGGATTTGAAATCGACGGAGATGTAAGGGGAACAAGATTTTGGTTTTATTGTTGTACATCGACACGGCCTACGACGGAATCAAGCACTACAGAGGATACGATTGAGCCGACAACGGATACGGTAACGATTTCTGCATCAGCCGTACCAGTCGGAGAAGCGAAAAAAATGGCAGTTCGTGCAAAAACAACGGCAGAAACGACCGATGATCTTTATAACAAGTGGTTTGAAAAAGTGTACATTCCGGATCAGGAAGTAGCGTAGGAGGAGATTGAAATGCGGAAAACATTAACAATCAACGGAGTGGAATGCAAATTTAAGAGTTCTGCGGCAATCCCCCGCATTTACCGTCTGAAATTTGGCAGGGATATTTTTACCGATATGCAGAAAATTGGAAAGCAGATCAAGGTGCAGGAAAAACTTAAAGAAGAAATGAAGAAAAAATGCGAAAAGGAAGGAAAAGAATTTGATGAGAGCGAATTTGAAAGCAGCCTTCCAATCGAATCGCTGGAAATGTTTGAAAACATTGCATTTTTAATGCACAAGCATGGCGATCCGGAACAGCCACAAGACATTGACGAATGGCTGGAGCAATTTGAAACATTCGATATTTATGAGATTCTGCCGGAAATCATGGATATGTGGAAGATGGAAAACAAACAGATGTCAATTCCAAAAAAAAAGAACGGGAAATAGATCGAGAAGTCAATACCGCTCTGTTCATGCTTCGGTGTGTGCAGTGCGGTATTTCTATTTCCGATCTTGAGCTATTAAGCATTGGAATGGTAAATGACATGTTTATCGAAATGAAAAACGATGATTATGATTATCCGAAAATCGCAACACAAGCAGACATAGACGCACTGTAAAGGAGGAAACAAGGGCAAGCAGAATCAAAGGTATCACGATTGAAATTGGAGGAGATACCACAAAACTAAATAAAGCTCTGGATGGTGTAGATAAAAAACTCTATGGAGTGCAGTCGTCGTTGCGAGATGTCAATAAGCTGTTAAAACTGGATCCTACAAATACGGAGCTGCTGAATCAAAAACAGAAGCTTTTGCAACAATCCATACAAGAAACCGAGACACGGTTAAAGACATTGAAGCAGGCTAGTGAGCAGGCGGCGAAGACAGCTGGAAATTACGATGCCTGGAAGCAGGCCTATACACCTATCCAGCAAGAAATTGAGAAGACCAACGGTAAGCTAGACACATTAAAGAAAAAAATGAAGTCTATGGAAGAAGCCGGAGAAATTGACACAGAAGAATATAAAGAGTTAAGCACAAAAGTAGAAGAATCCACGAAGAGTCTAGAAGAATTAAAACAGAAGAAAAAGCAGGTAGACGAAGAGTTTGGGCATCCGATCAGTCCAGAAGGAATGGATGCGCTGCAAAGAGAAATCGTTGAAACAACAAATGAGTATAAAGCTTTGCGAAAAGAGGTCGGAAGTGCAAACGCTGATCTTGCAAAGGTATCCGCGGCAACTGGAAAAGTTGGAGAAAAAGCAACGGCAGCAGGAAAGAAGATGCTTCCACTCACTGGAGCACTCGGAGGAATTGGAGTTGCATCTGTCTCTATGGCTAATAATTTTGAGGATGCAATGAGCCAGGCAGCAGGTGCGCTAGACAAACCGATGTCAGAAATGGAGGAGCTGCGGCAACTGGCGATTAAAACTGGCCAAGATACCATTTTCTCAGCAACGGAAGCTGGGAATGCGATTACAGAACTTGCAAAAGGCGGATTGACGGAAGCCGACATCAAAGCAGGAGCATTGCAGACTACAATGGATCTCGCGGCATCATCGGGAATGGGACTGGGAGACGCAGCAAATGTAGTTGTGCAAGCAATGGGCGCTTTTGGCCTAGAAGCAAACAAATCTGCAGAAGCAGCCAATGCTTTGGCCGGAGCGGCAGCAGCATCCTCCACAGATGTTGAGCCTCTTACACAGGCACTGGCACAGTGTTCTTCAGGCGCGAAAAATGCAGGATGGACAATACAAGAAACGACTGCTGTACTGGGACGTTTTGCAGATGCGGGAATTGAAGGAAGCGATGCAGGAACATCTTTAAAAGTAATGCTGCAGAAATTGGCAGCACCAGCATCTGATAAAGCTGCAGACATGATCGAAAATCTAGGATTAAAAACAAGAGATTCGAGCGGGCAATTACTTGGTGCGACTGAAATGGCGCAAGAGTTACAAGATAAGTTAGGCGGATTAGATGCAGCGTCCAGAGATGCAGCATTATCTACAATTTTTGGTTCGGATGCTATGAGAGCAGCCACTGTGCTTATGAACAGTGGAGAAAAAGGACTGCAAAAGTACATTAAGGCAACAAACGATCAAGAAGCAGCGCAGCGTTTGGCCAACTCTCAGATGGGAGATGGATCCAGAGCAATCGAGGAGTTAAAAGGATCGCTAGAGACAGCTGGAATACAGATAGGAGATACGCTGGCTCCAATTATCCAAAAGTTGGCAGAAATTATCACGAATCTAGTAAATAAATTTTCTGCACTTCCGGAAGGAGTGCAGCAGGCAATTGTAATTATCGGGATTCTGGTAGCGGCAATCGGACCACTGCTCATAGTGATCGGGAAAATATCAACCGGAATTTCCGCCATAACCGGTGCGATGTCGAAAATATCTGGAGTGGGCGGAACGATCATGAAAATGATAACAAAAATGAAGGGACTTGTAAAAAGTTTGTTCGGATTGATTATGGCTCATCCAGTGATTGCAGTCATAACAGCGATCGTGGCTGCATTGGTCGTACTGTACAACAAATGCGAATGGTTTCGGGATGCTATCAATGCTGTTTGGGATGCTGTGAAAAAAGGATTTTTTGCGGCTTGGGATGCAATCATAAAATTCTTTACAGAGACAATTCCGGAGGCATGGAACAATACAGTAAGTTTCTTCCAGGGGATTCCAGAATGGTGGAATGGAATCTGGACAAGCGTAAAAACAAAATTTGAAGAGACATGGACTGCCATGATGGCGAATCCGATTATAAATGCGCTTGCAACATACATTTCCCAAATGTTTGAAAATTTGAAAACAACGCTATCCGGAATTTGGGACGGAATCAAAACTGCGGCAGCGGGAGCGTGGGAACTGATCAAAAACACGATACTGGGACCGGTGCTACTACTCATTGACTTAGTTCTCGGAGATTTTGATAAGCTGAGAGAGGACGCAGAAAAGATATGGAGCAATATGCAAGAGGCTGCTCAGAAATTCTGGAGTGGCATTGAGCGAGTTGTCACCTCTTTGGTAGAAGGTATTGTAAATGCTGTAAAAATCAGATTTGAAGCGTTGAAAAATACAGTTTCTGCAATCTGGAATGAAACAAAGAATGCTGCATCAAATATTTGGAACGGAATCAAAACAACGGTTTCGAACCTTGCGAACAATACAAAAGAGGCAGCTGTAAATGGATTCAATGCCATGAAAGATGGTATTTCAAATGCGATTTCTTCAATCCCAGATATGATCCGGGGAATTTTTGATAAAGTCAGAGACATTATTCAAAACGTTATATCAAGTGCGTGGGAATGGGGATCTGATTTTATCGAAGGATTGAAAGAAGGGATCATGTCGGGAGTGAAAGGAATCATCAACACGATTGAAGGAATTGCAGACAAGATTAGATCGCTGCTCCACTTCTCGCGGCCAGATGAAGGACCACTACGGGACTACGAGACATGGATGCCGGATTTTATTGACGGAATGGTTAAAGGACTTGACAGAAATGTTTATAAAATATCAGATGCGGTGAGCCGTGTGGCTGGAACGATCAGCGATGGAATGGGAAGCCAGTCACTCCTTGCGGAAGCAGGAGGAATGAGCATTAACCTAAACAATGCTGTAAACGTGCAGATTGGAAACAAGAATTTTGACAGTTACATTGTGAAAACGGCTCAAGCGGGAATCGGAAGTGCGCAGCACGCAGGACGTAGAGCAAGGGGGCATTAAAGGTGTATCAGATCGAAATTAATAGAAGAAGGAATAGGGAGCTTGGGGTACTTGTAAGAGAGAGACCAAGTATCCCGTCTCCGGAATTTGAATATGAAGAAATCAAAATACCCGGAAGAGATGGATCTCTCTTTCGGGAAACAAAAAAAGTAAAAGATATTGTAATCAATGTACCGTTTACCTTTGTAGATTATGAAAACTGGCAGGAAAGATTAAGAAACGTAAGGAAGTGGCTCTTACAAAAGAAGGATCACAAGCTTATCTTAAGCGATAACGAAGAGTATTTTTATCTGGTGAAACATGTAAAAATAAATGCGACTGAAAGAAAGGTAAAAGAGTCTGGCGAGTTTGATGTAGATTTTACATGTGCTGGATACCAATATCGGAGAGATGGGGCGTTGGAACATTCTGCCGCAGAGGTGGAGTACAATCCATATTACGAATGCATGCCGATTTATAAGATCATAGGGGTTGGAGAATGCACCCTTGCTGTAAATGGTAAAAATATGATTGCCAATGTAAACGGACATTTGATTATTGATACAGATAGGATGCTGACATATCGCCAAGATGGGAAACTGGAAAATGCATCCGTAAAAGGGGATTATGAAGATCTGTATTTGGAAGAAGGAGAGAACATGATCCGAATCACACCGGGATTTGAATTAAAAGTAATACCGAACTGGAGGTGCTTATAAGGATACAAATTTATAAGCCAGAAAACACAAATTATGAGAACAACGGAGATATGCCTCTGATACCTACCACGGCAGAAGTAAAAGTGATACTAAATGGAAGCTGGCGGGGGATACTAAGTCATCCGATTGATGATGAGGGGCGATGGAAATACATTGAAGAGAATGCGGTTGTAAAGATGCCGTCATTTAATGGAGACCAACTCTTCCGAGTGAAAAAGAAAGAAAAAACAGATGCAGGAATTGAAGCAGAGATGGAGCCAATCTTTATGGACGCAAAGGATGACTGCTTTCTGCTGGATATCCGGCCGACAAATAAAACTGGTCAGCAGGCACTTGATTTAATGACAGCTCCAAACAAAAAATACACCGGGAAATCGAATATTAAAAATCTATCAACAGCATATTACATGACAAAGAATCTCATCGAAGCGATTAACGGGGAAGACGAAAACTCTTTTATAAATCGCTGGGGCGGTGAGATTCTTTTTGATAATTACACCATTACAATAAATGACCATGTAGGACAAAACAGAGGGATGGAAGTCTTATACGGTAAAAATATTGCTCAGGATGGAATGAAAGAAGATGTGGACATCAGAGAGGTTGTAACAAGGATTATCCCAAAATCCTACAACGGACACATGATCGAGGGCAATGAGCAGTGGATAGACTCCCCTTTAATTCAAAAATATCCGACAATCCATTATGCAGTAATGAGTTTTGAGGATGTAAAAATGGCAGAAGATGCTTCGGAAGATGATGAAAAGAATGGGGTGATCGTCTGCAAAACCAAAGAAGAGTTGAAAAAAGCATTGACAGAAAAGTGCAAAGAACAATATAAACTGGGGATAGATAAGCCGAAAATAAACTTAGATATAGATCTCGTGCTGCTGAAAGATACAGAACTGTACAAAGACGTGCAGGATTTGGAAGAGGTGCAGATTGGAGATACAGTATATTGCAGACATAAAAAGTTGGACGTTACAACGGATGCAAGAGTGATTAAGCTGACTTATGATTCCATCCAAAAAAAAGTAGTAGATGTAGAGTTGGGAGACTTTAAGTACGACTATTTTGATGATGTGTCAAGCATGGCAAATCGTGTAGAGAGCGCAATCAGGCCAAATGGCAGCGTTGTCGGAGAACAAGTGCAGGGCATACTGGACGGAGTTAAGACACAAATGCAGATTCAAAGCAGCAAAGCGCATAAGACGACCAAAAAGGCATTTTTGGCAGAAGACATTGATCCAGACAGCGAAACCTACGGCGCGATGTGCTGGGGAAGCATGGGACTTATGATTGCAGATTCAAAAAATCCGGATGGAAGCTGGAATTGGTCTACGTTCGGAACTGGAAAAGGATTTTTCGCAGACTATATTGTCGCAGGAACGATGCTGTTTGATCGCTGTAAAGGTGGACGGCTGACGCTTGGAGGAGAAGGCAACGGAGATGGCGTTGCAATGATTAGAGATGATCATGGAAATACAATTGTTATACTCGATAAAAATGGAGTTTATGCACTTGGGCAATATGTATGCGACTCAAAGATATTTAAAAATAAACGGATAAAATTAAACGAAGGAAGCATGATTTTTTCAGGGAAGGATGGAGCCGATCCGATTATTATGGGATACGATTTCTATTCTGCGGAAAATAGTGGATGTGTAACGATTAGAGCAGGGGGAACAGAAACAGATGCCACAGACAGCAGAACACTCATGCGATTATTTAAAGATAAAACATGTCTTGATGCAGAACGATTATACACTCGAGGGCAAGAAGGTCAAACTGGAACAGCACAATTTTCTAACGGAACAAATTTAAGATTTATAAACGGGATCCTTGTTGGAGGGACAACGAAAGAAGGTGCATTTTAAGGGCTTGGACAATAGGCAATTTTTATTTGCAGATGTCACAAATGCAAGGGAATGCACAAGAGGTGCTTGCATTCCTGGAAACAAGAGGTTGGAGCTTAAATGCAATCGCAGGATTGTGTGGGAACATGCAAAGCGAGTCCAATATTAATCCAGGAATTTGGCAAAGCCTCCAGGAAGGAAACTATGCTGGAGGTTTTGGATTGGTACAATGGACACCGGCAACCAACTATACCAACTGGGCAGGGGCAAACGGATACGGAATCACAGATCCAAATGGGCAGCTTACCTGGATTGATTCAGTAACGGTTCCGGCCGGGCAGTGGATTCCAACTGGGGCATATCCTTTATCCTTTGACCAGTTTAAGGTAAGCGGCGAATCTCCGGAATATCTAGCATCTGCATTTCTCAAAAATTTTGAGCGAGCAGGTGTGGAAGTAGAACAGGAGCGAAGGCAGCAGGCTCGCTACTGGTATGATTATTTATCGCAGTATTCTGGAGGGGCAGAGAAAATCAATGCAGCAGTCGAATGGGCATTGCAGATTGCAAATGATAATAGCCACGGATACGATCAAGGGAATCGGTGGGGACCTGATTATGACTGTTCTTCATTGCTGATCCAAGCATGGGAAAATGCAGGAGTGCCAGTTAAAAGCGGAGGAGCAACTTATACGGGGAATATGTACGATGTATTTATCGCATGTGGATTTACAGATGTTACATCAAGCGTAGATATACAAAGCGGAGGCGGGATGATAAAGGGAGATGTTTTATTAAATATCCAGAATCATACTGCTATGCATATAGGGAATGGACAAGTTGTCCAGGCAAGCCAAAACGAGTTTGGTGGAATCGTAGGAGGGCAGACCGGAGATCAGACCGACCAAGAGATTGGAGTTACCTCTTACTACAACTATCCGTGGGATAGAGTTCTTCGTTATCCGGGAGGGACCGGAGGCGGAGGCGGCGGTGGGATTGGAGGAGCAATCTTACTGAGGTGGATCCCGGGGTAAGAAAGGAGAAAATATGGAAGCGACAACAGTATTAGAGATGGACATCCGAAGAAAAGGAATTATCCCAGTCATACAAGCGATGCAAACGGATACTGGAAGGATGGTGCGCTGCTATTTAGCAGGAATATCGCAAGCAATAGAGAGGGTAAGAATCTATTGTAAAAAGCCAAGTGGAAAAGAAACATACACAGAGGGAACAATTTTAAGTAATAACTGCGTAGCATTTAGCTTAACAGAACAAATGCTCGCTGAAGAAGGAAATACATCGGGATGGTTACATATGCTGGACGGAAGTAGGGTTATCACATCGTTTAAATTTGCCTTGCAAGTTGAGGGAAATCCGATTGCAAAGTCAAACATTACATCATCAGATAGCTATCAAGCACTCGTTGATTTATTACAAAGATTGGAAAAATTTGATTTACAGGAAATTACAAATCAGGAGATAGACAATCTTGGCGGCATTACGACACAAAATGCACTGAATGTACAGAAAATATATGGATCAGAAGAAGAAATGAATGCGGGGTTTTCCACAGATGGATTGCAAACGAATGCAGTTGTAATGATCGCTACCGGAAACGTCGAAGATGAAGTAAATGGGAGGGTTTATAAAAAGGGGATAAAGCATTATGACTTCCTTGTGGATTTGTCAGGAGCGACTGGGAAAGCAGCAACGATAACTATCGGAACAACAAAAACTGGGGCAGCTGGAACGGAAGCAGAGGTAAAAAATAGTGGATCAGAAAGTGATGCAGTATTAGATTTTACAATCCCGAAAGGAAACGATGGAAAGGTTGAAGGAATGGAAGAAGTAACAGAAGAGGAAATAGATGCACTTGCGAAGGAGTTGAGACTGTGATTGCAATTGACTGTAAAAACGAAAATTATGCAAAAGAAAGTTTGACTCAGTGGGATTACGGCCAGGAAGTGTTGCTGAGCGGTCTTGAGGTTGAGAGAGAAACAATAGAGGTGCATTTCGCTCTAAGAGGTGAAAATACAGCATTGATTGTAATCGGGACTGTACAAGGAGGAGATATAACGGCAAAAATTCCCAATGAATTGTTGAGGGCAGGGAAAAATCTTATGGTTTACGTCTATCTGACTCTGCCAAACTTTGGAAAAACAACTTATAAAGCAGAAATTGAAGTGAAAAAACGAGCAAAACCGCAGGACTATGACGCACCAGACGAGCAAGATCTACTAAGGCAAATTCTTTCGGAGCTGGATACGAAAGCGGATGACATGAAAATGGAAGAGAATGAATTGCAATTAATGTCAAAGAAGAAAGGAATCGGTTCCAGGATTAGACTCCCATCAGGATCAGGAGACATGACAAGTATTACAAATCAAGAAATAGATGAAATAATGAAAGGGGAATAAAAATGCCTAGAAAAAAGGAAACAAGAGCTGTAACATTGGCAGCAGGAAAAAAGTATTTAGATCAGGAAGGTCTTGCGCATTTGGTCAAAAAGAATGATGCAAGATATGTACGGCAAGAGGAAGGAAAAGGGCTATCGAAAAATGATTTTACGGACGAGTACAAAAAGATCGTGGACGATTTAAACTACAAGAAAATTGTAATAAACAGCATGACGGCCACGAACAGCAGTAATGAGATTGGAGCAACAGTAGCAGCGACAGATGTTGTATGGAATTTGAGCAAGGATCCAAAGACACAGAAAATTAAATTTGGATCAGAAAACGAAGAGACTTTAAACAACAGCCTCAGAAAGAAAAATTACACCGGAAAAGCAATCAAAACAAACACAAACATCGTGCTTGCAGTAACGGATGAAAGAGATGCAGTTGTCACGAGAACAGTAGCAATTACATTCCAGCCAAAAGTATATTGGGGCAAGAGCAACAAAGAGCAGCTGGAAAATGCAGATATTCTTGCGCTGGAAGGATCTGCGCTTGCATCGGGAAAAGCAAGGAGCTTTACGGTAAATGCTGGGGAAGGAGAAAAAAATGTGTATGCAATACCTTCCTCTTTTGGAACTCCTACGTTTAATGTTGGAGGTTTTGATGGCGGATTCAAGAAGCTTAAGACATTATCATTTACAAATGCATCCGGCCATACTCAAAATTATGATATTTGGGTATCTGTAAACGCAGGACTTGGATCAACAGCAGTGACAGTAAAATAAGGAGGTTAAGGCATGGCACAAAGTATTGAAGGTGGAGTTGTAATCGTAAATACTTTATCCACAAAAAATAATGGAGATTATCCCCTGTGTATGGCAGAAAGCGTGCAGCTCTCAGAAGGAAAATCAGTGGAACAAAAAATTGGAGAACTGGAAGCGGGAGCAGGAAATGAAGTGATTTCAAATGAAGAAATTGACGGTTTATTTTAAGGGAGATCAAAAATGAATTATGAAGAAGCCGGGATAAAAATGATTTCCGAATTTAAAAAGAAAATGCAGGAAAGTAGGATTAATAATAAGTGTTTTAGCAAGAAAGGAGCAATGCTCCTTTCGGTTATTGCGTACCTGAAAGGAATGCATGACGCAGGAGCAATTACCACAGAAGAAGTGGTAGAAATTAAAAGAAAAATGATTGAAGTGATAGAAGGAGAATAAAAATATGGCAAAATTTTTAGACCTAAGTGGATTAACACGAGTAATTAGCAAAACAAAAGAACTGATAAATAGTCGTCTAAACGAAGAAGTAAAAATTAAAGTAGTAAAGGTTAATGGACAGCCATTAAATCCTGATGGAAGTAAAGAGGTTAATATAGATCTATCCACTTATGCGATTAAAACAGAAGTGACACAAGAAATTGCGAAGGCGGTAAGTGGCATCCAGGGATTTGATGCGCAGGTCGTAGAAAGACTTCCGCAATCAGGGAAAAAGGGTATCTTGTACTTGGTGGCAAATAGCGGAAATGGACAGAACGTCTATGACGAGTATTTGTGGGTTACAGACAAATTCGAAAAATTGGGCACTCGCGAGATTGATTTAACTGCTTATGCAAAAAAATCAGAAATTCCCACCAAAGTAAGCCAGCTGACAAATGATAGCGGATTTCTGACAGCAGTACCAGAAGAGTATGTGACAGATTCGGAATTGTCACAAAAGGGGTATGAGACAACACGGTCCGTGGATGGAAAATTGCAAAGCTATGTTAAGACTAGCGATCTTGAGACGATTACAACGGGAGAGATTGATTCACTGTTCCAGGAATAAGGAGGTGAAAACAAAGGAAATATTTATCATTAGACGGATTAAAATATTTTTATAACAAATATATATCCGGGAAAATTGCGAATGACATCCGATTAGTAGATGAGAAAATAGGAAATTTAGCACAGCTCACAACATCGGTAAAGACCAACATAGTCTCTGCTATAAATTCGATAAAGACAGAATTAGGAAGTGTAGTAACAAAAAGCATGATGTCCAACCAGCAGATCAACAACACAGGAAAAGTCCCGACAAGTGCGTTGGTATATAACATGCAGCAGGCAATTACAAAATTAAATAATGATTTAA
>UMDW01003373.1_pt1 | contig 36939 bp, 34 predicted proteins | sample 1964611 | NCBI WGS metagenome assembly UMDW01 (sample SAMEA4836006, study PRJEB28245) | human gut metagenome | biome: gut microbiome; material: fecal sample | place: Denmark | collected 2008 | reverse complement strand
GTTCTGAAGCGGAGCTTCCACAGTTATGGATTCCACATCCTGCTACTATGTCTACTTCTGCACCTTCTCCTATAAAGAAGTCGTTGTATACTAAATCATTTACACCAGTTTCAGTTATTACAACAGGTATATGAACTTTTTCACCTTTTGTATGAGGTTTTACAATTATATCTATTCCTGGTTTATCTTCTTTTGATTTTATTTCTATATTTTCTGTAGAGTGTCTTATAACTCCGACACCGTCTTTTCTAAGATTAAAAGCTCCATCAGTTTCTCCTGTAATGTCGGCTATTGTTTTTAATAAATTTTCTAACATGCTATCTTTCATTTGTAAGTACAACCTCCTTTATAGGACAACCACAACTAGTTGATCCCCCTTGAATCATAGGCATAATTTCTTCTTTAGTTCCTTTATTTTGAACTTTGCCATCTGCAATTATCATAAGTTCATCAGCTAAATCTATTATTTTTTCTTGATGTGATATGATAACTACTGTTTGATCTTTATTTTCTTTGAATTTTTGGAAGCTGTCTACAAGCATTGAAAAACTCCATAAGTCAATTCCTGCTTCTGGTTCATCATATATAGCAAGTTTAGGATTTCTAGCCATTAATGAAGCTATTTCTATTCTTTTTAATTCCCCACCTGATAAAGATGCATCTACATCTCTTTTTAAGTATTCTTTTGAACAAAGTCCTACATTTGTAAGATATTCACAACAAGCAGTATCATTTAATTTATTCCCTGATGCTAGATTAAGAAGCTTTTTAACTGTAACTCCTTTAAATCTTGGTGGTTGTTGGAATGCATAACCTATTCCAAGTCTAGCACGTTCTGTTATACTAAGATTAGTAACGTCTTTCCCATCAAATAATATTTGACCTGATGTTGGTTTTTCTATACCCATTATTATTTTAGCTAATGTAGATTTACCACCACCATTAGGTCCTGTTATAATTAATATTTTCCCTTGTTCAATTTTAAAGCTTACATTATCTAAAATAGTAATTTCACCTTTACCATCTAAGTTGTCAACTTTAAATGTAATATTTTTTAATTCAAGCATAACAAATCCCTTTCTATTTCTATATTTCACTTTTTAATTTTTTAGCCATTTAAAGTAAAAATTTTTAATAAGTAATTAATATATCCCTATATTTAATAATATACAAATTTTTACATATTTTCCATATATATTTCTGTTTTAAATTAAAATTTATTTCATTTATAAAAAATACTATTATTTATTTCCCTGCCACAGAAAGACCAGTAGCTATTACAGTTGGACTTCCTATAGAACTAAGTGGGAAAGTTAAGTCATCCCCGACTACTGTTATTTGTTTTAATAAGTCAAAGAAATTTCCAGCTACAGTTATTTGATCTACTGGATACGCCTTTTTACCATCTTTTATATAGAAACCTTTTGATGCAAGAGAAAAATCTCCACTTATGGCGTTAGCCCCAGAGTGAAGCCCTGCAAACTCTGTAATAAGAAGTCCTTCTCCTAAAGTATTTAAAACTTCATCAAATGACTTATCTCCTTTTTCTATATAGAAGTTGCTTGGAGAAACAGACACACTAGAAGCGTATGAGCTTTTGAATCCATTTCCTGTGCTCTTTGTATTTGCTTTATGAGCAGTTTTTAAGTTGTGAAGTAATGTAGTTAGTTTTCCCTTAGAGACAATTTCTTTTCTAAATGTTGCAACGCCTTCATCATCAAAAGGAGCTGATGAAAGTCCATTTTCTAAAAGAGGATTGTCTACTATTGTGACATTTTCAGAAGCTATCATAGTATTTTCTTTGTCTTTTAATAAAGATAGACCTTTTTGTGTTGCATCTGCACTAAATACACTACAAAATGCGCTAAGTAATGATACCATAGCCTCATTATATAAAGCTATTTTGTAGTTTCCTGTTTCTATAGATTTTGAATTTATCTTAGATAATGCTTCGTCTACTCCCATTTTAGCTATTTCTCTAGGATTTATCTCATCTATATTTGTAGCTATTTTATAGCCTGTTCCATCTTGTTTTTGGCCATCTATTTCTAGCACAGGTACTACATATGTATAAAGTATATTTTCTTTATTTTTTAAATCAAGCCCCTTAGTATTTGAAATTTGTATATCTCCTTTAGAGTAAATAACTTTACAACCTCTTATATTGACTACATTTTCGTTGTAATTTTTGCACTCTTTTTCTATTTCAAGGCCTATATTTATAAGATCTTTTGGATCTATATTGTCTATTGCTTCATAATAGCAAACTACATCTTCGTAATTTTTATCTCCTTCATATATAAACTGAGTATCTTCATTTTCTATAAGTAAGGCTGCATTTTTTGCAGTGTTTACTAACATATCTATAGAATTTTCATCTAATATTCTAGTATGAGAATACCCGATTTTGCCGTTTATTATACCTCTAAAAGATAAACCAAAGCTTTTATCTAAATTATAACCTTCAACTTCTTGTTTATAAATTGATATACTTAGAGATTCTGAATTAGTAACATATATTTCACTATCTTCAAATCCAGATTCTTTTGCTTTATCAAATAATTTTTCTTTAAATTCATTTAAATTCATAATAGTTACTCCCTTCCGCCAACAGTTATACTTTTAACTCTAATCATAGGTTGACCAACATTAACTGGTATACTTCCTGATTTAGAACCACACATTCCTTCAGCTTGAGCAACATTATCAGATACCATATCTATATCCATTAATATTTCACTACCCTTACCTATAAGAGAAGCTCCTCTAACAGGTTCAGTGATTTCACCATTTTTAACTAAGTAGCCTTCGCTTACAGCAAAGTTAAATTCACCTGTTACTGGATTTACAGAACCACCACCCATTTTTTTAGCGTATAGTCCATCGTCTATTGATTTTATAATATCTTCAACTTTATCTTCTCCAGGTGCTATATATGTATTAGTCATTCTTGAAGTAGGCTCGTATTTATAACTTTGACGTCTAGAACTGCCTGTAACTTCTGTATTCATTCTTCTGGCATTTAATTTATCTACCATGTATGATTTTAATATTCCATTTTCTATTAGCACATTTCTTCTAGTTGGTGTTCCTTCATCATCTATATTTGATGAACCCCAGTGATTTTTCATAGTTCCATCATCAATAGCAGTTATTTTGCTAGAGGCTATTTGCTGACCTAATTTATCACAAAATACTGAATTACCTTTTGCTACTGCTGTAGCTTCTAATGAATGGCCGCAGGCCTCATGGAATATTACGCCGCCAAAACCGTTATCTATTGCAACAGGCATTTTACCCGCAGGACAATTTTTAGCATGTAACATTATATAAGCAGTTTTAGCAGCTTCTTTTGCATGATATTCAGGATCTACTTCATCTTTAAACATTTCAAATCCCATAAGTCTTCCCGGATTTTGGCTGCCTGTTTGGTTTTCATTTTCATTAGATGCAATTGCATTTATCATAAGTCTAGTTCTAATTCTAGTATCTTCAGTATATAAACCTTCACTATTTGCTATTAGTATGTTTTGTTCTTTGTCTAAGTAACCTACACTTACTTTTGATATATCACTATGAAAATCTTTTGCACTTTTATAAGCAGTTTTCATAACTTTTATTTTATCTTTACAATCTACAGTATTTGGATAAATTTTTATTGGATGCATATTTTTAAAAGTCTTTTGATTATTTAATACAATTGACTTTCCGTCTTCTATTTTTCCTAGAGCAATAGCTGCTTTATAAGCAGTATCTAAAAGAGATGATAAACTGTTGTCGTTTGTATATGCATAAACGCTTTTTAAATTTTTAAAAATTCTAATTCCTATACCATAATCTCTTCCACCTAATATATTTTCTACTTTATCGTCTAAAACAGAAATACTGTTAGTTATACTATCTTCTTCAAATATTTCTGCAAAATCGCCTCCTGTAATCAAACATTTTTCTAATACTTGTGTCGCTATTTCTTTTGAAATCATTTTTTCCCTCCTACTATTTAATTTAAGTTTTTAGATAATTTTTACAAAGTTTTGTATAAACTCTCTAATCTTAGTAGTTAATTAATAATTGTATTTCTTTAATAAAGAATCAACTGAAACTGTAGATAAGATGTCTTTCATAGAATTCATAATTTCACCGAAAGCTGGTGATAGTAATTCCGGTAAATCTGAAACAATAGGACTTGCAATTTGTGAGTCATCATTGCAGAATATATTATTTATATCTACTTCATCTGTTATTTTGTAAATATCCCATAAAGTTATATCCTTTATATTTCTTTTTAATCTTATATTTGAAATAGATGAGCCCTTTGTAAGAAAATTATTTTTACATAAGATATTTAATATGTTTTTTATAACTACTTGATTACATTTCATTTCCTTTGAAATATTTTCGCAAGTCATCTCTTTTTTATCACTATAGACAGCAATAAATAAAACAGTTTGGACTGTTAATTGAAAACGTCTACTAACTTTCATTTTTATCACCTCATGCTAATTTTAGCATAGTTAATATACATATTCAAATAACAAAAATATTATCTAAATTTGTAGTTAATATTGGCCACTAATATATTTTAAATTTCAAAAAAATATAAATATAATTTTATATTTACATATAAATTAAAAATTCTAATATATGATAATAATGTTTCTATGTAAATAAAATTCATAATTGCTTTTTGTAAGAAACTTGATTACTATATACCTATAGGGGTATACCCTTAATATTTTTAGTTTTTATATACCCCCATGGGTATATGAATAAAAAGGAGGGTTCATTATGAAGTTATTTAAATCAGAAACACAAAAAACAGTTACATTTATTATTATCTCATCTATTTGCTTATTTATGAGTCTTATCCAAAGCGTAGATGAACTTTTACATTTTAATTTATCATGGGTTGCAATAATACTTTGCGGTTTGCCAATTATAAAAGAAGCTGCAACTTGTTTATATGAAGAATTTGATATTAAAGCTGATGTTTTAGTATCTTTAGCATTAATAGCGTCTGTTATTATTGGGGAAATATTCGCCGCAGGTGAAATTTCAGTTATAATGACTATTGGTGCTCTACTTGAAGATTTAACAGTTCAAAAAGCGAAATCAGGAATAGAAAATCTTGTGAAGCTAACTCCAAAACAAGCTAGAATTATAAGAGACAATAAAGAAATTATGATAAATGCAGATGATATTGAAATTGGAGATATTGTAAGGGTTATAGTTGGTGAAACTATTCCTGTTGACGGAGTTATAATAAAAGGTCAAGGTTCTATAGACGAATCTATAATGAATGGGGAATCACTTCCAGTAGATAAATATGTCGGAGACGATGTATTAAGTGGAACAATAAATCAATACTCTACTTTCGATATAAAAGCGACAAAAACATCTATTATGGCAAGTATCGGCAATGCATCTAAATACGGTATGCTTATAAAAGGCGGGGATGTAGTTGAAAGATTATCAAAAATAAAAAATATCGCATTTGATAAAACAGGTACTTTAACTTATGGAAAATTATCAGTAGTTGAATATAAGAGCTTTAATCCTGAGTATGATGATGAAGCTTTATTAAAAATATTAGCATCTGTAGAAGCTTATTCAGAACATCCACTTGGCAAAGCTATAATATCTTATTATAAAGAAAATAATGAAGAATTATTAGACATTCAAAATTTTACAGTCAACCCTGGTAAAGGTATAACTGCAAATTTAGGTGAAAAATCTATATCGGTTGGTAATTTAAAACTAATAAAAGATGTCGATATAAATTTAAATAAAGACATAATAAATATTTCAGAAGAATTCACTAAAAAAGGCTGCACAGTTATATACCTATCAATCGACAATAAGTTAATAGGATATGTTGCATTATCTGATATTTTAAGAGAAGAAGCTAAAGAAGTAATAAGTTATATAAAATCTCAAAAAATAAATCCTGTAATGTTAACTGGCGACAATAAAAATAGTGCCCAAAATATAGCTAGTATAGTCGGTATAGATGATATTAATCCAAGTTTACTTCCAGAAGATAAAATGAATATAATTAAAAACTTAGAAGATAGCAAATCACCAACTTGTATGATTGGCGATGGTGTAAATGATGCACTAGCATTAAAATACTCAAGTGTAGGAATTTCTATGGGGGCTATAGGTAGTGATATAGCAATAGAAGCTTCTGATATAGCACTTGCAAGTGATGATATAAAAAATATCCCTTATCTTTTATATTTATCTAAAAAAACTATGAAAACTATAAAATTAAATGTAACATTTTCGCTTGCTTTAAACTTTTTAGCAATAATTTTAGCTATGACTGGTATATTAAATCCAGTAGTTGGTGCCTTAGTTCATAATTTAGGATCAGTATTTGTTATACTTAATTCGGCTAAACTTTTAAAAACAAGAAATAATTTAGATTTGCATATTAAAATAGAATATGAAGTTACAAATAAAAGCAAAGGCGCTCTAATTGTATAGTATTGTATATTTTTGGTATATTATTTTGGAATCGTTGTTAAGTTGATTTTTCAATAGAATAGTATTATCATATAATAATAACTAATAATTATTGATAATGGGAGGAATTAGTATGCGTCAATGCATGGATGTACCAAATATTCAACTTAGAATAAAAAAAATCCAAGGTCAACTTAATGCAATTTCTAAAATGGTAGAAGAAGATATTCCTTGTGAAGATATTTTAATTCAAATAAATGCAGCAAAAAGTGCAATGCATAAAGTCGGGAAAGTAGTATTAGAAGGACATTTACATCACTGTGTTAAAGATGGAATTGAACATGGCGATGCTGAAAAAACAATAGAAGATTTTTCAAAAGCTATAGATTATTTTACTCGTATGGGATAATAAAAAGCGATAAACTATAAAGGTTTATCGCTTTTTATGTATTCCATTTTGTTATACCTCTTTGTTTTAACTATTTATATTACAAAACCGCCATTAGAGCTTATAACTTGTCCTGTAATAAAATCACCTTGTTCTGCCAAGAATAATGCACATTTTGCGATATCTTCAGGCTTTCCAATTCTCATAAGAGGAGTTTCTTCTTTTAACATATCCATAGTATCTTGGCTTAAGTCATTTAACATATCTGTTTTTATTACTCCAGGGGCTATAGCATTTACATTGATATTAGATGGTCCTAATTCTTTAGCTAAAGCCTTTGTCATTCCGATTATACCTGCTTTTGTAGCTGAGTAATCTACTTCAAAAGAACTTCCTACAAGTCCCCACATAGAAGAAATATTTATTATATGGCCACTTTGATTTGGCAGCATATATTGTAGTGCTTTTTTTGTAACATAAAACACTGAGCTTAAATTTGTAGATATCATCTCATCCCATTGTTCATAAGATATATCTGTAAATAAACAAGGCTTGCTTATCCCAGCATTATTTACTAATACATCTATATTTTCAAATTGGCCTATCGTATAATTTACAAGTGCATTTGCTTCTTGTACATTAGATACATCAGCCTTGAATATTCTTACACTTAAATTTTCCTTACTTAACATATCGTAAAGTTCTTGTGCTTCTTTTTCTGATTTATTGTAATTTATAACTACATTGTAATTGTTTCTAGCAAATAAAATTGCAATCGCTCTTCCAATTCCTCTAGAAGAACCTGTTATCAAAGCTGTTTTCTTGTTCATTATTATACCTCGTTATATTTTTACTTGTTTGTTTTATTTTTTTCTTATTAAATCTACATTCATTTTGACAATTATAACAATTTAAATTAAGATTTGAAATACTTGAAAATCTCTCTGGATGTTTTTTTAATAAATACTCCCACTGTATTAAACTTATTACAGAAAGTGCTATTAAAGAGTATGTCCAAAAATTTGGGATTAATATAAAAGGTGTAACATACATTATATGATCCCAGTTATAAATCCTGCATGTATTGCAACATTTATTTTTCATAAATAATTTTTGGAATGGACACCAAACGTTGACACATACCATATCACTCCAGAAATAAAATAAAAATAACATTATAATCCATGACTTGTCTAAATGAAGTCTAAAATATATGTAAAACAAGATTGAATTTAAACCAATCCACGCTAAAGCTATATTAAATGCTCTTTTATTTTTTTCAAATGTTTCAAATATTACCTTATCTTTATTGTAATTATCTATTTTTTTATAATGTTTTAAAAATAATTTACCGTTATAAGTATTTTTACTTTTAGACGGTATAATTACTTTTAATATATCATTTACTAGATAAGCCCAAAATACATGGTAAACTTTTATATTAAATAATATATTATAATCTAAAATTTTATATATATTGTTGGAGTCATCAATAAATATTATTATACAGGAAAAAAATAATATGGTTCTAATAATAAAATTTATTCTAGATTTTTTATCCAAAGTTTTACCTCCATATATCTATTTAAATATAGATTTATATTATATCACACTGATAGTTATCTTATAACATAATATTAAAATAAAAAAATAAAGGGTTCAATAACTCCCCTTTATTTTTTAACATAAAATTAGCATTTATATTATAATATTTTAAATTTACACACCTTGATGGTATTTTCCTAAAAATTCTCGAGTACGTTCATTTTTAGAATTAAATAATTCTTCTGGTGTACAGTTTTCTACTATTACACCTTTATCCATAAATATCATTCTATCAGATATATCTCTTGCAAAAGACATCTCATGAGTTACTATTACCATAGTCATATTCATCTCAGCAAGTGAACGTATAACTTTTAATACTTCTCCTGTAAGCTCTGGGTCAAGTGCACTTGTCGGTTCATCAAAGAAAAGAATTACAGGTTTTAAAGCGAGTGCTCTAGCTATTGCAACCCTTTGTGCTTGCCCTCCTGATAATTGGTGAGGATATGCATCTTTTCTATTTTCAAGCCCTAATTTTTTTAAAAGGTCCATCGCTTCTTTTTCTGCAACATCTTTAGGTACTTTTTTAACTCTTATTGGCGCCTGAGTTATATTTTTTAATACATTAAAATGTGGAAATAGGTTGAAATTTTGGAAAACAAAACCTGTTTTTAATCTTATTTCATTTAATACATCATTGTTTGCATATTGAACTTTTCCATTTTCTGTAGATACCATAATTTGACCATCTACAGTTATTTTTCCTGAATCGATAGTTTCTAATCTATTTATACATCTAAGTAATGTAGATTTACCTGAACCAGAAGATCCTATAATAGATACTATCTCCCCGTGATTTACTTCGAGAGAAATATCTTTTAATACTTGTAAATCACCAAAACTTTTTTCTAAGTTTTCAACTGATAAAATTTTCATTTTGCTACCTCCTATTCATAGTAATCTAATTTCTTTTCTAAATAGAAACAGAATCTTTCAACTACAGCATTCATAATTAAATAAAAAACACCTGCAACGATTAATGGTACTGTAGAGAATTGAGAAGACATTGTAGCACCTGCAAGTTTGAATATTTCAGCAACACCTATTACTTGAGCTAAAGCTGTATCTTTTACTAAAGTCATAAGTTCATTACTCATCGGTGGTATTATTCTTTTTACAACTTGAGGTAATATAATTTTGAAAAATGTCTCAGCTTTTCCAAAACCTAAAACTGTTGCTGCTTCATATTGTCCAACAGGTATAGATTCTATACCACTTCTATATATCTCTGCTATATACGCACTATAGTTTAATGTAAATGCAAGTATTGCTGCCCAAAAACGTGGCAATGTAGCTGCAAATATATAATAAGGAGCAAAATAGAAAAACATCAATTGAAGTATAAGAGGTGTCCCTCTCATAATAAGTAAAAATACTTGAATAGGTATTCTTATAATAGCATATTTTGACATTCTACCAAAAGCTACAAACATGCCAAGTATTGATGAAAATATTATAGTTAAGAAAAATATTTCTAAAGTAACTATTGAACTTGGCAACATATTTTTTACTAAATCCATTACGCCTGCAAAATCCAAGCTAATCCCCCCTGTCTAGTTTTATAAAGTCTTATATCTTAAAAAAGGCGTCAAGCTCTAAGTCTTTAGACTTATAAATTTGACACCTTTTAAAATATACTAAGTTTGAAATATATAACTATTTATCTTCTCCGATTATAGTTAAATCTTCACCAAACCATTCTTTACTTATTTTTGCTAATGTACCGTCTTTTTTCATTTCTTTTAAAGTATCTTCAACTTTTTTACATAAAGCATTGTCGCCTTTTCTAAAGCCAACACCCATTTTTTCATCTAATATAGTAGTGTCTTTTATGATGCTATATTTACCTGGGTCTTTTGCCATATAATAACGAGCAACTACTGTATCCATTGCAACTGCATCAGAACCTCCAACTCCTAAGTCCATTAATGCTTTTACATTATCTTCAACACCAACAAATTCTTTGAAAGAATCTTTAAGTTTAGTATCTTTATCTATAGTAGCATATGCAGTTGATCCATTTTGAGCGGCTACAACTTTTCCTTTTAAATCATCTTGAGTTTTTATTCCTGAATCAGCTAAAACTACAAATATTTGTGGATTTGCCATATATGGTTCTGAGATAGTTAGAACTTTTTCTCTTTCAGGAGTTATACCAAAACCATTCCATATACAGTCTATATTTTTAGATGATAATTCTTGTTCTTTAGCTTGCCAGTTTACTGGTTGGAATTTAACCTTGATATCCATTCTTTTTGCAACTTCTTTTGCTAAATCGATATCAAACCCTACAATATTATTGTCACCATCTCTAAAACCCATTGGCGGGAATGCATCGTCAAGTCCTACTATTAATTCCCCTTTGTCCATTACATATTTTAATGAATCATCGTTAGCAGAACTGCTTGATGAAGATGATGATGAACATCCACCTAAAAATGTACTAAGTCCCAGCATAAGTACTAATGCTATTACTGATAATTTTTTCATAATTCTACCCCCTATGAACATTTCATTTTTCCAAATATTTACTATTTAAAGGAATAATAACACATTCCTTGTCATAAATCAACAATTTATAGTTATGTTTCGAACTATATTTATTTTTTTTATTTAAAGATTCGTTTTTAAACTATATATTACAAATTTTTCTTTATCATCGTTTTTATAAAGTTCTTCAAGTATTATTTCATTTTCAAGCATAAAAGGAGTTCTGTACTCTAAAAATTGAATATACTCATCGCTTGGATAATATATTATTAAATCCATGTCCCTTGGATTTTTTTCAAAAGATTTCAGTATATTTTCAATAACTTTCATAAAGATTTGTACTGAAAATGGATTGAAGAAATAAAATTTGTTGTCTTTTTCTTCGACATTATAATTTTGTGATAAGTTGCAATAAAAGTTTACTTTGTCTTCCATTTTCTTATGCTTTTGAATATATTTTGATTTATTTAATAGAGATTCATTATAATATATTTCATTCATCTCAACTCCATTTGCATAACATCTGAAAAAGTGGTTTATATAAAATACTATTCTCCCTTTTCCAGAGCCAAAATCAACAATATGATCATCTTCATCTAAATCGTATTTTTCAAACAAAGTATCTAATGCCTCATATAGTGTTGGTTGATATGGATGATTGTGTGGCGATGTTTTATTCCAATTCTCATTTCCTGATGTATTTATGTTTAATAGTTTTTCGTAGTAATTTTCTTTCATTTTTTCTCTTCCTTTTTTAAAATTTCTATATTTATAGTAACATATTTAATTTTTTAAGGGGATTTTTCTTACGAATTAGTTTTTGTTTTTTATTTTGTTAATAATACTATTTCCTACTCGGATTATATAGTTGTTTCATTTTACTTCATATAATAAATGTTTTAATCTATATTTTTTCATAAAATAAAAGACGTTATTTTTTACTAACGTCTTCTTTTCAAAATCATTGATTTTTTATTCTTACCAGTTTATCTCAAGCCCAACATGTGCATCTTTTATATCTAGATTTTTAAACATTTCAGCCTTAACATAAAATTTTGTACAATGACATGGATATAGCTCTTTTATATTATTTTCTTTAAAATACTCTATTGTTTTATATAATTGTTCATTAATTTCTTGAAGATGTGTACCACCTATTATTCCAAGTACTTTATCTTTCCCAGAAACTTTTTTAGCATATTCGATGATATTACATATCCCGCTGTGTGAGCATCCAGTAATTATATATATTCCATCACTTGTGTCGTATAATAAAGCCGAATCGTCCATAATATAGTCATCTTCATACTCACCATCTATTTCAATTTCACCCATTAGCTTTCTATTTTCAAAATCCATAATATCTGGAATTTGTCCTAAGTAAGTTATATTTTTACTTACTTTAACCGGTTTATCACTAAAATTTACATTTGCAAGTTTGATTATTTCATCTTTGTTATATGATGCTCCCATATTTGTATTTCCCTTTTTCTTTTTATTAAATGATAGTGGATGGCAAATTATATTTATTTTATCATCTCTACTTTCTATAAAATCCTTAATCCCGCCAGCGTGATCATAATGACCATGTGACAATACAACTGTATCTAGATCATCTAAATTTATATCTAGATTTTTTGCATTTTCCATAAATAGTCCTGATGCACCAGTATCAAGTAAGAATTTCTTATCCTCATCTTCTATATAATAAGACGCTCCACCTTCACCTTTTAAATTTCTCCCGTTTATTGTACAATTATCTATTAATACAACTAATCTCATGATAAATCCCCCCTTTTAGCTTTCTTGTAAAGATATCATTTCTTCTATTAAATAATCGTTTATATAGTGAATTAAAGGTAAGAATACTCGATTTAAATAAAATTGTATCCTCTCATTCACCTTGCATCTTCCTAAGTGAAAATTAAATGCCTCACCATTTAAACTTTTATTTCTATCTGTCATAACTACTAAATAGTCGTACATCGCCTTTATATGGTCATTTTTATTTTTTGGTATTATGACACTTTTATAGCCACAATCCTCTTCTATAAATGATTTTTGCCAGTCTATACTTGAATATTTGACTTTTGAATCTATGTAATCTTTTATTATTTTATTATCATCTATAAATTCCCTAAATTTTATTAAATAGACATTGTTGTCGTCTGTAATCGAGTTTAACATATCGCTGCTAACTCTTCTAAATTCAAAACTTATCTTTCTTAAATCTTCCATATTCACTTCAAATCCACCCCACAATAAGCACAGTATAATATTGTCTCTTCGTCCGATAATAATCTCTCTTTTGAAGAGCATATATGACATCTATATTCAACTTCTTTTAAGTTTTTATCTTTTAATCTGTCTACATTTACATTTTGAAGTTTTTTATTGTCCATTTTTATCTTGTAAATAGTCTTGTCCTTTTCTATTTGTTTTTCCATATTTGAAAAACTCATATCTAAAGATTTGCTGCTATTTAATCTTGGAGTATGGTTTATATTATAGATAGGCATACCCAAAATATCCCCTTGTTGCGATTTTAAAGGATTTTTGATTGTCTTGTCGCATAATTTATCATCATTTTTCATTTTACTATATTTTTCGCCATTTGAACTCGATTCATTTTTTTCATCATTTTGAATATTAGAATTTTCTTTTCCTACTTTTGTAGCCTTTGATTTAATCTCCCTTGTGTAAAAAGTTTTTATCTCTTTTGTTAGTCCGCAGTATGGGCAAAAAAGTTCATTATATATTCCCCTTTCTTGAAGATCATATGATGATACTTTAAATTCACTTTTGCAATATGGACATACAAGTATTATATATCCTTCATCATCCCCTAATATTTCTATATCCTTGTTAAATATTTTCATAAGACCCCTCCAATAATCTATATCTTTATTATAGCATTTATATAAAACTAAATATTTACAATTAAAATCTATATAAATTTATATATGTTCTTTGAATCAAGTTAGAAATTTAACTTTTATCAGTTTAAATATGTTTTACTTAACCTTAAGTCCATAAAAAAGCTAGTCATTTAAATGACTAGCTTTTTCCTTCAAAATTTATGCTAATAATCTTTTATAACATCACTCAATTTTCTTCGTAAATTTCCAATGCCATACTCAAACATTAAATCTAATATGTCTAGACACTTTTTATTTATTTCATCTATTCCTATTGTTTTTTCATACAGTAACATAATTAAGTTTGAAATATTAGATTCCATTCCATATAAAGAACTCTCATATATATGTGGAGATTCTTTTAAATTTAAAATAATGGACTCACATAGTTCAAAAATCAATTCATTAAATTCCAATATTCCTTTATCACAACTTCCTAAATATTCAATAAAATAATCAATAATCCTTCTAGATATTTTTGATTTTAACATTTTCTGTATTAACTCTTTATCTTCTATAATATCTATTTTCTTATCCAAAAATAAATGATTATACAAGTCTCCATTATCGTTATCTTCATTTAGAAATAAATATAATATTTCATTACATTTTAATTTATATTGTTCTGAATCAAAATAATTTATAGCTTCTGAAATAATACTATATTTTTGATTTTTATTTAATTTATTTTGATCATATATTAGTCCTTTAAATTCTCCATATCTAATATACAAATTTCCTACAAATGCTGCACCGACTTTACATACATATTCATCATCTGAAAAGAACATTTTTTCAATTATAATATTTAAATCATTTTTGTATTTCTTATACATTAAATAAACCAGTTGTCTACAATATGGGTGTGCTGCAATTCTAAAATCACATTTCAATAAATTTATAGTTAACTTTTCTGCCATATCTCTATCTATATTGTATATAGGGCATAAACAATTAATTGCTGATAATCTAACTGCTGGATTTTTATCAACGACTAAACTCTCTACTGCTGTTCTGAACATATCTAGTAATTCTTTTCGTTTCCATAAAATACTTCCTATTGATTCTGCTGCTTTTCCTCTAACACAATTACTGGAGTTTGACCAGAGATTATCAAATTTTTTCAGATCTTTATTTTTTTCATCCCCTATAATACCCTCATTTTCTTCTGGATTATAATGTTCTTTAGCTAATTTTGATATTATATCTAATGTATAATTGCTCCACTTTTCTGTACTTCTATTTTGAATTGAACTGCATAATGCCTTTGCACAATTAATATCATATAAAGCAAATTCAAATTTCTTTATAATTAATTCACAGGTTTCAATATCAATAGGATTACAATACTCTATGTTTGTATTACTCCCAGAATTCCTATTTAATCCAATTAATTTAAATATTTGATAAATATACAAATTATCAATATCACATGGTAATCTTAGTATTAATTTTGAAAATCTGATAGGATCATTTTCGGCGATATTTCCAAATGTTATTGCAAACTCATAAATACTGGTTTCATAAAAACCATTTTTTGTTTCAATCCATTTTGATAATTTTCTTTTCCCAATATCTTTGTTAGTAATTATATCAAACCAAGTTTTATCACTAAATGAAATAGCATTAGGAGAAATTGTCGAAGAAATTGAACCCGAATGATTCTTACTTTTTTTATGACTTAAATATGTATTTTTAAATCGTCGTTCTAAAACAGGAATTAGATTTTTAGATTTTATAGATAATCTTTCCTTACATAAAAAAGGCAATAAACTATACTGAATTTCTCCCCAATAATGCCAATATACATGATAATTATCTTTACTAGAATTATAATCTATTCTAGATTTCAGTCTTTCAACTTCATCCTTTTCATGATAATTATATATTAAATTTTCTAACCTTATAAATTCATCTTTTGAGCAATGTGGAGTAAATTTACTTATTATTTCTTTAGTATGATAAAGTTCATCCCTATTTTCTCCAGATTTATTCAGTAAATGTATTCCTTTATTAGAACTAATCCAATTTATAATTTTATCTGCATATTGTTCTGGTAATTCTAAAGATGATTCTAGTAATATTTCATTAATTAATATTGAATTAGAGTTTTTATACTTTTCTAGTATTTCAAAATAAACATCTATGCTATTTTCTATTAAATCCTTCATAGCTTTTTTTAGTATATATACGCATGCTCTTGCTGGACTTTTAATATCTCTATAATGAACGACCCAACCATATAATTCATTAGAATAATATTCATTCTCTTTTGGAACTAATGGCATTAATATTTCATATGCAAACTTTCCATCAACTCTATCTATTTTATTTATTTCATAAAAAATATCATCTATCCCTCTATATATATCACTTCTACTTTTATTAGATGAATAAATTACCATTTCCTTCAATATTAATAAAGCACGTTTAGGTTTATTTCTAAACAAGTCATCAAAACGTAAATATCTTGCTAAAAATTTTGGATTATTTTGAATTAATTTTATTCTTAATGAGAACATCTCATCTGAATCAAGATAAATTTCATCACACATACAATTATAAATAATAGTATCTACTTCCTCATTTTTTAAAATATAAGGATTAACTACTTTAACTATATCATCTGGCATTGTTAAATTTACAGATTTTAGAAGTGAAATTGCAAGTTTCATATCATCTATACTACCATCAAGCCATAATTTTATTGTTCCATTACTTATTAAGTGTAATACAAAAACGGGATGATTCATAAATACAGTATCTAAAAAGTCATTTTTATATCTTTCATTTTTTAAATATTTATTTAGTAGATTTTCTAATGGCTTAGTAATATCATTACTTTGACTAAGTACCTCTAAATATAAATATTTCATAAAAAATCTAACTTTGTTACTATCAAGTATTTGATGACCTAATTTTACAAATAAATCAAAATCTACTTCTTGTATTATTTGAAGTAACATCTGTATTTGATATCTTTTCATTGGTGTTTGTTTCATTTTGTTTCCTATAACTTCTATTATGTCTTCTGTTATTAATACTTTATCTAACATCTCTTCAACTAAAAAATAATCAAAAAAACTCTGATGTACAAATGAAATCTTATCATTATTATCATTAATTAGTCCTTCTGATTTCAAATAATTTATAGCAGTAGGGGATTGATTTGTAATAAGTCTTTTATGAACTTCTAATCTTCCTTGCTTTTCAATCAATTTAACCATTTTTTCTATTACAGTATCTAAATCCTGTCTCGTATAATCCTTTTCTTCAAATTTGATCACAAGTTGTTCTATCCATGATTTTATTAAGTCATTAGAAGAAGTAATTTCATTTAATTTTCTATCACTATCTAATTGTGACCATATATATAAGTTATTAGGTACTTTTAATATTTCTTTCATTCTTTTTGAAAAGTTATAATATATATTGCCTGAAACATTTTCAACATCAGAATCATCTAATTCATCAATTTTTATATCTCTCCACTTCATTTTATTACTTATAACTTTGTCATTTTTTAACTTAAATAAAGATTTTATAGATTTATCATTTTCATAGTCGTAAGTTCTGCATACAAATACAATAGATATATTATTTTTTCTTTCTAGATTTAATTGTTCAACCTGTCTTATCATTTCCTTGCAAACATCAATAGCTGTACTTGAGTGTGTATTTGTCCATCTTATAGCATCTAATTGATCAAATATAATCACTGCCTTCTCATATTTATAAAGTTCATGAATACAATATATAGGTGATGCAGGTAAATCTAAATTTTCACCGTATTTCTTAGCACTATCATTAGGCATTCTTCTATCTAATTTAAGTGCTAAAACACCTATATTTTTAGATTTAAGTTTTTGTAAAATATCATATACACAGCCGCTTTTTCCGTAACCAGCTTTTCCATGAATAATTACTGAATTACCATCTTCTATCTCACTTAAAATTTTATTTACTTCTTTTCTTTCAATAAATTTATTATTAATAAGATTTAATGAATCTACAAATTCTTTATTTAATTCATTTATTCTAGGCATAATCCTATTATCAAAAGCTAAATTACGTAATAATATGCCCTTACTTTGAAGATATTTAATTATCATATCATTATTTATTCTATGTCCTAGAAGATTTTCTTCAATAATATAATTTGCCAACAAGTTATATATAATCTCAGAATCCCCAATAAAATATAGTTCTATTTTTTCTAAAATATCTTTTTTAAAGTTTAAATCATCAGAAACAGTATAGGTATAAGTTCGACTTAAATAGTCTTTAGCTTTATATAAATCATTACTATTAGAAGTATTCAAATTCATATATCTACAATAGTCATTAAATGAAGTAGTTAAACTTGAACCTTTTATCTGATAATTATAAAAATCATCACTACAATCATTTGAATTTAATGCTCTTTCATGTATATCGTGTAAAGTTATACACGATATAGGAGAAATTAACATAAATTTAGCTGTACTACTTCTATCTAAATGTTTCTTAGAGTTTTGTAAAATATTTTTACTATTTAGATCTGCAATACTCCATTTATCTTTACTTGCATTTCGCCCTTTACATTGATGGTACTCTTTACTTCCATCTTTATTAATAACTATTACATCTACTCCCTCTTCTTCTTCTCCTATAGCTTCTAATATAATCGAATCAATCTCTTCTTTAACTATACTAAGTATTTTTTTTACAACCCATCTTGATTCATATCTATTTCCTAATTTATCTGCTCTACCACCAATTTCATATGCCATTATTTTATCACTCCCTTATATACAGGCAATTATTTTTTTGGATTTTTATACTATTTTAAAGTTATACTATAATATACAAGGTAGTCTAAAAAATCAGACTACCTTGTATGAACTAAATATTTATTTTTACACTCATTAATTCATATAAAAAACTTCTTCTTTACTTTTGATAACTTATTATTTTATATTTTGATTTATGAGTAGCTTAGTTGAACCAATGCATACTATATAAGACGAATATTAATACAAGTATTACATGATTATATCATGATGTATCCATACCATTTATAAGCTTATATGTACTTGCCCATAATTTTTCCTCAAATTCTTTTATCTCAATATTTATATTTTATTTCTTTATTTACTATAATTCATTATATCATTTTTACATAAAAATAAAAATCTATACAAAATAGAATCCTTTTATACTTGTAAAAAGTACTTTTTTCCCATTAAAAAAGATGCCTAGAAAATCAATTCCAGACATCTCCTATATTACAATCTAAATTCCTTAACCTCGTCTCTTTCATCTTGACTTAAATCATTTAAATAAGCTTCTATAGTCTTACCATCTATACTAAGTTCTCTATTTAAATCCATAAGCGGAACAAGAACGAATGCTCTTTCTTTTATTCTTGGATGTGGTATTAGAAGTTTTTCGTCATCTGACACTATATCGTCGTAGAAAAGCACATCTACGTCGATTGTTCTAGGACCCCATCTTATAACTCTTACACGATTTAATTTATTTTCTATATCTTGACAAATGCTTAGAAGGTCGTATGGAGCTAAACTTGTTTCTATTTCGACACACATATTTAAAAAGTCAGCTTGGTCTGTATATCCCCATGCTTTAGTTTCATAAAGATTTGATTTTTTAAGGGATAATACATTTTCATTTTGCTCTAATAAATCACATGCTTTATTAAGATAGTCAAGTCTATCTCCCATATTTGTTCCAAGTCCTAAGTAAGCTCTACTCATCTTTTGTTCTTTTTATTTCTACACCGAAGTAGTCGTATATTCCAGGCACTGGGGCTTCTGGTTTTTTAACTCTGACCATTATTCCTTTTATAAGGTCAAATTTTTCTAATACTTCACTAGCTATGTTTTCTGCTAATGCTTCTAATAAATTAAATCGTTTGTTTTCTACTATTTCCTTTACTACTTCATACACATCTGCATAACTTACTGATTTGTACATATCGTCAGTTTTGCCTGCTTCTTTTGTATCTAAGTAAAGCTCTATATCTATAAAGAACTTTTGGCCTAATACAGCTTCTTCTTTTAAAAGACCGTGGTAACCGTAAAAACCTAAGTTGCTCATTAATATTTTATCCATATTTCACCTCTTATTTTGCAATATATACTGACTTTAATATTGTCGTTTATTTATGTCTATTGTTTAAACTTTAATATTTATAACTTGATTTAATATAGACTAATTATCTTCTGTATATTGCATCTGCCACCATTGCAGCTTCTTTGTTTTCTTTAACGTCGTGAACTCTTACTATATCAACACCGTCTTTAACTCCAAGTACTGTAGTTGCTACAGTTGCGTTTACTCTTTCTTTTGGAGTTGAATTTTCTAGTATTTTACCTAAAACAGATTTTCTAGATGTTCCAAGTAATACCGGATATCCTAAATCTCTAAGTTCGCCTAATCTTTCTAAAACTTCTATATTTTGTTCATAAGTTTTACCAAATCCTATACCTGGATCTAGAACTATTTTTTCTTTTTTAACACCTGCTTTAAGTGCCATATCTATGCTATTTTGTAAGAATTCTTTTATAGCTTCCATTATGTCTTTGTCGTAGTCTGTTCCTTCTTGGTTGTGCATTATACAAACTTCACCGTCGTATTTTGCAACTACATCAGCCATTTTTCCATCGTAAGTTAGACCCCAAACGTCGTTTACCATATCAACACCTAATTTTAAAGCTTCTTCTGCAACTTCACTTTTATAAGTATCTATTGATATGGGAACATTTATTTCTTCTTTTAATCTTTTTATAACTGGAACTATTCTAGATATTTCTTCTTCTGCTGATACAAATTTGTGACCCGGTCTTGTTGATTCTCCACCTAAGTCTATCATATCTGCTCCTAGTTTTATCATTTCTTTTGCATGATTTACAGCTATATCTATATTTGTATAATCTCCACCATCAGAAAAGCTATCTGGTGTTACATTTAGTATTCCCATTATGTAAGTTTTTTTTCCGTAATCTAACATGTTTTTCTCCTCAAAAATTATATTTCATTTAATATTTTGTTTTGTCTAAACTATATTAAAAGTTATACCCGCTAAAAATAGCGAATATAACTTTTAAATTCAATCTTATAAGTTTATTAGAGCCATAGCTTCACTTCTAGCTAATGCATCACTTTCAAATACACCTCTAACTGCAGAAGTTACAGTTTTTGAACCTGGTTTTTTAACTCCACGCATAGTCATACACATATGCTCAGCTTCTACAACTACCATAACTCCATAAGGTCTTAATTCTTCCATTATTATGTTTGCAGTATCTTTAGTTATTCTTTCTTGTAATTGTGGTCTTTTTGCTATTGTTTCTATAACTCTAGCTAATTTAGATAAACCTGTTAATCTTCCGTCTTTTGGAATATAAACTACATGAGCTTTCCCGAAGAATGGAACTAAGTGATGTTCACAACTTGAGTAGAATGGTATATCTTTTACAACAACCATTTCTTCATGTTTTTCATCTGCAAATAATACTTTTAAATGTTCTCTTGGATCTTGGTGTAATCCACAGAATATTTCTTCGTACATTCTAGCAACTCTATCAGGAGTTCCAACTAACCCTTCTCTGTCTGGATCTTCTCCGATTGCTTCTAATATATCTCTAACTGCTTTTCTTATTTTTGCTTGATCTACTGCCATACTTCTACCTCCAAATTTCTAAGGGCATTATTTTATATACTTATATATTTTTAATAGCATTTCATATTTGTTAGAAGATTCATTTTTTAATATATCGTATATATTTTTATCATCTTTTTTTATGCTTTTTAATAATTTTTTGTCCTTAGGTACCCATTTATCATTTTTAATATAATACATTCTTATTAAATCTCTAAGAGCTATATTTATAAAAAAGTCGTATTCAAATTCTTCAAATTCGTCTTTTGATTCTAGTTTTTTAATTTCCGATTTAATTTCTAGCATCTTATCTCTTTTTTCTTCTTCACAAATCTTATCAGGACCGTTATCATAAATAGTTTTACATTTTTGTAGTATTTCTTTTGTAAAACCACAAGTATCATAAATTATCTTTCCATCATTTATTTTTAAAAAGAAGTATTCTTTAGTTTCTATAAAATGTTTGCACCCTTTTATAGATATGTAATTTAAATCAAACTCTATAGAAGAGATTTCTTTATTTATACGAATTTGGTTTTCATCTTGCTCTTTTGTAAATATAAAAAGATCTATATCATTTATTTTTATATCTTTTTCAAAATCTAAATCTTTACTAGAACCTACAAGAACTATACCTAACGTATTTTCGTCTTTTTTTATCAAATCTATCTCTCTATTGAATATCTCGCTTAGTTTTGACATAGACTCACTTCCTTTTATAGATTCTTTTGTAATTTTTTTATTAAGTCGTAATTTTTATCGTAATTTACATCACATATATTTGTAACTGGCATAATTCCCATTAAGCTATTTGTCACAAATACCGCATCGTATTCATCTATACATGAAATATTTATATCGCACTCTACTAAGTTTATATCTAAGTTTTTACAAATACTCTTAACATTAGACTTCATTATCCCATTTAAAATTGGAGATGAACTCTTTGGTGTATATATAGTATTTGATTTTATAAAGAATATATTACTCATTGAACATTCAAGAATATTATTTAAGCTATCTAGAAAAATAGCATCATTGAAATTTCTATCAGTTGCATAATGTTTAGAGTACATACTTTCAAAGTAATTAGTTGTCTTATGTCTGTATATTATGCTGTCTCCTCTTTTAATTGGAGATATACATAGACTAAACCCTTTTTTATAAGTATCTTCGTTATAAGTTATATCTCTCAAACTTATATTATATCCTTCGTCAAATACTGTAAGTCTCAGTGCTTTATTTTTCACGTTGTTTTCTTTTATATATTTTAAAATTGTTTCTTTATAAAACTCTTTATCATTTTCAATACTTAAATTTAATTCTTTTATCGAATTAAATAATCTATTCATATGTAAATCTAAATCTAGAGGATAATCTGTAACTTTTATAGTTTCAAATAAACCCATACCAAATTTTGTAAGGGTTGAATTAAAAGAAACATTACTCTTCATAGTAACCTCTAAGTGCTTTCATTATAGAAGCAGCTTTGTCTAGTGTTTCTTGATATTCATCACTAGGATTAGAACCCCATGTCATACCTCCACCAACTTGGAAGTAAACATCTTCATTTTCTTTTACTATAGTTCTTATAGCTATATTTAAGTCCATATTTCCATCAAATCCTATATACCCAATAGAACCTGTGTAAACATTTCTCTTAGTTGGCTCTAACTCTTCTATAATTTCCATAGATCTAATTTTTGGCGCACCTGTTATTGACCCCCCAGGAAAAGTGGCCTTTATTACATCTACTGAATTATACTCGTCTTTTAAAGTTCCTACTACTGTTGAAACTAAGTGATTTACATTTGCATAAGGTTCAATTACAAATAGCTCAGGAACTTTTACAGTACCTACTTTTGATACTCTAGATAAGTCATTTCTTTCTAAGTCTACTATCATAAGTAATTCTGCTCTGTCTTTTTCACTATTTACTAATTCTTCTCTTAATCTTAAATCATCAGCTTCATCCTTACCTCTAGGTCTAGTACCTTTTATCGGTCTAGTTTCTAGTTTTCTATCTACACACTTTATAAATCTTTCTGGTGAATTAGATAGTATATGGAATTTATCGAAGTTTAAGAATGCTCCAAATGGTGCTGGAGAGAATCTTCTTAAATCTCTATATAATTCGTAACTAGATAAAGTGGTTTTTCCACTAAAACGTTGAGTTAAATTTGCTTGATATATATCCCCGCTTCTTATGTAGTCTCTTACTTTTTGAATGGCATCTTCAAATCCTTTTTTTGTGAAATTCGATTTAAGTTTTATAGGTTTAATGTTTTTAGTTTCATAACAAATTGGGTCTATCCCATTTTGTTCTGCATTTTTTATTTTTCTCTCAATTTCATCAATTAAAGATTCCTCTTTTTGTCTGTCTAAATTCGGTGTTGCTATGTAAGTTTTGTTTTCTAGATGGTCAACTACAACTACCCAATTGTAAAACCCAAAATATAAGTCATATACATTCATATCATCCTCTGCAATTTTAGGTAGTTTTTCCATATAGTTTCCTAAGTCATAAGATAAATAACCTACCGCGCCACCTACAAATGGCAAATGTGTATCATTTTCGCCCTGATAATTTTTAAGTTCTTCCTCTAAATCATCAAGAGGATTTGTTTTAGAATCTTTTGCTTTTATTTTTTTAAATGGATTACTGCTTATAAAAGAGTATCTCCCCAGTTTTTCAGGATCCATTGCGCTGTCTAGTATAAAGCTGTCATTTTCATCTTTAAATATTGTATAGATTTCAAAAGCATTTAATTTAGTATTAATTTCTCTAAGCATTTTGTTCTTCCCTTTCTGAGCTTTTTGCTTTTTCTCTAGCTAAAGTAATAAAGTTTTGTAAAAGTTCATGTCCACATTCAGTAAGCACTGCTTCTGGGTGGAATTGCACACCTTCTATCATGTACTTTTTATGTCTAAGTCCCATGATTTCTCCTTCTTTAGTCTCTGCAGTTATTTCTAACTCGTCTGATAAAGTATCTCTATCTACTACTAAAGAGTGGTATCTTGTGACATTTAAAGGGTTTTTTAAATTTGTGAAAACTCCTTTATTGTCGTGAGTTATACTGTGTACTTTTCCATGAACAGGCTCTATAGCTTTAACTATTTTAGAGCCAAATACCTGCCCTATAGTTTGATGTCCTAAACATATACCAAGTATAGGTATTACGCCTTTAAAATGTTTTACAACATCCATACAAATTCCAGCTTCATTTGGACTGCAAGGTCCTGGTGATAAGACGATAATTTCAGGGTTTAATGTTTTTATATCGTCTATCGTAATTTCGTCGTTTCTTTTCACTACCATGTCTTCGTTTAGTTCACCAAAATATTGAACTAAGTTATATACGAAAGAATCATAGTTATCTATCATTAGAATCATGTTTTTTCTCCCTTTTTTAAATTTTTCCTATAAAACTCTAAATTTCTACATAAAAGGGGATATTTAATTTAACTACGTAGTTAGATTATAGCACACTTTAGTGTTATTGCATTAATATATACAAAATAAAAAATCTTTTTTTAATTTACTGTATAATAAACATAAAATTCTATTATACACAATTTTGTCTGGATTTAAAATATTTTTAAATATATTTTAAATTTTAATTTAAAAATATCTTAGTGTATTTTCTATATCATCAAAGTTTATTTCTAAAATTAAATAATCTGGATTTACATTTTCTATCTTTTCAAATATACTAGAATCTAAAATCCCCTTTGTATATCCGATATGTAAATCTTCTTTTCCATTATTATCGCTAAAATGTATTATTTTTATTTTATCAAAAATCTGTTCATAATCACTATTATCTATTAAATCATGTCCTGTATCATAGCAAAAATACACATTATCGTTTTCAATTTTGTCAAATATATATTTAAAATCATAGACAGAGTTTCCTACATTCGAAAAATCACCTTTTTTAGAATATGTATTTTCTATAGATATAATTTTATTTTGTAAATTATTTTTTAATTTCTCATCATTTAAAAACTCTACTGTATTTTGTAAATACCTTTGTCTATTTTTGTCTAATCGAGTGCTCATAATATAACCCAAATGAGCATTATAGTATTTTATATCAAAGTCTAAACTCAAAATTTTATCCATTTCGCATATAAAATCTACCCATGAATTTCTTATAAATTTTATATCTTCACAAGTATTTAATTCCATCGGAAGGTGAATTGATATACTTAAATTCAATTTATTTATCTCGTCTTTGTATTTTTTTAAAGATTCTACATCTTCTAAGTTGTCAATTCCCATCTCGATATGGCTTATTTTTTTATTTTTTTTACATATATTTAATGCATCTTCTAAATTAAATTTTAATGTTGAAATTCCTATTTTCATAAACTCACCCTTTCCATAAATTAAAACTTTTTTAATCTTTTATTCTATTTTATCTATTATATCAAAATAATAATATAACCTAAAAAAGAAAATATCCAAAACCACATTAAGTTGATTTCAGATATTTTCTTTTTAACAAATAAATCTATATTTTCTAATTATATCTTTTTAATCTTGAAAGTACTCTTCTTTCTTTTTATTCCAATATATCTTATCCTTCTCTGTTATTTTCCTTAAAATCTTGCAAGGATTACCTACAGCTATTACATTGTCTTCTATATCCTTTGTAACTACTGATGCAGCACCTATAATTACATTGTCCCCTATTTTGACTCCTGGGGTTATAACAGTATTTCCACCTATCCATACATTATTTCCAATTTTTATTTCTTTTCCAAATTCAAGACCTGTAATTCTTACATCTGCATCTATTGGATGACCTGCTGTAAATACAGATACTCTTGGTCCAAACATGACATTATTTCCTATTTCAACTTTACAAACGTCTAATATAATACAATCGTAATTTGCAGCAAAATTGTCTCCAATATAGATATTCTTTCCATAATCACATCTAAATGTAGGCTCTATAAATATATTTTCACCAACTTTTCCAAATAAATCTTTTAATAGTTTACTTCTATACTCAATATCTTCTTCAGTGGAATTATTAAACAATCTAGTTAATTTTCTACATCTTTTCAGTTCTTTTTGAAGCTCTGCATCACTTGCATTGTATAATTTCCCCAGTAACATTTTTTCTTTTTCTGTCACAATTCCCTCCATTTCCCATTACAAACAATTATATAAATTATTCATATTTTTTTCTCAATTTTTCTACTTCTTCAATTTCTGGCATAGAACAAATTGCACCTTTTTTTGTAGTTACTATAGATGCTGCTGCACTAGCAAAAGAAATCATATCTTTTATTTTTTCTTCATTTAAATTATCTATATCATTTTCTATTATATAACCTAAACAACTTCCACAAAAAGTATCCCCTGCTCCAGTTGTATCTATAGTATTTGATTGTAAATAAGCTTCTTGTTTTACAACTAAATCCTTATAATATGCTGTACTTCCTTTACTTCCGGCAGTTAATAAAATAATCTTTATGTTGTATTTATTTTTTAATATTTCCACAGCTTCTTCTATATTATCACAATTAGTTAAAAACTTAGCTTCTTCATCTTCTATTTTTAAAATATCGCATACAGAACATCCAAAGTCGATTTGTTCTCTTGCTAAATTTAAATCTTCCCATAATAATGGTCTTAAATTAGGATCAAAAGATATTAATATATTTCGTTTTTTTGCTTCATCTATTGCCCTTTTTGTAGCCATTCTGACTTTTTCATGTGTCATTGATAATGTTCCAAAATGGAATATTTTTGCGTTTTTTATAATTTCAAAATCTACTTCTTCTTCTGTTAGCATCATATCTGCTCCAGGATTTCTATAAAATGAAAAGCTTCTTTCTCCATTTTCATCAATATTTACAAAAGCTAATGTAGTATTAACATGTTCATCAAACATTAAACCCTTAGAATCTATACCTACATCATCGATTGTCTTTTTTAATATTTGGCCAAAAGCATCGTTTCCTACTTTTCCTATAAAAGCAGTTTTTTTATTCATCTTATTTAGCATAGCTAATACATTGCAAGGAGCACCTCCTGGATTAGCTTCATAAGTATTATTGCCCTGATTACTTTTACCATCAATGGTAAAATCAATTAATAATTCCCCGAGAGCTACTACATCGTATTTCATATTTATAAGTTCCTTTCCTTACTAGTTAATAGTATATACTTTAAAATCACTTAAATTACTTGCTTCTAATTTACTTTCTAATGGGTTTACAATATGGCTCATTACATATTGTCCATTATTTATATAAACTTCTACTACTCCATAGTCAATATATACTTCTATATAGCAATTATCTTCTAATACTTTAGTTGATGATTTTAAAGCTACATTTTCTTGATTACAAACTTTAGTTCTATCACCAGTTATAGTATTATTTTCAAATGATATTTCATATCCTCCGATATTTATTTTTGAATTATTTTTTAAAGTAGCTTTTATACATATACTATTTTTTAAATCTACATGGTCTATATCTACTTCTTTTGTAAATAAAGATGATATATTTGGATGAACATTAGTAATAATTTGTCCATTTTTAACTTCTACAACTCTTGGTAAACTCATCATACCTAACCATGTATGATTTTCAAAAGGTTTATTCATTCTTATCCAACCAATTTGAACTCGTCTACCTTCTTTATCTATAAATGACTGTGGAGCATAGTAATCTAATCCTAAATCTACTACTCTAAAGTCATCCTTTTTAAATTTTGTATTACAAGTTTCTTCTTCAAAATCTACAATTCCAAATACTGCATTATTAGTTGGATTTATTCCATCAGTATAATAATTTTCTGGCGAAAGTGTTAATACATATTTTCCATCTACAGAAAATATATCAGGGCACTCCCACATATCTCCTAATCCATGTAATTCAAATGAATTTATATATTCCCATTTCTTCGCATCTTTACTTTTATAATATAATAACTTTCCTGTATATTTTTCATTATCGTCTTTTTTTACCTTAGTTCCAAGAATTATATAGTAATTATCTTTATATTCCCATACTTTAGGATCCCTAGTATGTGTGTAATGACCTAAATCTTTATCTTCAATAGCAGGTATTATCAAAGATTTATCATTGAAATTATCAAAATTAAATCCATCTTTAGATATAATCATAGCTTGTGATGCTTCAAATAAATCATCTTTTGGTACTGTTATATTATCTTCAGGTGTATCTAGATATTTAACAGAAGTATAATATAAATATAAATCTCCATTTACCTCTATTGCACTACCTGAAAAGCACCCATTTCTATCATATAATTTTGTTGGAAATAGCGCTATTGGTTCATAAGTCCAATTTACCATATCATCACTTATAGCATGTCCCCAGTGCATAGTTCCCCATTGAGGTGCATAAGGAAAATGTTGATAAAACATATGATACTTTCCTTTATAGTATATCAATCCATTCGGATCATTAATCCAATTTCTTTTTCCTGTTAGATGTAACTTTGGTTTATTTATTGATTTATTTTTCATTATATTGCTGTCTCACTTTCATTTAAATAGTTAAGTATACTTTCTTCAGTTTCTATATCGAAAAAGTGTAATCTATTTGAGTCTATTACAAATTCAATTTCTTCTCCTATACTTTTTAAATCATATTTAGATGCTCTTGCTATTATTGTTTCCCCTCCTAATGTGAAGTATATATTATTTTCATTTCCCATAACTTCAACATTGCTTACTGTAGCTTTTAATATATCATCTTTTCTAAGTTCCATATTTAAAGAATCAAATTTAATATCTTCTCCTCTAATACCTAAAATCATTTTTCCTGATTTTTGTAATCTATATCTAATTCCTTTAGTTATATGTATTTTATTTCCATCATTAAATTCTACTACATCATCTTTTACATTTACTTCTATAAAATTCATCTGTGGAGATCCAATAAATCCAGCAACAAATTTATTTACAGGTTCATCATAAAGCTTAATTGGTGAACCTATTTGTTGAATAACTCCATCTTTCATTACTACTATCCTATCTGCCATAGTCATAGCTTCTACTTGATCATGAGTTACATAAATAGTAGTTGCTCCTAATTCTCTATGTAATTTTGTTATTTCATTTCTCATACTTACACGTAATTTTGCATCTAAATTTGATAATGGTTCATCCATTAAAAATACTTTTTGATTACGGACTATAGCTCTTCCAAGTGCAACTCTTTGGCGTTGTCCTCCTGATAGATTTTTAGGTTTTCTCTTTCTATATTCCTCAAGCCCTAAAACATCTATTGCCCAATCTACTTTTTTATTGATTTCTTCTTGTGGAGTTTTTATATTTTTAAGTCCAAAAGCTATATTTTTTTCTACTGTCATATGAGGATATAAAGCATAATTTTGAAAAACCATAGCTATTCCTCTATCTCTTGGTAATAAGTCATTTACAACTTTGTTGTCTATTTCTATTTTTCCTTCTGTAACTTCTTCAAATCCCGCTATCATTCTAAGTGTAGTAGATTTACCGCATCCAGATGGACCTACAAATGCTATAAATTCTCCTTTTTCTATATCTAAATTAAAATCTGTAACTGATTTTTTATTATTTCCTTTATATTGTTTATTTACATTTTTTAAAGATACAAATCTCATATCTTAGCCCTCCTTAGTTCCTGTTGTAGTAACTCCCTCAACAATTTGTTTAGAGAATAATGAATAAATAATTATTACTGGTATTGTTATTAATGAAATTGTAGCTAATACTTGTCCTGTAGTTGTATTATCGTTAGCTGTTATAGAATTTAACCCTATTTGCACTGTTAATAAATCATTAGATGTAAATATTAAAGATGGCCATATAAAGTCGTTCCATACATTTAAAAAAGTAAATACACTAACTGTAGCCACAACTGATTTTGACATTGGAAGTACTATTTTTAAAAAATATTTTAAAGTTCCGCAGTGATCCATTTCAGCAGCTTCTCTAAGCTCATCAGGTAGTTGTACAAATACTTGTCTAAATAAGAATATATTAAATGGGTTGACTATCAGTGGTAAAATATATCCTATTATATTATTTAATAAGCCAGCTTTTGCAATCATCATGTAGTTAATTGTTATTATAGTTTCAGTTGGTACTATCATAAGTAAAGTTATTACTAATACCCACCCTTCTCTAAATGGGAATTTAATTTTAGCAAGTGCATATCCCGCTAAACCATTTACTAAAACACTTAGCACTATAAGTATAGCTGCATAAAAAACTGTATTTGCCATATACTTCATTAAATCTGAATTCTGAATTATAGTTATATAGTTACTAAAGAAGTTTCTATCTAAAGTAGGTGGTATAAATGCACCAAATGTATTCATATCTTGTATAATTTGAGCATCTCCTTTAAATGAATTTGCTATCATCCATATTATAGGGAATAAGAATAATAATGAAACTCCTATCATAATTACACATACAATTATCTCAATAGTTTTACGTTTGTTACTCTTCATATTCTATTCCTCCTTGTCCTTTGTTATTTTATTTTGTATTATTGTAAGAATTATTACAAATATTGCAAACACTATAGACATAGCAGATGCAGTTCCTATTTCCCAGTTTACTGTACCAGTTTGATATATGTCATATACCAATGTGTATGTAGAATATGAAGGTCCACCACCTGTCATAACCATAGGTTGGACAACCATTTTAAATGCACCAATTGTTATTGTTATAAATACAAAGATTAAAATCGGTTTTAACGCTGGTAAGGTTATATATCTAAATTTAGCCCATGCAGATGCATTGTCTATTTCTGCTGCTTCATACAAACTAGGTGATATTGCTTGTAATCCTCCTAAGAAAATTAGCATTTGATATCCTGCCCCTTGCCATATACTCATAAATGCAATTGAAGGCAATGCTTGTTTTGCACTATATATAAATGGTTGTGGATCTATTCCTATCCATCCTAAAAGAGTATTTAAAATACCTTCTGCATTGTATATTTGCATCCATAAAGTAGAAACTACAGCTAATGACATTACTACTGGGATAAAAAATGATATTTTAAAATAAGTTTTACAATATGATATTTTATCTATAAACAATGCAAGTCCAAAAGCAAGTCCCATTTGAAGAGGAACTATTATAATTACAAATAAAATTGTATTTCCAAAAGCTTGAACAAATAATCGATCTTTAAATAATGCTACATAATTATCTAATCCAACAAAACTTGTCAAACTTGGATTTAATGCAAAGTAATCCGTAAAACTAAACACAAGTGTTAAAATCATTGGTATGAATAGAAATATTGCCATCAGTACTAATGCTGGTCCAAAAAATGACATACCAAGTATAGAGTTTCTTTTTTCTACTGTATTATTTTTAGCCATTTCATCTATCTATAACGCTTTAATTTTGCGTCTATCCTTTCTACAGAGTATTCAATTGTATCTTTTTTGTCTTTATTATTTAAAACTATATCTTCTAGTGATCTTTGATATTGCTCGCTCACTTGAGGATAAACTGGTGTTTTAGGTCTTGGGTGACCATAAGTTATTAATTGTTCTTTTAAAAATGCATATAACCCATCTTTAAATTGAGGTAATCTATCATATGCTTCATATGTAGAAGGCATATTTCCAGTTAATTCGCTTAATATGACACCACTTTCAACGCCACTTAACCATTTAACAGCTTCTGTAGCTGCACTTACATTAGTACAATTAGTACTTACTGCATATGTCCATGAACCCGTTGGTGTATATTTTTCTTGGTTCCAATCATTTCCTACAGGATAAGGTGCAATACCTAGACTAAAATCTGGATAACTAGTTTTCATATTATTTACCAGCCAAGCACCGTCAAATTTAAATGCTGCTCTTTCAAGTTCAAATAAATTCTCTATCTTAGTTTTTGAAAACATTTTATTGTCTAGTAGTTTTTTGAAATAATCAACTGTTTCATAAGTCTTTTCTGAATTAAAATATCCATTAACTGTTAAACCATCTTTACTTACGAAATCTCCTCCATTAGACCATATAAAAGGTGCATAATAGTAAATTGTTGACTCTCCTGAAGGAAATGTCATATCAATAGGATAATCGTTTTCCGGAATGACATTTTTTATTTTTTCACATACTTCATAAAATTCATCCCAAGTCCATGGATCATTCATACTAGGAATTTCAACCCCAGCTTTTTCTATTATATCTTTGTTGTAATATAATCCAACGCTTGATTCCATAGCACCTAGTGTATAAAGCTTGTTATTAACTGTTCCTTGTTCTATTATAGAATCTAAATATACAGATTTGTCTTTTTCTGATACACCTTCTAGAGGTTGTATTATATTATTTGCTACATATGCTGAAACGTTTGGTCCATCTACTGTTATAATATCAGGTAAATCTCCTGACATAACACCAGCATTAATTTTATCTGAGTAGCCCCCTCCATTTTCATTACGTGGAATAAACTCTATGTCTAAAAAATATTTTCCGTTATATTTTTTATTAAAAAGATCTACACTTTTTTTATATGCTTCCCCTTCTGGGGTATTTTCTATTGTATGTATCCACATAGAAATGTACTCCTCATTCTCATCAAAGCCACTAATACTTCCAGTTTCTATTTTCTTTTCACATCCAACCAAACTTATTATAAATGTGAAAATTAATAGAATACTCCCAATTTTTTTTGTCATTTAAATTAATTCCCCCTTAATTTTGTTATGTAATCGATTACATTTTTGATTACATTTTTATAATATCATATTTTTTCCAATTAGGTCAACTATAATTTTTTCTATTTCCAATTGTTTTTTCTTTATTTCCTATAATGTTGATAAACACTTATTTATTTGATAAACTTAATATTAATTATTTATTATAAAGAGGTGTTATTTTGAAAAAAAATATTACATATAGCGATATAGCTAAGTATACAAACTTATCTACTGCTACAATTTCTAGATATTTTAATTCTCCAGAAAACCTTACTAAAGAGACAAGTCTATTAATAGAAAATGCCCTTAAAGAATTGAATTATAAAAAAAATAAGGTTGCTAAAATATTCTCTAATGGTAAAACAGAATTTATAGGAATAATTGCACCAAAACTAGAATTACACTTTTATTCATATTTACTAAATTCTATATTAAACACTTATTCTAGATATGGTTATAAATTTTTAGTTTTTACTAGTAATGGAAATATCGATGAAGAAAAAGAGTATATAGATGAGTTATTAGCATATCAAATTGAAGGCTTAATTATGATTAGTTCCTGTATTCCTTCTATACAATTAAAAGATTATAATATACCTATTGTGGGAATCGAAAGGGAATCTAAATATATTTCAAGCGTCGATACAAATAACTACTTGGGTGCATCTTTAGCTACAAACACCCTTATTGAAAATAATTGTGATGTGTTAATACATATAAATAGTCCTATATTAGAGGAAATTCCATCAATCGATAGAATTAAGGCCTTTGAAAATATCTGTTTAGATAAAAATATTGAACATATGGTGTTTTATGAAGTTTTCAATAACGATATAAGCGATACTACAAGTAAATTATTTAATATTTTTAAAAAAATAGAAGCTAAATATAACGGCAAAAAAATCGGGGTATTTTTAAGTAATGATACTTTAGCCAATTATTTTATCAAAATACTTGTAAAAAACAATAAATCTATTCCTGATGATTATGAGGTAATTGGCTTTGATGATTCTCCAGCTGCAATAGAGTCATTTATACCATTAACTTCAATTAAACAAGATGTTAATAAAATTACCCAAAATACTTTATCTATATTAACAGAGGGAATAAAAATAAATCGTAAAAATAAAAAAGGCTGTCTAAGAGTTAATAAACACGTAGTCATAGACCCTACTATTGTAAAAAGAGAATCAACATTATAATTTTTTATAGTTTATACTTTTAAAATATAAGTTGTTTTTAGCATATAAATATCATTTTCTATTTAAATATAAAAGGGATATAATGCAAATCTTACTTGCTTTATATCCCTTTTGTATATTTAAATTAAGCTAATTTTTCTTCTTTTTCTCCATAGAACATATCTTTATCAAAGTCATTTTCACTATTTGCAATTATAAGTGTACAGATATTGTCACCCATTACATTTACAGTAGTTCTAAACATGTCTATTATTCTTTCAACACCCATTATAAGCCCTATTCCTTCAAGTGGAAGATTTACAGATGTTAATACCATAGATAACATTATCATTCCGACACCTGGAACACCTGCTGTTCCGATTGATGCTAAAGTCGCTGTTAAAATTATTGTAATCATTTGATTTATACTTAAGTCAATTCCGTATATTTGAGCTATAAATAATGCTGCAACACCTTGCATTATAGCAGTTCCATCCATATTTATAGTTGCTCCCATTGGTATAGTAAATGATCTAGTAGTTTTACCTACCCCTAATTCTTCAAGTATTTCCATACTTGCTGGTACTGATGCATTACTTGATGCTGTTGAAAATGTTATAGCTGCTACTGATGTAAATTTCTTTAAAAATGGCATTATTTTTTCTTTTGTAAATAATTTAAACATTCCTCCATATACACAAGTTATATGTATTCCCATACCTAATAAAACTACTGCTACATATTTAATAAGTACAAGGATTGCATCTTGTCCTACTGATGAGAATGTATCACAAACTAAAGCAAATACACCGTATGGAGCAAATAACATTATTATTCCTACCATTTTCATGCATATTTCGTTTAAACTTTCAAATATCACTCTAACAGGTTCAGCTTTTTTCCCAACAATACTCATTGCTATCCCTGTAATCATTGCAAAGAATATTATCTGTAACATTTCTCCATCTGCAAATGCTTTTATTGGATTCGATGGCACTATCCCTAATATTATATCTACTAGTGATTTAGATTCACCAATTGATACTTCGCCACTTACCATATGGCTCATATCAAGCCCTGCGCCTGGTTTTAATATACTCCCTAAAAATAAAGCTATTATTATTGCTACTGCTGTTGTAGATAAGTAAAATGCCATTGTCTTTGTACCTATTCTACCTAATTTTTTTATATCTCCCATAGATGATGTCCCACATACTAATGATACAAATACAAGTGGCACAACCATCATTTTAATGGCTGTTGTAAATCCTGTTCCGAATATTTTTAATATTCCACCTATAATTATAGTATCTTTTATATAACTATCTGGTATAGATTTTAATATAAGTCCACATATAAATCCTAAAAATAAACCTATTAAAATTTTTGTTGTCAAACTAATTTTTTTCTTCATCTAATACTGTCTCCCTTTGCATATAAATATTTTTTGTTATTTTTTATCACTTCTTAATTATACAATATAAAAAATATTTTTGCATTATTTTTTTAAGCGCAGACATATTTTTCAATGCTTTTTCTTTGTTTTTTAAAGTTTTAATAGTTTTTTATTTATTTTATTAACATTAATTTATTTTTAGTTATATTTTATAAAGATAAACTGCTTAAATTTGTTAATTCGATATATTTTCCAGAATATTTAAATAAATACAATTTGCTATGTGATATAAAAAAATACATTCTCAACTATAAAGTATTTTCCATAGTATTAGAGAATGTATTTTAAAATCAATTTAAATATTTTTATAATTCAAATTGCTATATATATTTTAATATTTCATTTGTAAATTCATCAGTTGTAGCATTTCCACCTAAATCTCCAGTTAAATTTTCTCCTTTTTCGAAAACTTTTACTAAAGCATTTTCTATTTTAGCCGCTGCTTCTTGTTCTCCTAAATATCTAAGCATCATTACAGATGATTGAATTATTGCTGTTGGATTAGCTATATTTTTTCCAGCTATATCTGGTGCACTACCATGGACTGCTTCAAATACTGCATAATCCTTTCCTATATTAGCTCCTGGTATCATTCCAAGACCACCAACAAGACCTGAGCATAAATCAGATACTATATCGCCGTATAAGTTAGGCATAACCATAACATCGTATTTTTCTGGATTTATAACTAAATTCATACAAGCAGCATCTACTATTAAATCATCACTTTTTATATCTGGATATTTAGATGCTATATCTCTAAATGTATTTAAGAATAGTCCATCGCTAAGTTTCATTATATTAGCTTTATGCACTCCTGTTACTTTTTTTCTATTATTATCTTTTGCATAGTTAAATGCAAATTCACATATTCTTTCGCAAGCTGGTTTAGTTATTATTTTTATTGTCTCTGCACCGTAATCGCCTATTTTGTGTTCTATTCCTGAATATAATCCTTCTGTATTTTCTCTCACTATAACTAAGTCGATATCTTCATATCTAGATTTAATACCTTTAAAACTCTTTACTGGTCTTAAATTTACATATAAATCTAA
>UMDW01010346.1_pt1 | contig 38189 bp, 38 predicted proteins | sample 1964611 | NCBI WGS metagenome assembly UMDW01 (sample SAMEA4836006, study PRJEB28245) | human gut metagenome | biome: gut microbiome; material: fecal sample | place: Denmark | collected 2008 | reverse complement strand
AGGAACATGGTGCCGACAAAGCCGGCGGGGATACCAAAAATATCGGTGTAAAAAAACATCATGTACAACATGACGTTATCAAAAATAATGTGGCTGGCGGCATCACCCATGCCATAACCAATTTTCTCTTTGACGGACAAAATGTGATCTTTCATATGCGCACTATTCCCTTAGCGGCACCGAGGGTTGGTACCGGTTACGGTTTTTGTAAACCTTTGCCGCACTAAGATGAATTGCGATATCTCGTTATCAGATTACGTTTCTTGTTTTCTGTGATCGTGGTAGGGAATCAGGGAGTGAAAAAGTGTAACTCACGGATTTTGTGAGGATTTGTCCAGGACTGTTCTGTAAAGTCCAGTTTTAACAGTAAAAAAGTGCGTTTAGGTATGTGGTAAACGGCTGAAAGTAGCTATAATGCGCCCCGCCTCCATGTAGCAATCGAGGCGCGGAAGATCGTCATCTCCGGTGAGGTGGCTGGACTTCAAATCCAGTTGGGGCCGCCAGCGGTCCCGGGCAGGTTCAACTCCTGTGATCTTCCGCCAGTTTGCCTCTGCTCCCCCACAGCCACGCCATACCAACCTGAGCCCCCCAAACTCATCATCCCAGCCAATCATTTTCATCCAAACCCTGCGTTATTTTGTCTCTCGCAAACCCGTTACACTGGCGCGGTGGCCGTGTGCCGTTACCAACCGAAACAGGAGAGCCATAATGACCCCCGAACTCAGACACTGTTTTTCCATTACCATCCAGGTTGATAAACCGATAATCGTCTCCCGCAGCCCGCAGACCGGTAAGCGCCAGCTGATCCCGATTATCGGCGGCAGCGTCTCGGGTCAACTTCGCGGCCACGTATTACCCGGCGGCGTCGACAGCCAGATAATCGAACCCGACGGCACCTGCAGGCTGTCCGCCCGCTATGCCCTGCAGGTGGCGGAAGGCACGGTCTATGTGGAAAACAATGGCATCCGCCGGGTGCCGGCCCAGTATCATGACCAGCTTTTCGCCGACGATATGCGCTTTTTTAGCGATATTCCGCCAGAAGCCATCTATTTTCGCACCGTGCCCACCTTTGAGGTGGATGCTCCCGCGCTCAGCTGGCTAACCACCTCGCTGTTTATCTGCGCCGGTGGCCGGACCCAGGATGGGGTGATGCTCGACTTCTATCAGGTGGGCTGATTTTCACTTTCTGCATATAACTGTTATTGCCGTTAGCCCGTTTTTCCCCTCCCGGCAGCGGTCTACGATGGCTCCATCTTTTCATTCACCCGAATCACAGACCGGAGCAGTTATGAAAGCTATCGCCATTACTCAAGCCGCCGCTGACGGCAACAACATCCCTTCTTTAACCGAGATCGACCTGCCGATCCCCACCGCCCACGGGCGTGATCTGCTGGTCGCTGTGAAGGCTATCTCGGTCAATCCGGTAGACACCAAAGTGCGCGCCGGCTTTCAGGGCGACACGCCGCGGGTGCTGGGCTGGGACGCCGTTGGCGTGGTGCAGTCCGTCGGTGAGGAAGTGACGCTGTTCGCGCCCGGGGACGAGGTCTGGTACGCCGGCGCGCTGGGCCGGGCCGGCAGCAACAGTGAATATCAGCTGGTGGATGAGCGCCTGGTGGCGCACAAACCGCGCACCCTCGATAATGCCTCCGCCGCCGCGCTGCCGCTGACGGCGATCACCGCCTGGGAGCTGCTGTTTCACCGTCTCGGCGTTGAGGAAGGCGGCAATGCGGGCGACACGCTGCTAATCGTCGGCGCGGCGGGCGGCGTGGGGTCTATCCTGACCCAGCTGGCCAGTAAACTGACCGCCATGACGGTGATCGGCACCGCCTCGCGTCCCGAGAGCCAGCAGTGGGTCCGCGAGGCGGGCGCGCACCATGTGATCGATCACAGCAAGCCGCTCGCCGACGAGCTGGCGCGCATTGGTATCACGTCGGTAACCCATGTCGCCAGCCTAACCAATACCGAGCAGCACTTCAACGCGCTGATCAACGCCCTCGCCCCGCAGGGCAAGCTGGCGCTGATTGATGACCCGGAGACCCTGGACGTGGTGCCGCTGAAAGCCAAAAGCCTGTCCCTGCACTGGGAATTTATGTTCACCCGTTCAATGTTTGAGACGGATGATATGATCGCCCAGCATCAGCTGCTCACCCGCGTGGCGGCGCTGATCGACAACCACACTATCAAAACCACCCTTGGCGAACACTACGGCGCCATCACCGCCGCCAATCTGCAGAAAGCGCATCGCCAGCTGGAAACCGGACGCGCCGTCGGCAAGATCGTGCTGGAGGGGTTTTAAGATGATATCGCTTATCGCCGTGCTCAAGGCGAAACCGGGCCAAACGGACGCCCTGCGTCAGGCCCTGCAGGCGCTGCTCCTGCCGACGAGACAGGAGCCTGGCAACCTCGACTATGCCCTGTTTCAGCTGCGCGACGCGCCGGACACCTTCTATATGCGCGAGGCGTGGCAGGGACAGGACGCCCTCGATGCCCATGTCGCGATGCCCTATTTTCAGGCGTTTATGACGCAGATGGAGTCTCTGCTGGCTGAGCCGCTGCGGCTGGACTTTCTGACGCCGGTTGAGCCTTAGCCCACCGGCTGACGAGGGGTGGGAAAATCACGCCCCTCCGCCGCGCGGGTTTAAAAGTGGGCGGGAAGCGGGTGGGCGATGGTCCTCAGCACACCGCGATGGACCGTAATGTAACCACCTTTGCGCAGCTCCGACAGAATCGACATAATGCGGCTGCGCGACAGGTTGGTACGGCGCTGAATAAAGCTCAGGACGTTGATTTGGCGACGATATGCCTCCGGATAGTCCGCCAGCTCTGTTAGCAGGGTTCGCACCATCAGATAAGAATCCACCCCCATCATCTCCTGCGAACGCATGCTCAACACCATCAGCCGCTGCGCCAGAACATGGGCCATCTCCTGCCACAGGTTTTGCGCATTGAGGATCTCGACCGCGGCCTGGTGTCCTATCCAGCGTCCGCGCAAATCTGTCTCAGCAAACAGAGAGCAGTGGTGTTTTTCCGGAATACCGTTGAAGACGCCGTAACCATCGATTAATCCCAATAGCGAAGGGGCAAATATCGTTGATATCACCATGTTGTTTTCCGCATGGCATAGCGAGGCAATCCCCTCTTCGAGCAGAATTAATCCGGATTCAGCCTGGGTCGGCGGAAAACGATAATAGGTCGATCGCGGCAGCGCAAAGGGTGAGCTGGCGGGCAGGAACGCAGATAACAGGGATTCCACCGCGAATAACGGCTTTGTCTGTCTTCCGTAATAAAAAGACGGTAACGCCTGGTCGGTAGAGAGGCTGGCTGCAGGTATCGACATGGTTTTTATGCCATCAGGTCAGGTTGAAAAAGTGATTCATTGAGAATCATAGTATCAACAGGTGAAATAACGAATAAAAGACAAGACGTTACGGGGATAAAAAGAGTGTAAGCATCATTATCTGCAATAACTATTTATCTCTATTCTACAGGAATAAATAATACTATATGCCGTAAATACCTATAAGGCTTAGCGGCGATAAAGATAAGGCCATCTTATTATTTACTGCGCTGGTTAAGGCCGCGCCTGAGGGTTTCTCTACCGCTTTCCCCCTCGCATCTCGGCCAGTCCAGGCTACGCTTATCGATGCCACTGACCAGCCGCATTCCCCTCCCGTTCTATTGAGTCCATTCATCAAGAAGAGGTTTCGCTATGCTGATCAACGCTATTGGTACCTACTCCGCCAGCCAGCCGCTGGAATCAATGGCCATCACCCGCCGCGACCCGGGGCCGCAGGATGTACAGATCGCCATCGCTTACTGCGGCGTCTGCCACTCCGATCTCCACCAGGCGCGATCGGAATGGGCGGGAACGCTGTATCCCTGCGTGCCGGGGCATGAAATTGTGGGTCGGGTGACCGCGGTCGGCAACGCCGTCTCGCGCTACGCCGTCGGCGATCTGGTGGGCGTCGGCTGTATGGTCGATAGCTGTCAACAGTGCGAAGAGTGCGCCGAGGGGCTGGAAAACTACTGCGACCACATGGTGCTGACCTATAACGGGCCGACCCAGGACGCGCCGGGACACACGCTTGGCGGTTATTCACAGCAGATCGTGGTCAATGAACGCTACGTGCTGCGGATAACCCATCCCGAAGCGCAGCTGGCCGCCGTCGCGCCGCTGCTGTGCGCCGGGATCACGACATACTCGCCGCTGCGCCACTGGCACGTCGGGCCGGGTAAAAAAGTCGGCGTGGTCGGCATCGGCGGCCTCGGGCATATGGGGATCAAGTTGGCCCACGCCATGGGGGCCCACGTGGTGGCCTTTACCACCTCCGAATCCAAGCGTAATGCGGCCAGAGCGCTGGGCGCCGATGACGTAGTGGTGTCGCGCAATGAAGACGAAATGGCGGCCCACGTCAAAAGCTTCGATTTCATCCTCAACACCGTGGCGGCGCCGCACAATCTCGATGCCTTCACCACGCTGCTGAAACGTGATGGCACCATGACGCTGGTTGGCGCTCCGGCCACGCCGCATCCGTCGCCGGAAGTGTTCAATCTTATCTTCCGCCGCCGGTCGATTGCCGGCTCGATGATCGGCGGTATTCCGGAAACTCAGGAGATGCTCGACTTCTGCGCCGAACACGGCATCGTCGCCGATATCGAACTGATCCGCGGCGATGAGATCAACGAAGCCTGGGAAAGAATGGTCAAGGGTGACGTGAAATACCGCTTCGTGATCGACAGCGCGACCCTCGCCGGCTAAGCGCCGCGACGAAAGGTACGCCGCCATTCCGTCGGGCTGACGCCAAAGCGCGCTTTAAACTGCTGGCGCCAGGTGACCGCTGAAAGATAGCCCACCGCCTCCGCCACCTGCTCGACCGGCAGATCGCCCGCCTCAAGCAGAGTCTGGCTGCGGCGCAGACGTTCGGCGGTCAGCCAGTCGGTAATGCTCATCCCGGTTGCCCGGGCGAAGTGGCGGGTCAGGGTACGGCGGCTCATCGCCACCACCCGGGCCAGCGAATCGAGACTGTGCGGCTCGGCAATATGCTGCTGCAGATAATCCAGCAGGCAGTTGATTCGCGCATCGCGGGTGTTTTTCGGCACCGGCTGGGCGATAAACTGCGCCTGGCCGCCCTCGCGGTGCGGCGAAACAATCATCCGCCGGGCGATCTGGTTGGCCGCGAGGCTGCCGAAACGCTGGCGGATGATGTAGAGGCAACAGTCCAGCGCCGCCGCGGTGCCCGCCGAAGTAATGATCCGCTGGTCGTCGACGTACAGGGCGTTGATATCCAGCTGCACCTGCGGAAACCGGCGCTGGAAATCCTGCTCGAACTCCCAGTGAGTCGCCGCTCGCCTGCCATCCAGCAGCTCGGCGTAGCCGAGGACAAACGCGCCGAGACACAGGCCGACAATCTCCGCGCCGTTATCCCGGGCCCGCACCAGGCTATCAAGCAGCGCCTGCGGCGGACGCCGATCGACCTCGCCCCAGTAAGGCACCACCACGATATCCGCCTGTTCCAGCGCGGCGAAATCGCCGGTGGCGTACAGCGCAAAACCATCGCGGGCGCGCAGCAGCCCCGGCCGCTCGGCGCAAATGTGCAGATTAAAGCGTTTGATTTCCGAAACCGAATCGCCAAACAGCATGCAGGGGACGGCGTAGTGAAACGGGCTAAAGCCCTCTACAGCGACAATCGCCACGTCGGTGAGTTTCATCGTCCTTTCCCCTTGCGCATGTTAATAAACCACGGTTTCCCCATCCTGCGGGATACTCACCACATCGGCAATCTGATTATCCAGCGCATACTGGCGCATCTCTTCCCGGCTCACCAGACAGTGGTTGACCGCCTCGAGGTGGATAGCCATGATTTTCGCTTCCGGCAGGGTGAAGTGCACGTTCAGGAGATCTTCCTTGCCCATGATAATCGGGCCAAAGCCGATGACGTGGGCGTAGCCGGCGTTCAACACCACCACGTCCGGGCGCAGCTTCAGCAGGTCGGCTGCAATGTCATCACGCCAGATGGTATCCCCCATCAGCCACAGCGTCTTCTCCTGCGGATGGCGAAACACCACGCCGCAGGCCTCGCCCAGGCGTTCAGCCATCGCCGGCACCGCGTAGGTGCGGTCGCTGCCATGCTGCCCGGAGGTGGTTTTCAGCAGACGCACGCCGGCAAATTCGCTGTCTGCCGACAGCAGGCGCAGATCCTGAAATCCCTGGCTGCGCAGCAGCGCGGCGTCGGCCTCATGCTGGACGAACACCGGCAGGGTTTTCGGGATCGCGGCGATCGCTGCCGCGTCCCAGTGATCGTCATGGGTGTGGGTGACGATCACCGCATCAACATCGACAATTTTATCGCGGGAAAACGGCAGCTCAACCAGCGGATTGCGCAATTCGCTGCGCGCGGTGCCCGGAAAACCCGGCCAGGCGCCTTTGTCCGCCAGCATCGGATCGATGAGAAATCTTTTCCCAGCGTAGTGAATAATCTGGGTCGCATTACGGATGTGGGTGATGTTCATGTTGGCATTCCTCTGGGGTCATCTGACGAACATCGTACTGAGTCCCCTCCTGGCTCAACAGGGGCGTTTGGGCAATGATCGATGAAATCGGGCCAACCTGCGGCGGTTGCCATCCGCCTCCGGCTATGTTGTTCTTAAGGCTCAATTTTTGACAGGAGTGGCAGGATGAAAAAGAAACTGACCGCCGCCGATATGCACGACCCGCAGGTCATCGCCGAGACGCCGTGGTTCAGCATGCGTAAGGTGGGTATTGATGTCGCCCCCGGCGAGCGCCGCGACTTTTATTCCATTCATTACCCGCGCCCGGCGGTGGGGATTGTGGCCATCCAGGATGAGAAAGTGCTGCTGATTCGCCACTACCGCTACCTGATCGATAAGGTGGTGTGGGCGATCCCCTCTGGCGGCGTCGATGAAGGGGAAGACCCGGCGGTCGCCGCGCTGCGCGAGCTGCGGGAAGAGACCGGCTGGCAGGCGCAACGCGTTGAGGAGATCATTCGCTTTAACCCCTCCTACGGCAGCAGCGATCAGCTGTTTATCACCTGGCTGGCCACCGGTTTACACTGGGTGGGGATGGATGCAGATCAGGATGAGGTGATGGAGACCGGCTGGTTTACCTTCGACGAGATAAACCAACTGATCGCCCGCGGCGAGATGCCGGACGGGCTGTCGCTGGTGCCGCTGCTGCAGCTGATGGCGCAGCGGCGAAGCGGCTCGCTTACGGCTTAAGCATCCGCCAGCGGAACCACAGCTGGGCCACGAGGATCAGCACGCCGCCGATAATCTTCTGCAGCGGCAGCTGTTCGCCGTACCACAGCGCGGCGGCAATGACCGTCAGCAGCGGTTCGAGCACCATGATGATCGCCGCGCTGGCCACCGCCGCATACTTCTGCCCCTTCATCTGCAGACCGAAGCGCAGGCTGGTAGCGATGACAATGCTGGCCACCAACCAGCCGAGAGTCGGCAGGGTCATCGGCTGGTCCCAGCGTTCAACGGCAGCGGAGATGGTCAACCCGACGATACCGGTGATCGCCAGCTGCACGGTGGTCAGGGGGATCAGCGGTACTTCACGCGCGCAGCGGCTGGTGTAACAGAACCAGATCGACTGCACCAGCGCCGTCAGCAAAAACCAGCCCTGGCTGGGGTGGAAGGCTATCGGCATATGCAGACTGAGCAGCCCCAGGCCTACCACCGCGATCGGCAGGCACTCCCACCAGGCGCGAGGCGGGCGCACCTTCATCATCACCCATGCGGTCAGCGGGACGAACATCATCGACAGGCTCATGATAAACGCCCCTTCGCCGAGCGACGCCGTCGTGGAGACCGAATAGATCCACAGGCAGAGGTTGAGCGCAAACCAGAGTCCGCTGATGATGAGTTTTGGCCAGTGCTGCTTTTGCGGGCGAAAACCGCGGCAGAACGGCAGCAGAAGCAGCGCGGCGAAGAAAAAACGCAGCCCAAGAAACGCGAACACCGGCATGCCGGCGATCGCCTCGCGGGAAAATATCCAGCCGCAGGCGGCAATCACCGTCGCGGCAATCAGCAGCAGGTCAGCCTGCCGTTGGCGTACCATACGCACCTCTCCCTGTGTGTTGGCTTACCAGCCAGGCACCGCGCCGCCGTTGAAGATAGTCTCTGCCGCCTTCGCCACCTCCGGCGACTGGTACGACTGCATAAACTCCTTCACGTTTTGCGCGTCTTTATTGTCTTCCCGGGTCACGATGATGTTCACGTAGGGCGAGTTTTTATCTTCGATAAAGATGCCGTCACGAACCGGCGACAGCCCGGTTTGCTGCAGGTAGGTGGTGCTGATGATAGCCACGTCGACTTTGGGATCGTCGAGTACGCGCGGCAGTTGCGCCCCTTCCAGCTCCATGATCTTCAGGTTACGCGGGTTGTCGGTGATATCCACCGCCGTCGGCAGCAGGCCGGTCCCGGCTTTGAGGGTAATCAGCTTCTCTTTTTGCAGCAGCAGTAGCGCCCGCCCGAGGTTGGTCGGATCGTTGGGGATAGCGATCGTCGCGCCGTCTTTCAGTTCGGCGACTGACTTGATCTTGCGCGAATAGCCGGCCATCGGGAAGACGAAGGTATTCCCGACCGCCACCAGATGATAATTATGCGCTTTGTTGTCCTGCTCAAGGAAAGGCCGATGCTGGAAGACGTTGGCGTCCAGATCCCCGGCGTTGGTCGACTCGTTGGGCAGCAGTGAGCCGCTGAACCCCACCAGCTCGACCTCCAGACCGTACTTCTCTTTGGCCACCTTCTTCGCCACTTGCGCCACATCCTGCTCGGCGCCGTTAATCACACCGACCTTAATGTGCTTCGCTTCATTACCCTTTTGGTCGCAGCCGACCAGCGCCAGACCCGCCAGCATCACTGCGGCGGCGGCCCGTAAACGTAATCTCATCCTCTTCACCCTGTCTGTCCTGAATGTCATTGTTTTTTTCGTACAAAACTATAGCGACTTTCGGGTCGGGTAATAAACAGCAAACCACGCAACTGGAAATAAAATCATCTTCGCGAAACGCGAGGCGCTAGCCCCGTCGCCACTCGCCCGGCGTCACGCCATAGCGCATTTTGAAGCGCTTCGAGAAGGACGCCAGCGACTGAAAGCCGCAGCGTTCGGCAATGACCTCGAGGTTGGTCTGACGCTCCAGGCGCAGCAGCCGGGCGGCCAGCGCCATTCGCAACTGCGACAGCCACGCCTGCGGCGTCAGGTGATAGACGCGGGCAAAATGACGGGCAAAGGTGGCCCGTGATAAAAACGCGCGGGCGGCCATACTCTCCAGCGTCCACGGTTGCTCCGGGGTCGCCATCACCGCCAGCACCGCCGGCATCAGGCGTTCATCGCTCATCAGGCGCAGCAGCCCGCCGGGCGGCTGTTGCTCGCCAAGCAGCATGCGCAGCAGGAGCACCAGCAGCGTATCGCCGAGGCTGCGCACGATAGCGCTGCCGCCGGGACGCTGCGCCAGGCTCTCGCGCACCAGTATATTAAGCAGCGCGTCCAGCTCCTGGCAGTCTTCACGCGCATCGGTATGGAGATGGATCAGCGTCGATGCTTCACTGAACAGCCAGCTGACGTGCGGACCAAAATAGAATTCGCCGCACAGCATCTCCAGCGCCCCCTCCGCCGGGCCGGCGCGCATTTCCGTCACCGTGCCGTTAAACCGGTGCGCCACCGGCAGCACCTGGCCCCACTCCACCAGGCTCTCCATCAGATGCGGCGAACCGTGCGGCAGGAGGACGACATCTCCCGCGCGCAGGTGATGAGTCTGGCCGCCGACGTTGAGCCGCCCCTCGCCGCGCAGCACCACGTGCCAGGGCACCACGCCGCTGCGCATTTGCTGGTGCCCGGCCTGCCAGCGGCCGCCGAAGCGACAGTGCAGGTTCACTTCGCAGCGCGGCGCCAGCAGCGCCAGCAGATGACTGAGACTGTCCATGCTTCTCCTGAGACGATAAGACAAAAAGGTGAGACGAAGACCGCCAGTCTAGCATGCGGCAAGCGCCTAAGATGACCCCATTGCCAACACACCCTCGATAACAACAGGAGTTAACCATGAGCCGTTTAGCAGATATCCGTGAACAAGACGCCACCGGCAAAGCCGCCGATATTTTCGCCGGGATCAAAAAAGCGATGGGCAAAGTGCCGAACGCCTACCTGACCATCGGCGGCCACTCGCCGGCGGCGCTGCAGCAGGCGCTGGCGCACAATGCGATGCTCCATAAAGGCAGCCTCAGCGCCCAACAGCTGGAGGCGATTAATCTGTCGGTCAGCGAAGCCACCGGCTGTGACTACTGCCTGGCCGCGCACACCCTGATGGCGAAAAAAGCCGGCTTCAGCAGCGAGCAGATCCATGCCCTGCGCCGCGGGGAGTATGCGGAAGAGGCGCAGCTTGATGCGCTGGTGAAATTCGCGCAGACCCTGGTGACCACCACCGGTACGCTGCCGGAAGCCGACGTCGCCGCGCTGCGCAACGCCGGTTTTAGCGACCAGCAGGTGATTGAGATTATCAGCGCCATCAGCGCCATCCTGTTCACCAACATGGTGAACCGGGTTAACGACACGGTAGTCGACTTCCCGAAAGCCGATTAATCCGTCGCGCAGCGCCGGTTTTACAGCCCCAGATCGCTGAGCCCCGGATGATCGTCCGGGCGGCGCCCCTGCGGCCAGTGGAACAGGCGCTCGCTTTCGCTAATTGGCAGATCGTTGATGCAGGCGTAGCGCGTCTGCATCAGTCCATGCTTATCAAACTCCCAGTTCTCATTGCCATACGAGCGAAACCAGTTGCCGCTGTCGTCGCACCACTCATAGGCGAAGCGCACGGCAATGCGATTCTCCTGCCATGCCCACAGCTCCTTAATCAGCCGGTATTGCTGCTCCTTGCGCCATTTTCGCTGCAGGAACTCAACAATTTGCCCCCGACCGTGGACAAATTCGCTGCGGTTGCGCCATTCGCTATCCACGGTGTAGGCCAGGGCGACTTTTTCCGCATCGCGGCTGTTCCAGCCATCTTCCGCGGCGCGGACCTTCTGGATAGCGCTGTCGCGGGTAAACGGCGGTAACGGGGGACGTTGTTCGGTCATACTTACTCTCCTTTGCGGGCTAATTGCTGCTGCAGGCGCTGATTCTCCTGCTCCAGGTCATGAATACGTTGCTGCAGGTTCTGGCTGTACTCCGCCACCTGCTGCGCGCTGTAGCGCGGCGTAATGTGCTGCGGGCAGTTCCAGTCAAACGCCTGCAAATGAAAAAGAAACAGACGTTCAATGCGGGCGCGATAGTTGGCCGGCGCCACCTGCGCCAGCAGCTGCGGGTGGTCCTCTGCCGCCAGGACCTCGACGGTGGCGTAGATTTTCAGCCTGGCACGGCGCGGATAATCCATCAAAAACAGGCAGGCCCGGTCGCTGCCGCGCAGATTGCCGGTAGTAATGTACTGGCGGTTACCGCCGAAATCGGCCATCGCCAGGGTGGTGTCATCCAGCAGATGCAGAAACCCCGGCGGGCCGCCGCGATGCTGAATGTAGGGCCAGCCGCTCTGCGACACCGTCGCCAGATAAAAGCTGTCGCGGGTGGCGATCATCCCCGCTTCGCTGTCGCCGAAGCGGTCGGCCTGGCGGCGACTGCGCGGCGTTTGCCACAGCGAGTCGCTGCCCATTTCATGCTGCACATCCATCACGTCCGGGGTGATAGCGATATCGAGAAAGGTTGCTGCCATAGCGCCTCCTGTTGTCTGGCGCCATCATGGACTGTACTGTGAAGAATGATAATACGGGTAAAGTGGCAATCATCTTTCCGCAAAACGGGAGAATAATGGATCGATTAAACGCGATGGCGCTGCTGGTGAAAGTGACCGAGCTGGGGAGCATGTCGGCGGCAGCGCGGGCGCTGAATATGCCGTTGACCACCGTCAGCCGCCATATTGGCGAACTGGAGAGCGCGCTGGGCGTACGCCTGCTGGCGCGAACCACCCGCAAACTGACGCTCACCGACGCCGGGGGCGATTATGTCGCCGCCGCGCGGCGGATCCTTGAGGAGGTGGAAAACGCCGAACGCCAGGCGACGGGCGAATATCAGGAGCCAAAGGGTGAGCTGGTGATCTCCGCGCCGACGATGTTTGGACGCCAGCACGTTCTTCCGGTAATCAGTGAATTTATCGCCCGCTACCCGCTAATTCGCGTCCGTTTGCTGCTCAGCGATCGCAATGCCGACCTGGTGAGCGACCATGTCGATCTGGCGGTGCGGATTGGCGACCTGGCGGACAGCAGCATGGTGGTCACCCGCCTCGGCACCATGCGGATTGTGGCCTGCGCCCATCCGGCGCTGCTGGCGAAATACGGCGAGCCGCAGCGGCCGCGCGATCTGGCGGCGCTGCCGATCATCCGCATTGAATCGCCGATGCCCTATCGCGGCTGGCGCTTTCGCGCCGCTGAGCGCGAGGACCAGCTGATTAACCTGCCGCCGGTGCTATCCGTTACCACGCCGGAGAGCGCCGCCGATGCCGCGCGGCTGGGGGTGGGGGTGGCCCGCTTACTGCATTATCAGGCGCTGGATGGCCTGCGCCACGGGGAGCTCCGTCTGCTGCTGGAAAACGTCGAGCCGGATCCGGCGCCGGTCCATTTGCTGTATACCGCTCGGGATCTGGCGCCGCTTAAGCTGCGCAAATTTATCGATTTTGCCGCACCGGCGCTGCGTCAGGCACTGCTGCGCATCGCCGGGGCCGCTTAATGCGTCGCGGTCTTCAGCGGCGCCTCCTTTAACAGCCATGAGAGGACAAACGCCGCCGCCATAATGCCGGCCGCCATCAGAAACGCCGCGTGGATCGCCGCGCCGAAGGCGTCGAGGTAGTCGAGGCGGATATCCGCGGGCAGGTGCTGGACCGCCACCGGATTCATTCCCGGCGGCAGCACCGCGCCTTCCGGCAGCAGTTGTTGCAGGTTGCTCTGCAGCACGTGCGTGAACACCGCGCCAAACAGCGCCACGCCGATGGAGCCGCCAATCGAGCGGAACAGGGTCACGCCGGAGGTGGCGACGCCGTACATCTGCGCCGGCATCGCATTCTGCACCGCCAGGACCAGCACCTGCATCACCAGCCCCAGACCCGCTCCCAGCACGCCGGTAAACAGGTACAGCTGCCACAGCGGCGAGTGAATGGTAATGCGGGTCAGCAGTACCATGCCGGTCACGCCGAGCAGGGTGCCGAGGATCGGAAACAGGCGATATTTACCGGTACGGCTGATAATCCGCCCGCTGATAATCGAGGTCAGCAGCAGGCCGCCCATCAGAGGGATCAGCTGCAGCCCGGCTTCGGTGGGCGTCGCCTCCTTCACCACCTGCAGATAGAGCGGCAGGAAGGTTACTGACCCGAACAGCGACATGCCGATGACGAAGCCGATCAGGCTGCACAGCAGGAAGCTGCGGTTGCGGAACAGCGCCAGCGGAATAATCGGCTCGGCGGCCATCCGTTCTTCGTAAATAAAGCCGATGATCCCCACGATGCCGAAGGCCAGAATGCACCACAGCTGCGGGTCATTCCACGCATGGACGCTGCCCCCTTCCGAGGTAAACAGGATGATGCACAGCAGCGCCATGCTGAGATAAATCGCCCCCAGCCAGTCAATCTGATGCTGGCTGCGTTTATTGCTGCTGTGGAATACCGCGCCGATCACCAGCAGCGCGAACAGGCCGAGCGGCAGGTTGATATAGAAGATCCAGCGCCAGGAGGCGTGCTGCACCAGAAAACCGCCGATCAGCGGGCCGATCACCGTCGCCAGGCCGAAAACGCCGCCGAACAGCCCCTGATAGCGGCCGCGGTTGGCGGGCGGAATGACGTCGGCGACCGCCGCCATGCTGATCACCATCAGGCCGCCGCCGCCGAGCCCCTGCAGGCCGCGCATCAGCACCAGTTGGGTCATATTCTGCGCCAGCCCGCAGAGCGCGGAGCCGACGAGAAACAGCCCAATCGCCACCTGCAGCACGATTTTGCGGCCGAACAGATCGCCAAATTTACCGTACAGCGGCACCGCGATGGTGGAGCTGAGGATATAGGCGGTGACCACCCAGGAAAGCTTGTCCAGCCCGCCCAGTTCGCCGACAATCGTCGGCAGCGCGGTGGAGACAATGGTCTGATCCAGCGCTGAAAGCAGCATCACCAGCAGCAATGCGCTGAACAGCAGGCGTATCGACTGCACCGGTGGGTTAGCGACTTGAGAAGTCATTACAACGCTCGCTTGAAATTAATTAAATGCATAATTAATATTTAGTGAAAGAATGAGTCGGGTCAAGAGATCGCCATATCATGACAGCACAAAAGGATCAGGATGCTCCCCGCCGCCCGGGTCGGCCGCGCGGTAAAAAACCGGGTACCGCCAACCGCGAACAGTTGATGGACATCGCCCTGACGCTGTTTGCCCGCGACGGGGCGGGCCGCGTATCGTTGAACGCCATCGCCAAAGAGGCCGGGGTGACACCGGCGATGCTGCATTACTACTTCAGCTCGCGGGATGCGCTGGTGACTCAGCTGATTGAGGAGCGCTTTATGCCGCTGCGCAATCACATCAGCCGCATCTTTGTCGATCATCCACAGGACCCGGTGCTGGCGCTGACGATGATGGTCGAGACGCTGGCGCATATGGCGGAGAAAAACGCCTGGTTCGCGCCGCTGTGGATGCAGGAGATCATCGGCGAAATGCCGATTCTGCGCCAGCATATGGATGCCCGCTTCGGCGAGGAGCGTTTTCAGGTGATGCTGGGGACGGTGCGTCGCTGGCAGCAGGAAGGCAAGATCAATCCGGCGCTGGCGCCGGAGCTGCTGTTTACCACGGTAATTAGCCTGGTGCTGGTGCCATTTTCACGCATCCACAGCGATCCGCGTTTACAGGCGGTCAACCGTCAGACCATCGTCAGCCACGCGCTGGCGTTAATGGGCCACGGCGTTGGAGGTTAAGGCGTGGTTTTGACGCTTTTGTAGTCCGGATAAGACACCACGCGCCGCCATCCGGGATTTTCCCTGCTCGCACTGCGCTTAGCAGGGCTACCACTCCCGTGTTATGTCCGGGCAGATTGCGCTCCCGATATTTCTTCTGCGCTATGTCTCTTATGCCGCAGGGAGCGCACAGGGGGCGGCCAGTCGCCGCCGCCCCCTGTACCCCCGGGCTCCGGCCAGCAAAATCGCCGCTACGCGGTCCCTTCGACTTATCCCTGCAGGCTTCGGGTCGGGCCGAGGCAGCGTCCCTGCAAAACACGGCCCTTAGCCCGCATCCATGCGGGCTGCCCCGGCCTTCCGGGAACGTCTCAGCGATTTTGAGGCCGCCAGCACCGGCAGTTTCAGTCGCGCATGTGGTTAAAATAACAACAGGTCGCACGAACCGTAGGCCGGATAAGGCCTTTATGCCGCCATCCGGCACAACCACAGGTGCGGTACCTGACCGCCCGGGGATACCAGGATCGTTACAGCGCCTTCGACAAATAGTGGCGCTGCATGCCTGCGTGCGGGAAGTCGGGCAGCGACATCTGCAGCTGATAGCCTAATTTCTGATAAAACGGCAGCGCCTGGAAGCTAAAGGTATCCACCAGCAGATGGCTGCAGCCTTGCGCCTGCGCCTGCTGTTCCGCCTCCTGCATCAGCTCGCTCCCCAGCCCGCGCCCGCGCGTCGCCTCGCTAACCCACAGATACTCAATGCACAGCCAGTTGCCCTTGCGTTTGGCAATCAGCCCGCCCTGCATCACCCCTTGCGCATCACGCGAGTAAATCCCCAGATCGCCAAACTGCGCCGCATCGAGATACTGCTGATTATACTGCCGCAGACCGGCAAACAATTCTTGTTGATCGTCGGGATTAATGCTTTTTGTAATGATTAGTGTCATTAACTATCTCCAGTATCGCGCTGCCGAATGGTTATTTTCCCTCTCCACTTTCACAAAATATTCTTATTTTCTCCATGATTATTTGCCTTAATTTTTTGCGTTCTAAAAGTAAGCAAAAAACCTTTCCATTATCGCGACGGATCGTATAATGGGGAAAAATGAGAATGATCATTCTCACCACGAAACCAGAGGAGATGCGCTTTTCACCTCCTGAAGACCGAAGAGGTTGGCTTCAGCGGAGACACAATAACAATCACGTTCAGGAACATCTGTGTTCCTTTTTTGTCATTTTCGCTCACCCGAAAATGCCTCAGCGCCCAACCTATTCCCTCGTTTTTAAATAAACGGGGCGGACGTCTTATATCTTGAGAAAATATAATGAAATACATCATAGCTCCCATCGCGACAGCATTATTTCTCCTTAGCGGATGCGATAATGCGCAGACATCTGCTCCGCAGCAACCCACGCCGGAAGTGGGCGTGGTCACCCTGCAAAGCCAGCCGGTGCCGGTAGTCAGCCAGCTCACCGGCCGCACCACCGCCTCGCTCAGCGCCGAAGTTCGCCCGCAGGTGGGCGGCATCATCCAGAAACGCCTGTTTACCGAAGGCGATATGGTGAAGGCCGGGCAGGCCCTTTACCAGATCGATCCCTCCAGCTATCGCGCGACCTGGAACGAAGCGGCGGCGGCGCTGAAACAGGCCCAGGCGCTGGTGGTCTCCGATTGCCAGAAGGCCCAGCGCTACGCGTCGCTGGTCAGGGATAACGGCGTTTCCCGCCAGGATGCTGACGACGCCGCCTCCACCTGCGCCCAGGACAAGGCCAGCGTGGAATCGAAGAAAGCGGCGCTGGAGAGCGCGCGCATTAACCTGAACTGGACCACCGTCACCGCGCCGATTGCCGGGCGCATCGGCATCTCGTCGGTTACGCCGGGGGCGCTGGTCTCCGCCGATCAGGATACCGCGCTGGCGACGATCCGCGGGCTCGACACCATGTATGTTGATCTGACGCGATCCAGCGTCGATCTCCTGCGTTTACGCAAACAAAGCCTGGCCAGCAACAGCGACACCCTCAGCGTGACGTTAACCCTGGAAGATGGCAGTACCTATCCCGAAAAAGGGCGTCTGGCGCTCACCGAAGTCGCCGTCGATGAATCTACCGGCTCGGTAACCCTGCGCGCTATCTTCCCCAACCCGCAGCACGTCCTGCTACCGGGGATGTTCGTCCGCGCGCGCATCGATGAAGGCATCATGAACGACGCGATCCTCGCCCCGCAGCAGGGGATCACCCGCGATGCCAAAGGCGACGCCACGGCGCTGGTGGTCGATGCCGCCAACAAAGTTGAGCAGCGTACCGTGGAAACCGGCGACACCTACGGCGATAAATGGCTGGTGCTGAGCGGCCTGAAAGCGGGCGACAAGCTGATTGTCGAAGGCACCGGTAAAGTGGCCCCCGGACAGACAGTGAAGGCCGTCGCCGTCAACAATAACGGAGGCAACGCCTGATGTTCTCCCGTTTCTTCGTGCGTCGCCCGGTCTTTGCCTGGGTGATCGCCATTCTGATTATGCTCGCCGGGGTGCTGGCGATCCGCACCCTGCCGGTAGGCCAGTACCCGGACGTCGCCCCGCCGGCGGTGAAAATCTCCGCCACCTATACCGGGGCGTCCGCCGAAACCCTGGAGAACAGCGTCACCCAGGTCATCGAGCAGCAGCTCACCGGCCTCGACCATCTGCTCTACTTCAGCTCCACCAGCAGCTCCGACGGCTCGGTCAGCATCACCGTCACCTTTGAGCAGGGGACCGACCCGGACACCGCCCAGGTGCAGGTGCAAAACAAAGTGCAGCAGGCGGAATCGCGGCTGCCGAGCGAAGTCCAGCAGTCCGGCGTAACGGTGGAAAAATCGCAGAGCAGCTTTCTGCTGATCCTCGCGGTGTATGACAAAACCAACCGCGCCACCAGCTCCGATATCTCCGACTGGCTGGTCAGCAATATGCAGGACCCGCTGGCGCGCGTGGAGGGCGTCGGCAGCCTGCAGGTATTCGGCGCCGAATACGCGATGCGCGTCTGGATGGACCCGACCAAACTCGCCTCCTACTCGCTGATGCCTTCCGACGTCCAGTCGGCGATTGAGGCGCAGAACGTGCAGGTTTCCGCCGGTAAAATCGGCGCGCTACCGTCGTCCAATGCCCAGCAATTAACCGCCACCGTGCGCGCGCAGTCCCGGCTGCAAACCCCTGACCAGTTCAAAGCGATCATCGTGAAAAGCCAGGCCGACGGCTCGGTAGTACGCCTGAGCGATGTCGCGCGGGTGGAGATGGGTAGCGAGGATTACACCGCCACCGCCAATCTGAACGGCCACCCTGCCGCCGGGATCGCGGTGATGATGGCCCCCGGCGCCAACGCGCTGGACACCGCGACGCTGGTGAAAAGCAAAATCGCCGAATTCCAGCGTCAGATGCCGCAGGGTTACGATATTGCCTATCCGAAGGACAGCACCGAGTTCATCAAAATCTCGGTCGAGGATGTGATTCAGACCCTGTTCGAAGCGATTATCCTCGTCGTCTGCGTGATGTATCTGTTCCTGCAGAACTTCCGCGCGACGCTCATTCCGGCGGTTGCGGTGCCGGTGGTGCTGCTTGGCACCTTCGGCGTGCTGGCCCTGTTCGGCTACTCGATTAACACCCTGACGCTGTTCGCCATGGTGCTGGCGATCGGCCTGCTGGTGGATGACGCCATCGTGGTGGTGGAGAACGTCGAGCGCATTATGCGCGACGAAGGGCTCCCCGCTCGCGAAGCCACCGAAAAATCGATGGGCGAAATCTCCGGCGCGCTGGTGGCGATTGCCCTGGTGCTGTCGGCGGTGTTCCTGCCGATGGCCTTCTTCGGCGGTTCGACCGGGGTCATCTATCGCCAGTTCTCGGTAACCATTATCTCGGCGATGATGCTGTCGGTGGTGGTAGCGCTGACCCTTACCCCGGCGCTGTGCGGCGCGCTGCTCAGCCACTCCAAACCGCACACCAAAGGGTTCTTCGGCGCCTTTAACCGCCTGTGGGGACGTACGGAGGCGGGCTACCAGCGCCGGGTGCTCGGCGGCCTGCGCCGGGGCGCAGTGATGATGGGCGCTTACGCGCTGATTTGCGGGGCGATGGCGCTGGCGATGTGGAAGCTGCCGGGCAGCTTCCTGCCGGTGGAGGACCAGGGGGAGATCATGGTCCAGTACACCCTGCCCGCCGGGGCGACGGCGGTGCGTACCGCCGAGGTGCGCCGCCAGGTGACCGACTGGTTCCTCACCAAAGAGAAAGCCAATACCGATGTCATTTTCACCGTCGACGGCTTCAGCTTTAGCGGCAGCGGGCAGAACGCCGGGATGGCCTTCGTGTCGCTGAAAAACTGGTCGCAGCGCAAAGGGGACGACAACACCGCCCAGGCCATCGCCCTGCGCGCCACCAAAGAGCTGGGGAAGATCCGCGACGCCACCCTCTTCGCCATGACCCCGCCGTCGGTAGACGGTCTCGGGCAGAGCAACGGCTTCACCTTCGAACTGATGGCCAGCGGCGGTACCGACCGTGACAGCCTGATGAAGCTGCGCAGCCAGCTGCTGGCGGCGGCCAACCAGAGCAGCGAACTGCAGTCGGTGCGCGCTAACGACCTGCCGCAGATGCCGCAGCTGCAGGTGGATATCGATAACAACAAAGCCGTCTCGCTGGGGCTGTCGCTGAGCGACGTGACCGATACGCTCTCCAGCGCCTGGGGCGGTACCTACGTGAATGACTTTATCGATCGCGGCCGGGTGAAGAAGGTCTATATCCAGGGCGAAAGCGACGCGCGCGCGGTGCCGTCGGACCTTGGCAAATGGTTCGTTCGCGGCAGCGATAACAGCATGACGCCGTTCTCCGCCTTCGCCACCACCCACTGGCAATACGGCCCGGAAAGCCTGGTGCGCTACAACGGCTCCGCCGCCTTTGAGATCCAGGGCGAAAACGCCGCCGGCTTCAGCTCCGGCGCGGCGATGGACAAGATGGAAAAGCTGGCCGACAGCCTGCCGGCGGGCTCCACCTGGGCGTGGAGCGGCATTTCGCTGCAGGAAAAGCTGGCCAGCGGCCAGGCGATGAGCCTATACGCCATCTCGATTCTGGTGGTATTCCTGTGCCTGGCGGCGCTGTATGAGAGCTGGTCGGTGCCGTTCTCGGTGATCATGGTCATCCCGCTCGGCCTGCTTGGCGCGGCGCTGGCGGCGACGCTGCGCGGCTTAAGCAACGACGTCTACTTCCAGGTGGCGCTGCTGACCACCATCGGCCTGTCGTCGAAAAACGCCATCCTGATCGTGGAGTTCGCTGAATCCGCCGTGGATGAGGGGTATTCGCTCTCCCGGGCGGCGATCCGCGCCGCGCAGACTCGCCTGCGCCCGATTGTCATGACCTCGCTGGCGTTTATCGCCGGGGTGCTGCCGCTGGCCATCGCCACCGGCGCCGGAGCCAACAGCCGCGTGGCGATCGGCACCGGGATTATCGGCGGCACCCTGACGGCCACCCTGCTGGCGGTGTTCTTCGTACCGCTGTTCTTCGTGCTGGTGAAACGTCTCTTCACCCGCCAACGTCCTTCTCAGGAGTAAGGTATGTTTCGTTTAAGTTTTATGTTTATCGCGCTCCTGACCGCGGGCTGCGTCTCGCTTGACCCGCATTATGATCGCCCGGCCGCGCCGGTGCCGGTCACCCTGCCCGGGGCGCACGGCGAATCGACGGCGGTGGTCGGCGACTGGCAGAAAGTGGTCAATGACGCGCGGCTGAAAAAAGTGGTCAGCATCGCGCTTAACAGCAACCGCGATGTGCAAAAGGCGCTGGCCGATATCGAGGCCGCGCGCGCCCAGTATGGCGAAACGCGGGCATCGCTGTTTCCCACCGTTGATGCCGAACTGAGCCACACCCGCAGCAAAACGGTGGCCAGCGGCCTGAGCTCCGCTTCACAGGCCAACGGCGCGGTCTCCAGCTTCGAACTGGACTTGTTCGGCAAGAACCAGAGCCTGTCGCGCGCGGCGCGCGAAACCTGGCTTGCCAGCGAATTCACCGCGCAGAATACCCGGCTGACGATGATTGCCGATTTGACCACCGCCTGGGTGACGCTGGCGACGGATAACAGCAATCTGGCGCTGGCGCAGCAGACGATGGACAGCGCGGCAAACTCGCGCAACATCGTCGCCCGCCAGATGGCGGTTGGCACCGCCTCCGCGGGTGATTTAAGCTCGGCGGAAAGCGTCTATCAGCAGGCGCGCGCCAGCGTCGCCAGCTATCGCACGCTGGTGGCGCAGGATAAAAACGCCATTAACCTGCTGGCGGGGGAAACCGTGCCGGAGAGCCTGCTGCCCGGCACTCTCGAGAGTCTCGGGGATAACAGCATCGCGCTGGTGCCGGCGGGCGTGTCGTCGTCGGTGCTGCTGCGTCGGCCGGACATTCAGGAAGCGGAGCACAATCTGAAGAGCGCCAATGCCGATATCGGCGCGGCGCGGGCGAACTTCTTCCCGTCGATTTCCCTGACCGCCAGCGCCGGGGTCGGCAGCGACTCGCTGTCGTCGCTGTTCAGCCACGGGATGCAGGTGTGGTCGTTCGCCCCCTCCATCAGCCTGCCGCTGTTCACCGGCGGCAGCAACCTGGCGCAGCTGCGCTATGCGGAAGCGGAGAAAAAGGGGCTGATCGCCACCTACGAGAAATCGATTCAGAGCGCGTTTAAGGACGTTGCCGATGCGCTGGCGCGCCGGGAAACGCTGAGCGAAGAGCTTGATGCTCAGCGGCAGTATGTCGCCGCCGAGCAGACATCGCTGGATATCGCCATGAAGAGCTATCAGGCCGGGGTCGGCGATTATCTGTCGGTGCTCACCGCTCAGCGCACGCTGTGGTCGGCGAAAACGACGCTGCTGTCCCTGCAGCAGACCGACCTCAATAACCGGATCACCCTCTGGCAGTCGCTGGGCGGCGGCGCCAGTTAAACTTACCCGCCGGGCGACCGAGCCCGGCCTCTACAAGGAATCGTTATGGCACGTGTTTCCCTCTCCTGGGCGCTGATCCTCGGCCTGCTGTCGGGTATCGGCCCGCTGTGCACGGATTTTTATCTGCCGGCGCTGCCGGAGATCACTCAGCAGCTGCAGGCCACCAGCACCCAGACCCAGCTGTCGTTGACCGCCGCGCTGATTGGTCTCGGCCTGGGTCAGCTGTTTTTCGGCCCGCTGAGCGACCGCATTGGCCGCCTGAAACCGCTGGCGCTGTCTCTGCTGCTGTTTATCTTCTCTTCGGCGATGTGCGCCCTGACCCGCGATATCAACATGCTGATTGTCTGGCGCTTTTTACAAGGCTTTGCCGGCGCCGGCGGCTCGGTGCTGTCGCGATCCATCGCCCGCGATAAATACCAGGGCACCCTGCTGACCCAGTTTTTCGCCCTGCTGATGACCGTGAACGGCATTGCGCCGGTGCTGTCCCCGGTGCTGGGCGGCTACGTTATCACCGCCTTCGACTGGCGAATTCTCTTCTGGACGATGGCCGCCATTGGCGGCGTGCTGCTGGTGATGAGCCTGGCGATCCTGCGGGAAACGCGCCCGGCCACAGCGGCGCATGCCAGCCGCCAACGGCCCGGCCAGCCGGTGCTGAAAAATCGCCGCTTTCTGCGCTTCTGCCTGATCCAGGCCTTTATGATGGCCGGGCTGTTCTCCTACATCGGCTCTTCTTCCTTCGTGATGCAGAGCGAATACGGCATGAGCGCCATGCAGTTCAGTCTGCTGTTCGGTCTGAACGGTATCGGGCTGATCATCGCCGCGATGATCTTTTCCCGTCTGGCGCGCCGCTTTAGCGCCGAAAGCCTGCTGCGCGGCGGCCTGACGCTGGCCGTGAGCTGTGCGGCGATCATGCTGCTGTTTGCCTGGCTGCATCTGCCGATGCTGGCGCTGGTCGGCCTGTTCTTTACCGTGTCGCTGATGAGCGGCATCAGCACCGTCGCCGGCGCGGAGGCGATGAGCGCCGTCGACGCCGCGCAGTCCGGGACCGCGTCCGCGCTGATGGGCACCCTGATGTTTGTCTTCGGCGGCATCGCCGCGCCGCTGGCGGGTCTCGGCGGCGAAACGATGCTGAAAATGAGCCTCGCGATGGCCATCTGCTACCTGCTGGCGCTGCTGCTGGGCCTCAGCAAACCGCGCGACGCACGCTAATCTCCTGCTGCGGTAATAAAATATTCCAGATTTATTACCGCACTATTTCCCGCCATATCTACCATTCTCTATTATTTTCCGCGTACTAATCGTGATACTCTTCACAGGCAAGGAATAAATAATTCCTTATACTGCGCGCCACTGAGAATAACGAGGTTTCTATGAGTATCGACCTGAGCAAACTGCTGACCGAGCGACGTAACGCCAACAGCGCCAACATTGACACCCTCTCCACCCTCGAGATGCTGACGGTGATAAACCAGGAAGACCAGCAGGTAGCCCAGGCGATAACGCCCTATCTGCCGCAGATTGCCGAGGTGGTGGATAAGGTCGCGGCGGCGCTGCAGGCCGGTGGCCGCTTGATTTACATTGGCGCGGGTACCTCAGGGCGTCTGGGGATCCTCGATGCCAGTGAATGCCCACCGACCTTCGGCACCCGCCCGGAGCAGGTGGTGGGGATCATCGCCGGCGGACATAAAGCGATTCTCAGCGCCGTGGAAAACGTGGAAGACAACAAAGCGCAGGGGGCGATGGATCTGCAGAACCTGAACTTCAGCAACCGCGATGTGCTGGTGGGGCTGGCGGCCAGCGGACGCACGCCGTACGTCATTGGCGCCATGGAATACGCCCATAGTCAGAATGCCTTTGTCGCCATCGTCAGCTGTAACCCGCATGGCGAAATGGCCCAGCTGGCGGACGTGGCGATCACCCCGGTAGTCGGCCCGGAAGTGGTCACTGGCTCTACCCGCCTGAAAGCCGGCACCGCGCAGAAGCTGGTGCTGAACATGATCTCCACCGGGGCGATGATCCGCGTCGGCAAGGTGTACAGCAACCTGATGGTCGACGTTGAAGCGACCAACGCCAAGCTGATTGAGCGCCAGGTCTCTATCGTGATGGAGGCCACCGACTGCGATCGCGCCACCGCCCAGAAGGCGCTGGAGGCCTGCGGCCGCCACTGTAAAACGGCGATCGTGATGGTGCTGGCGGACTTAAGCGCCGCAGAGGCGCAGTCGCTGCTGGCGAAAAACAACGGCTATATCCGCAAGGCGCTCAGCAACACCTGAGCGCCGACAGACAGGTAACGGGCAATGGCAAAAATAACGAAAGAGATGATAGCGCGGATCCTCGCCCACGTGGGCGGCGCCGCAAACGTCGCGCAGGCGGGCAACTGCATGACGCGCCTGCGCTTGACCCTGCGCGATGAAAGTCTGGCCGACAGCGCCGCCATCCGCCAGATTGACGGCGTGATGGGGGTGATCGTCAGCGACGAGCAGTTCCAGGTGGTGCTCGGCCCCGGCAAGGCGCAAACCGCCGCCGAAATGATGAACGGCCTGCTGGAGGCGGCGCCCGCCGCCGCGCCGACGCTGGCCGACGTCGCGGCGGAGAAAAAGCAGGCGCTGAAGGGCAAGCAGACCAGCGCGGTGCAGAAGTTTCTCGCCAAATTCGCCACCATCTTTACGCCGCTGATCCCCGGCTTTATCGCCGTCGGGCTGCTGCTGGGCTTCGCCACCCTGGCGGAACAGGTTTTCGTGCTGGAGAACGCCCATCCGAACGCCAGCCTGGTGGCGCTGATTGGCTATATGAAGGTCTTCAGCAAAGGGATGTTCACCTTTCTGAGTATCCTGATCGGCTATAACGCGCAGAAGGCGTTCGGCGGCTCCGGCGTGAACGGCGCGATTATCGCCTCGCTGTTCGTGCTGGGCTACAACCCGGAGGCAACCAGCGGCTTCTACGCCGGCATTTCCACCTTCTTCGGCCATGGCATCGATCCGCGCGGCAATATCATCGGCGTACTGATCGCCGCTATCCTTGGCGCGTGGGTTGAACGCCAGGTGCGGCGGGTGATGCCGGCCAACCTCGATATGATCCTCACTTCGGCGGTGACGCTGCTGATCATGGGCGCGGTGACCTTTACGGTGATCATGCCGATTGGCGGCTGGTTGTTTACCGGCATGTCATGGCTGTTCCTGCATCTTAACGGCAACCCGTTTGGCTCGGCGGTGCTGGCCGGCCTGTTCCTGCTGGCGGTGATGTTCGGCGTCCATCAGGGGTTTGTCCCGGTCTATTTTGCGCTGGTGGACGCCCAGGGCTTTAACTCGCTGTTCCCGATCCTGGCGATGGCCGGGGCCGGGCAGGTGGGGGCGGCGCTGGCGCTGTTCTGGCGGGCGAAGCGCGATTCGCTGCTGCGAACCCAGATTAAAGGGGCGATTATTCCGGGCTTCCTCGGGATTGGCGAGCCGCTGATCTACGGCGTCACCCTGCCGCGGATGAAGCCGTTTGTCACCGCCTGCCTCGGCGGCGCCTGCGGCGGGTTCTTCGTCGGACTGATCGCCTGGCTGGGGCTGCCGGTCGGCCTGAACACGGTGTTCGGTCCGTCCGGTCTGGTGGCGCTGCCGCTGATGACCTCCGGCAGCGGAATTTACGCCGGGATGGCGGTCTACGCCGGCGGGCTGGCGGTCTCCTACCTGTGCGGTTTTGTCCTCACCTGGCTGTTCGGCAGTAAAAATGTCGATTTAAGCTAGAACGCGACTATCGGTTAATGCCCGGCGGCGGCTTCGCCTTACCGGGCCTGCAAAATAGTTACGCCGCCGCGCCCGACTACCATTTCCTGCCCCGCCGCCCGGGCGCGCGCATGCTATGATTCCCCTTTGTCATATTTCGCTTGAGGAAAAGATGGGCTCCAGCAAAAAAGGGATGCTGAACGTACTGATTGCCGCCGTGCTGTGGGGCAGTTCCGGGGTGTGTGCGCAATTTATTATGCAGGAAAGCCAGATGTCGTCGCCGTTTCTGACCATGACGCGTCTGCTGTTCGCCGGGCTGATCCTGCTGATGCTCGGCTTTGTTCACGGCGACCGCATTTTCCGCGTGCTGCAAAACCGCCGCGACGCCCTAAGCCTGCTGTTTTTCTCGCTGTTTGGCGCGCTAACCGTGCAGTTCACCTTTCTGATGACCATTGAAAAATCCAATGCCGCCACGGCCACGGTGCTGCAGTTTCTGTCGCCGACGATCATCGTCGCCTGGTTCGCCCTCGCCCGCAAAGCGCGTCCCACTCCGCTGGTGCTGGGGGCTATCTGCACCTCGCTGGCGGGCACCTTTCTGCTGGTGACCCACGGCAACCCAACGACGCTGTCGATTTCGCCGGCGGCGCTGTTCTGGGGGATCGCCTCGGCGTTTGCCGCCGCCTTTTATACCACCTATCCTTCAACGCTGATTGCCCGCTACGGGACGCTGCCCATCGTCGGCTGGAGCATGCTGTTCGGCGGCGCGATGCTGTTGCCGTTTTACGGCGGCCAGGGCACCGATTTTGTGGTTAACGGCAGCCTGCTGTTAGCTTTTTTCTACCTGGTGGTGATCGGTACTTCGCTGACCTTCAGCCTCTATCTCAACGGCGCGCAGAAGATTGGCGGCGCAAAGGCCGGGATCCTCAGCTGCGCCGAACCGCTGAGCAGCGCCCTGCTGTCGCTCCTGCTGCTGGGGATCACCTTCACGCTGCCGGACTGGCTGGGCACTCTGCTGATCCTCGCGTCGGTGGTGCTGATCGCCATCGACTCGCGGCGGCGGGTGAGAGCCGCCTGAGCAGGCGAGAAAAAGCGCATTTTCAATAAGTTAAACTGACCACTATTTGCGTGTTTTCGCGCCTGCGCATATAGTTGACGGAAGCGATTACGGAAGGAGAAGCCTGATGAAAGCATGTTGGATGGTATGCCTGGTCACCGCCCTGAGCGCCACGTCGGCGTGGGCCGAATCACCGCTGCAAAGCCTGCAGTTCGAGCAGCAAAAACAGCAGGTGCTCAAAGCGGTGAAGGAAAAATGCGCGCCAGCAAGCCACCTCAGCGACAACGATTTTGCCAATAAAGTGCTGGCGACCGACGGTAACAAGAACGCGGTCCGCGAAGCAACGCTGGCGAAGGAGCGCAATAACCAGAAAAGCTACCAGGCCGCAATCGACAAAATCGTCTGTCCGGCCAAATAGCGGTTATTTCAGCCTCGCGACCAGCGTTTTCCAGTCAAACGGCGTAAGCTGCCTGTAGCTCAGGCTACGGGCGGCCATCTGCTCCGGCAGCTGGCGCTGGCTTTTCGCGATCGCCTCGCTCATTATCCCGGCGCTCCCCACGTCACGCAGGGTTTTCACCACCTCCTCCATCTCTTCGCTGCGCCGAATGCCATGTTCCGCCACCCGGCTGATCAGATAGTCGGGGAACGCGCCTGTCCAGCCCAGAGAGGGGAAACTATGATGCAAGGAGCTAAGCACCTCCTCCTCAACGCCGTATTCACGAGCCGCGAACAGGCATTCTGTGGTAAGCGCTTCAAGACCTTTGATCATCACGCTACGGCACATTTTTATCGCCGACACCTGGCCCACCGTACTGGCGCCATAGCGGGCATTCAGCCCCAGCCTCTGCAGACGCGGCGCGATCGCCTCCGCCTGCGGCCCGCCGATCAATAACGGTGTCTGCAATCGGGCCGGCGGTACCGGCGCCATCACCGCGACATCAATGTAGGCGCCCGGCAGAAAATGTTCAGCCGCCTGCCGTTTCGTCTCCGGCGCCACGGAGTTGAGATCGAGGAAATATTGTCCCGGCTGCAGCAGCGCGGCCGCCTGCTGCGCCACCTTTAGCGCCTCACCGGCGGTCACAGTAGAAAAAACCAGCGTGGCCCCCTCCAGCGCCTGCGCCAGCGAATTTCCCACCTGAACGCGCGAATCACGGGCTTTACTGAGCATTGCCTCTCGCTCCGGGCCATTGAGCTTGCAATCCCAAATGGTCACCGCATGCTCACGGGCCAGATCCGCCGCCAGAATGCCACCCGCCTCGCCAAAACCAATAAACGCGATTGTCATCATCACTCCTCACGCGGCCAGACGCGGGCCGGAATAAAAACCTCGCCAGCAAACAGCAGTCGCGCCGTGCGTAACAGGCCGCAGCCAGCCAGGGCGCCGTCAGCATCAAGCTGAAGCGTCACGCTAAATTCGCCTGTCGGATGCTCGACGCTGAGCAGCGGCGTATCGCCTGGCGCTACCTGCGCCAGGCCCTGCGCGACAGAGCCGGGGAGCAGACAAGCGCTGGCCACGCTCACCGCGCCAAATACGCCGATCGACGCGTGGCAGCGGTGGGGGATAAAGGTGCGGCTGCTGATGGCGCCGCCGTGTCGCGGCTCGGCGATCAGGGTCATCTTGGGCACCGTGCGCTGGCTGACGTCGCCAAGCTGCATCAGCGGCCCGGCCTGCAGGCGAATCGACTCCAGGCGACGTTTAAGCGCGTCGTCATTATCCAGCTGTTCGCGCGTCTCATAGCCGGTGCAACCGAGGTCGCAAGCGCGCAGCAGGATCACCGGCATTCCGTTATCGATGCAGGTCACCTCGACGCCGTCAAAACGGTCACGAACCCGGCCGGTCGGCAGCAGCGCCCCGCAGCTGGAGCCGGCGACATCAAGAAAATGGAGCAGGATCGGGCTGGCGCTGCCCGGCACGCCATCGATACGGCTCTCGCCGACGTAGTTGACCCCGTCGGCGTCACAGGGGATCTCTGCCACCGCCAGTTGCCCCGTGTTCTCCATAAAAATACGCACCCGAGTGAGCGGCGCATCGTGACGAACCAGACCGCGCTCGATGGCGAAAGGGCCAACGGCGGCGAGAATATTGCCGCAGTTTTGGCCATAATCCACGGTAGCCGCCGCCACGTTCACCTGGGCAAACAGATAGTCCACATCGGCGTCAGGCCGTGCGGAGCGGCGGATAATCGCCACTTTGCTGGTCAGCGGATCGGCGCCGCCGATCCCGTCAATTTGCCGGGGATCAGGCGAGCCCATCACCGCCAGCAGCACCGCATCACGTCGCACCGGATCGGCAGGCAGATCGTCGGCCAGAAAACAGGCCGCTTTAGAGGTGCCGCCGCGCATCCATAGACAGGGGATTCCGCGTTGCGCCATTTATTCCTCCACCTCGTCTGCGCGGTCGTAATACCGCAGGCCCTTTTCCGCCAGACGCGGACGCATAGCGTAAATATCCAGCCCCAGCTCGCCATTGCGCATCCGCTCACGTTTCGCAAGCTCATTGCTCATGCGGGCTTCCGCTTTATGGAGCACATCACGGACCCGGGCGTGAGGCAGCACCACGACGCCATCGTCGTCGGCCACTACGACATCGCCCGGCTGTACAAGCTGACCTGCGCATATCACCGGGACGTTAACCGAACCGAGGCTCTCTTTCACCGTCCCCTGGGCATAAACCTGACGGGACCAGACGGCGAATCCCATTTCCCGCAACGTTTGCGAATCACGAATGCCGATATCGCCCACCAACCCGACCACGCCGCGCGATTGGAGAGACGTCGCCAGTAGATCGCCGAAGAAGCCATCGCCGCACGGCGAGGTCGGGGCCACCACCAGAATATCGCCGGCGCGGCACTGCTCGACCGCCACATGAAACATCCAGTTGTCGCCAGGCGTCACCAGCACGGTTACCGCGTTGCCCGCCCGGCTGACGCCCTGCTGAATCGGACGGATTGCCGGTCCCATCAGCCCCTGACGATCCCAGGCTTCATGGAGCGTCGCCACCCCGGCCGCCTCACAGCGGCGCAAAACCGCCTCGTCATGGCGCGGCAGGTGGCGGATCACAAGGCCTTTTTTATTTAACAGGTTCATGCCAGGTTCTCCGTTACGCGGGGGAAGATGCTCTGGAAGGCTTCGCCGTGAACGATATCGCGCGCGGCCGTGATGCCGATATTGCGCTTGGCCTGCACCCCGCGCTGCAGCGCCACGCGGGTGTAGTATTCCCACAGATGCTCCTGACCCTGCATGCACTGAATGGCCTGATACTTTTTCTCCCAGACAGCGGTGATGTCCAGTAACACATCGGGTTTCCAGTTGCACTGCTCCGGCTGGTGCGGTTCGAAACAGTAAACCGGGGGAGCAGCGACAATTTTCTCACCGGGGCGATAGCCCTCTGCCTGGGCGATAATCCGCGCTTCCTGCGCCAGATGGGAGGCCAGGGGGTGATCGTAGTTATAGGGATCCTGCAGGGAGTGCGTCAGGACAAAGTGGGGCTGGATACGGCGATACACATCCGCCAGACGAAATAGCGTCTCTTTATCGGCGCGCAGCGGATAGTCACCGATATCAAAGAATTCGACGCTGGCGCCCAGGATCGCGGCGGCGGCCTGCGCCTCTTCGCGACGCACCTGCTTCACCGCCTCCTCGGTCATGTTGCCTTTACGCCACAGTTTGGCGGACTCGCCGCGCTCGCCAAAGGATAAACAGACCACATGGACCTGATAGCCCTGCAGGGCATGCAGCGCTATCGCACCGCCCGCGCGCCAGACGAAATCGGCCGAGTGGGCGCTGACGACAAGGGCACTTTTTTCGCTAATCGGATGAGACATGATGGCTTCCTCTGTTGTTTTTTTCAGCTTGTCATGTCCCGTCGTGGGGAGGTAATTCGTTAACTTGCGAAGGCTATGATTTTTATTTATGTTGTCGTTTCACTCACTTTTTCAGGCCTGACGAACAATGCTAAAGAGAAAGCACGATAAAATTATAAATATCATGCAGCTGCGCTTTTTCTGTCAGGTCGCGCTGCGCGGTAGCGTCTCACGCGCGGCCGATGACTTATTCCGCACGCAGTCAGCGATAACCCGGGCTATTCGCGATCTTGAAGCCGCGTTGAACGTCACGCTGTTCGAACGCCATTACAGCGGCATGGTGCCCACCGAGTATGGCAAGTGCATCCTGCCGCGCGCCCGGCGGGCGATTGACGACCTGCAGGCCATCCCGGCGCTGCTGCAGAAGCACCATACCCGCAGCAGCGGCCCGCTGGCGGACGCCGGCTGGCTGTTCAATACCCGCCGCTTAGCCATTTTTATTCAGCTCTATCACGTCAACCATACCCAAACCGTCGCGCAACAGTTGGGGATCACTCAGCCGGCGGTCAGTGCCGCGCTGAAGGTCCTGGAAAAAGGAGCGGATTCGGCGCTATTTCGCCGGACGCCAGAGGGGGTGCGTCCCACGCCTGCCGCGGAGCTACTCTATCCCCCGGTGAGCAGAGCGCTCAACGAGCTGGAAAACATCTGGAGCGATCTCGCTGCCCGTCGCGGGGTGCTGGAGGGCACCGTGCGCATTGGCGCCCTGCCGCTGAGCCGGACCCGGCTACTGCCCTCCGCCATCGCCGCCTTTCTGGCCCAGCACCCGGGCATCACCCTCATGACCAATGAAAGCCCGTATGAGTCGCTGGTCGCCGATATGCGGGCAGGTAATATCGATTTTATTATCGGCGCCCTGCGCCAGGATGAAGATCTCCCGGACCTCTGTAGCGAAGCGTTATTCGAAGAGGATATGTTGATTTTACTGCGTAATAACCACCCGCTGCTTCGCCATCCGGACCCGCGCAGCCAGCTGGCGACAGCGCAATGGGTGCTGCCGCGCGCCAACGCGCCGGCGCGCAATTTGCTGGATAAGGCGTTTGTCACCCTGGGGCTGCCGCTGCCTCAGCCGACGGTGGAGACCGGGGATGCGGCGATGGTGCGAGGATTGCTGCAGGGCTCCGACATGCTGGCGGCGGTCTCCGCCAGCCAGATGCGTTTTGAAACTGACAATGGGCTGCTCAGCGTGTTGCCGGTTCCCCTGCCCGATACCACCCGGCGTATCGGGCTGACGTTTCGCGCAGGCAGCCTGCCCTCCCCGGCGACGCAGGCGCTGTTGCGTTTTATTTATCAGCAGGTTCAGGACGGGGCCGTTTAACGTTTACCCGCCACCGAATAGGTTACCTGCTGGTTGCGCGTTTGCTGAAACGCCTCCAGCGTCTGCCCGCGCATCGCGGCGTAAATATGCAGGTTGGATACGCCGACCACCGCGCCCATTTTCTCCAGCAGGAAGAAGCTGGCGCCATACTGAATTAATCCCCGCCAGTCGCGCGCGTTGAGCAACTGCTGTTCCTCCTCACTCAGTCCGGCTTCGGCATAAAGCGACTGAGGCGACTGCAGAAAACGTTCGCGCCAGGCAGGCTCAATCAGCCGATGCAGGAAACGGTTAAGCCGCAAGCCATTCAGGCTGCGCTCGTGGGTAAAAGGATAGGTTCCCGGCAGTTTCTCCACCCCGGCCAGCTGCTGCGCCATATGCTGGCGATGGCGCGTCAGGGTATCGACGGGGGGCAGGCGCGCATTGTTCTCAAGGATCAGCGTGGCGATACCGGTCATCGACGGCAGGTAATAGTCGCGCCAGGTTTCGGTGACATTGGCTGATAGCGCGCCGCGCATCACCAGCCACATGATCACTTCGGACCCCTCCATCCCCCCCAGCTCGGCATATTCGCCAAGGGTCATTTCGGTAAGCTTTTCCGGGTCATTAACCAGCATATCAACAAACTGGGCATCCCAGTCGGGATTATTAAATCCGCAGCGCTCGCCATGAACCTGATGCGAGAGCCCGCCGGTCGCGACAATCGCCACATTGATATCTTCCGGGAAGCTTTCAATCGCCCGGCGCAGCGCCTGGCCGAGTTTGTAACAACGGCGCGCGCTTGGTACCGGAAATTGCAGCACGCCGATCTGTAACGGGATCACCGCCGTCGGCCACCCCTGCGCTTCATCCCAGGGCAACAGCGCCGAAAGCGGCGAGAAAAGGCCGTGGTCGAGCTTTTTATCCATAAAGAACGACATATCAAACTCGTCGGCCATCAGGCTGGCGCCAATGTGCCTTGAGAGCGCCGCGTTGCCCTGGACCGGCGGCAGGCAGCGCGGTCCGCCGCCCTCATCGGCAACGTCATATTGACTATCGATTCCCAGCGTAAAAGTCGAATAGTGATCGAAGAAAAAGGCGGTCACATGGTCATTAAAGATGTACACCAGCGCATCCGGTTTTTTCTCCTCCAGCCAGCGCTGCAGCGGTTCGAAGCTCTGGAAGATCGGCGCCCACGCCGGGTCCTGCTGTTTATGATGATCGACCGCGAAGCCGATAGTCGGGGTATGAGAGACGGCGATACCGCCGAGAATGTTAGCCATCAGATAACTCCACTTATCGGTGTTCGAGGGGGGATGACAAAGCGTCAAGTTCTGCCTCTGTGAGTCGAGGCTTAGCGTGATTCATACGGTGCAACAAAATACAGATCCCCGCCAGGCAGGCCGGCAGCGCAAGCACCAAAAAGATCGACGAGTGTCCCGGCACGGCCAGCATCAGCATCCCGCCCAGCGTGGAGCTGAGGATAGCCCCGGTACGGCCGATACCATGCATCCAGCTGACGCCGGTAGCGCGGATCTCGGTTTGATAATAGGCGGGCGAATAGGCCTGCAGACCGTTCTGCGCGCCGTTAATGCACATCCCGCTGATAAAAATCAGCACCGACAGCGCCGCCGAACCGAAATCCATTACCCCCTGGGACAACAGGCACAGACAGCCGAGGAAATAGGTTGCCGCAATCACGGCTTTCGCCGAAGCGCGATCCATCAGCATACCGACAAGGATCCCGCCCAGCGGGCCGCCGAGCTGGAACAAGCCGGTCATCATCGCCGCCTGCTGCAGCGACAGCCCGCCGGAGCGGAGAATGGTTGGCAGCCAGCCGTTCAGCAGGTAAATCACGAACAGCCCCATAAAATAGGTTAACCACAGCGCTATCGTGCCGCGGGCATAGCCATGCCGGAACAGCTGCGCCACTTTGCTGCTCCGCGTGATGGGCGGCGCATTCAGCTGGAAAACGGTTTCAGCCGTAAACTGGCCCCCAAGCCGGTTAAGCGCCCTGGCGATCTGCTCGCCCGGTAGTCGGCGCGCCACCATGTTCATCGCCGACTCTGGCAACATCACGATCATAAAGGGGAGCACCACGAGCGGCAGCACGCCGCCAAAAACCAGCGCCGAGTGCCAGCTGTAATGCGATAACAAACCGGCGGCGATAAAGCCGCCGAGGCCGGAACCCACGTTAAAACCGCTGTACATCAGGGTGATCATCACCCCTTTACGCCGCTCCGGCATATATTCCGCCACCAGCGTGACGCAGTTGGGCATTACGGCGCCAAGGCCAAGGCCGGTGAGAAAACGCATCAGCGCCAGCTGCGTCGGGCTTTGCGCCACGGCGCCGGCCAGGCTGAACAGCGCAAACAGCGCCACCGACCAGAGTAAAATTCGCTTTCGGCCGTAGCGGTCAGAAAGCGGACCCGCTACCAGGGCGCCAATGGCGACGCCGAACATGGCCGCCCCAAGAATCGGCCCCATTTCGGCCCGGCTGATGCCCCAGTCCTCGATGAGCGCCGGGGCGACAAAGCCCATCACCGCGGCGTCATACCCATCCAGCATAATGATGATGAAACAGAGCAGCAGCACGTTCCATTGAAAGCGCGAGACCGGGCGGGTATCTATCCACGCTTTCACATCGACAACGTTCGTGTGATTCATAGGGTGACTTCCTCAAGCAGGCGGTACGAATGTTCTGGTTAGTGTTTTTTGAGTGGAACTTTCGTACTCAACTTAAGGCAGGTCACGCAGGCTGTCCGGTTCGAAAATCCGGCGTCAGATATGAGTTTTATTTATAATGTGAGGGATACGACAAAAACCAGCCAGCAAAAAACCCGCAGCCAACGGCGGCGGGTCAGGGCAAGAGCAGCGTTTAGTGCTTCGGAATAATTAAATCGCCGCGCAGCGGGCTGCCGCCCGGGTTGTCCGTTTTCTCGGTCAGCCAGTTGACGATCCGCGACGCCATCGCGTCCATGGAATATTCAATCGCCGGGATAGTCGGGATACCGGGCAGCTGTAACGATCCGGCGAGGCTAAACACCATGACATTTTGCGGAACGGCGCGGTTAAACGCCTGCAGCTGCGGCACCACGCGCTGCGCCTGCTGTTCATCGCTCACCAGCAGCGCGTTAAAGTTCAGCGTCGTGGCGTTATTGACCAGCTCCTGCACCGCCACCGACGGCGAGGTGTTATCCAGAAACACCAGGTTGCGATTAAACGGCAAAAAGTTTTTTTCCAGCGCGTGCTTGTAGCCCAGCAGCACCTGGTCGGCAAAGCCGCTGCTCTGCGGATGAATCAGCGCAATCTGCCGTCTCCCCTGGCTAATCAGATAGTGACAGGCGGTTTCGGCGGCGAAAGCATGATCGAACTGAATACTGTTGTCGCCTTCGCTATCGAGGCAGTCCACCAGCACCACGTCCGGGCGGTTAATATTCAGAGGAAAACGCGCGCCGATGATTAGCACGTTATCGCACAGCCCGCAGGTCAACTCCTCCAGAGAGTTCATCACGCCGTTGCTGGTGTTGGCGAAGCGCAGCAGCAGGTGTTTCTGGTGCTGGCTGAGCTGTTTTTCCAGGGCGTAGAGATAGCTGGTGGTTTGGTTGATGTTGTCCTGGGCGCAGATGACGCCGATGCAGCCGGTGGACTGGCTGAGCAATGACTGGGCTATCATGTTTGGCCGGTAATTGAGCGCTTCCGCCGCCTGCAGCACCGCCTGACGACTGGCTTCCTTCACGCCACGTGAGCCGCTCAACACTCGCGACACCGTGGCTTTGGAAACCCCGGCAAGTCGTGAAACATCATTGATTGTCGACATCATTTTCCCCTGCGCGGGCGCCGCGTCCCGCCAAAATCCTGTAAACCTGAATCGCTTCAATTATGACCAGCGCAGTATATCCATTTCGCCATTTGTTTGGAAACCGATTTTCCATTTCAGCGCAAAACATCGCCAAATCGACAGAATAATGTGAGCGAAATCCAATAAATCCGCCCTATAAGCAGGAGATCTTGACCACTATCACAGTTCTGCTTTTTATAAATGGAAACCGGTTTCCGTCTGATATCAAATCACCCACGCAATAACTTTTTACATTTTGAGGATGGTCGTCGATGTACAAGATTATGCTGTGCTGCTCTGCCGGGATGTCCACCAGTCTGCTGGTCAGAAAGATGGTTGAGGCGGCGAATGAACGTGACCTGCCGGTGCAGATTGACGCCTATGGCGTTTCCGAATTTGACATGCAGTTTCCGCAGTATCAGGTGGTGTTGCTTGGCCCCCAGGTGAAATACATGTTGAAAACCCTGTCTGACAAAGCGGCTTCCCTGAACATTCCCGTTCAGCCCATCGATACGATGGACTACGGTATGCAGCGGGGAGACAACGTCCTGAATTATGCTCTGTCGCTGATCCCAGCGGCGCACTGAGAGGTGTTGAAATGAGTTCTCTGTATCAGTCCATGATTGCCGTGATCGAGCAATCTATTACTCCGCTGGCAGGACGCCTTGGGCAGCAGAAATACGTTATCGCTATCCGCGATGGCTTCACTGCCGCCTTGCCGTTTATGATCATCGGCTCTTTCATGCTGGTATTTATCTTTCCGCCGTTTTCACCCGATACCACCAACGGCTTTGCCCGCGGCTGGCTTGATTTCTCCCAGCACTACCGCGAACAACTGATGCTGCCGTTTAACCTCAGCATGGGCGTGATGACCTTCTTTATCTCGGTCGGCATTGGCGCCAGCCTCGGTCGTCAGTTTCAGCTCGATCCGGTGATGTCCGGTCTGCTGGCGTTTATGGCTTTCCTGCTGGTCGCCGCGCCCTATGCCGATGGCAAAATTTCCACTCAGTATCTGTCCGGTCAGGGCATTTTCACCGCGCTGATCACCGCCATCTACTCCACCCGCGTTTACGCGTGGCTGAAGCAAAACAACATTACGATTCGTCTGCCGAAAGAGGTCCCCACCGGCGTCGCCCGTTCGTTTGAAATCCTGATCCCGGTGCTGGTGGTTATTGCGACTCTGCATCCGCTGAATCTGTTTATCGAAGCGCAGACCGGGATGATCCTGCCGCAGGCGATCATGCATCTGCTGGAGCCGCTGGTTTCCGCCTCCGACTCGCTGCCGGCGATTTTGCTCTCTGTTCTGATGTGCCAGATTTTCTGGTTCGCCGGTATCCACGGCTCGCTGATTGTTACCGGCATTATGAACCCGTTCTGGATGGCCAACCTGTCGGCAAACCAGGCGGCGCTGGCGGCTGGCACGGTACTGCCGCACGTCTACCTGCAGGGCTTCTGGGATCACTATCTGCTGATTGGCGGCGTCGGTTCTACCCTGCCGCTGGCCTTCCTGCTGCTGCGTAGCCGGGCCACCCATCTGCGCACCATCGGCAAGATGGGCATCGTGCCGAGCTTCTTTAATATCAACGAGCCGATTCTGTTCGGGGCGCCGATCATCATGAACCCGATGATGTTTATCCCCTTCGTCTGCGTACCGATGGTCAACGCGGTGCTGGCTTACGGCGCGACGCGTCTTGGCTGGCTGAGCCAGGTGGTGTCGCTGACGCCGTGGACTACGCCGGCCCCAATTGGCGCGTCGTGGGCGGCTAACTGGACCCTGAGCCCGGTGGTGATGTGTCTCATCTGCATGGTGATGTCGGCGGTCATTTACCTGCCGTTCCTGCGCGCTTATGAACGTTCCTTAATGAAAACCGAAGTTGAGAAAGCCAAAAATAGCGTTCCGGTAGCAGAAACCGTTAGCTAATCCCTCTCCTTCCGGAGAGATAATAAGATGACAGCGTAATAATGCAGAAAATGGACTTTCACTGCATTATTAAATAATAAATACCTCAGGAATACACATGATTGAATTAGAAGATGCGGTAATGGAAATTATCGTTAATGCGGGACAGTCACGCTCATTATGTTTTGAAGCGCTGCATGCGGCCCGAACCGGAAATATCGACGAAGCGCGCTTACTCTTAAACGAGGCCGACGGCTACGCCCGCCGGGCGCATCAGATGCAAACCCAGCTCATCGGGCAGGATGCCGGTGAAGCGCGTCAGCCCATGACGCTGATTATGGTACATGCCCAGGATCATTTGATGAATTCGCTGCTGGCCCGCGAGTTCTCAGAAGAATTAATCCATCTGTACCAGCGTTAATTAATATGGAATAACGTTAGCGAGAATATTATTCTCCGGCGTCGCTGTACCCTAAAAAACAAATCAGCTTATTTTGGCTATTTATTCTAGCCAGAATGGGATGGTTATTATCTGAAATATATTAATTATTAAAGCGAGATAACCATGAATTCTGTAAAAAAACTGCCTTTAGCCATGGCGGTGGTCGCCGCGCTGTGCCCAATTTCTGTCATGGCGCAAGAATTTACGCAGGAACAGATCGACGCCATCGTCGCCAAAGCCGT
>UMDW01009420.1_pt1 | contig 39674 bp, 33 predicted proteins | sample 1964611 | NCBI WGS metagenome assembly UMDW01 (sample SAMEA4836006, study PRJEB28245) | human gut metagenome | biome: gut microbiome; material: fecal sample | place: Denmark | collected 2008 | reverse complement strand
AAAATCCATCTTTGGATCTAATAATCCTCTCATATCCTCAACTCCTTTTCCTTTTTATTTAGATTATACCATAATAGGTATTTTTTTAATCCTAGATTTCAATTAAAAAACCTATATCTCAAATTATTATACATTTTAAGATATAGGTCATTTATATTCTATCTAAATTTATATTTTCAACTTCTATCTAGGTCTTCTCTTAGAATTCTTCCCTGATGATTTTCCTCTTCCTGAGTTTTTACTGCCGTTATTTCTTCCAGAATTTCTAGTGTCATTTCCTCTTGATGAAGATTTTCTATTATTTGAATTTCTAGAATCTCTGCTGTTTTTAGATCCCTTATTTCCGTTTGACTCTTTTTTGCCCTTGCCGTTTTTAGAGCCTTTATTTCCACCTTTTGAGTTACCAAAGTCTCTAAATTCACCTCTTGGTTTTATAAGACATCTTGGTCCAAATCCGATTAAGTCCTCTCTTCCCGCTTCGACTAAAGCTTTGTGAACTAAGTCGTAGTTACGAGGTTGGCTGAATTGAAGTAATGCTCTTTGCATTGCTTTTTCTTCTCTCGATTTTGGTACATAAACAGGTTTCATATCTCTTGGATCAAGCCCTGTATAGAACATAGCAGTCGATAATGTACCTGGTGTTGGGTAGAAATCTTGTACTTGTTCTGGTTGATAATGTATATCTCTTAAATACTCAGCTAACTCTATCGCACTGTTTAGAGTTGAACCTGGGTGAGATGACATTAAGTAAGGAATTAAGTATTGGTTCATTCCTAATTGTCTGTTTATATCAAAGTATTTTTGTCTAAATTTCTCATATGTTTCACCAGCTGGTTTTTGCATATAATGAAGAACTTCTTCAGCAACATGTTCTGGTGCAACTTTAAGTTGTCCACTTACATGGTGTTTGATTAATTCTCTTAAGAATTTGTTGTCTTTATCAGCCATAACGTAATCGTATCTTATCCCTGAACGAACGAATACTTTTTTAACGCCTGGAACATTTCTAACTTTTCTAAGCAGTTCTATATAATCAGTATGGTCTACTTTTAAGTTTTTACAAGGAGATGGGTCTAGACATTGTCTATTTTTACAAGCTCCCTTTGTAACTTGCTTATTACAAGCAGGCCCTCTGAAGTTAGCAGTAGGTCCACCAACATCGTGGATATATCCTTTGAAATCTGGTAAATGCGTGATTTCTTTTGCTTCTTCTAATATTGATTCATGACTTCTACTTTGTACAGCTCTTCCTTGGTGGAATGTTATTGCACAGAATGAACATGAACCAAAGCACCCTCTGTTGTTTACTATACTGAATTTAACCTCGTTTATAGCAGGGATTCCGCCCATACTTTCATAAATCGGATGATAAGTTTTTGCATATGGTAATGCATAAACTCTATCTAATTCTTCTCTATTTAAAGGTTTTTCTGGTCTATTTTGAACTAAGTATTTTACTCCATGTTGTTGAACTAGCATTTTTCCTCTGTATGGATCTTGTTCATCGTATTGGATTTTGAAAGCTTCTGCATATTTTCTTTTATCAGTACTTACTTCTTCCATTGATGGAAGTAAAACATAATCTCCATAAACCTCATCTAAACTATCTGCTAAATAGCAAGTCCCGTCAATAAAGCTTATATATTTTGGATCAAATCCATCATTTAATGCATTTGCAACATTTACAATTGGCTTTTCACCCATACCGTAAATTAATAAATCCGCACCAGAGTCGATTAATATTGAATTTCTAACTCTATCGCTCCAATAATCATAATGAGCAAATCTTCTAAGACTCGCCTCAATCCCACCGATTACGATTGGAACGTGTTTGTACGCTTCACGTATTTTATTACAATATACTATTGTCGCTCTGTCCGGTCTATAACCCATTTTTCCGCCTGGTGAATAAAGGTCTTTGTCCCTCGCTCTCTTGCTAACAGAGTAGTGATTTACCATAGAGTCCATATTCCCAGCATTAACTAAGAATCCAAGTCTTGGTTTTCCTAATTTCATAAAGTCTTCTGTCGACTTCCAATTCGGTTGTGCAATTATCCCAACCTTGTAACCTTCTTTTTCTAATACTCTAGAGATTATCGCAGTCCCAAAACTGTGATGGTCTACATAAGCATCGGCAGTTACAACTATAAAATCTAATTCATCCCATCCGCGTTCTTCCATATCAGCTCTACTTATGGGTAAAAATTTATTATTCACTGTCTCACCACTTTCTAAATTAAATATCAAAATTTATACTCATCCATTTTACATAATGTAAATAAACTCTTTCTTAACTGACTTATAATTATATCATTTATAAATAGTTTTATCCATAAATAATACACTTCTATCATTGTATTATTTGCCAATTTATATTTAATTAATACAACAGGAGATATATTTTATATATCTCGGACAATAATATAATTTCTTATATTTTATAAAACAAAACTCCCCATGGTATTATTATCACCATAAGGGAGTTTTTATTTTCTCTACATCAAAATTAATCACTATTTTTATTTATTATTTTTGAATAAATAAATTATCTAATATATTGTACTGCATTTTCTTTTCTAGGTGCAGTTTTTCCTTCCATATCTTTGTATCCAAGTAATACACAGTGTAGCGGAGTGTATCCTTCTGGTAAGTTTAATTTAGCTCTAAGTTCCTTAGCTTGTGGCCCCATAAATGCTAAGCTCACAAGTTCTACCCAACAAGAACCTATATTTAGTGACTCTGCGGCAATTAACATATTTTGAGTTGCTGCTGAACAATCCATTACTTTTGATCTTTCTTCATCTTTTCCTGAAACTAAGATAACTGTTGGTGCATAGTAGAAACAGTTGTATTTTTCATTTTCACCAATCCTTTTTAGAGCCTCATTGTCTAAATTTCTAGCTACATTTTTAGTCGCTTCATTTAACTCAGCTAATATTTCTTGATTTTGTATAACTGTGAAATTCCAGCTTTGTTTGTTTATAGCACTTGGTGCATATAATCCTGATTCAACTATAGCTTGTAATTCTTCTTCTTTTATTTGTTCTGGTTTGAATTTTCTTATAGATCTTCTTTCTTTTATTACATCTAATGTATTTCTCATAATTTGTCTCCTATCGTTTTTTGTCCGTACGCGAACGAATAGTTTATTAAAAAAATGCTATTAAAGCACTTTTTTAATGTTTACTAATGCCTTGCTTACACAATCTTTAAATATCTCTCTTTGATTATCATCAAATCCATCTAACATTGCATCCAAAGCTTCATTTTTTATGTCTTCTAGTTTATTTTTTACATAAACTCCATCATCAGTTAAATTTATATATATATTTCTTTTATCTTCATTAGAAATACATTTACATACTAATCCCAAATTTTCATATTTGTTTATTATATCAGATAAAGAAGATTTTGATATCTTCCCTCTTTCAACTATTTCACTAAATAATAATTGACTTTTGTCCTTTGGAAGTATATAAAATAATAACGAATGATTTTGTAGTATTGGTAGTCCCTCTTCTTTTATTCTCTTTGCAAGAAATTTATTCGATATAGCACCTATCTTATTTATATAACTAAATATACAACCTAATTCCATATCTTAACCCCCATCCGTTCGGTAACGAATAAATTTTAACACCTGCATATTATTTCGTCAAGTCTTTATTCTTTAATAAATTAATCCTAATTATCCAATTATACTCTATACATAACATATATTTTCTCCAGACAAAAGTCATAAATATACTTTTAAACAAAAAAATCCAATACATAACATATTGGACTTTTTACTAATTTATTTTATAAATCTTTTACTACTTTATTATATAAATATTTTAAAGATATCGCACTCATTATAACCGCAGCAACTTCAGCTATTGGGAATGATAACCACACTAGGTCTACATTTCCGAATTTTGATAATATAAATGCTGCTGGTAATAAGAACACTAATTGTCTTACAAATGATACTAGCATACTTAATATACCATTTCCTAATGCTTGGAATGTTGAAGATGCTATTATAGAGAATCCAGCGAATACAAAACTCACACTGATTATTCTAAGTGCTGGTACACCTATAGTTAACATTTGTTCAGATGCGTTGAACATTGTTAATAATGTTCCTGGCATTGCTTGTATTATAACAAGTCCGATTAACATTATTCCTACAGCATAACAAACACCTAATTTAACAGTTTTAACAAGTCTGTCTTTGTTTTTAGCACCTAAGTTAAATGATATTATTGGAACCATACCGTTATTTAAACCGAATATTGGCATGAATACAAAACTTTGTAGTTTATAGTAAGCACCAAATACTGCAACTGCTGTTGATGAGAATGTCATAAGTATTAAGTTCATTCCGTAACTCATAACAGAACCTATTGCAACCATTAATACTGATGGAACACCTACATATAATATTCTACCAATATATTTTTTCTCTAATTTAAATCCTTTTAAGTGTAAGTGGATTTCTTTATTTTTCTTAATATTAAGAACTACTGCAAATATACCTGCTATTATTTGACCTATAACTGTTGCAATCGCGGCACCTGCTATACCTAATTTAGGCATACCGAATAAACCGAATATTAAGATTGGGTCTAGTATAATGTTTATTATTGCCCCAGTTAATTGTGTTGTCATTGATAAAAGTGTTTTACCAGTTGATTGTAATAATCTTTCAAATGATACTTGAGTAAATATACCAAATGAACATATACATACTATTCTTAAATAAGTTGTACCTGAGTCAACTATCTCAGCTATATTTGTTTGAGTTTTCATAAATTTATTTACTACAAATAAACCTATACATAAGAATATTAAATAATTTATAAGTTCTAGGAAAATACCATGAAGTGCCGATTTATTAACACCTTCTTGGTTGTGTTGTCCTAAGTTTTTCGAAACAAACGCATTCATCCCAACGCCTATACCTGTCGCCATACCTATCATAAGGTTTTGGATTGGGAATGCCATGGAAACTGCTGTTAATGCATTTTCGCTAAGTTGTGCAACGAAAATACTATCTACTATGTTGTATAATGCTTGAACTAGCATTGAAACTATCATAGGTAACGCCATAGATAATAATAATTTATTTACTGGCATCGTACCCATTTTGTTTTCTTTTTTGATTGGCTGTTCTACTTGAACTGCTTTTTCCGCCATAATAATCCCTCCTATTTTATTTTTTTGTGTTATCTGAAATTTTCTGAAGCATGTTATATACTAAATCTATTTCCTCATCAGAAAAATCTTTTAATAATTGATGTTTATATTCTTTTAAGTCTGCATCAACTTCTTCATACTTTTTTCTGCCCTCTTCTGTAAGAACTATTTTATTGATACGCTTGTCAGTTGGAATACTCTCTCTTTTTATGTACCCCTTCTTCTCAACACAACTTATCATAGTCGAAACAGAAGATCTTCTAATATCAAACATTTTTTCTAAATCCTTTTGGAATACATCTCCATTTTCTGCATTATCATATATACATTTTAGAAAAAATGACTGTATTCCTGTAAGCCCATGCTTACATGCAATTTGGTCAATCTCTCTTTTTATTTGGTTATCAACCTTGTGGATGATACCAAAAATCTCTATTCTATCTATCAAAACTACACCTCTCCCTTGTTAAGTGTACTAATGTTAGTTAGCTAATGTTAGCCTGCTAACGTTAGTACTCTAACAATTCTAGTACTTTTTGTTTTCAATGTCAATGGAATTTTTTTATTATTTTATAAAGTATTTTTTTACAAATAAACAAAAAAAGTTATCTAAAATTATATATTTTATAATAATCTTAGATAACTTTATATCTATAAATCTAGTGCAAAATCTTTTATTTTGCTGTTTGGTTTTGTGATTACAAATCTGTCATCATCCCAAGGTCCTGTAAGCAAGTCTTCCAAATAACTAATTGGATAGTCAAGAATCTTTAGGTTTAACTCAAGTGTATCTGCAATTTCTTTGCAAAGTGGCATTACCTCATCCAAATCATAACATTTTGTATCTATTACCCCTAGCGATTTGTAGTGATTTAGCATCATATCAAATATTTCTTTGCCTGTTTCTTCTCCATACTTTTCAATAGTGTATTGATATTCAACCCAAAGGTTTCTCTCCCCTTCAATCCAACCTTTAGTTAAAAAATACATCCCATTTTTTCCACCATATTTTCGTCTTTCATCAACTGAACCCAAAAGTAAACTTATACAATCATCAACCTTAGGCATTATAAGCTCTAAATTCTTACTTTCTACCCCTACAAGGGAATTCCCACAAAGCCCAAATGTCAATATAACCCTGTCATAATCTTGCATATTATCAAGTTCGTCTTGTATATATTTATGCAATTTTTCAGGATAATTATGAAGTCCTGATTCTATCCAATGAATAGGATAATCTATATTATGTTTTCCACATGCCTTTTCAATCTCATGTCTTAAAGTTTTACAAGCTAGTATTGCAGTTTTCAAAGCCATCCCCCCATAAACCAAGTCTATATTATTTATAAAAATCAATCTAGTTTGTTTCTAAAATAGCTGATATATCTTTAAAGTCAATGTCTTTTATATTATTTACTTTTGCTGGCTTTTCATTTTTATCTTTTACTCTCATTCCAAACCAAGTTATATCATACCATTTATCAAATTTATATCCTGTATCTTTAAATATACCTATAAATTCAAATCCCATTTTTTCATGGAATTTAATACTCTTATCATTTGCTGAAGTTATGCATGCATAAATATTTTGTACATTTTGCAATTTAAGGATTTCTATAACTTTATTATAAAGTATTTTTCCTATTTCAAGGCTTTTAAAATTCATATCAAGATAAATTGATAATTCAACATCCCATTGAAAAGCTGCCCTTTCACCATATCTATGTGCATATGCATAACCAATTATTTCGTCTTTATATGTACAAACTACATAAGGATATTCTAATGAAATATGTTCAATTCTTCCCCTAAATTCTTCAATTGAAGGAATATCGTATTCAAAGGTAATTGCAGTATCAGTAATATATGGAGCATAAATATCAAGTATTTCCTTTGTATCCGATACATCTGCTAGTCTGAATTTTATATCTTTTAATATTTCATCCCTACTTATTGTATTATTTATATTTTCTTTGGTACTCATTTCATATCTCCTAATCTCATTCTCAATTGTCTTATAATTTTAATATACAATTTTTCTACATTATAACATTGTTATTTAAAGATATTATATATACTTATAATTTATAATAGTATCACATCATATGATTTTTAGTAACTAAGGTAATCACAATTTTATATAAGATTCTTATTTTTTGCAAAAAGAAAAACCAGCCGCAAACATTATGTTTAACGACTGATTTTTTATTATTTTAAGGTTTGTGTTTAATTATTTTATTATTTAACTTTTACATATTTTACAGTACTGTAATTACCATAAATATTAGTTCCATCAACAGCTTTATAAGCTCTTACTTTGAAATAATAAGTTTTACCTTTAGTTAATTTAGTTTTTGTGTAAGTCTTAGCTGTTGTAGTTTTTATTAATGAATATTTTCCATTTTTAGATGTTGCCATATAAACTTCATATCCACTATTTCTTGAACTTGTATTTGTCCAGCTAACTGTAGCCTTTTTAGTTTTAGTTGATTTAACTGTGACTTTTGGTGTAAGTGGTTTTGTTGTAGCTTTTAATATATCAGAATAAGCTGAGTATTGTGTTTTGCTTCCTGATTTATATGCTCTTATTTTATATGAATAAGTATTTGCAGATGATTTTTTTGCATCAGTATAAGTTAATGTATTTTTATTACTTATAGTTTTTATTAATTTATATTTTTTACTACTTGTATCATATCTATAAATTTTATATCCTGTGCAATTACTTACTTTGCTCCAAGCTAATTTTACTGATGATGTTGTAGTACTCGCTACTTTAAATCCATTTACTGCTTCAACTTTTCCTGGTGTTGGAGTTGGTTTGTTGAAATTTGCAACAGCAGTAGATAATTTTTTAGTTGCAGCATCTACTTTTGATTTAGATATTGTCATATCTTTCATAACTTTGTTTGCATTATCATATGCTGATTTAACATCTTTATTTGCTAATAATTTGTTTGAATTTGATGCACTGTTTACTTCTGCGATTTGTTTTGTAAGTTTAGTTTTATTTGCAACTTTGCAGAATCCTTTTCCAGACCATTTGCTAACAGCACCTAAATCTGTTCCATATCCCCAAACAGTGTATTGCCAACGCATTACATCGCCATCTTTAGGTTTGTATTGTGCTGCCCCGTATCCTGGGAATACATTATTTACTGAATACATCCAACCTGACATATAAGTGTAGTCAAATTCACCTAGCCAATCGCTATCTTGTCTTCCGTATAAATCGCCTTTTTCTTTTTTGATTTGGTCAGTTATGTATTTTGGTATTTGAGCTTTTTTGCTTTCATCATCTCTTATGTATGATAAGTAGAATGTACTTCCAACTAATCCAGATGTATCATCTACTTTCCCTGTATTTCTATATTCAAGACCATAATCATCTAGTAATCTAGTTAAAATTTTTGCACCATTATCTCCTGAATAAAACGGTACTTTAACCGGTTCAATTAGATATCCTAATCCTAATGTAAACCTTTCAACAGAAATTGTTATATATCCCTTAGGTGTCGCAGCATTTGCTTTTATCGGTGATATAGCTATAGTCGACAATACCATCAACAATGCAACTAATACTGAGGTTATTTTCTTAAATATTCCACCCTTTTTCCTCATATTATTTCACTCCTTATAATTTTTATTTACTTTTAATTGTAGTTTTTATAAGTGTGACATTCAACAAATCAGGGCAATAACTACACTAAAATACTACCAGTAGTACTACTTTTCTACTACTTTTGGGATGGTTTATTTAAATAAATAATATAATAAAAGATAAATATTCCCATCAAAAAAGGCTCTCTTCAATAATATTGAAAAGAACCTCTTTTATTACATTTTTAATTATATTCATATTATTTTCCTAATATATATCATCATTAATCTAATTCATGCAAGAATAATCCACATCTTACTTTTGGTTCAAACCAAGTTGATTTTGCTGGCATAATTTTATTTGCATCGGCAACTGCGATAAGTTCTTCGATGCCTGTTGGATACATTGCAAATGCGACTTTCATATCGTTATTTACTCGTCTTTCTAATTCGCCTATTCCACGAATTCCTCCAACAAAGTCAATTCTCTTGTCTCTTCTTGGGTCTTTTATACCCAAAATATTATCTAATATATTGTCTTGTAATATAGATATATCTAGAGATTTAACTTCATCTCTAACTTTTGTATATCTTTTTCCAAATTCAATTCTATACCAATCTCCATCTAAAAACATTCCTACATCGCCTTTTTTCTGCGGCTTGTAAGGTGTGTTTCCTTTTACTTTTTCGACATCGAATTTTTCTGCTATTTTATCTAAAAATTCTTCTTTTGTATTTCCATTTAAGTCCTTAACTACTCTGTTATAGTCCATGACTTCTAAATCATTTTCTGGAGCTATCATAGCGATATAGTAATTAAATTCTTCATCCCCTGTATAATTTGGATTTGCATCTCTTTTTTCTTTCGCAACATTTACTGCAGATGCTGATCTATGGTGACCATCTGCTATATATAGATGAGGGATTTTATCAAATTCATCTACTAATTCTTTTAAATCTTCTTTTCTATCAATACGCCAGACTGTGTGGAATACTCCATCATCACTTATAAAATCGTATATTGGAAGTTCATTTTTAACATAATAGTCTATGATTTCATCAACTTTTTCTCTATTTTTATAAGTAAGAAGTATTGTTCCTGTATTTGCATTACAGTATTTTATATGATTAGTCCTATCTAATTCTTTGTCTGGCTTTGTATATTCGTGGATTTTTATAACACCATTGATATTATCGTCAACAGATACACATGCGACAAGACCTGTTTGTGCTCTGCCATCCATGATTTCTCTATAAATGTAAATACATTCTTGTTTTTCTTTTATTAATATTTTTTCATCTTTAAATTTATCTAAGTTTTCTTTAGCTTTAAGATAAACAGCTTCATCGTGTTCATCAACATTATCGTCTAAGTCAACCTCAGCTCTATCAATATGGATAAAAGAATATTTATTTTCTTCACCCATTTTTTTTGCTTCTTCTCTATTCATAACATCATATGGTAATTCTGCTACCATATCCACATAATTTTTTGCTGGTCTAACTGCCCTAAAAGGTTTTATTATTGCCATTTCTCGTTCCCCCTAATTTTATAATGCTATTTGCTCATCATCTTGAAAATATTCTACTAACATTTCTACTATTTCTTTACTTATTCTATCTTGAGCTTCAACTGTTGATGCACCTATGTGAGGAGTTGGAGACACCATTGGGTGATTAACTAATTCTAGGTTTACTTTAGGTTCTGTTTCATAAACATCCATTGCAACGGCTTCGATTTTACCATTATCTAATGCTTCTATTAAGTCGTGTTCACATACTAGAGCACCTCTAGCGTTGTTTACAAAGTATACGCCTTGTTTCATTAAATTGAATTCTTTTTTAGTTATTAGGTAACCTTTTTCTTTATCATAAGGTATGTGTATAGTTAAGAAATCAGCATTTTTTAATACTTCTTCAAAGCTACAGAATTTATATCTTGTATAACCTTCCATTTTTCCTAATATATCATAATATATTACTTTCATACCTAATGCAGTCGCCATTTTTGCAACTTCTTTACCTATTCTACCTAAACCTATTATTCCTAATGTTTTTCCAAAGATTTCTGTTCCTATATAACTTTTCTTATTCCACTGACCATCTCTCATAGTCACGTTAGCTATATTTACAAATCTAGCTATTGTGATGATTTGGCCTATTGTAAGTTCTGCTACTGATCTTGTACTTGCACATGGTGTATTCATAACTTTGATTCCTTTTTTAGTTGCGTATTTAACGTCTATATTATCTAGTCCCACACCACTTCTTATGATTATTTTTAGTCTTGCATTTCCTTCTAAGGCTTTATCTATTATCTCTTTTGTGATTGTATTTTTAGAACGGATAACTAAAGCGTCAACATCTTGACACATTAATCCAAGTTCTTCACCATCATAAAATTTATCTATTACATCAAATCCTAAGTTTCTTAAATTTTCTATTTGATCCTTATTCATTCCATCAGCCACTAATATTCTATACATTTTCATACCTCCAAAATCCCTTTTTATTCTTCGCTTTAATATTCATAATCATTCATATTTAATCTTTATAAGTTTTCATATATTAATAAAACTTACTACTTTAAGTTAAAATCCTAATATATCATCAATATTTTTCAATAAATCTCTTATATCGTTTTCTGTATAATCTCCCATGTGTGAAATTCTAAAAGTTTTGTCTTTTAATTCACCGTATCCGTTTGCAATTAAATAACCACGTTTTTGCAGTTCTTCATTTAAGTTAGATACATCTATATTTTGGGTATTTTTTACTACTGTTAAAGTGTTGGATAAATGATTTTTATCTGTAAAGATTTCGAAGTGTTCCTCAGCCCAATTTCTAACGATTTTAGCCATGTCTTCATGTCTTTTAAATCTATTTTCTAGGCCTTCTTCTAAGATTTTTTCTAATTGATAATTTAAAGCGAACATGTGTGAAAGGGATGGAGTTGACGGGTATTGATAATTTTTCTTTTTGATATACTCATACATTGATAGTAAATCAAAATAAACTCCTCGATTTGGTACTTTTTCGGCTCTTTTTCTAGATTTTTCGGAAAATGTACAAAGTGACATACCAGGTGGTAAGCCAATTGCCTTTTGAACTGATGTGATGCAAATATCTATTCCAATTTCATCGACGGGGATTTTGATTCCTCCCGCGGAACTAACTGTATCTACACAGTAGACGACATCATCGTATTTTTTTAGGATTTGACCAATATCTTCGATTGGATTTCTTATGCCTGTAGAAGTCTCATTATGAGTTACAGTTATTAAATCATATTTGCCAGTTGCAAGTACCTTATCAACCATTTCTGGCTCTATAGCCTGACCTAATTCAACTTTAAATAAATCTGTTGGAACACCATTTGTTATACCCATTTTGTGCCATCGATCTCCAAATGAACCACAGGAGAATACAGCTGCTCTTTTTGCTGTACAACATCTAATGGAGCCTTCCATTAAGCCAGTGCCGGAGGATGTTGATAATAATATTTCATTATCAGTGTAGAATAATTTTTTAGCTTTTTCAGTTATGCTTTTTTGAAGTTCTGATGCTTCTTTGCTTCTATGGCTAATAACTGGTGTAGCCATTTTTTCTAGGACATCTTCGCTAACATCTATAGGTCCTGGTATAAATAATTTTTTACTCATAATAAGCCTCCTTTCTTTAATAGTTTAAAAATCAATTATCAAAATAATAATTAACTTTATTTAATATTTATAGTATGTTTTTTTCCTTAATTTGTCAATACAATTATTCATTTGATACATATAATTTTTTTTATATTTTATCTTTTCAAAAGTTTTTCTAGTATATTATCACCAAAGTATATGATATTATACGATACGAATCAAACATTTACATACTTTTATTTAGAATAATTTTTATTTTAGTTTTTATCTTAAAAAATAGTTATAATTTTTAAAATATAGCAATCAAATCTTCTATAAATATTTTGCATAAGTATAAATTCATATGATGTGTATAATTATATCCATTTTATTTTAAACTATTCTTATTTTTGTAATAAATAACTATAAAGATTATTCATCACAAATTCAAAGTTTTGAGTTATAGTTTTGATTCTATTAATAAATTTACTTATTTTAGGTTATAATTATAAATATGGTTAATTTTGTAATATACTGAAGGGAGATAAACATGAAATATAAAGTATTAAAAAAACAAAATAGCTCAAAGACTTGTCTTGTTTGTGGTGTGAAAAATGATTTGGGACTAAAAGCTCGTTTTTATCAATTAGAAAATGGTGAATTAGCATCTATTTTTAATTCTAAGGAATTTCATCAAAGCTATCCAGGTAGAGTTCATGGTGGAATCTCAGCAGCTATTTTAGACGAAACTATTGGACGTGCAATAAGTGTTAGTGATGAAACTGTTTGGGGCGTTACAGGAAGCTTGGAACTAAGATATAAAAAAGCAGTTCCAATTGATTGTGACTTGATAACAGTTGCTAGAGTAACTAGAGATACTAGAAAGTTATTCGAAGGTGAAGGCGAAATAATCCTTCCTAACGGCGAAATCGCAGTTACAGCTAAGGCAAAATACGTTAAAATGCCTATAGATCAAATTGCTGATGAGTGCGATATGGCTGAAGAATGGCTTCCTATTCCAGATGATGAACCTGTTGAATATATTGAAATTCCAGGAAGATAATAAATATAATTTCCTATGTGTTATTAAAAAGCCATCTATAATATAGATGACTTTTTTATTATGGCTCAATTAGCCCGTATTTTTCTTTTATTCTATCTAGTTTTTCAATCATCGGCTTACTTATAACTGCAAGAAAAAATACAGTCGCTATTGCATGGACAATATTAAATGGAATTCCACTCAGATATATCGGTATAACCCCTTCTAATGTCATATTGCTGTATGGGAAGATTAGCCATGTTGCTGTGTCTAATAAAAATCCGTATATGAAAAATGTTGATAGCCCACCGTAAATGCACAAGCTTATTTTTCTCTTTTGCAGTTTACCTTTTTTAAATAAAATTCCCGCGATAAAACCGATTATACCGAAGCTGAACATTTGCCATGGTGTCCAAGGTCCTTGTGCAAAGAAGAAGTTTGATACAAAGCCTGTCATTGCACCGACTAAAAATCCAGCCTCTGCCCCAAAACAGACTGCCGATATTATTACTATTGCCACGACTGGTTTAAACTGTGGTAACATAAAAAATGCGGCACGCCCTGCTACTCCTATTGCTGATAGTACTGCTATTATTATAAGCTCCCTTGCCTGTGGTTTTCTATCTTCGAATACCATAAAAAACGGCAACATTGTACATGCTATTATCCCAAGGCTTACTATGTAGTACTTTCTGTCGTTTCCCAATGTTATTCCTAAATAAATTATAAGGGGAATTACAACAAGTATCATAAAACATGCCATAAGTGTTCTGTGGCTTAATTTTGTGTCGTTATTGTTTTTTCGTCTTGCTTTTTGTCGCTCTTTTGTATAATAATATCTGTCTGATCTTCTTTGTTTTTCTTTCTCTTGTTCTGATTTTGTATATACTTTTTTTCCGTCTACTTCTAAAACAGGTCCATTACTTTTGTATTGATTTTCTTGTTTTGAAAAAATATTTTTAAAAATACCATGTTCTTTCGGTTGTTCTTCCTCTTCTTTTTCCTCAACCACCTTTATAGAATAATCTTTTATATTATAGGTCTTTTTTCTTTTTTCTTCGTTTAATATTATATCATCGTATATATCGTCTATTAAGCTAGTGTTGCTTGCATTTGTTTCTCGTTGGCCTTGCATAATCTTATCACATCCTCACATGTTATGGCATTTTCAAATACTTGTCGTGTCATTCTATTTGCTACAGTTGTGTAAAAATTGTTACCGCTGAAGAATTTATTTGGCGTATTTGTAGTAACTATGTTTCCATCGAAGAATAAGGCACATTTGTGTGCAAAACTTGCGCAAAATTCTATATCGTGTGAAACCATAATTATCGTTACTTCCCTTTTTAAAAGTTGTTCTAATATTTCAGCGAATTTAATCTTAAACCCTGCATCAAGCCCTTTTGTCGGCTCATCTAGGATTAATAATTGTGGTTCTAATAATAATACTTTTGCAAGCGCTGCTCTTTGTTGCTCCCCACCGCTAAGGTCGTATGGATGATGTTCTAACAAATCTTCTATTTCAATTAATTTAGATATTTTTTCTACCTTTTCAATTCTCTCAGCCTTTTTGATTCCTCTGCCAGATAATATTTCCATTAAATCTTCTCGCACTGTTTTTTTGACAAAAAGTGATTGCGGGTCTTGTGGAAGTATACCTAAGTTGTGGTTGAATAATTCCTTATTTTTATAACCTGTTATCTTCTTTCCAAATAACTCAATTTTGCCCCTGTATGGTTTATTAATTCCACTTATAAGAGATACTGTTGTACTTTTTCCTGTTCCATTTCCTCCAACTAAACAGAAAAATTCTCCTTTTTTAACTTCAAAGCTCAAATCTTTTACAATGTCTTTTCCGTCTTTTTCATATTTAAACCACACGTCTTTCATCTTTACTGCAAGTTCATTTTTATTAAATTTTTTATCTTCTTCATCTCTGCTATCTTCAATTCGCACAAACTTCGGTTTATAGTCGCAGTATATATTGTCGATAAATTTACGGCCTTCTTTTACTGTAATTGGACTTTTGTCTGAATCTAGTAATGATGCTATCTTAACTGGTGTCGGCATCGCTTCAAACATATCTGGATTTAGTTTTTTTACCTTTGAACCGACGTTTCTAGGCTCGTCATCTATTATGACTTTTCCCTCGTTCATAACGATAACCCTATCTGCCATTGGAAATACTTCTTCTAAATCGTGTTCTGAAATTATAATAGTTGTTCCAAGTTCATCGTTGATTTTTTTTATTGTTTTTAAAAATTCACTTGCCGCAATTGGATCAAGTTGACTTGTCGGTTCATCTAATATAAGTACAGAAGGTTGCATTGTCATAATTGATGCCAAATTTAAAAGCTGCTTTTGTCCACCAGAAAGCTCAGTTACATTTTTCATAAACCATGTCTGAATTCCAAAGAAACTCGCCATTTCTGCAACTCTAAGTCTTATTGTTTTATTATCATATCCCAAACTTTCAAGCCCAAATGCAAGTTCATGCCAAACTTTATCGGTTACAATTTGGTTTTCTGGACTTTGCAAAACATAACCTATTTGTGATGATTGTGTTCTATCATCAACATAATCTAAATTTACGCCTTTAAAATATATCTCTCCACTTCTTTCCCCAAATGGAGTAAGAACTGTTTTTAGATGTCGCATCAATGTACTCTTTCCACATCCTGATTTTCCGCAAATAACAACAAACTCTCCTTCATTTATACATAAATCTATATTATCAAGAGCTTTTTTCTTCATATTTGGATATGTAAAGTCTAAGCTTCTAATTGCAAATGTCTCCATTTTATCTCCTCCATAACTTCCATTATTATAGGCATTATGCAAAGTAAGAAATAGCAACCATATTCAAATATACTAAACGCAGTTATTTTTACCATTTTCATATTTGGAAAGTACTGCATTGAATTTCTGCCTTGCCAAGCACCTATCAATACTATTATTGTAAAAAACACCATTATTCCAAATGCGATTTTATCCCTATTGTCAAATCTATAGTTAGAAAAACTTGTTCTACCCTTAAGTCCATATCCCCTAGATTTCATTGAATCGGCAGTTTCTATGGCATTTTCAAGAGCCCAAGTAATCATTATAGATATTATTTTGACACCATTTCTCGCCCTTCTAAAAATATTTCCATGTGATGCATCTCTACCAATACATTTTTGTGCATTGGAAATAACTTTGATTTGCGCTTTATATTTTGGAACAAATCTAAGCACCATTGAGGAAATCAAAGACAATCCTGGAATAATTCGCCCAAATAAATATATAAATTTGTCCGATGTCATAACTGCGTTATAACATGAAAACCACAGTATAACAGATGTAAACATCATTGCAGATGCCACTCCATAAACTATAGACTCCAAAGTCAAAGGGTTTCCTGTGCTAAAATATGCAATTATTGTTATACCTTGATGGCTAAATGCTGGATTGATTACCGCTGCGAAGACTAAAAAAGGAACCATATATAATATGTTGAATTTTAATGCTTTTTTCCCATTCAAATAAACCGAATATATAAATGATGAAACAAAAGATATGATTAAAAATATTGGATGCATAAAAAACATACTAAATAATATAACCATAAAAAAGTAATAAAAATTTATTACTGGATGGTATGATTTAAACGAATTTATCAAACTTTTTCCCCCTTCCCCTTTTAAATACAAAAAAATACTTTTATTTCAAATGTTAATAATTTAATTATATCTCATAAACGGGTAGTAAAAAGTGTAGTCTTTAGTAGTACTACTTTTTATAAGAGGTAGTACTACTTTTTATCCTAAACAAAAAACTAAGGTTTCCCTTAGTTTAAAGATACGTAGCGCGTTTGTTTTTTTTTAGATATGAAATAACTTCTTTTCTACTTTTAAATCCTAATTTTGTAAAGATGCTACTGACATGCTTTTTGACTATGTTCTCTGTTATAAATAATTTTTGACTAATTTCTTTGTTATTATAGCCATCACCGACTAAAGTTAAAATCTCATTTTCTCTTATAGTTAGTTTATTTCTACCATTTTTTTCATCTTCATCAAATAACTCCTGTAACAAATCCAAATCATAAAATTTTTTGCCCATGATAATTTTATGCATTATATATGCAAATTTTTCTTTATCTAAAATATCTACTATATAACCTTCTGCTCTGCATTTTATAAAACGTTTAAATAGCTTGCTTCTTTTTCTTACATCAATTACTATGACTTTAATATAGCTATATTTTTTCTTTATTTTTTCAATATAGCTTAATACTTTTTCATATTCATTTCTTACATCTATAATAATCATGTCAACACTTTTATAGTTAATACTATGCAAATCAGAATTGGGCTTTATAACTTTTACATTTTGGACCGCTGTTTCATCCATTAAAACATCTTCAATTAAATTTTTCATGATATCAGATTCTAAAATAGCCAATACATTCATAAGCATTTTCCTTTCTAAGTGAATTTTGCAGCTTATTTGCTACTTGTCCTCTGAAAATATTTAACCCTACCTAATTGGAACTTCAAACATATCTCTCTAAAATATAAAATCATAGTCTATAATAATATAAAATAAGTAGGTAAATTACAGAAAGCGCCATCTCCTGCAATTTACCTAAATCTTTAAATTTATACTTTGAAGTTTATCATCATTGGAATTTTATGTCAATAATTCCATTTTGTTATCGTTATTTGCCGCCCATCCATTCGCAACCTAAATCTTCTCCATAGTCACAAGTATACATAATTCTAAGATAGTCATTATCTTCCACTTTATATTCAGCTATACCAGTATTAGTAAACCAATCGTTTGCAGTTACCATCCAACCACTTTTTTGTCCGCCATCAAATTCAGCCATATCACATATCGAACTTATATATCCATTTTTTTCTTTATATTCAATACCTTCTTCATTCAAAGCTTTTTTAAATGCATCCATACCACTAGAACCATTTGGAACTGTAACAGTTGTATCCATAAGCATACCTGTAAATGTCGGTTCTTTTCCATCTACTGGTTCTAAAAATGTATTATTTTCAAGAGATACCCTTACACTTACATTTCCCGTCTCCGCAAATACTTGCAAAGGTATAAGCTGAACTACCAATAAAAATGACATAATAACCGAAATTAGAATCTTTCTTACTTTACTCATAGTAATCCTCCAATACTTGATATTATCGTAATTAAAAATTTAGATAGGATAAAACAATTTATCCTATCTATTTCCAAAATAAAATACGTTATAGCAAACTCTGCCACATTAATAATATTTTTGCAGTAATGGTTAAATAAATATTATTAATTTTGGAAAAATACACTCATAATATACTTAAATTGTATACGTTTACAGTTTTTTTTTCAGTATGATTTTAGTAGTATAAAAAGTAGTACTACTTTTTGACATTTATATACTACTTTTTGACAATTTCTATATATATTTTGTCAAATATTATTTTGTTTCGTCCCATTTTTCATCCCAGTCAACATCATTTCCTAAAAGATCATAAACTGATATAGAGCCATTTGGATATTGAGAGTAAACTGTATATTGGTTACCAGCTTTATCTTTATAAATCACATAAGATGCTGCTGTCATTGGTCTATTAAATTGGACTTCTGGTATATTTACTATTGTTCCTAAATAAGTCATAAAGTTTTGATCATAATCAACTTGATACAATACATTAGCTTTAGATATAGCAACTTTCGGTGTATCTAGTGTTAATTTTTCGCCTTCACCTACCAAGTTCGCTGGTATTATTAAAGTACCTTTTTCAACTATTTGGTCTCCATCATTATATAACTTAGTACCAAATCTTATACCACTCTTACCATCAACAACTAATTTTCCTTGTGCTCCAAGCATAGTTACATGAGCCCATTTAGCTTTATATGTTACACTTTCAGTGTATGTTGCTCCTGATTTGTATTCTGTAGTTATATCATCAGTATCTTTATACCAACCTACGAAAGTATATCCATCTTTAGTTGGAGCTTCTGGTTTATAATCTAAAGCTTCACCACTTGCTACAGATTTTGTTATTACATCTTCTCCGTTATCTGCATCAAAGTTTACATCTACTGTATTAACTTTTTTGTTTGTTAAGTAGATTATAGCCGGTTCTTTTTCACCTTCTTGAACTATTATACGTATTATTTCTTTGTCAGGTTTGCTTGTATAAGTTCTTGTTGCTCCTCTTTTATCATTTATATAAATATTTGCGTCTTTTGAAGCATTTACTGTTACATCAAAATTATCTCCAAATTCAACATTATATTCATTTACACCTTGTTGTAATTTTATTTCTTTATCACCAACTTTTATTGATGTAGGTAATTCTGTTTTACCTACTGTTTTTTCTCCAATAGTACGAGTTACTGCATTTACTTCTGTAGATTTTTCACCTATTGCTCCTGCCATTATAAATGATGCAGTTTGAACTTTTACATAATGTATTTCGTCTAATTTAACTGGATAACCATCTTCATCTACAGCCCAGTCTAAATCGAATCCATCTCCATATTTATTGTAATTTCCTGTGTATGGATTTCCAACTGGTACAGTTAATAAATCCACATTTTCACCTGTTCCAGCTACTGTTGATGAATTTGTATGTACATCTACATATCCGAAATCAGGATATGCTGCAGCACTACTTCCATATGGGTCTTTGCTATCATTTACTAATAGTGTTCCTTTTACAGTTACTTGTTTGTCTGCATCTGTGTCAAATTTATGTAATGGATAATTTTCTTTTAATGCATATTTGTACATAGCTGTCATATCGTCACTCTTTCCTAAGCTATCTTTATATGAACAAGCTGTTCCATTTCCATTTCTTATATAAGTTAATTCATATCCCCAAATAGCTTTATCATCATAATGTTCAGATCCTGCTAGAGTATACCAATTCACTCCATCTTTTGAAACTATAACATTACCTGGTTCAGAGAATGATTGACCTCCGTTAGAATTACCGAATATAGTGAAATCTATACCATAAGGATTAGTTGGGTCATTTTTTATACCATTTTCATAGTAATAAGTTATAGAACCACCAAAGTTACCTAAAGATATTGGAGTATACCAGTTTCCAGAACCTATTAATGATTTTTCTGGATATAATCCATAATTACCCATATTGCTGTATTGACTTCCTGGGCAGAAATAGTCTACAACTTTATCAGGCATTCCTACTAATTTTCCTCTTTTATAAATAGTAAAAGTATATGTAGTTATCATTTCAGAGCCATCTTCTAAAACTTTATATAAAACTATTCTTTGAGTAAGACTACTTGTTATTTTTGATGTATCGATAGTTAATTTATAGCTTCCATCTTCTTCTGCATTAAGTAAGTTTGCATCTGATTTTGAATCTTTATAAACTGTTGCCCCGTTTGTAACTTTAAAATTTATATCTAATGAATTACAATCTTTTGGAATTAAAATTGCAGCAGTTACAATATCTTTATTAAATTCTGGTGTACACCATTGTCCAGATGAAATATCTGCAGATGTTATTTGTAATTCACTCTTATCAACACTCAATCTTTCAACTGTTATAGTGTAAGTGTTTTCTGCTTCGAATGGATCTTCTTTTCCATCTTCTTTATTAGCATAATATTTTGAATTTGAGCAAATTTGTATTTTTATTTTGACACTGTTTTTGTCACCAAATTTTGTATTTTTGATAGGTTTACCTTTTTCAACATTAACAGCCTCTCCATCATCTATACTAGCCCTAACTATTGACCATGAGTCTTTTGGTAAAATATTAAGATCAAATGAGTTTATATCTTTATATAAAAATGTTTTATAATCGCTAATAGTTGGACTTATACCAGCAACGTTTGTTAGTTCTCCATTTTCTAATCTGAAAAATGTTCCTTCACTTCTTCCTTTATATGTAGGATTAGATATAAGCGCTCTCTCACTTGGAACGATAGTTGCACCACTGAATGCTAATGTTGCTGTTGTACTTCTTGTACGAGTTATATCAAATTTATAATCTGTATAATTTTTTTCATTAGTTAAATCAGATATACGAATTACTACTTTGTTTGCCCCTGGTTCAAGCGCAACTGCTTGACTTGTTGTTGATTTTTCTATAGTTTTAACAAGTTTATCATTATTGAATATTTCTACTTTATATTTAGTATCATCAAATGTAGGTCTATAATTTGCATTGAATGTACCATTATTAGCAGATTTTGTTGTCAAAGTATAATCAAATTTTGAAGATTCAAATTCTGATGTTGCACTTGTCCATTCATTAAAACTAGAATAATTTGTTAGCTCTAAATTATCTAAATAAGGCGCATCTTCAGCTCTTTTTACATTTATTTTAAATCCACCTTTTGCTCCACTTTCATTAGTAGCAGTTATAAGTACATTACCTTCTTTTAATCCAGTAACCACACCATTTTCATCTACTTTGGCTACTTCTTCATTTGAGCTTTTCCATGTAAATTTATCATCTTTATTTTCTCCAAATGCTTGAAGTTCGATAGTTTTATTAGGAAGTAATCTTGCTGTTCTCGCGCCATCTTTTGCCTCTACCATGACACCTTTTACAGTTACTGTTCCAACTACCTTATTATCTTTATTTTCCTTATTTTTACCGATAACCTTTGTAACCCCCGGTTTAACAGCCGTTACGAAACAAACAGTACCATTACTTTTTACAGTTGCTACATCAGTATTTTCACTTGTCCATTCTATAACACCATAAGTTTCATACTGATCTGGTTTTACTTTGAAATATTTATCATTTTCTTTTAATAATGTACCGTCTTCTGGCAATGCAAATTCGATACTGTCACTTGTTGATAAAGACATATCAGGTAAAATATATAGAGAATATTTAGCCTGTACAGATTCATTTTCTTTTGATGTTGCCGTAAAAGTTGGATAAGTTGCTGTTGTTTCCTTATAATCTACTTTTACAATACCATTTTCATCAATTGTTATTCCTTTTGACTCTTGATTACTAGACCATGTCACCTCATCCGAAGCAGTTCCTGGAGTTTGTTTTGCGCTTAATTTAAAACTATTTTCTTTATTACTTCCAATTACAAAATAGTCTATCCCCTTTGATGATTTTTTGACATCATCAGATGCTGTTATCTCTAGTTTTGCAATACCACCAGAGGTCTCTCCTTCAGCAAAAACATTAACCGGCATCATTGCTAAAATTAAGCACATAGCCAAAAATGAAGTCCCTAGTTTTTTTGTTACTTTGACCAAACCTTGCATTTTTTCTCCTCCTTTTTAAATTTTCGACAGTATATAATAATATTTCTAACCATCTTATTAGTAATTGTAATTTTTTTCGCTAATATTTTCAGTATGATTTTTTTATACTACTAGTTCTACTACTTTTCAAAAAAAGTAGTACTACATATGTATACATAAAAAAAACTGGATTTTAAAAATCCAGTTTTTTATTCAAATACTATTGATTATTTTTATCTAAATCTACCTTGTTGTCTATTTCTATGTCTATTTTCTTTTCAAGAGTTAAACCTTCATCAATTGTTTGGAATTCACTACCTTCAATAACTACTTCTTTTTCAGATATAGTACTATCGGTGCTTTCATCTATATTCTCAGAAGTTTTTTCTCCATTTAATATTTCCATAAATTCTTCACCTGTTATTGTTTCTTTTTCAAGCAAGAATTTAGATAATTCGTGTAGTTTTTCTTCATTTTCTTTAAGTATATTCATCGCTTTTTTGTGAGCTGATTTTATTATACTTAAAACTTCTTGGTCTATTTTTGTTGAAGTTTCTGGTGAACAAGTAAGCGATGCATCTCCACCTAGATATTGATTTGTCACTGTTTCAAGTGCCATCATATCGAAGTCGTCACTCATACCATATCTTGTTACCATCGCTCTTGCCATCTTAGTAGCTTGTTCAATATCGTTTGATGCTCCTGTTGTGAATGAGCCGAAGATTAATTCCTCTGCTGCACGTCCTCCAGTGAAAGTAGCTATCTTGTTGAAAGCTTCTTGTTTTGTCATTAAGACTTTTTCCCCTTCTTCAACTTGCATTGTATATCCAAGTGCTCCAGAAGTACGAGGTATTATTGTTATTTTGTGTACTGGTGCAGATTCTGTTTGTTTTGCTGCAACAAGCGCATGTCCAATTTCGTGGTAAGCAATTATTGATTTTTCTCTTTGAGATATAACTGCTCCTTTTCTTTGGTAACCAGCTATTACAACTTCTACACTTTCTTCTAAGTCTTCTTGTAAAACTTCACGTCTTCCCATTTTAACTGCTCTTAATGCACCTTCATTTATTATATTTGCAAGTTCAGCACCACTAGCACCTGCTGTTGCTCTAGCAATCGCATTGTAGTCTATATCTTTTGACATATGAACACCTTGTGCATGTACTTTAAGTATCGCTTCACGACCTGCTAAGTCAGGAAGTTCTACTGGTATACGTCTATCAAAACGTCCTGGTCTAAGTAATGCTTTATCTAGTGAATCTGGTCTATTTGTTGCTGCTAATATAACAACACCTTTTTTACCATCGAAACCATCCATCTCAGTAAGAAGTTGGTTAAGAGTTTGTTCTCTTTCGTCATTTCCCCCTGGCATACCGCTATCACGTTTTTTACCTATTGTATCTATTTCATCGATAAATACTATGCAAGGTGCTTTTTCGTTAGCTTGTTTAAATAAATCTCTAACTTTTGCAGCCCCCATACCGACAAACATCTCAACGAATTCAGATCCTGAAATTGAGAAGAATGGAACTTTTGCTTCCCCTGCTACTGCTTTTGCAAGTAATGTTTTACCTGTTCCTGGAGGTCCTACAAGTAATGCACCTTTTGGCATTGTAGCACCTATTTCTTCATATTTTTTAGGATTGTGAAGGAAATCTACTATTTCAGTAAGAGCTTCTTTCGCCTCATCTTGTCCAGCTACATCAGCAAAAGTCTTTCCTGTTTGTGCTTCAACATAAACTTTTGCGTTACTCTTACCAAATTGCATTGCATTTGAGCTTCCACCAAGTCTTTTCGCCATTGATTTCATAAGCCAATTTCCTATAAAGAGGAAAATTGCAAGCGGTAATATCCAACTCACTATAAAGTTAACTATCCATGAGTTTTCGTCCGTAATTTGTTTTGTAAATTTAACATTATTATCTTGTAAAGTCTTTACTAAGTTTGGATTTTCAACATATCCAGTATAGTATGTCTTTTTATTTTGTTTTTGATTATCCCCATTCTTTTTTAAAGTATAAACTATTTGAGTGTCACTCATTTCTACTTCATCTACTTTTCCAGACTCGACTTGAGTTAGGAATGTACTGTAATCCACTTCTTCATATGTACGTGAATTTATGCTTGGTAAAAATAAACTATTTAACATTACTACAAGCACTAGTATTAAAAAGAAGTTAAAATAATTAAAATGTTTTGGTTTGTTTTTCTCTTCTTTCATCTTAAACACCTTTCTTCATTGTATATAAATATATATTTTGAGCAATTTTTTCTCTTCTTTCCTATAAGACTCATTATATATTATTATTAATAAAAAAACATTATATATTACATAATATTTTTTTATCTACACTATAATCTATTTAGTAAAAATATACATTTAACATATTAATTGAATATGTATTTTTTATTAATATTTTTTTAGTAAAATATTATAATTGAGTACTTATTTATAAAAAACAATATTATACTTTTAATAGATATCAATAGTTTGTGAGGAGGTGTGTTTTTTGTTTATTAGAAAAGAAGAATTTAACGAGGTAAAAATTATTCCTTCTATTTTGGTTTATATACTACTTAGCTTTGGTGTATCTTTTATATTATTATTCGTAAATAGAGAAGTTTTAAATAATAATGCTAATGCTGTTCAAGTAATTATAGATTTTTCATTTATTTTATTTCTATTTTATAAATTGGGAGTCAATCTTACAAAAATACAAAATTTAATTAATGATTATCTCAGAAAAATAAATATAAAGGAAATTATAGATGTTGTATTTACACAAATAGTTATATCATTTGGAACTACTTTACTTATTTTGGGCATAATATGCCTTATAAATATAAATACTGCAAATTCACTTAATAATGCTGGTGAAGATGTTTTTACAAATACTATTGCATCATTTATACTTACTGTCATAAGTGCGCCAATACTTGAAGAGTTGTTTTTTAGGGTTGTTCTATTTAAAAGGATATCTAAGTTTTTCAATGTATATATCGGTATGATACTTTCATCTTTATTATTCGGTGTTTTACATATGGAACTCGCAATCGTAGGTGCTGTGATATTTGGTTTTGCAAATTGTATTTTATATTTAAAATATCGAAATATACTAATACCTATGACTGTGCATTTTCTAAATAATTTTCTTGTAAGTATACCTACATTTTTATCGAGTGATTCTGCAGCAAGTTCAGATGTTGAATTATTATCACAAAGCGATGCATCAGCTTATTTAATATTAGGTGCTATTGTATTTATAATCGGTATGATTTTATTTATACGATTTATTGTGAAAAACCGCAAGTATATTGAAAGTGATGCGTTTGATAATAAGACTTACAATTTTAATAAGTTATTGTAAAATAAAAGACCGTCATCCTATTTTCTAGGTGATGGTCTTTTTATACTATATTATAATTCCTTCAAAATGATCCATTTCATGTTGGATAATTTGTGCTACAAAACCGTTAAATACTTGTGTTTTCTCTTTAAAATTAGCATCTAAAAATTTAACTTCTATAGTCTCATATCTAGTTGTTTGTCTAAACCCTTCTAAAGATAAACAGCTTTCTTCTGTTAAATATGGTTTCTCTTTTTTTAGAATAACTGGATTTATCATAGGAACTATCATGCCTGCACCTACTGTAAAAACTAAAATTCTCTTTTTAAATCCTATCATATTTGCTGCAAGACCTACACATCCATCTAAATTTGCTTTTAATGTATCGACTAAGTCAGTTACAATTGACTTATCCTGTATTGTTGCAGGCTCTGATTTTTGTTCTAAAAATAATACGTCTTTTACGATTTGTCTTATCATTTCTATAACCTCATATTTTCTATTTTAATAATAATATTTATATTTTTAAATTTAATATATATTTTAAATGTTTTTCAAATTTATGTCACTATATATCTAATTTGCGTGAGTCATACCTCTTTTGAATATCTTGCCTGTATACATATCGACATACCACCATCCATATGTAACTCTTGCTCCTCCGTCATCACTTTCATAATTTGCTTGTATATGATATTTATTTTCTTCTGTTCCCTCTAAATAGAAAGAGTTTATCACCTGAATCTATTTTACTTACAATATAATTTTTTAATATTTCTTCATCTTGTTCTTCTGACATTTTTGAGTTTAAGCTTTAGCTATTATTTCTAAAAGATTTAAACTCTAACATTGTACGCTTATCTGCCTTTTTTCTACTGCTTTATATTCACTTTTATTTATTTTGACTGGAGTTGTTTGTCCAAGTGTATCCTCAGTATAAATATCTTCTTTTTCATATGTATCATTATCCATATAATTTGTAAAAGTATTTGTTGTAACCTTGTTTTCAGAGTTTAATCCATAGTACATATAACGACCTTTTCCATCAACATAAATGGATGTAAATGAACTACCTTGAACATATCCACAATATATAACTTATCCATTTTTGTATTTATATACATAAGCATATTTATATCCTGTGGCAGGGGGTTCAGTAAAGGCTTGTGAATTTGTGATTAATAACTCTTTTATACCATCATTATTTAAATATAGTAATGCATATTTTTCAACATTAACGGTCTCATGACTATTACGACTTATAACTTCTTTACTTCTTAAAAACTCCTTATATATTTTCGTAGAATCTTCTCCAGATTTAGTTCTTGCTTCGAAATTTCATATTCATAAGAATAAAAAGTCGTTTTGTCTGATATTACCTATGCTTTAACTTTATAATAGTATGTCTTTGAGCTTTCTAAGTTTAAATCAGTATATTCTGTGTTAGAATTTCCTTCTATTTTTGCTATCCCATCATATTCACCATCACGAGTAGTTGCTCTGTCTAGTATGTATCCATTAACATCATTTACCTTATTCCATTTTAATGAGATGCTATTTTGTGTGCAGTTATCTATAGAAAACCTTGATACTTCTTCTACATATGCTTTATGCACATCTTCTTGAGATTTAGACTCTACTTCGGGTTTTGAACTTGAGTTGTTGCAAGCAACTAGTGATAATATTAATAAAAAGATTAGTACAGCAATTATTTTTCGCCTATCCCTTACTTTTTTCCCCTTTAAGGTAATTTTAGATCTTAATTAAATTATAGTAGGGATTTTCTATTAATTGTGATAATTTAGTTGTATTTGTGATATATTTTTATGGAGTTATTGGGATTTGTTTTGTAGTAAAAAATTACTTTATTAATAGAAAAAAGTTATCTATTAGCCACTAATAATATTTCTATACTCTCATGCCAGTAGCTTTGGACCACGTCAACCCCATGAGTGTATCTGTTCTATTGTAATGATTAATAAAAAACCATATTGACGTTGTGTCAATATGGTTTTTGGTGTAGGTTTTATGGTGGGTGATGATCCATAAGAATCAAACCAAAACTTCCAAATTACATAATAAAAACTGTTTTAAATTTTCTGTAGTTTCTTTTCTCTCAAATATTTTTCTATCACTTATATCTAAATTTTTCTCTTCAATCATACCATTTATTTTATTTATAGCATTTACTATAAGTCTATTGGCTGATTCCTCATCTTTTAGGTCATCTTCAATTTTTTTACATACTTTAAGTATTTCTTTACTCTCTAACTTATTTGAAAAATCTTTTTTAGTATATAGATATTTCACTGTCATTAATATATGCCATTTCATTCTAGACACCGATTTATATTCTTTATTTTTTCTAAAAAACGATTCCACATAATATAATAATAATGCACTAATATAATAAACGTCTGCCTTATCATTTGGTTTGAATATATCATCTTTAACCTTTTTCATTACTGTTCCATAATGTCCTGAAACCCCATGTGGATTATCTAAAAACATTGATGCTACTGATTTAATTTGCTTAGATATATTAATTATCTTAGTTTGAGGTATATTTTCATTTCTATATTGATTTAATCTTCTTTCATAATATAATTTAACTCTAGTATCGTCACCTACTATCAAACTATTCTTTGAATAATAGAAATCTTCAAGCATCCTATGAAAATTATTAAGTGAATCTAATTGTTCAGGTTTTAATCCAGTCTGACTATTAGTTGATTTTATTATTTCATTTTTTGTATCTTCATCTGTTGTTGCAATTATTTTAAGAGGTATAAATATATCTTTATCCATTAAATCTATTATATTTTCAAAAATTACATTACTAGTTTGACATCCATTAACAACTTGGTAGTTAATTAAATTAAATTTTTCACCTACAGGCTTTATATCATCTGCAACAATAGTAACCCCATTATTTAATATTCCAAATAATTGAGACTCTTCTCCTAGTAATCTATCTTTCATATTTTTATTTACTTCATTATATTCTGTTCCTAAATAGTCCCTTATATTATCTTCAAAGACGTTTTTTATACCCTTCGTTTCTGAATCTAGTAAAAGCTTTACATATTCTCTAATATCAACTATTCCAAAATATGCAGATGTAATTTTTTCATTATCATACGAAAATGTTACATGTTTTGGGAAATTAAATTGTGCCTCTAAATCTGCATCAATTTTTCTATATAGTTTTTGTATCTCTTTTATACCTAATGAATTAAAATCAATCTTATCTGATACAAGCCCTGTATTACTAATACTTTTTTTCCCATCATCAATAGTATCTTTTAAGTCCTGACTTAGTTCTGTACTTGGCGAACAATTTGCATAATACATTATACAATTGGGATTTCCTTTTCTAAATAAATGTGAATTTTCATATATTATATTTTTTAATTCCCAAAATTTTTCTAATTCTTTTATAGAGCATTCTTCCTCTTCAATAAACTTTTTAACATGCTTCATAAAGTAACTTACTTCTGTATCATTAAAATGCTCTGAAGATTTTGTTTGCACAAATATAAAATCTACAGATAAAACACTTTTGCTTCGAATTAATTCTCGTAAATCCTCTTCATTTATTATCATTTTATTATTTACTAGTATTGCAAGTCCATCTATTGCCTTTGCAGTTCCTGTATCCATTTCATTAAAGTTTTTTTCTGAATCAATAATATGGTTATTTAATATGCAATAGTTGATAAATTGTTCAAATGCTAACGCTTCATCATTTTCTATAATTTCAAACTTTTCCTTAAATTGTTTTAAAAAATTTTTTATAATAACATTTTTCATGTAACACTCCTAAATCTGATATTTATAAATATATTATACAATTTTTAAATGCCCAATTCTACCCAATATTATATATTTACCATTTAATATATATCAAACTTATTAAATGATTATAATATAGATTATCTAAATTTATTATATAATCAACTTAATAAATGTTTTATTATACATACGAAAAACTACTAAGCTATAGACTTATTAGTTCATTATCCTCATATTTGAGAATTTAAATGGTTGAGATAAAAGCATTCAAATACCTATTCAACAATTATCCCCATACCATATACACAGCTTAACCCCTTCTAATCTAACTATCTCTCCTCAGGATAAACAAGTCCCCATTCTTTTCTTATCCCAGTCATTATCTCCATAACATCCTTTGTATAATCAAGGCGCGCTACTTCTCTATCACCCATTACTGCTTTTTCCATGTCTTGCATTTCGTAAAACAGTGCATCTTCGTGTTTGCCGACTTCGATTTCTTCCCTTTCGCCTGTTTCTGTATAAGTTATGACTGCTTTTTGTGCCCTTGGGTATTCCATAATTTCGATATAACCTTTGTCGCAAGATATCATCCCTCGTTTTGGTTGTTTTGAATGAAGTGTAAGTGATATTGTCGCCATCTCTTGCTCATCGTTCATTAGAAGTATTCCTGCTTGTTCATCCACTCCTGTTGGTGCGTATTTTACTTGGCTTAGCACTTGATTTGGTTTTGATGACATAAACCATCTCACAAATGAAATAGCATAAACCCCTATATCAAGAAGTGCTCCTCCTGCAAGATTCATATTGAAGAATCTATTTTTCATATTATACTCTTTATAACTTCCGAAGTTCATCTGAATCATTCTGACTTCACCTAAGTCGCCACGCTCTACGATTTCTTTTAACTTTTTATATAAAGGCATGTGGTAAATTGTCATCGCCTCTGCTAATACAACATTGTTTTTTTCTGCTAGTTCAATCGCTTTATTTAACTCATCGCTATTTAATGTGATTGATTTTTCGCAAAGTATATGTTTACCATTAGATATCGCCTCAAGCATAAAGTCTATATGTGTGTTGTGTGGTGTTGTTATATAGATTATGTCCACATTTTCATCAGAAAACATCTCATGAAAATCGTCGTATACCTTTTGCACTCCGTATTTTTCTGCAAAATCAACTGCTTTGCTGTGTGTTCTATTCCCCACTGCATATATTGATTTGCCTGCTTTTTTTAAAGCATTTGCCATTTCATTTGCAACTACTCCTGTTCCTAATATTGCCCAGTTAAATTCCTTTTTGTTCATATTATCCTCCAATATCATTTATCATTATCTATGTGTAAGTTTATCACGATATATTTATTTTACCAATATTTTATTGTTATTTATATTATTTATTGACATTTCGAAATTATCCTCCTAAATATTGTTTTGTACAAAACAATATTTAGGAGGATAATATGAAATCACAATACCCAATAGGACTACATATAAATAAACTTAGCCGTTTAATTTCTAGAAAAGTCGATGCTGCTGTACTAAGCGCAATTGACGACAACATTACAGTATCTCAGGCATATGTTATAGATTTTATAACAGATAATAACGATAGGGATGTATTCCAAAAAGATTTGGAGATGGAGTTTGACTTAAAGCGTTCTTCTGTAAGCCTTATGCTTAACAATATGGAAAAACACGACCTAATCAAAAGGGTTCCTGTTGCTGAAGACGCTCGTTTAAAAAAGATTATTTTAACAGAAAAAGCAATTGAATTATCAAAAAAAATTGCATATGCCATAGATTCTGTTGAAGGAATATTAGCAGAAAATCTAAATCAAGATGAAATCAATACTTTTTTAAATCTATTAAACAAAATAAGAACTAATATAGAATAATATTTTATTTGTAAATTTTAAAAGGGAGGATAATATAAATCATGCAAGTTATAACACTTACAATTACTGGACTTGCAATGGGGATAACTATATTAATAGGTCAAAAGCTCGGTCAAGGTAAGAAAAAAGATACCGGCAATGTTGTCGGAAGTGGTATATCAATATTCGCAGTAATTGCAATCATCTTAACAGTTGTATTTGTTACATTTGCACCAAGTGTTGCATCATTTATGAACGCTCCTGCTGAGGCATTTGATGGAACATCAACTTATATAAGAATCTGCTGTGCTGGTGCTGTTTTTATAGTTGCTTACAATTTAATTGGTGGTATTTTTAGAGGACTTGGAGATGCAAAAACTCCACTTATGACTGTTTTTATCGCTTGTGTTGCAAATATTTTAGGTGACTTAGTGTTTGTAGGAATATTCAATATGGCGGCTGCTGGGGCTGCTCTTGCGACTGTTCTTGCACAGGCTATCAGTGTAATTTTATCTTTAATTATAATCGCAAAAAGAGGTCTACCATTTGAGTTTTCACTAAAAAGTATAAAATTCCACAAAGGTCTTACTTCACAAATAATAAAATTTGGAGCTCCAATAGCTCTACAAGAACTGCTTGTTCAAATATCATTCTTAGTAATCGTAATGATTGGTAATGCCATGAGTGTTGTTCCATCAGCTGGTATGGGTGTCGCACAAAAATTATCAGCATTTATAATGCTTGTTCCATCTTCATTCTCACAAGGTGTTTCTGCATTTGTTGCCCAAAACTACGGTGCTAGAAAATACGACAGAGCGAGAAAGGCACTTATTTGTGCAATTGGAACTTCATTATGTTGTGGAGTTTGCATGTTCTTCTTAGCATTTTTCAAAGGCGATATGCTTGCATCAATATTCTCTACTGATCATGAAGTTATTCTTGCTGCTTGGGATTATCTAAAATCATATGCAATAGACTGCTTCTTTACTGCATTTTTATTCTGCATGATTGGTTTCTTAAATGGATGTGGAAAAACAACAATCGTAATGATTCAAGGTATAGTCGGTGCGTTCTTCGTGAGAATACCTGTTGCTTATGTTATGAGTAAAATTGAACCAGTTTCTTTATTTAGAGTTGGTCTTGCAACTCCATCATCTACAATTGTTCAAATCGTAATATGTGGTGTTTATTTATTCTTCTTGTCGAGAACATTATTTAAAAAAGAAGAAACAAATGATGCCCCTAACCATGAATTATGTGATGCAGAAGCATAAGAAAATTATAATAAAATCTGTATGATAATAAAAAAAATAAGCATGTCTTAGTAATGTCAACAGATACTAAGGCATGCTTGTTTAATTTGTTGTAAGTGATTCGCAATATATTAATATTGTTTAATACTAATAAAATTAATTATTAGTATTAATTTTATACTTATCAAATCTAAAAGTAACAGTAAATTTCACAAAGTATACAATCCAAATAACAATCGATATCCATAAAACTAATTTAGATATTAGAACATAGCCAATTGCTCCTACTAAAAGTATTAAAGCTAATTTTAACATTATTATTCCATAATCTTTACTTAGTTTAAATTCATCATATAATTCTCTTTCATTTTTTGATATGAAATAATATCCAGTGATTAATATGGATGCTTTATCTTTAAGAAGAAAAAACATACATGATACGAATAATAATGCACATGACATAAATAATGAAATTTTCAACATACTAATTCCCCCCTTCATTTCATTCGTAATATATAACAATTGCGAACTTAATTATATTATATATTATTAATCACTAAGTTAGCTATCAGAATCTATTTTCAATCCATTTTAATTATATATTGACAGTTTCACAGGCTTATGTAATAGACTTTATATTAACTTCGCAAAATGCGTATAATATTGCAATCATCTAAAATCTAAAATAAATCAAATATATTAAAAACTCCCACATCGAAATTTAAATCAACATGGGAGTTTTTATCTATTTTACAAGTTTTTCTCTCTCTTCTATACTATGATATTCTGTAACCTTATGACCAATTCTTCCGATAAAGTTAGACATTGCTCTGATTTCATTTATAGCTTTATCTTTTTCTATTCCTTCTGTTACTAATTCTCTACGGCCAACATTACTGTATTTGTAAGTTACATATTTATCTCCAACTTTCCAAACTTCTCTTCTCTCACTACCTACTCCAGTTTTATAGTCTATTTGTGTACCATATACTAATTCTTTTTCGCCAAGTGCTTTAAATTGAAGCTCTATTGCAAATTCATCTTCGATATCTTTTTGTTTATTTAAAATTGGAAGTTTATTATATATTTCAATAGCATCATAAAATCCTATTTCATCTCTTTCAGTTTTATCAAATACTATAAGTGGCATTTGTTCAACATCATTAAGTTCGTTAAATTGGATTTTACACATAGCATCTGTATCTGCATATAATCCTGATGCATGCATAGATTTTATAAAGTTTAATATCTCTTCAAGACCATCTAATCTCTCGAATGTTATAAGTTTTGCATCATGTGTCATTACCTTTTCTACGCTTTTGAAGAATTTAAGTACACTATTTGCAACAACTATTGAATTTTCAACCTCATCTATGCTCCAAAAGCTTTTTAATTTAGGTAAATTAGTAATTTCAAGCATTGATCTATTCGATAAAACTAAATCAAATTTTTCTTCCTTAAAGAATTTGTCTACTTTTTTTGCATCAACTGCTTCAAACTTCACATTTTTCACACCTAACTTTTGAGCAATTTCCTCTGCACATTTAATTCCTTTTTTACACTTATCCACACCAATTATTTCTGAATTTGGATAAAGATTTGCAACAAAACAAGTAGTTATCCCATTGTCACATCCTAAATCAAGTACTTTCTTTCCATCTAGATTTTTATCATATGAATTTTTAAAATCTATAAACCATGCAAAAAATTGTCTATATAAATCATAGTAATATCCGGCAAAATCCATAGTTGTTTCTAAATCTTTATTTTTTACCGTGTATATTTTTCCGTTTCCTTTATCTTTTCTAAGAGCTACTGCCAAATCCAAATCCTGTGTTAAATTCACCTTATGCTTTTCATCTATTTTCTTGAAAAATTCATCTCTATCATTTTCCTCTAGTATTCCTAATTTTTCAAAAAACTCCCCTATCACATTGTTGTTTAATTGTTCCATAATGCTAAATTTCTCCTTTAATATTCCCTTTTCCCATTTTATCTCTTATCAATAACTACTCTATACAACCCCATAAAAATTATTTTTAGTATATCGTAATTATGCCTATTTATATTATAACGTTTTTTATATTCATTTGCATTTTATTCCAACATATAGTTTTTTAATATAAAAAGACCAGGTATTGCTACCTAGCCTTTCGTTTTATAGTTCATTATTAAAGAATATTTTTACTTCGCTGTCTTTGAAGTCAATTCTGTAATAATCGTATTCGTCATCTTCATCATAATACTCAGTAAACATGTCGAATGCTTCTGTATCATGGACCAATCTTTCAATAGAGTCTACTTTAAATTTTTCCATATTAACATTTGTGTTGAAATATATACCAGTTATCCCCTTGTTTGTGTCCATCTTTAGCGAACTCGCATCATTTAAATATATGTCAAATGCGTTAGTTGTGATATATATACATTCTAGATCCTTTTGAGTTATTCTTTCTAACTCTGCTAAAATTTCTTCTGGTTTTATTATTTCCATCATGTTATACCCCTCCCATTTTGGTCTTTAATTTTAGTATACCACAATATTCCAGTTAAGAAACATTATTTACAAGTTTATATTATTTTTCAGATTCAGATAAATTTTTTAGGAGTAAATCAAAAAAGACATGCTCCTAAGAACATGCCTTTTTTGATATATAATAATAATTATCATAAATTATTGAGCTTGCTTTAATTCTACATCACTAGCCATATATCTCTTAGCTGCTAAGCAAGAACCTACCCATGAGAATAAAGTTACTGCTGTTAATACTAATAATAACATCCAAGCTAATGTATATGAGCCATTTAAGTCATACATTGATGCTACTAATAATGATCCTAGTGAAAGACCAACTTGAGTAGCACTGTTTACCATTCCATATGCTTCTGGATATTTTTCCATTCCAAATACTTCAGAAGTTACTAGTGGTGGTATAACTGTTCCTATTGCATTACCAAATCCGAATACAACTGCCATTATTAAATATGTATGTCTCCATCCATAGTTTTGAAGTAAGTTAGTTACTATTGGACTGAAGATTGTTCCTCCAAGACCTATACCTGCCATTGTCACACTCATTGCGATTCCACGTTTTTCAACGAACCAATTTGTAACCATCATAGATACTGGTATTAATGTTGAGTTTAAGTAGAATAAACCAACGAAGAATGATGACATATATAAATGTATTGGACTTTTAGCTAAAGAATATGATGCATATGCTAATACGAATCCGATTATACTGATTGATTGTATCTTACGCATATTTCCTTTTGCTAGATTCTTTGAAACTATTGGAGATATAAATATCCCAAGACCTTGAACTATTGTATTTGCTAGAGTAAATACACCCCTAGATATATTCATTTCTGTTGTTACTTGTATTAAAAATTTATTACTTAATGACATGATTGGCGGAACCATTGTCGTTGTTATTAGTACACATCCTAAAACAACCCACCAACCGTAAAATATTTTACTATTTTTATTGTTTTCCATGTTGTAAATTTAAATTTACTGCTTTAATAAAATTTAAGATACTAGTATTCTATTATTCTATGCAGCAAATTTTCCTTTCTAATATATATTAATTAAATTGTGTTTTATTTATTATTAGATTATTACTTTTACTTTTTTATATAAATAAATATTGTTTATAATTTCAATCTCGATAATAGTCGTAATTTTCTAAATTTTTCAATTGTAATTATTTATGGTTTCTTAACCATTCAAATGCACATTGTGCATGCATTGCTGCCCCCCAAGTCATTGCTGATTCATCGAATAAAACTTTTGGGTTGTGGTGTGGATATGGATTATCTTTTACACGTGCTTGTAATAATAAATATACTGTTGGCACTTTTTCAGATATAAACGCCATATCGTCTGATGGTGTTATTCTAAAGTTATCGTTAGCAAGAGTAAGTCCCTCTATTTCACTTAAATATGTTTTTACTTCTTCTAACATTTCTGGATTTACATAAATTGATGGTACATCTGAAAGAACTTCATATTCAACAGTTGTTCCATACATTTCTCCTGCAGATTTAACTATAGTTTGCATTCTATTTACTAATTTTGCTCTAAGTTCTGCATTATAAGTACGAAGTGTTCCTTGTATAACTACTTTATCTGGTACTATGTTTGGAGTATTTCCTCCTGAGAATTGACCAAATGTTAAACTAGCAGTTTCTTTTGGTGGAGTTTCCCTTGATACTAATTGTTGGAAAGCTGTACATATGCTCATTCCTACATTTATTGGATCTATACCTAAATGTGGCATTGCTCCATGACAACCTTTTCCGTTTACTGTTATTTTAAATCCATCACATGACGAACTGAAGAATCCTGGAGCGCAAGCATAGTTTGATGCGTCATAGTCTAACATCATGTGCATACAAGATGCTACGTCTACATCGTCAAGTACTCCTGCTTCTATCATTGCTTTTGAACCTAAAAAGGCTTCTTCATTTGGTTGGAACATTAATCTAACGTTACCTTCTAATTCATCAACGTTTTCTTTTAGTATTTGTGCTGCTCCTAATAATATTGCTGTATGCATATCATGTCCACAATTGTGCGCTGCATTTGTTTTAGATGCGAACTCTAAAACGTTTTCCTCATTCATTGATAATGCATCCATATCAGCACGAAGTAGATAAGTTTTTCCTGGTTTCTTACCTTCTATTAATGCAGTTACTCCTGATTTGCATATTTCTTTTGGCTCAAGACCTATTTCTTGTAATCTATCCATAACATATTTTGTAGTTATAGGTAAATCAAATCCTACCTCAGCATTTTGATGTAAATAATGTCTGTCACTTTTCATCGATGCTTCTAGCTCTTGTGCTCTCTTTAAAAATTTGTTCATGTTATTTTCCTCCCCACTATTTGGGTATTTTTAAAACTAATCGTTTTGATATGCAAAATACTACATTATTTCGACAAATTTGTCAATTTTTTATTAAAATCATTTTTTACATGTTTTAATTTTAAAGTGTATTTTATATTATTATTTATTATTTAATTCAAAAATAAGAAAAAGGTAATGTTTTTAATGCATTACCTAATTATTTTTTTATTAAAATTTTTTTTAATTTTTTATTTTAATTTGAAGTTTTCTTTGTTGAATTTATTTTATTTTTTCTTTTAGGTGTTCTTCCTTTATTAGAAATAATTTCATCTCTTATAAGATTTTTTTGTTCTTTTTTTCTTTGAAGTTTTATTGCATCTTCTTTTTCTTTATCTCTTTTTTGCTTTTGTTCAAGTAATTCTTTAGCATATTCTTCAAAATCCTCATCTTTTGCTTTAACAAAATCTTTAAATATATCTGGAAATAAAAATTCTTTATGATTATCCTCAGAGAAGTCAACTACTATATATGATACTCCATTCTTCACTTTATAGTCTGATATTATTCCTTCACCCAAATGTTTATGTACTACTTTTTTCCCCATTATATCCATTTTATCTTCCACCTCGATTTAATATTATATATTTTTAATTCTTATAAAACTGGTTTCTGCTTAAATTGGAAAGTCTCTATATTTTAATTATATCTTATTTGTTAAAAAAAATTAATCAAACTATCAAAATAAAATTTTTCTTTTTTAGATAAAAACACCTCACAAAATGTGAGGTGCCTTATATATTTAAAAATTATATTCTATTTTACTGTAGTAGTTTTTGATACAGTTATATAATTAGTTTTAGTCATTTTTACAGTTATTTTCTTACCTTTTGATTGTTTAGGTATTCTTATTGAATATTTTCCATTTTTAACTGTAGCTGATTTCCCTATTTGTTTTCCATTAACATAAGCTCTTACTGTTGCTCCACTTTGTCCTTTACCAGTTACATAAGTTGAAGTTTTCTTAACAGAGTTTATAGTTAAATTAGAAGTAAATGCTTTTTTAACTGTAACAGTTTTTGTTCTAGATTCATATCCAGTTTTGCTTATTTTAACTTTAACTTTAGTTCCTATTTTTTGTTTAGGTATCTTTATTGAATATTTTCCATTTTTAACTGTAGCTGATTTTCCTATTTGTTTTCCATTAACATAAGCTTTTACTGTTGCTCCATTTAATCCTTTTCCAGTTACTGTAGTTGAAGTAGTTTTTATATTATTAACTGTAAAAGTTCTTATTTCTTTGTATTCAACATCTACAACTTTTAATTTTGAAGCATATCCATCTTTGCTTATTTTAACCATTATAGAATCATATTCTTCTTGAGTTGGTATTTTTACACTATATTTTCCATTTTGATCAACAGTTGTTGTATAAGTTTTAAATTCTGAAGTTACAACTTTTACAGTTGCTCCTTTTAATCCAGTTCCACTAACAACGTTTGCACCTGGAAGAACTGCATCAACTGTAAATGGTGATATAGTTTTTAAAGCTGTTGATTTAACAGTAGATGTAATTGTTGATGTACCTTTTGTTGCTGTAACAACTACTGCATAAGAACCTGCTTTTAATTTAAGATCTGTAGTTAATTCTTTGTTATCTTTCTTTTCATTTACAACAAAATCTTCCCAAACTGGTTCTAATTCATCACTAGTTATCGCAACTTCAAATACTTGTGCATTTGTATTAGCTTTTAGTTGTATGCTAGTTTCTTTTGCAACATCTAATTGATAAATATGCATTGCTAAATCCCCGTCAACTTTTACAGTTTTAGTTTGTCCAATTTTCATTGT
>UMDW01011144.1_pt1 | contig 46240 bp, 39 predicted proteins | sample 1964611 | NCBI WGS metagenome assembly UMDW01 (sample SAMEA4836006, study PRJEB28245) | human gut metagenome | biome: gut microbiome; material: fecal sample | place: Denmark | collected 2008 | reverse complement strand
AGTCATCAGGTGGGTAGAGTTTGCGGTTTAACAATGTATTGTAGTTCCACAATCAGCTAAATTATTATCATTTGGGATTAATATTTTTTATATTTTGATAAACTATCTGGTTCTTTTTCTTGTCCAAATATAACAGCACAAGCACTATTAACAGATGAAATAGCAACAAATGACAACAAAGCAGCAAATGTCTTTAAAGAATATTGTTTAAATTTTTCCATGTCAAACCATCCTTTCTAATAAATAATAACATTCTTTTATATGTTATAAAATAGATATAAGAATATAATTTAATTTTCTTTACTAAGATGCATTTTGAGTTGTATCATATATATGATACACATACATTATTGTTTTTAATTACAGAAAATAATGAGCTGTTTACAGGTGAACAAAGAAATACTATTTTCTAATCATAAATAATAGTAAATATAATGAATTAGAGCCAACAAAGATTACCTGTACAAACAATAGCTTATATAATAATGGTTGCGTTATTCTGAAATGTTATGACAGCTTATTTGATAGAGAATGATTATCTGTTTATGATTTGAATAATAAGGATAGGTATGAAGAAAATTATTTTTAATAGTCTAAGAAAAAATAAAATTAATATTGATGAAGATTTGTTTTATTATGGCTGGTCAGTTTCTGTGAATTATCTACTTTACGTAATTATGACCTTAGCTGTATCACTATATTTTCATTGTTTTTACAATACTATAGTTTTCCTGGTCTTATATATTCCAATACGTAGATATATAGGTGGTTTTCATTTTTCAAACAATACATTATGTATATTTGTCTCGACTATGGTTTCTGTAATCCCTGCTATTCTGTCTAAATATTATGTCATAAATATTTGGGTGAATATTATATTTAATATCATCTTAATAGCAGAAACAGTTTTAATTGCTCCTATTGATCATCCAAACAAACGATTAAATGATATACAATTTAAACTATACAAAAAGAAGGCACTTTTTACTGAAATATCATATTTGGGAATTGTTATACTATCAGAATTTTTTGCATTCTCTACAGTACCAAATTTAATCTTTTATGTGGATATAATTTCTATTTGTAGTCTTAGTATTTCATATATTAAAAGGTCACTTTAATATTTATAGATATTTTTTACAATAATATTAGGAGGCATTTACTTCATGATGAACATATTAATTTATGATGATAATTTAAAAGACATTGAACATCTTTTATTTTGTTTAAATGGTTTGTTTCAAAAAACAAACCTAGATTATCAAACTCATATATGCAAAAGTAAAACAGAGGTAATTCAAAACATCTCTAAAGCAGATTTACTTTTTTTAGATATGGAAATCCATAATGAAAAAGGAATAGATCTAGGATTAGAATTAAATACAATAAATCATAATTGTAGAATCGTTATTACAACAAGCTACTCTAAATATGCGATTGATGGTTATAAAATTCATGCGGATAGATATTTTATTAAACCAATTAATCAACTTGAATTTAATTTAGAGATGAGAGCAGTAATAAAAAAATATATAAAAAAATCTGTGGGCTTTTATGACGATAAAATAAGTCCTTATAAGATTTTTGTGAAAGATATATTGTATATTGAATTTACAGATAGAAAATCAATTGTACATGCACTTGATGGAAAAACTACTGTAACTAATTGTACATTGAAGTATTGGTATGAGAAATTGAAAGAATATGGTTTTGGTTATCCTTATAAAGCGTATTTAGTAAATTTTGAATATATCAGTGCATTTAAAAAGAATGAAATTATTTTAGTTAATAATGATGTAATACCACTTTCTAGACATTACAAAAAAGAATTTGATCAAAAATACAATGACTTTCTACAAGACATGTTATGATAATCATTTCTAATGTTGTTGCATTTCTTTTGATTAGCTATATCGCAAATTCTTTTTTGTCGTCTAAATACTCTAAAAGTAAATATTTACTCATTTTACTTATTTTTATTGCGGTTGAAAGTTTAATTAATTATACTGGAGCATCACCAATAAAAGGTATCATCTTATTAATTGTATACTTTCTTTATGTTTCTTTCCAATTTGAAGGAAAAGTAATCCAAAAAATATTAATTGTTGTTCCTTTCTTCTTAATACAGGTTATTTCAGAAATACTAGTTGCTTTCTGCTTTAACAATGTTCTTTTCATAGAAGTAACACGTAATACTTATTCACATGGTTTTTTACTTGGTACTATCTTCTCTAATGCAATTTTGGCTAGTTTTGTGTTTATATATGTAAAAATTATTGAATTTATTCAAGTAGATGATTTACCAAAATACACTTGGCTTGCACTTGTTTTTCCTATTGTAAGTATAGTTTTCTTATTGAATACTGATGATTATTTTGGCTTATTAAATACAAATCCTGATATTTTAATAACAACTGCAGGATTAGCAATATCTAATATTATATTATTTGTAATTTTTATATCTGTTATCAATTCAATAAACATGAAGCATAAATTACAGGCTGCTAAACAAAAAGAAGAATTATATGATTCTAAAATTGAATTGCTATCCCAGCATTATAATTATAATTTTGAATTTCTTCATGATCTGCTTCATACTTGTAATCAGTTGAATTCATTAGTTCAAGATTCAAAATATTCGGAAGCTACCACAGTACTTAATAGTCTTACTGATACAGCCTATAAAGAATTTAATGCAATATATAGTAATTCATATATTTTAAACTATGTAATAAATAATAATTTGACAAGAATCATTAATCATAACATTAATATCAAAACTGAAATTAAATATAGTGATTTTGATGTTTTAGATTATTTCACCCAATTAACATTATTTGAATATTTTGTGAATTTATCTATTGATTCATGTATACAAACTACAGCTTTGGATAAAATTATTATGATAAAATCAGTAAAAACAGCTAATAAAATTATTCTAAAAGTATTCTATTCTGCATCATCTATTAATGAGGCTATCGTTGCACAGAATATAAATGAAATTTTGTTGAATGAGAATTATTCTTTAAGTATTAAGGCTGATGATATGTATGCTAGTATTCTATTATCTTTTGATATATCTAGCTAGGTATTGTATGATCATAAGAAAAGAGAATCACGATGTTGTGACTCTCTTTTCTATTGGAATAGTGTTATCAACTACTTTAGTTGAGTATTCCGCTAATGGAAGACCACTCGTTACGGTAGAGAAGTTCAATCTTATCAAAATAATTATTATGGCATAGCTAATCATTAATTCCGATACACTTGACCAATTATATTATACATGCTCCTTTTTTTGTGAAAATTAAGGTGTAAATAAACATTGTATCTACATAATATTTTACAGGAAAGGAGTTTTGATTATTCGTACATAATTGTACCGGTAGTCGCAGACCTATGCACCACCCCTGTCGCATTAAGTGCACCACCTAACTCTTACCAGAATAATAGCCAATCATGAAAGTCATGATTGGCTAAATAATCACTTTATTTTTTTCTGGAATTATCAGTACCCATATCTATATCGATTCTATTATGTACTATTCTATCAAGCAGAGCTTCTGTCAATGTTGACTTATGCAGCTTATCATACCAGTCTTCAGTTGGATACTGACTGCAGAAGATAGTTGAATATGTATCATGTCTTACCTCCATTAATTCTGAAATGAACTGCTTATCCTGATCGCTCATTTCATACATCAGCCATTCATCCAGTATTAAAAGTCATACTTGGTGCATACTTCTGTACTGCTTGAGATAAACTTCTTCCAGAATTTCTCATGTTATCATATAGTTCAAGTAATCTAGGAACTCTTATATAGAATGCCTTATATCTTTGTTTAATAGCTTCACTAGCTATAGCACATGGACCATATATAACTAGATTTGTATTTAATTTCACAAAGCTGCATGATGCTAAAAAAGAAATAATATACTTAGTTATGAGATATTTCTTCAGTTTCTTTACTGTTTCGTTATATCGATAATCATCTTGATTTCTCGCAATTTCTTATGGAGTTATTCACAATAATGTTAACTTTCTGTTATTTCAAGAATATGTTCAATCATTCTTCTCCTTGTTTTTGTATCTCTATTTTCTCTATAACATATTTTATTATTATCAATGATTCCATCAAACCAACAATCAGAAACATTTTTTAATAAAGGCATAAGTATGTCTTTTTCTATATCATAAATATAAATTTTTGAAATCGTCTTTTCTAATTGTGAAGCATCAAAATATTCTAAAATACCAAAAAATAAATAATAGTGGTTATTAATTTTAGCAAGATTTATTTTTTCTTTATGAGGGATTTCATAACTAATCTTTCTCTTTTTTACTTCATGTGTTATTAAATTATATACTCTAATTTCTCCATTCGTTTTATACATACCTGTATCATCTCGAGATTCATCGTAAACAGAAAAAGCAACAATATAATGCTCTTTGCCATAAATAAACAACTCTTTACATTCTACTGTATCTATTAAAGTAAACTGTTCATTTTCATAGCGAAAGATACTCTTTTCTCTTGTATCCAACTTTCTTAATACGATAAACATTTGATCGTCAATAAATATGTAAGGCTTAGCAAACCCTGTTGCTCCTATTGAAACTATATAATTATCTGGACATTTCATAGGTCTTGCTTTCTTTGTTTCTTTATTAAAAAAGAGGAGTTGTCCATTTAAGCCTATTTCAGGAGTCGTATGAAAAATAATAAGAAGATCATTTTTATGGATACCTAATTCTATAACTCTATTTAAAAATTTATTTTCTAACAATTTGTTAAGTTCATCTTTATCAAAACAATAATAAGGTTCTACTTTATTTGTCACAATATCATATCTAAAAATAGTTCTTGTATCTTTACGAGTTTTAGCATATTCAAAAATCATCAAATAAATACATTTATTTTTAACATCTTCACAAAATAAATCATATCGATGTGTTTTAATTATACCTTTTGTATTATTTTTTAAATCATAAATTATTGTTGAATGTGCTTTATGAAAAGCAAAATATTGACTATTATTTTTGCAAGTATCACTTAATGTAAAACTTTCAAAATTATTGATTTCTTTTAAAGAAAACTTATCTGTAAGTAATTGATAACACATACTTTTATCCTCCAAATTTATATAAGAAATATACAGTTTTTGAAAGTTATCCAAAAACTGTACATTTTTCTTTTAATAATAAATATGATTTGTAGGTACCCTATCAAAAGGATATAAATTATTGTCAATTGCTCTAAAAATCACTCTTAGTGTTCTTAATTTTAGTAATATTTCTGAACACTGTAATCCTCCAAAAGCACGTATGATTCCATCTTTATAAACATGACTCAAAGTTGTTTTATGAATCGCTGTATGAATTCGTACAATATTTCTTCTATCGGTTTTTGGATCAATTTTGTTATCAGTCAATACCTTTCTTATTTTTGGTAATGATCCTTGAGTATTAGAATAATTATCATCCTTAGGTATCATATGGTGATTTTCTTTTGACCATTTATATTTTTTATCAATATTTATTCTTTCATAAATTCCTGTTGCGACAAATGTCAAACCAACCGAAGATATTAAAGATAATATATCATTTGGTAAATCTTTGATATTCGGCACTTTATCCCAAGGACAAGGTTGTGGAATTGTTAATGTAGACTTTAAAGCTTTTATTCCTACTGGTATAGTTGGAGCTATAGCTTTTGTTATAGTCTGTATCACTTTTTTAGGTTTTATTTTTTTCGTAATCGTATTTTTTATTTTTTTTGTAATCGTATTTTTTAGATTCTTTGTTGCTTTTTTTCCTTTTTTTAAAATATCCTTTACCGGTTTAATGATTCCCTTTGTTGATCGTGCAGTGCTCTTTTTTGTTGTAGCTTGCTTAATTGCTAATATGCCACCTACTATTACAAATCCTATGGCAAGATATTTTGCTAATTCATATGCAGTTAATCCTAAAAGTGCAACAGTTATACTATTTCCACTAGGATCCATATACTTGTATTGATTGTTCAAACAGTATGTATATCGGTTTTGACTTGTAAGGTTATCTTGTGTTCCTTTATAATCATCAATCTGTATGAACTGTCCAATTCTTGGATTATAATATCTTGCTCTTAAATAGATATTTCCTGTTGTATCAAGCTTTTCTCCATCATAACCATAGCCACTTGTTTTATCATCTGTTTTTCCAAAGTCATCATATTCAATCTGTGACATTGTTCCTTTTGATGATATTACAGCCATTACACTTTGATTGTTTCCACTTAGATAAGTTTGAGTTCCGTCAGTATTTTCTGTTGAGATTCGTTCTTCTCCATAGATATGAATATCATCATTTTCAGAAAGCACAAGTGTATTTTCAACTGTCTTATCTAAAAGGTAATCTTTGTATTCACATTTTTCATTGGATTTTGGATCCTTAATGAGATTACTTGCACACAATCCATTTTTTCTTCTGTATGTAAGCTGATATCTCATTGCATCAAATGATTCATCTGATTTTTTTGCTTCCAACAGTTCTTCTACTTCAGTAAATGGTAATGACTGCATATAGTCGAACCATTCTTCTGTATCCTGTTTGTAATCTAAATCATATGGGCTGTTGATGATCTTTTCTTCATGAACTCGATCACCTTCACCTTCACCATCATATTCATAATTGTAAGTTCTGTCTCTGTTTGTTTTTAAAGTAGTCAATTGACCAAATTCATCATATTGATAATATTCTTTGTATCCACCTGCGTAGTAGATATCTCTTACATTTCCATTTTTATCATAATAGATATCAGTAAGTCCATCTTTTGATTTAATGCTTGTTAATTGATTTTTATCATTGTAGCGATAGATTTTATTTGTTCCATCACTGGATGATTCTACTTTGTTTCCAAAAAGATCATAGATGTATTCAGTTATGACTGTTTTTCCATCAATCGTTTTTGTTGAAGCTTTCAATTCGTCCGATTCATTGTAATCATAACTGTTAACAACACCATTTATTGTTTCTGAAATAACATTGTCCTGTCCGTCATACTCATATTTGTATTCTGACAGTGTCTTGTCACCTTTAGTATTGACATAAGCTGTTCTACGATTTAGTTCATCATAACTGTAATCTGTAGTAATATCATTTCTTTCTAATGATTTTGTATTTCCTCTTACATCATAGCTGTAGGATGCATATTCCTTGCCATTTTTAGAAACCTTGTCTATTTTATCAAACTGATTATAGGTATAGCCTATTGTATAATCGTTATATTTAATTTCAGTTCTGTTTCCATAGATATCCCATTTATATTCAACATTATTGTCGTTGGCATCTTTGACCTTTGTAATATTGTTGAACTTGTCATAGGTATACTTGACACTCTTATTGTTATAATCTGCTTCTAAAAGGTTGTCATAGGCATCATATTTGAACTGTCTTGTTCCTTCTGAAAGCTTTCTTCCCAATGCATCATATGAATAATCGATTGTTGTTCCATCGTTTTTTGTATAAGATGTCATTTGACCGAAATCATCATACTGATAAGTTTCAGTAAGTCCATATTCGTTTATTTCTTTGATAAGATTATCAGCTTTATCATATTCATAAGTTGCTTTTTTATCATTATAGCTTCTTTCAACAAGATTGTTGTTTCCGTCATAATCGTACTTCATCACTCTTTCAAGAGGACTTTGTACTTTTGTCATGTTATTTAAGCTGTCGTATTGATATCTTGTAATAAAGCCATTGCTGTTTGTTTCTGCAATCATATTGCTATTAGCATCATATTGTCTTTTGATAACATGATCATAAATATCTTTATATTGAACAGCATTGCCTTCTTCATCATAGTCAACAGATACAATTGCTTTCATGTTTCCATCTTCCAATGATGGGTAAAGATACTGTACTGGATGTTTTAAAGCATCATAGCGATATTGTGTTGTAAGACCATTTTCAGTTTTTTCAACAACATTGCCTACAGCATCATATTTTTTTGAAACGATTTCTTTGTCATTTTGTTTCTGACTTACTTCTCTTCCTAAAGCATCATAGCTGTATGTTGTCACCTTATCCCTGTTTTCTGTTTTCTTGATAAGTTGTGAATTAACATCATATTTGTTAACTGTTTCATGTTCTTCATAGGTTTCTTTTGTCTTATTTCCATATTTATCATATTCATAAGTTGAAACGTATTTTAAGGCATTTGTCGATTTAACGATTTGATTCAAATCATTATATTCATTTTCTTTTGTTGTCTTATCATTTTCTTTCACAGAAAGAAGTCTGCCAAGAGAATCATAGTTATTGACAGTTGTCTTTCTTGGTTCAACAGTTTTAACTACCTGACCAAGCAGATCGTATTCATTTTCTGTAACATTTTTATTTGGATCTGTTTCTTTGATCTTTTGACCATAAATATCATATTCATACTCGCTGACAAATCCGTTTTGATTTGTTGCTTTTGATACAAACCCTTGGTCATTATATTCAAATGTTGCTTTATTTCCAAGCTTGTCTGTCATTTCAGTAAGCTGGAATTTGTCATTGTAAACGTAAGATACTGCAAATCCTCTCTTATCAACTTCTTTTTCAACAAGTCCAAAGGCATTGTAATGTGTCTGTGAACGATTTCCAATGGCATCCGTTTCCTTAATAACATTGCCATAGATATCATATTCTTTAAGAGTTGCATTTCCTGCAGCGTCTGTTTCCTTGATGACTTGACCCTTAGCATCATAATCCGTCTTGGTTACATTTCCAAGCTTGTCTATCTTTTCGACAGCCTGTCCTAAAGCATCATATTTGATTGTATCTGTTTTATCAGTAAATGAATCGTGTGTTGAAACAAGCTGACCTTTAGCATCATAACTGTATGTCAATGTTTTATTACCATCTGTTGAATCACTAACTTTTCTGTTTAACAGATCATATGTCGAATCAGTTACCGAACCAAGATGATTTGTCGTCTTGACTACATTTCCATATTTGTCGTATTCATAATCTGTTGCTTCATTTGTATTGCTTATTTCTTTAACAACACGACCATACTTGTCATATGTCTTGCTTGAAACTCTGCCATATGGATCTGTTGAGCTGACTTCCTGACTGAAGTCATCATATTCATGAGTTGTTACTTTTCCACCGTTATCAGATGTTTTGGTTACATTGCCATTTTTATCATATTCAGCTTCTGTCACAAGCCCTGTTGTCTGATTCGTAGACTTGATGACCTGATCAAAACTATCATATTCTTCAACAGTGATCTCACTGATCTTGTTTGTTTTTGTGACACGCCCGTGTTCATCATAAGATTTGATTTCTACCGGGGCATCATTGATTGTTGTCTTAGTTATATTACCAAACTTATCATATTCAAATTTTGTTGTATTTTTATAGGCATCAACCGTTTCAATCTGTTGACCCTTGTCATTGTATTTATAAGTTATAATGTTTCCAAGTTTATCAATATCCTGAACTAGAATACTGTTGATGTCATAAATTTTTCTTTCGCTGTTCCCTTTAGCATCAATTGTTTCTGTTTCATTGTCCATTGCATCATATTTATGTTGAGTAACATTACCTAGTTCGTCAGTTTCCTTAACAAGTCTGTCGAGCTTATCATATTCACTAATTTTTGTATTTCCATAGGTATCTGTTTCACTGAGAGTGTTTCCATAAACATCATAGCTGTATGTTGTTGTCTTTTTATCTTCTATCTTTTTAATCAGTTGACCATAGACATCATATTCATTTGAAATAGCAACACCTTGTTCATTGATCTCTTTAATGAGTCTGTCAAAAGCATCATATTCTTTGCTATTGGCTAGCCCTCTTTGATCTACTGTTTTAATGATATTTCCATTTTTATCATATTCTTTTGTTTCAGTTTTCCCATTAGGTAAAGTTGTTTTTACAACTCTGTTAAACTCATCATATTCATAGGATGTAACATTTTCTCTTGCATCTGTTATCTTTACAAGATTATCTCCATCATATTCATTTGATGTTGTATTTCCTTTTCCATCAACTGTCTTGATTTCATGACCGACTGCATCGTAAGTATGCGTTGTAGCCTGACCATAGGCATCCGTTTCCTTTACGATTTGTCCTTTGGCGTCATACGTATATTTTTTAGTAAGTCCTTGTTCATCTGTTTCACTGATAATACGATTACGATTGTCATACTTTTTAGATGTTTTTAGATTTCCCTTTTGAGTTTGAATAGCATTGTTATTTTTATCATATACTGTAACTGTTTTGCTTCCAAGTTTGTCGATATATTCAACGACGTTTCCATTTCCATCATATTTGTATTCTTCACTGTTACCATAGGAATCTGTTTTCTTGATAATCTGATTAAGATTGTCATAGACATATGCTGTTGTACGACCGTTTGAATCAGATTCGTTAACAATATTTCCCATGGCATCATAGCTGTAGTTTTCTACCAGACCATTGCTGTGAGTAACTGTTACAGCCTGATTGCCATCGTAGATATAGCTTTTCCATACACCAAGAGCATCTGTTTCTTTGACAAGAAGGTTCTGTTCATTATATTCATAAGTCACACCTTTTCTGTCTTCACTGTTTTCATAAATCAGATTGCTGTTGCTGTCATATTTATAGGTTTCCTTTGTACCATCCACAGATGTTTTTGATGTTACATTATCATTTTCATCATAGGTATATTTTTCACTTGTTCCATCTGGATTGCTTTGCAATGTCAGATAGCCTTTTTTATTGTACTCATATGTTGTTTTTTGACCTTTTTCATCTGTTTCACTGATCATATTTCCAGCATCATTATAGCTGTAGCTTTTCGATGATCCATCTGCCTTTGTGATTTTTGTTACCTTGTAGCTATCATCAAGAACATACTTTTCTGTTTCCTTATCATTATAAGTAACACTTGTCGTATTTCCTTTATAGCCAAAAGAGACCTTATTTCCATTGGCATCCGTTTGTGAAACGACAACTCCGTTATCCTGATAGGTATTTTGTGCTAAAGTATTTCCATTTTTGTTTGTAATACTTTTTACCTTTCCATTATTGTCATAGTTGTATTGTTCGCTGTTTCCATTTGCATCAATAAATGCTGTAAGTTGTCTGTCTGCATTATATTGATATTGTACATTTGTACCATTTGGTAAGTTGATTTTGCTTACAAGATGATAATCATTGTATTCAAACGTTACCTGTTTGTTCCCCATATCAATATTTGTAATAAATCCATATTCATCATAGTTGATACGTAATTCAAATCCTGTTTTCGTTTTAATAGATGTCAGAATTCCGTATTCATCAAAGATATATGTAACATCTTCTTTATTGTCTTTAATAGAAACATAGTCACCATCAACATTGATAGTCAGACGATCAACAAGTTTAGGTACATATTTTCCATTTTTCTTTTCAATCTTTAAGATTTTTCCATCTCCTTTGTAAAAAATCATGTTATCGTCTTTATCATAGGAAATGTACTGTTCAATATTTGATGAATAATTGTTTCCAAAAATCGATGCATTATCTTCTCCATAAGAATTATAGACACGAGTCAGGCTTATTTCATCAAAATCTCTTAAAGTGAAATCTTTTGATTCATGATAGAAGTTTCCAATACTTGTATTAACTGGATCGGCAACTGCACAGTTTCCGTAGCATGCAGGTCCTCTATAAACATATTTTGCTTCAAAAGATGAAAGCTTTAATGGAGGTCTGTAGACATCCTTAGGTACTTTTGGATTATCTTTTGCAAATCTTAAGAAAAGAACATCTCCCTCTTTGACCTTGTTTGTAGATGTATTATTATCTTTTTTAATATCATCTATCTTCAAGCCATAGTGGGATGCAATAGATTTAAGATTATCTCCAAGTTTTACCTTATAGATAATAAACCCGTCTGTTATCAATTCTTTTTCTGACTCAGTGCCATCCTTTTTAACTTTCATTCGATATTCATAGAACGTATCGTATTTTGGAATGTCTCCAATTTTTAGATAGCTCGTCGTATAGTTGACTTCACCCTTTTCATATTTTTGGGTTCCATCAAGTGGATCAGTTATATAAACTGGATCAATGAAATAAGGTGAACTTTTTTCTTTGGCGTGGTGTGATTTTACAAGTTCAAAATCTGTTTCATTTATTTTGGCATAAAGATTAAAATCAATATTACTGTTTGGCTTAGCAATACCATCCATGCTGATTGCCTCGAAATATTGTCTGTCTTTACTATAAACTCTCAGTTCATTGTCAAATTGATTGATGTCCAGATTTGGATCAACATCAAAATCATCACAGTGATAGATTTCTACCTTTGGCAGATTTCCTGTTGATTCTGAATTGAAGACATTACATTTTCAGTTAGGCGATTCATCCGTAACTTGTAGAATCAATGTTTTCTTTTGCCCATCCTTTAATTCTTGGACATGTTTTGTAATATTAAATTCTTTAAATCCTTTTGGTTTAGAAAACTTGGTATTTGAAATAAACTGCTTTTGGTTATCTGCCGGCTGTGTATTCCATGTAACCTTACCAGGATCAACATAGCTGGAGTTATAGATATTGATATCATTTAACTCATTGGCACGATCTAGATCTTGTTCCTTATAAAGTTTCAAAATTGCATTTTCAACTCTTTGATTTTCACCAATATTTGGCATTGCAAAATAGATGAATGATCTGGCAATTTTAATATTACTGTTTTTACCGCCATAGAAGTTATCATCATATCCAACAAACAAATCTGAATATTGACTTTGGATATTTGGTCTTCCTGAGCGGATATAACTTGATTCAAGATCAATAACATCCACATTTTCGACTGCCACATTTGATCTGGCAACAACAGGATAGACTCTGTCTTCTTCGCTTAACCAAGATGTTGTTAGTGACAATGTCACTTTGATATTACCATTATCAAGTTCCTTATAGTCATATCCTACTTCCTGATTTCTGTTTCCATCCTTATCAACAAGATAAGGCGCATTTAATACAAAGACTTCTTTTTTATCTTTCTTAAAAACAATAGATCCTGCAGCATTTTTACCGACATCATAGTCATCTTTGTAAATTTCAAATGAATAGGAATCTTTATCTAGTTCTCCATTGATATAGATATTTTGCGAAACTGTATTTGAATTGATTCTATATTCAAAATCTAAATTTTTTTCTACTTCTGAATACAGAACAACATTTTCTTTGATAGCATAATTTGTAAGACTTCCAGAAGGCATAACTGTAAGCATATTGCCTTTAGGGTCTGTAATTTCTAATACGCCTTTTTGAATGTTGATATCATAAAGACCATCTTTATTTTCGTAAGAAGGTGTTGATCTGAATAACGATGTTTTCTTTTGTATATTATTATTAATCTCAACAAATTGTCCATCTTCTTTTTTATGTATCTGATTAAAATAAAAATCTGTCACATATTCCCCACTTGACAGTTTATAGGTTTTTGTGTTTTCTGTTCTTAATTTAACGATTTCCTGATCATTTTGTCTTGAAGTATCTTCTTCATCTACCGAAGGTTCTTTTGTAATAACATCAGGATTTCCTTTTTCTATTATTTGTGTAGATGTTTTATGAACATTATTGATATTTTTATCATAGTATTCTCCATATGAATTCTGTCCCTTGATTTTTTCAAGTTCTTCTGCATATACTTTTCCAAACAATTCAAGTTGGCCAATTGCCATAGCTAGAACTATCATAGTAATGATGGCTATCTTAATTTTATTAAGTTCAGGTTTCATTTAGACAGTCTCCTCATTACTATAGTGTTGATAATAATAATCATGATAGGCATTGTATGCTTTTTGAAGATCATCTACATCTTTTTCACATAGCATATTGACCCATGCTTTTGTCGAAAATGAATGAAGCTTCTTTACGATAGCCTGTTGCAGCTCCATCATTTGTCTGACATAAGGATCTTTACTGTTAGAGTTTTGCTGAATCTGTTTATTTAAAATACTCTGACATTCCTGAACTTCTTGATACCACCCATCATCACAAAAATTACTTCCGTTTATTATTTTCAAAATAACAAGCATATTAGATACAGGTGTCATTTTACTGTCAAATTTTCCACTGCATTCATAGTAGCCATTATCTTCAATTGCCTGTGTTTTCTGACTTATCTGATAATAAACAGCGCCACTTACACCAACAACTGATAAAAATACGATGAGTCCAACAATAATATTTCTTGTCGTCCATTTCTTAAAACGCATAATTTCTCCTCCTAAATATTTTTTTAATGACTAAATATCATCAACGTAAAAAAACTATGATGATATCAAAGTTAATATACGCTTTAAATAAATTAATACTTTTTATATCGAGTTAAACTGGCTAGCTTTTTCTTCGTCCAAATATAATGTTACATACATTATTAGCGGAAGAAATAGCTAAAAATGATATAAAAAAAGCAAATGAATTTAGAAATGCGTTATTATCATTTATCATATTTAGAAACCTCCTTTCATCTAATATATTTTCACAAATAGAATATCATCTATTATGCTATTCATAAATAGAGTGCGTTCAAGATGCAATTTTCACATGTAAGGCGCATGTCATGTTTCATTATATGATTATAAATATACATTTTAATATTATATTTGTAATGTATTAATCTATATGCAATAATATATGTATAACAATTTAATGAATTAAAAATATAGAGTATATATAATCAATTATTAATAAGGATATATAAAAATGATAAATAAAAATAAATCGGGTTTACAAATTGCTAGAGAGAAAAAACAAATGCAGCCCCTTTGAATTAGCTGCTTTATTAAAGGTCAATGAAAGTGTTTTAAAAGGTTGGGAAGCAGGTGCTGGTATCATTAATGTAGATAAGGTAATAGAATTAATGAATATTTTAGATACATCTTCAGAAATGATATTATTTAACGAATGCAGACGAGGTCTAGTTATTGAAACATTAACAGATGAACAACGTGATGTTATTTTCAATTTATACAAACTAATGAGAGATAATAAATAAGTAGGAAATAGATTATGGATATAGCAGATAAAATAAAATTTTTAAGAACAAATATATTGAATCTTAGTCAAGATAAATTTGCTAAGAAAATAGATGTTACAAGAGCAACTATAAATAATTGGGAACAAGGTTTATCAACACCAACAATAGCTCATATTACAATGATTGCCCTTGTTTGTAATATAACAACTGACTACTTAATAAAATATGATCATCCTTTAGAATTATCTGTTCGAGATATCAATGATGAAGAATATCAAATATTGACTCAATTAATTAATTATTTTAAAAATGTGAACAAAGGGAACGATGAAAAAAATATATAATATTTCAAGATGATTATTCGCACGTAAGTGCACCGGTAGTCGCAGACCTATGCACCACCTAACTCTTGCCAGAATAATAGCCAATCATGATAGTCATGATTGGCTAAATAATTATCTTATTTTATTCTAAAATTATCAGTACCCATTATTGGCAGTCAGGATTTTAGGTGGTCAGGTTCATCGGAATGGTTGGTCAACCCAATCGGAATGAGTGATCAACTAAAGTGGAATAATCAATATTACAGAAATTTCTGAAAAAAGTAAAAAAAAACATATAAAATATTAGACATACTCTACTATTCTAATAATTCTAAAACTCTTTTTTGAATAATTTCTTCCAAATATTTGAGTCTTTTTCTAGGTAATCGATATTTATAATGACTTTCAAACTTGAAACCTATTAATTTTCTTAGTTTTTCCTTTTGTCTTTTTGTCATACGTGGTTTTACAAAAGCAATAAAATCTTGATATGTTGCAGGAAGTCTTGTTTGGATGTATTGATTAATATTTTTAAAATCATCATCCATAGCATAACAAAGAAGTGATAATCCATTATCAAAAATAGGCGCACATCCCACAATTTTATTTGATTCATTATCAATTAAAAAACCAAAGTTACCAAAATGACGATCTTCATTTAAAATCACTGCATCAAAAACAAGCATATCTAATAATTCTTGATAATAGCTTTCACCTAGCTTTTTGTAATAATCAATAACTGACTCTATTCCACCTGTTTTAATAATTCTTCCAACTGGAATATAAGATACATTTTCATTTGTGAAAAGTAAACATGTTGAACAAAGCTTCCCTTTCCATTTAGAAAGTCCATAATCTACATAATGTAAATCCATTGTTTTGGCAATTTGTGAAGCATAATATTCACTATAAGGTTCTAAGCCACTATTCGCAAATCCTTCTGTTCCTGATTTATAAAGAAGAATATTATTTTTTATTCTTCTCCATGATTTTGCTAGCATCCCATTTGTTGTAAATTCAGGCGATGATCTAAATGAAGTTCTTGTATAACTTCCATATCCTGTAAAAGCAATGGAAGCAATATTTGTATTAAAAGAATTATGATAAAGATTTTTATCTTTAAATAAATCTTTACAATTTTCTTGTACAACCCAATAACTATCATTCAGTGATAAGCCTTGACATATATCAATAATACCTTTTGTATCTTTTTCATTTAATCCTAATCGAGATAAAAAATTAGAAACATAGGCTCTATTTCTAGGAATCGTCCTTTTTTGAAGCCATTTTTTTAATCCTTCATTGCTCAATTCTAAGTCTAATGGTAAAAGATATTGTAAATTTTGATTAACAGTATTAATCAAAACTTCTAATCCATCATTTGTATTTTTCATAGAAAAATACAATAAATCATTATCATACTGTTTTAAAATATAATTCATGAAAAACACATCCTTTCAAAAAATAATTATCTAATAATTTCCATCAAATATAAATAATCTGTAATCTTTACTTTTATTACATCCATTTTACCTCATCTTTAAAGTAAAAAATAGCGATTTTTAGGTAGTGACACCCACATAAATCGCTATTTCTTGATTTTTTAAAATATCTTAAAAAATGTTGATTTCATCAGTTTTTTTGATGACATCCATTTTAACTCTTAATTTTGGTGGAGGCGGGGGGAATCGAACCCCCGTCCAAAAGCCGTTCCATATCAGGTGTCTACAGTTTATCTTATTGAATCAATTTAAGTATGTTACGATCAATAAGCAATCTTTCGCATACCGATTTCTAATTGATTTTCATGAATATAGTCAGAACATCCTATATCCCTTATCTTACAGGTTATGTTACAGACTCTAAAGGTGTAAGCGCAGATAGGTCTGCATTCGCAAGTCTATGTCGACTATTAAGCGAAAGCGTAATTTGTTCTGTTTCCAGATATTTGTTTGTGCATGTAACGTTTGCCAACGACTGCTGCCTGATTCAAACTGACCCCTGTCGAATCCAAGACGCCCCCATTAATAAGCGCGTTTGAGAGCTTTCTCAATATCGCGCTTAGCATCTTTTTCTTTTAAATCATTACGCTTGTCATAAAGCTTCTTACCTTTTGCAAGAGCAATTTCTAGCTTTGCTTTTGAGGTATTGAAGTAAAGCTTTGTAGGAACGATTGTTAAACCATCCTCACGAACCTTCTTCTCTAGTTTACTAATTTCTTTCTTATGAAGCAATAGTTTTCTAATACGTCTAGGTTCATGATTAAAGATATTTCCATTTTCATAAGGGGCAATATACATATTCTCAATAAAAGCTTCATGGTCTTTAATTCTTACAAAACAGTCCTTAAGGTTAGCACTGCCTTTGCGAATAGACTTGATTTCAGTACCTTTTAATTCAATACCTGCTTCAAAAGTTTCTAGGATAAAATAATCATGATATGCTTTTTTGTTATTTGAGATGATTTTCATATATATTACCTTCTTGTACGGAATTTTCTTTTCTTCTTTCTATGACTTCCAGCTTTTACAAGCTCGAAGTCAATTGTCTTTTCTAGCTTATTTGCTTCAGTTACTCTGACCTTTACTGGATCACTCATCTTGAACATACGTCCTGTATGTTCACCGATAAGAATAAGATTCTTTTCATCATAAGCATAATAATCATCTGTTAAGGAAGTCATATGAACAAGACCTTCGATGGTATTAGGAAGTGATACAAAGAATCCAAAACTTGTAATAGAAGAAATATAACCATCAAATACCTCACCCACATGATGAGACATAAATTCAGCTTTCTTCATATCTTCGACTTCACGTTCAATATCAATCGCAATTCTTTCACGATTAGAAGACTGTTCAGCAAGTACTGGAATCATTTCTTCAAACTCATTCATTCTAGAATAATCATTCTTGAATAAGTAAGTTCTAATCAAACGATGTACCAATAAGTCTGGATAACGTCTAATAGGTGATGTGAAGTGTGTATAGAATTCATCCGCAAGACCGAAGTGTCCAAGACATTGAGCATCATAACGTGCTTTCTGCATTGATCTTAATAATAATGTAGAAATAATATCATGCTCAGGTGTTCCCTTAGATTCTTCAATCATACGTGCTAATTCATGAGGGTTGACCTTTTCAAGAGACCCATGAATAGTATAACCCAAAGGCTTCGCAATGGAAACAAATTGTTGTAACTTCTCTTTCTTAGGATACTCATGTATACGATAGATGAAAGGTACATCCATCCATTTAAAGTGTTCAGCCACTGTTTCATTAGCACATAACATGAATTCTTCAATAATATGATCACTCTCACCACGATTTCTTAAGACAACATCTACAGCACGTCCTTTATCATCTACAAGAACCTTTGCTTCATCTACATCAAAGTCAATCGCACCACGACGATCTCTCTTCTTTCTTAAGATAGCAGCTAATTCTTTCATATTAAAGAATAATTCAACAGCATCACTGTATTTCTTCTTTAGTCCTTTATGACCTGCAAGAATCGCATTCACATTATTGTATGTCATACGATGAGAACTTCTAATAACAGTAGGGTAGATATTATGATCTACAACCTGCCCCTTATCATTGATTTCCATAATGCAGCTAATTGCATAACGGTCCACACCTTCATTAAGTGAACAGATCCCGTTAGATAACTTATGAGGCAGCATAGGAATCACTCTATCTACAAGATAAATAGAAGTCCCTCTTCGAATCGCTTCCTTATTTAATTCAGTTCCTTCTTCTACATAGAATGAAACATCCGCAATATGAACACCTAACTGATAATTCCCATTATCTAATTTCTTTAAAGAAATCGCATCATCCAAGTCCTTGGCATCATCACCATCAATAGTCACAATCTGCCAATCTCTAATATCTAAACGATTAGGAATATCACTTGGATCAATAGACTGAGGAATAGACTCAATCTCATCATAGACTGCCTGTGGAAAATCAATATCTACATCATACTTATTCACAACAGATAAGATATCTACACCAGGATCATTCTTATGACCAATAATCTTAACAATATCACCCTTTAAATAAGGCTCGTACTTCTTAATCTCTACAACAACCTTATGTCCAGGCATAGCCCCATGTGCATGAGCTTCATCTACATAAATCCAATCAGTAAACTTAGGATCATCAGGCATGATGATGAGTTCTCTTCTACCTTTTCTGACTAATCCAACAAGTCGAGTCATACCACGCTTAATGATCTTTACAACACGTCCTTCAGGTTTTCCTCTGTAGACAGTTGTTTCAATCATAACCTCATCCTGATCAAAAGCACCATTGAGGTTCTTGCTATTAATATAGTATTCAGTCTCTTCATCAACTTTTACAAAACCAAATCCCTTTTTATTTAAACTCAAAACACCTTTTAAATAATGGAAATCATCAATCAAATGATAGTTATTCTGATTATCTCTAATCACTTCACCATCTTCTTCTAATCTATTCATAAGCTTTACAAATGCGATATATTCTTCAGTAGAATCATAATGTAGTGCACTTGCAAGAGCATCTATTTTTCTATCCTTTAAGTCTTTATTCTTTAATAATTCTAAAACATCTTCTCTCATATATTCACCTCCAACAAAAGAAAAGAGGCACTCATAAGTGCCCCTTTATTATTATCCTGCCATTTTAATAAGAATTGCGATAACAAAGAATGCAATACCTAGTCCCACAGTAATACGTGTAAGAACTAAATCCACACCTCTTTCTTTTTGCTGTGCAAAAAGATTAGAGCTCTGACCAGTTAATGCATTAACAATACCATCAGTTTTTCCCGTTTGTAAAAGACACACAATAATTAGGGCTATAGAAACAATGATCAAAAGTACTTCTAACATTTTTCCTGCCTCCTTCTCTTTTAGACTTTTTCTACATTAGCGAATAAATAATATCATAAAAATATATTGATTACAACACCTTTATTCGCTCATACCATTGTTGAAGTCAAGGGATACAATACTAAAACGATTATTCTTTTCTATAAGTGTTACTTTTACGTTAATAGTTTGATAGTTGTAATAGAAATTCTTTTTATTAAATGTAATTTCTAATCCAACATCCGTATATTCATAATCTTCTAAACCACTTAATGTAACATCGGATGCTCTTGTATAGTTCACTTCATATGTTGTGACTTCATCAAGATTTGTTTTATTCGCAATCATATCATTCACATTCGCATAATAGCTAGACTTCGCAAACTCTTCAAAGTTATTTAAACGATCACTATAGAAATACTGCGCACCACCAATTTCATTTTTCTTTTTATTAGAAATAGTAAAGAAATCAATCGCAAATAATGCAGCAACATTCTGACATGTATTTCTCTTAGTATGAGAGGCATTAATATCTTCATGTACTGATTTCATTAAAGAAGTAGGATGACTTGGCATATCATAAGTAATGACTGGAGTATTCACAATTGGCTTCTTATCATTATGACTATGATAAACAAGGACGCCACTTACTGCAATCACAGCACATAAGAATCCAATAAGAATATATTTCACATGATGTCTTTTTGCTATCATTAAATATGTCTTAGATTCTTTGATCTTTGGTAAATCATCTCTTTTTAAGAATATATTGAGAATTGTAAGAACTGGTTTATATTTACGTGAAATCATATTGGTATATTCCACGAATATTTCAAATACAAAGAGTAATAATGCGAATAATAAAATAGATGCAGTCACACTATATATATGGATAAATGAACAGATAGAGAATAATGCGGTCGCAATATATAGAATAAGAACACTCTTAGTTTGACCTAGTTCTAGTGAGAACATCAATTTATGATGTAAATGTCCTTTATCTGCTTCATCAAAGCGTTGATGATGAACCTTACGTCTAATAATCGCAATGAGTGTATCCATGATAGGTACTGCGAGTACTACAATAGGTGCCCCTAAAGTAAAGAATGTAGAGGTCTTAAAACCAAAACCTAATAAAGAAATCACAGATAACATGAAGCCAATAAATAAAGCCCCACAGTCACCCATAAATATTTTTGCGGGATGGAAGTTAAATACTAAAAATCCTCCAATGGATCCTGCAAGTAAGAGTGTTAATGAAGTGATATCTGTACGTCCATAATGGATAGAGATGAGTCCTGTAGTGATCAACACAATCATGGATATACCACCACATAAACCATCTAATCCATCAATAAGGTTTACTGCATTGGTAATACCTACAATCCATCCTAGAGTGACTATTAAGGCAATAGAATAAGAAAGAATAGTAGGAATATAAGGAATAGTAAATCCTTTTAAAGATATACCACCATAAAATATGACTATAAGTGCTGCAGCGACCTGTCCAAGAACCTTCATCTTTGGAGGAAGGTCATGAATATCATCATATAAGCCAAACAAGAAAACAATCAAACCACCTATCAATATAGAGTTGATCTGATTATCTGTTTTAAGGAATACCATTGCCCCTATAAGGAATGCCACATAGATGGCATATCCTCCTGTACGAGGAATAATACCGTGATGTACAGTTCTATTATTAGTATGGGCTATTATACCCATTTCTTTTGTGATTTTACCGATAAAAGGGGTTAGGATGACTGATATAATGAATGTCACACAGAACGCTAATATATTGTTGAGTGTCATAGAAGCCCTCCTTATTATGCTCATTATATATCAAATAGAAAGTATGTGCAAAATAATGAAATCTAACGCAATTCAAATCAATTACTGTATAATATAGAGAGAACGTATTTATACTGCATAAAATACATATTGTTTTTATTGGTATAAATGATATAATACTATCGGAAAATAAAAATAGGAGGATTTATTATGCATCGCTTAGGAATTTCAGTTTATCCTGAAAAATCAACTCAGAAAGAAGTTTATGATTACTTAGAACTTGCTGCTAAGTATGGCTTCTCAAGAATCTTTACTTGTTTATTATCAGTGAATGATCCAAAAGAAAAGATCATGAAGGACTTTGGAGAATTCATGGATAAGGCACATTCTTTAGGTTATGTTGTTGCAGTAGACACTAACCCAGAAGTATTTAAACATTTAGGAGCTACTTATAGTGATTTAAAACCATTCCATGATATGGGTGTAGATATCATCCGTTTAGATGGTTCATTTGGTACTACAGGAGATATCCAGGTTACTAGAAACCCTTATAATATTCAGATTGAATTCAACGGTTCTATGGACCAGGGTGTTGAATTATTATTAGAACAGGGAGGAAACAAGGATCAGGTTATTATCTGTCATAACTTCTTCCCAGAAAGATATTCTGGTTTAGACTGGAACTATTTCGTTAACTTCAATGCTTATTGGAAATCATTAAATCTTCATACAGCTGCATTCGTATCAAGTAACCAGCCACATACACATGGTCCTTGGAATGTATTCTGTGGATTACCAACAGTAGAAATCTTAAGAGGTCTTCCAATTGATTTACAGGCTCGTTTAATGCTTGCAACTGGAGATGTTGATGATATTATCATTGGTAATGCTTATGCTTCAGAAGAAGAATTAAAAGCTTTATCTGAAGTTGATTATCAGAACATCTGCTTCAAGATTGATGAAGTAGAAGGTTTATCAGATGTAGAAAAGGAAATCATTTATGATTACTATCCACACTGGGACCGTTATGATCATTCTTCATTCTTCTTACGTTCATCTGGAAGCAGAGTAAAGTATAAGAATGAAAGTATCCCACATCGTGAAACAGAACAGAAGATGTTCCATCGTGGTGATGTATTAATCGTTAATGATAATTTAGCTCATTATCGTGGTGAATTAGAAATCGCATTAAGAGATATTCCAAATGATGGTGAAAGAAACCTTTGTGGTCATGTAAAAGAAGAAGAAATGATGTTCTTAGACATGATTGAACCAGGTCACTATTTCAAGATTATTAAATAATAGTTGAGGCTATATGCATGATGCATATAGCCCTTTTAAATATCCTATATTAACACTTTTATTAAGAGATACAGTATATTTTCATATCTAGGAAATGTCTTTCACAAATAGGAAGAACAACATATTTTTTCTTATTTTGGATTAGAATAGAATCATAGGAGGGAAAAGAATATGAGTTTTCCAAAAAATTTTTTATGGGGTGGCGCTGTTGCTGCCAATCAATGTGAAGGAGCCTGGCTAGAAGATGGTAAGGAACCTAATGTCACTGATGTGATGGTGGGTATTGGTTCTAAGGATCCTGGTATTAAATGGAATGAAGAAACAAAGAAATATGAAATGTGCTTAGATCCAAATAAAGCATACTTAAGTCATGAAGCCATTGACTTCTATCATAGATATAAAGAAGACTTAAAGTTAATGTCTGGTATGGGCTTTAACTGCTTTAGAACATCTATTGCCTGGGGTAGAATCTTCCCTAATGGGGATGAAGAAACACCTAATGAAAAAGGTTTAGCTTTCTATGATGATATGATTGAAACAATGCTGGAACTTGGTATGGAACCAGTGATCACATTAAGTCATTATGAAACACCTCTACATCTTATTACTGAATATGGAGGATGGAGTAATCGTAAACTCATTGACTTCTGGAAGCGCTATGTCACTACAGTATTTAAGAGATATAAGGGTAAAGTAAAATACTGGCTTACTTTTAATGAAGTCAATAATATGATGATTAACCCGCTAGTTGCTGGTGGAGTACTCACTATTGATAATCCAAAAGATCCAAGTGATCCTATTGGTTCAACAACTGAAAAAGATAAGTGGCTTGCTTACTATAATATCTGTGTAGCTAATGCTTGGACAGTTAAACTATGCCGTGAGATTGATAAAGATGCACAAGTAGGATGTATGTTAACATGTTCATCTGTTGCAACATATCCATATGACTGTAATCCTGATAATGTCTTTGGGGCATATAATACAGTAAGATTAAATAATTTCTATTTTGGTGATGTCTTCTGTTTGGGAGAAATTCCTGGTTATGTAAAACGTGTATGGAGAGAACATGACTGTGCACCTGAAATGAGAGAAGATGAATTACAGTTAATAAAAGAAAATACGGTCGCATTCTTCTCATTTAGTTATTATCGTTCTAGTACATATGATCAGTCTGTTGGAATAGATGGTAATACAGGTGGATTAAAAGGACGTGCTAATCCATTTGTAAAGGAATGTTCACCAGAACCTTGGTGCTGGCCAGTTGATCCAAAAGGTATCCGTTATGTTATGAATATCTTATATGATCGTTATCATTTACCACTCTTTATTGTAGAAAATGGTATTGGATTAGATGAAAATCTAGATGAAACAGGACATATTCATGATGAATATAGAATGTATTACATCAAGGAACATTTAAAATATGTTCATGAAGCTATTTTAGATGGTGTTGAATGTATGGGTTACTTATATTGGGGACCTATTGATGTTGTTTCTGCAGGTACTGGAGAAATGAAGAAGCGTTATGGTTTTGTCTATGTTGATCGTTTTAATGATGGACATGGAACACTTGAAAGAAAACTAAAAGATTCTTATGAAGAATATAAAGAAATCATTGAAACAAATGGAGACTCTATTCTTCATTCTTAAGATTAGTATTATTGAACTGGCGGAATTCTGTTAATTACGCCAGTTTTTCTTATAAGACTTTTCTCTTATTATTGAGTACTTCTGGTAATAGGTGTCCATTTGTATAGGTTCTTGCATCTACACCAAGTCTTCTAAACTTACTGAATAACTTAGCTTTTTTGCGATACGTACAAGAGTAGAAGGAGTCGTATCTGTTTGAACTGCAATACAAGTTGTTGAGTAGTTTTCTATCATATGTATCGCAAGAAATCTTAATTTTATATATAATGATTATCGGAGGTTGATTTTACATGAATATAAATGAAGGAGCAAGAATAGTTGTAGAAGACTGGCTCCATCTTACAAAAGATAATTTAGTATATTTTGTGACAGATGAAACAAAACTTAAAGAAGCAGATGCCTTCTTAAAAGCATGTAATCATATTGGTGCTAATTGTAAGGTTGTCCAGTTAAAATCACATGAAATACAAAATGGTAAAAGTATAGATGATTTAAAATGGGAAATGGCTAAAGCAGATGCGATAGTAGGTGCAACGAATTATTCATTTATTACAACAGATGCAGTGAACTATGCACTTTCACGTGGCGCACAGTTCTTATCCATGCCCATGTCTACAAATAATGGTGAATCATTATTTGAACAGGAATTCTTAAAAATGGATCCTGATGAAGCCACAATGCTTGGAATGCCAATGTTCTGGGAATTACGTGATGCGAAAACAATACATGTCACGACTAAACGTGGTACAGACCTCACCTTTGATATCACAGATCGTTTTCCAGGTATCTTCCATGGTTCATTATGGGAAGTAGGAAAATGTTCATCATCTAGCTTTGAAATCTATATACCACCAGTAGAATATCATACAAATGGGACACTTATATTAGATGGATCAATGGGATATATAGGAATAGTGGATAAACCTGTAGAAATAAAAATAGAGAATGGTTATATCACTTATATCGAAGATACAGAAGATGGACGTAAACTGAAAGAATACTTAGAATCATTTGATGATTTAGAAATGTATTATGCCGCAGAATTTGGAATAGGTTTAAATACAATATCTAAGTGTCGTGGAGCCAGCTATATTGAAGATGAATCAGCTTTTGGCACATTCCATATTGGTTTTGGTAGAAATCTTGCCTTAGGAGGCAGTCATAATGCCCGTGGACATTTTGATTTAGTGACACATAATCCAACTATTATTGTAGATGATAAGGTCATCATGAAAGATGGACATGCCAAGGCTATCCAGCCGATTGAATGGGGAGTATTATAGTACTCCTCTTTTTATTTGTTCAAATATCGTAAAATGTAAGGGCACACAATTTGTATTTTAATGAAATATTGTCTTTATCAATTTGCATATAGCGACATTTATTGGTATAATTATCTTATCATATTACGAAGGAAGAGGAAAAACATATGAATGATGCTATTAAACTTATTGGTATCGTAATTGTCGTTATTGGGTTCGTAATGAAATTCGATACTCTTGCAACAGTTGTTGTTGCTGGTTTAGTAACAGGTTTAATCAGTGGTATGTCTATCATGGACATTTTAAATACACTAGGTACAGCCTTTTTAACTAACCGTACAGCAACTTTATTTATTTTAACTTTACCAGTTGTAGGTCTATGTGAACGTATGGGTTTACGTGATAAAGCGGTAGACTTGATTAAGGGTATTAAGAATGCTACTACAGGTCGCTTATTAGTGATCTGGGAAGGTGTGCGTACTGTTGCGTCTGCATTCTCATTAAGAATTGGTGGTCATCCACAGTTCATTCGTCCATTAATCAATCCAATGGCTCAGGCTGCTGCGATTGCGAAATATGGTGATATTGATGAAGATACAGAAGATCAGATCAAAGGTATGGCTGCAGCTACTGAAAACTATGGTAACTTCTTTGCTCAGAACTGTTTCATGGGTGCTTCAGGAACATTACTTATTGTTTCAACTTTAAACGAATTATTTAAGTCACATGGTGTGAGCCAGGTTGTTACTGCTAACCAGATTGCATTATGGTCTATTCCAATTGCAGTTATTTCTGTTTTTGTTGGTGGAGCTTATGCTTTATGGTTCGATAAGAAACTTAATAAGAAATATGGAAAAGGAGGCAAATAACAATGTTACAAATTGAATGGAATACAGCCACAATTATCGCAGAAGTATTCTACTGCGTCATTGGTGCAATCTTTGCTGCAACAGGGTTTAATGCCTTAACTAACAAAGACTGTGAAAAGCCAGTAACTACTGCCATTTTCTGGTTCTTAATTGCTGTTACATTTATGGTTGGACCATATATTCCAACTTGGATTACTGGTTTAATCGTTGTTCTTCTTGCTGTATTATCTGGTTTAGGTTTAGTAAAACCAGCTGCAAGACATATCCCAACTGCTAAGGAAACTCGTGATAATGCAGATAAATACGGATATAAATCATTTATCCCACCAGTATGCTTAGCTCTTGTTGCCGTATTAGTTGCAACTTTCTTACCAAATCTTGGTGCAAACAATGCGATTGGTATTAGTGCTGCTGCTGCATTAATCGTTGCATATATTATCTTTAAACCAAAACTATCTACACCTTTCAAAGATGGTGTCAGATTAAATGATAATGTTGGCTCTACAGGTATCTTACCTCAGGTATTATCAGCATTAGGTTCATTATTTACTGCAGCTGGTGTAGGTGCTGTAATCGCTGCTGGCGTAGGTGCACTTATCCCTGAAGGAAATCACTTGATTGCGGTTATCTTCTATTGTGTAGGTATGGCATTATTTACAATGATCATGGGTAATGGTTTCGCTGCCTTCGCTGTTATTACAGTAGGTATCGGTTATCCATTCTTAATTGCACAGGGTGCAAATGCTATTGTTGTTGGTGCTTTAGGTTTAACTGCAGGTTACTGTGGTACATTAATGACTCCTATGGCTGCAAACTTCAATATCATGCCTGCTGCATTGCTGGAAACTAAGAATAAATACAGAATTATTATGACTCAGGTTCCAGTTGCATTAATTATGTTAGTAATTCATATTATCTTAATGTACGTTTTAGCATTCTAAGGAGGCTTTCAAATGAAATTATTATTAACAGGTTTCGACCCATTTGGTGGCGAACCAATCAATCCTGCCTGGGAAGCTGTTAAAAGAGTTTCTGATCAGGTAGGAGACGTAGAAGTTGTAAAACTTATGGTTCCTACAGTATTCTACAAATCTATCGATACAGTAGCTGCTGCAATCGAAAAAGAAAAACCAGATGCTGTATTATGTATTGGACAGGCTGGGGGACGTTTTGATTTAAATCCAGAACGTGTTGCAATCAATGTCAATGATGCACGTATTCCTGATAATGAAGGAAATCAGCCTTTAGATGGTCCAGTATTCGAAGATGGAGAAACTGCTTATTTCGCTACATTACCAATTAAGGCAATGGCTGAAGAAATTCGTAAAGCAGGTGTTCCTGCAAGTGTTTCTAATACTGCTGGTACTTATGTATGTAACCATTTAATGTATGGTGTACTTTATACACTTGCAAATAAATATCCAGATGTTCGTGGTGGATTCATGCATGTTCCATTCATCACTAGCCAGGTTATTAACCGTAAGCCAATTGCGCCATCATTAAGTCTTGAACAGATTGTGACTGGTATTGAAGCAGCTGTTAAAGCTATTGGTGAAAACCAGGAAGATATCAAGACTGTTGAAGGTCAGACTCACTAAGAAGCTGTAACGAATAGATAGTATTTACTACTACCTAGAGCGTTACAGCTCTTTTTTCTATATGAAATTCAGCAAGTTCCTTGCGGTAGTTTACACTTGTTATAATTTTTGATTTAGTGCATGTTGATTTGAAGAGAAAACCATCACAGTGGTGGTTTAATAGCTTTACGTCTTTCATATATGCCTCTTGTATCTATTGTTACCTTATCTACTTCTAGCTGATGACCAGGTAGATCTCGGTCTGCTTTTTTGCTATTTATGAAACTATAATGAGTTATTTACTCATTACAGCCGCCTTTTTGTGTTTGACTATAATTGATAAAATATAAATTTCATTTTTAATGAAAGCCTTTACATATATATTGCGGCATAGTATACTGAAATAAAGTTAATCGATTATTATAAACTATAAAGAAAGGAAAAAAGAATCATGAAGAAAACAATTGTATTTATTATTTGTTTTTTGTTTGGAATTATTAGTGTTAAAAATGTATACGCAGCATCTGTGAATAAGTCCCTTCGTACGACATGTGCAGGTACGAGTGCAAGTGTAACAGCAACTTATTATACACATGAAACAACAAGATGGAAGATAAGTAATCCATTTAATATTGGATATTCTGGAAGAGGCGGATATGCTTCTAAGTCAGGCAAACCTCAGACATCTAAATCTGGTAGTGTTTATAAATGTTCACAGAGAGTAAGCTTTTCTAGTACAGATTATAATAGTGTTACTAGAACAGGATACAGTACATATCATTGGGAAATAAATGGAAATACTAATAAATGGGGTTCGTGTTATACGAAATAATAAGGCTTCTAGCTCTGCTAGAAGCTTTTATTAGAAGGGAATGATAATATGATTGAATTAAAAGATATATGTATAGAATATGATAGGGTTATTCTTAATCATGCCTCTATTTCTATTCCTGCGCATTCTATTACTCTTATAAGAGGGAAGAGTGGTTCAGGTAAGACAGCTCTTCTCTATTGTATTGCGCTTATGGATACAAAAAGCAAGTATCAATACTATTATGATCATCATCTTATAGAAGAAAAGGATAGAAATAATATCAGAAAAGAATGTATCAGCTATGTATTACAGGAAAATGATTTATTGGCTCATCTAGATGTCAAAGGCACATTACAGTATTTTGCACATATCCACAATAAACACTTATCTGATAAAGATATACAGGATTATCTTGATAAGATGCACTTAGATGTTACTTTAAATCAGAATGTTATGACACTTTCACTAGGAGAAAGACAGAGACTCTCTATCGCAACAGCGCTTGTAAGTAATCCACAAGTACTTGTCTTAGATGAACCTACAGCTTCATTGGATCATGAAAATGAAATAGAAATATACAATATCTTAAAAGAACTAAGTACACATATGACAATAGTTTTAGCTTCTCATTCAGAAGAAAGTATGAAGTATGCAGATGTTGTCTATACTTTAGAAAATAATCAGTTGAGTGTGAATTCTTCAATGATATCAGATGATCCATGTGGAGAGGGTGTTATCTCTCAGGTTGATCATAAGTTCTATAAAGAGTATGTAAAGGACTATGTGAAACATTATAGGTTCATGTATGTTTTGATGATGATGGTGTTTATTTTGTCTCTTGTATCTGGACAGATGATTCTTGGTATTATCAATCATTCAAGAGAACAAGGTATGCAGATGCTGATAGGACAATTAGAAAATAAGGCTATTATTACTAAGGATAAGCATAGTTATGTGGATCAAGATTATTCTCATTTCATAAAAATAGATGACAAGAATACGTTTCCTCTATATAAAATATATACTCAAATAGAAGGAGAAGATGTCTATCTTGTGCCTTATTTCAAGGATGATGATCTTTCTAAATATATAGGTAGAAATATTCAAGAAACAAAGACAGGAATCTATATGGATAATGAGAGTTATTATCTGTTGAATCAGGGATTATCTGATAATAGAGTGAATTTAGATTTATATATAACTGATCAAAATGGTATGCATCAGACTTCTTATACCTTTGATATGAACGGTGTATTTAGGAATAATAAAAAGGTTCATTATGTATCAAAGAGTCAAAGATATATCTATGTCCCATATTCAATTCTTCAGGACATCTATAAACAATCAGAATGTACACCACGTTATATAGGTTATATCATCAAGACAGATACCTATGATGAATTGAATAAATTGGTAGACTATTATGAATCAAAAGGATACAGAATCAATGATTCATTCACTGACAGAGAGGCTATGAATAGTCTTGATTCTTACTATAAGAATATGATGTTTACATTTGCGGGTGTGATTCTAGTTATTAGTGTACTTATTGATATTGTATTGGAATCTCATCTACTGATGCAGAGAAAAAAAGAACTTGTACTTCTTTTGATATCAGGATTATTAAAAAAGGATCTTCAAAGAATATCCATGATAGAATCATTGGGAAGTATATCTATAGTTGTAGTGAGTTCTACCCTTATTTCTGTTGTCATGTCTTGTATACTAGGTACTTTTGATATAATAACACTTTCTAGTATGACAGTTTTATTCATAGCTATCTTATTGATAGAACGAATGGTTCTTCAAAACAAATTCATTAATAAACTGAATATAGTGGATGAATTAAGAAGTGAGGTGCATTAAGATGATTGAAATCAAAAATTTAAATATATCATTTGGTGATAAAGTAATCTTAAACAATGCATCATTTCATACTTCTCCAGGTGTATTGACTATTATTAGAGGAAAGAGTGGTTCTGGTAAGTCTACTTTTTTAAAAGCCTTTCAATTCGCATATGAGTGTGAATATATCTATGAAGGACAGAGAATAGATGAGTTAGATCAAGAGAGTAGACAACAGTTCATTTATGATCATATGATCAATGTCCCACAGATTCCTTTGTTTGTTGAGGGAATGACTATAGAGGAACATATTAAACAATTAGTTAAACTAGGTTATCAAAGAAATGATACATATGAAGAAAAGTTTGGTATAGCTTCTCTAAAGAAAAAATATCCTAGAAACTTATCAGGTGGTGAAAAGACAAGAGTCGCTATCTGTTTAGCTATTATGAGTCAGCCAGAAATATTGATACTTGATGAGCCTACAGCCGCTTTGGATGCATCCTATGCGATAGAAATGATTAAGTATCTAAAAGAGTATGCTGAAGAGGGACATTATGTGATTGTGGCAACTCATGATAAAAGGATGATTGAAGAAGCAGATGTGCTCTATAAGGTTGATCAAACACTTATTCTAGAAAAAGAAAATAAGAGGGAAACATCTCTTATATCACAGATACCACATAATCATAAATTATTTAATCTACGTTTTTCTCATCGTACGTTTAGAATAGTTATGAACATACTTGTTGCTTTCACAATGATTATAAGTGCATATAGCTATAGTATTTATGGACATTATAATGAATCTTATGAACAAAAAATCAATACAATTGCCTCTAGAGACTTAACTGTATATAAGGAAAAGATGAGTAATGACTATTATTCATATAATGGTTCAGAATTTCCTATGACACAATCAGATTATAAAAAGATTAAATCTGTAAAGAATATTGAGAGTGTTAAATGGCGTTATGAAAAAGAATACGATGATGTTATGATACTTGGATTAGATACTGAAACTCAATTGAAACATCAAGAAGCAAAACTTACAGGAAAGAAATGTAATCAAACAATAAATCTAGTGAGTATGCAGGTATATGATAATGAAGATGATTATACAAATTTAACTGTAAAGCATAATGATAATAAAGGTGTATATATAAGTAATCAGTTATTATCTAATCAGGATATTTCAGTTGATTCAATCAATATGGATGATCTTAAATTAAAGTTTTATTTACCTATTCCTATGTATGATGCATCAGGTATTACACAGACAGGTATTGATTTAGAAGGTAGTGAATATGTGGATGTTAATACTGTCCTTGTGGATTTAGTAGAGGTAGAACTACCTGTAAGAGGTATATTAAAGGAAGGAACAGAAATAAGTTCAAATTCATATAGTGGTACTAAAAGTATTTATGTCCCACGAAGTGTTATAAATCAATATAGGAAGACATATCATGCAACACAATCAAAGGTATTATATGGTGTGCCTGGTGAAGAAGGAATGGACTATACATATTATGAAGGATCACTACCTTCTACTTATACAATGAGTGATGTGGATCAGGTTGTTGTAGAAACACCTTGGAAACCAGGTGCTTATACTGTAAGAGTAGATAGTCTGAAGAATATAGATAAGGTGACACAGGAATTAGAGAAACTAGGCTTTAATGTAGAAGGTGTATTTGTGGATAATAGTGCAATCAATAAACTGATCAGTAATAATCAGAAGGTACTTATACAGTTTATGATCATTGTATTTGTATTGTTGTATGGATTCTATTTCTACCTCAAATACCTCATTCTTAAGGAAGAAAAACAGACAAGAGATTTTCTATATAACTTAGGTTTTACTACTAAGAGAATAAGTAAGAGTTTTAGTCTTACTTATATCAAAAATTCTCTTATGTTAGCTGTTTTGGGAGTAGTATTACTAGAAGTCTTTATAGAGTTTGTTATAAGGATACATATATATAGTTTGATTATACCTGTAACTAAAATGCTGATATTATTATTCTTTATGGCAGCATTCATCATAGAATTCTTTATTCCTACACTTATTCAAATGATTATGAAAAAATCAAAAGGGACTGTAATGAATAGGTAGTATTTACTACTATCTTGAGCGTTACAGCTCTTTTTTTCTTGCCCTTAAACCATACTTTAGGGTTAAAATGAATGTAAGGAGGATATGTATATGAAGAAATTAGGATTTGGTTTAATGCGTCTACCATTACTCGATCAAAATGATGCAGGCAGCATTGATATTGAAGAAACTAAAAGAATGGTGGATACATTTCTAGAAAAAGGATTTACTTATTTTGATACAGCCTGGATGTATTGTGCCTTTAAGAGTGAGGAAGCGACTAAGACAGCTTTAGTAGAAAGACATCCAAGAGATTCTTTTACACTAGCTGATAAGCTTCATGCAGGTTTTATTGAAACAAAAGAAGATAGAGATAGAATCTTCAATGAACAGTTAAGAAAAACAGGTGCAGAATACTTTGATTATTATCTCTTACATGATGTAGGAACAGATCATTATAAGAAATATACAGAGTTAGACTGTTTTACATGGTTGAAAGACAAGAAAGAAAAAGGATTAGTAAAACATATTGGTTTCTCTTTCCATGATAATGCAGACTTATTAGAACGTGTCTTATCTGAACATCCAGAAGTAGAATTTGTACAGCTTCAGTTGAATTATCTGGATTGGGAAAGTGAAGGCGTACAGTCTCGTAAATGTTATGAAACGGCAGTAAGACATCATGTTCCTGTATTTGTAATGGAACCAGTGAAGGGTGGTACTCTCGCAAATGTACCTGATGAAGTAGAAGAGACATTCAAGTCTTATCATCCAGATATGTCTATTCCATCTTGGGCGATTCGTTTTGCGGCAAGTTTAGATAATGTCCAGGTTGTCTTATCTGGTATGAGTAATATGGAACAGCTATTAGATAATACAGGTTATATGGAAGACTTTAAGCCTTTAAATGAGGAAGAACAGATACTTATTAAGAAGGCTGTTGATATTATTAATAGTAGTATTGAAATTCCTTGTACTGGCTGTTCTTATTGTACGGAAGGTTGTCCAATGCATATTGCGATTCCTAAATACTTCTCACTCTATAATGCTGATAAACAGGAAGTAGCGACTAAATCATGGAGACCTCAAGGAGAATACTATACACGTTTAACACATACATTTGGTAAAGCAAGTGAATGTATTGGATGTGGGCAGTGTGAAGCAGCATGTCCACAGCATCTTCCAATTATTGAGAACTTGCAAAAAGTGGCAGAATACTTTGAAAAATAACTTTTTCTTAAACATCATGGTAAAATAGTATCATGATGTTTTTTTATAGGAGGAATTTATGAGGACACTCTATGTAACAGATTTAGATGGTACATTACTAGAACCAGATAAATCAATAAAACCAGATAACTTAAAACTCATTAATCAGCTCATAGAAGAAGATGTAAATATCACCTATGCGACTGCACGTTCTCTTATTACCGCAAAACAGGTAATAGGTGATATAAACTTTAAGCTTCCAGTCATTGTCCAGAATGGGACGTTTATATTATCACCTAAAGGAGATATGATCCTAGGAAACTATTTAGGAGATTCTATACTAGACACTGTAAAGGATTATGATATCTCACCTATTGTCTATTCTCAAATAGGAAAGAATAACTATTTCTCTTATATTAAGGATAAGATGAGTGCAGGAGTAAAAGCTTTTGTGGATGATCATTTAGATGATCCTAGAAATCATCCTGTGAATACTTATGAAGATCTCTATGAGGGGGATATATTCTATTTATTATTGATCGATGATTATGATAAATTAAAGCCTCTCTATGATTTGTTTAAGGAAGACTATTATACTGTTTTTGATCAGGAAATGTATTCTCATGACTGGTGGTTAGAGGTTATGTCTCCTGATGCTTCTAAGGCCAATGCAATTAAATATTTAAAACAGAAGCTACAATGTGATGAAGTGGTTGTTTTTGGTGATGGAAAGAATGATATCGAAATGTTTGAAGAGGCAGACTATAGCTGTGCTGTAGAGAATGCTGCTCCTGAACTCATCAAATGCGCGGATGAAGTCATTCATATAAGTGTGCCTCAGTATATAAATCAAAGAGAAAACTAAAGTGTTTCTTGAATACCCATAATCAACAGGCAACGTTTTTAGAAAAGTGTGAAGCAGAAATAGTCAGGATTATACTATCTGCCCATAACTGATAGGAAATGATCTCTGTAAGTATTCCTTGATATGGTTAAATCTATACTCTTGTTCATTTAGGAATAAGAGCATCTCTTTTTTAGTTATTTAATGATATATCTCAGTAATACTATTTTTAACATTGCAGATTATTATGTTTGATCAGTGTAGTTGGTGGTTCTTTTCTTCAGGGCTTATCTTCTCGTTCTTTACTTGTATTTCTGTATCTAATGCATTAAAGCCTTTCTCACTATCAGTATTAAGTAATGCATCATGTGTCAGGTATACAAGAAGTTACTAAGTTGTGAGTATAGACAAATTTCTTATACTTGTTAGATATTCACATATTGTATTGCGATTAGCAATACAATATGACATAATTTGTAATAGGAAGGATGGTGCTAATTATGGCAACAAAAAGTGCAAATGTAACGGCTCGTGTACAGCCTGAAATTAAGCGACAGGCGGAGGCAGTATTAGAAAAGATAGGATTACCTGTTTCAGTTTTAATTGATACTTTATACAGACAAATCATTATGACAGGCGGTGTTCCATATTCACTAACAGTTCCGAACTTGCCTACAAGGGACAATATGACGGACGCAGAGTTTAATGCAATGATGGAAAAAGGGTATCATCAGGCAAAGACAGGAGAAGGAATTTCTGCTGATGAGGCTTTTGAAAAAATTCGTAAGGGTATGTAAGTATGCGATATGAAGTGAAGCTGACCTCACAGGCAATTGTGCAAATTGAAGCAATCGTGCAGTATATTTCCAAAGTGCTGTCTGTACCGGAAACGGCACGCAAATGGGCAGACGCTCTGCAAAGTGAAATTGCAAAGTTGGATTCTATGCCGTCACGCTACCCTCTTACAGAGGAAGAACCGTGGCATACAAATGGAATCCACAAAATGCCATTTAAGAATTTTCTTGTATATTATCTGATTGACGAGGACAAGAAGTCAGTATGGATAACAGCAGTTATTTATGGTCGTAGAGACCAGATTGCAACTTTGGTGGATGTGTCGCTAAACGATATAGAATGAGTGGTGCTTATGAAGTTTGATTTTTACTAACATGAGGTTTGTGGGTCTTTAAAAAAAATGTTTTTTTAATTTTTTTAAAGTCTAAAAAATGGCTTAAATATCGCAAAAAGTGAAGATATGCATTGTATTTTTTAAACTGTAAATACCTTTGTAACATTGACTAATGTAAGCGTTTATGATAAAATTTTCACTAGATGAAAAGTTAGTCATCAAAGGTATTGTATAGGAGGAAAATATAATATGAGATTTACATTACCAAGAGATTTATATCATGGCAAAGGTGCCTTAGAAAACCTTAAGAACTTAGAAGGTAAGAAAGCTATTGTCTGTGTAGGTGGCGGAAGCATGAAGAGAAATGGCTTTCTAGATAAAGCTGTTAAATATCTTGAAGAAGCTGGTATGGAAGTTAAATTATATGAAGGTATCGAACCAGATCCATCAGTAACTACAGTTATGAAAGGTGCTGCAGTTATGGAAGAATTCAAGCCTGACTGGATCGTAGCTATGGGTGGAGGTTCACCTATCGATGCTGCAAAAGCTATGTGGATTAAGTATGAATATCCAGAAATCACATTCGAAGAAATGTGTAAAGTATTTGGTATTCCAAAGTTAAGAAAGAAAGCTCATTTCTGTGCAATCCCATCTACAAGTGGTACTGCAACTGAAGTTACAGCTTTCTCAATCATTACTGATTATGATAAAGGTATTAAATATCCAATCGCTGACTTTGAAATCACTCCAGATGTTGCTATCGTAGATCCTGACTTAGCTGAAACTATGCCAGTTAAATTAGTTGCTCATACAGGTATGGATGCTATGACTCATGCAATTGAAGCATATGTATCTACTGCAAACTGTAACTACACTGATCCACTTGCTATTCATGCAATTGAAATGATCCAGGCTAACTTAGTTAAATCATATAGTGGTGATATGAGCTGCAGAGATGATATGCATGATGCACAGTGCTTAGCAGGTATGGCATTCTCTAACGCATTATTAGGTATTGTACATTCAATGGCTCATAAGACTGGTGCTGCTTTCGTAGACCAGGGTGGACATATTATCCATGGTGCAGCTAATGCTATGTACTTACCAAAGGTTATTGCTTATAACGCTAAAGATGAAACAGCTAAGAAACGTTATGGTGTAATTGCTGATTACATGCACTTAGGTGGAGAAAATGATGATGAAAAGGTTGCATTATTAATTAAATACTTAAGAGGTATGAATGATGCATTAAATATCCCACATAGTATCAACCACTATGGTGCTGATGGTTTACCAGCTGAAGTTGGATTTGTACCTGAAGATGTATTCTTAGAAAGATTACCAGAAATCGCTAAGAACGCTATTGCTGATGCATGTACAGGTTCTAACCCACGTATTCCAACTCAGGAAGAAATGGAAAACTTATTAAAGGCTTGCTACTACGATACAGAAGTTGATTTCTAATGTGTAGAGATAAGAACGGTCTTACAGAAGAAGAATTTTTAAAAAGCTATAATCCTGATAAATATCCTAAACCTTCACTGACAGCTGATATTTGTATCTTTGCTCATTCTAATGTGACAGAGATTCTATTGGTTAAACGTGGTGGACATCCTTATATAGGTAAATGGGCACTACCTGGTGGCTTCGCTAATAAGAATGAACCGATTGAAAAGACGGCTTCAAGAGAACTTAAAGAAGAGACAGGTATAGAAGGTGTGTCTATGAAGCTTGTAGGTGTTTACAGTCAGCCGGGAAGAGATCCTCGTGGATGGGTTGTATCTACTGCATTTTATGCAGATGTAGATAAGAAGAGTATTCATCCAGAAGCTGGTGATGATGCCAAAGAAGCAAAATGGTTCACTATTGTCGATGAAACACATTTAAGATGTGGTGATATCAATATAGGTATGAATGATCTTGCCTTTGATCATGCTGATATTATTCATGATGCTATAGATAAGGGTCTGTAGAAATACAGATCCTTTTTTTACACACTGATATAGTTTAAAGCTATGGTATCCTATTTTATAAAACTATAATCCTACTAAAATAGTAGATATTATCGTGTTTTGTGTTGACGCACTAAATTTGTGGTGCTAAGATGAAACCACATCAAGAAAAGACAGTGAAAAGAAGAGTACTGTGATGAAACTTATACAGAGAGTTCCGTTAGCTGAGAAGGAATAAAGGGAAGTTATAGGAAGATGGTCTTGGAGTTGCATGGCTGAAATGTAAGTCATGACGGGAGCGCCCGTTACAGCGATAGAGTATGCATGTACTCGAAGAGGTTATTAAGGTGACTTAATAATGAATTTAGGTGGTAACACGAAACGATACGTTCTCGTCCTATTATATGGATGAGAACGTTTTTTATTTAAGGGAAGGAGAGAGAACATGATCCACTTAGAACATGTTACAAAGACTTTTAAGACTAAAGATGGCGATGTCCATGCTGTCAAGGATGTCAGTCTGAATATTGAAGAAGGGGAAATCTACGGTATTATTGGTTTCTCAGGGGCTGGTAAATCTACATTAGTAAGATGTATCAACCTATTAGAAAAACCTGATAGCGGTGCTGTTGTATTTGGGGATAAAGATTTATTAAAACTATCCGATGCAGATTTAAGAAAAGAAAGAGAAAAGATTGGAATGATCTTCCAGCACTTTAATCTTTACAACAGTCGTACTATTTACGACAATATCGCTTTTCCATTAAAACATCTAGGCTGGAGTAAAGATAAGATTCAAAAGAGAGTCTTAGAATTACTCGAACTTATCGATTTGGTAGAAAGAAAAGATTCTTATCCAAGTCAGTTATCTGGAGGACAGAAACAAAGAGTTGCAATCGCAAGAGCGCTTGCCAACAATCCTAAAGTACTTTTATGTGATGAAGCTACAAGTGCTTTAGACCCTCAGACAACACAAAGTATTCTTCAGCTTATTAAGAAAGTAAATAAAGAACTTGGCTTAACAGTTATTTTAATTACTCATGAAATGGCTGTAGTCAAGGAAGTATGTGATAAGGTGGCAGTCATGGAAGATGGCCGTGTGGTAGAACAGGGCAGTATTGTTGATATCTTCTCTAATCCACAGCATCAGATTACTAAGAACTTTATCGCTACTACAAATAATCTTAATAAGATTGATGAATTGATCAAAGACAATCATCGTATTACACAGTTAAATGAAAACCAGCAGATGGTGAAATTACAGTATCAGAGTTCTAATACAGATGTCGCATTAATTTCAGTATTATCAAGAGATTACGGTGTTGATTGTTCTATTATCTTTGGAAATGTAGAAATTATCCAAGGACAGCCAATTGGTACACTTATTACAATCTTTACTGGCGAAGATGCAGATATCAAGAAAGCATTAGAATTCACAAAACAACAGGGAGTTAAAGTGGAGGTGATTAAACGTGGTAACTAAGCTATTTCCAAACGTTATAGAGTTTGCTTCAGATTTCCCACAAGCTATTATTGATACATTATTAATGTTGGTAATCAGTGGTTTAATCTCAGTGGTTATTGGAATCTTATTAGCAGTTATTGTAGTAGTCACTAGAAAAGATGGTTTAAAAGAAAATGAACCCGTTTTCTGGATCTTAGATAAGATTATTAACTTATTTAGATCTATCCCATTCATTATCTTGATTCCTACTGTTGCAGTACTCTCTCGTGCTTTATTTGGTACAACAATTGGTATCGAAGGTGCACTTGTTCCTCTAGTTATAGGAACAGCACCATTTGTCGCAAGACAGATGGAATCAGCCATTATGGAAATTGATCCAGGAATCATTGAAGCAAGTATTGCGATGGGACTCAGTACAAAAGAAATCATCTTTGATGTTTATCTAAGAGAAAACATTCCAGGGATGATCAGAGGTCTTACAATTTCATTTATTGCGTTAGTCGGACAGATTGCGATTGTTGGTTCTGTTGGCGCAGGTGGACTTGGTGATATGGCAATCAGATATGGTCTACAGAGATCAATGGGAGATATCACATTCGTCGTTATTATCTTAATTCTTATTTTAATTTCAATTGTTCAGGCAATTGGTGACAAACTTGTAGAAAAAACAACACATTAATTTATATACATTGGAGGAGAATATTATGAACAAAAACATTTTAAAAGTATTTACAGCAGGTCTTTTAGCTTTCTCATTAGCAGGATGTGGAAGTAAGTCAGATTCTAAAACTATTACAGTAGGTGCAACAACTTCACCTCATGCTATTATCTTAAAGCATATCCAGCCAGAATTTGAAAAAGCAGGATATACATTAAAGATTAAGGAATTCTCAGATTATCCTAACATCAACCCATCTACTTCAGATGGTTCATTAGATGCAAACTATTTCCAGCATCAGCCATACTTAACTTCTTACAACAAAGACAAAGGTTATAAGAAGGGTGATGATGGATATTTAGTATCAGTAGGAGCTATCCACTTTGAACCTTTAGGATTATATTCAACTAAATATAAAGCAGTATCTGATATTAAAGATGGTGCTAAGATTGCAATTCCTAACGATGCAACTAATGAAGCAAGAGCTTTATTATTACTTGCAGACAATGGTGTTATTACATTAGATAAGAATGCTGGTGTAAACGCAACTAAGAAGGATGTCACTTCTTACAACAAAAAAGTAGAATTAGTAGAAGTAGATGCTGCACAGGTGGCTTCTAAATTACCTGATGTTGATTTTGGTATTGTTAATGGTAACTATGCATTAGATGCAAAAGTGACTGATAAGATTATCACTTCTGAAGATTCAAGTTCTGAAGCTGCAAAGACTTACCAGAATATCATCGCTGTAAAAGAATCAAATAAAGACAATAAAGCAATTAAGAAACTTGTTGAAATCTTAAAGAGCGATAGCACTAAGAAATGGATTGAAAAGAAATTCGGAGTATCTGTAAAACCTGCAGAATAATGAATTGAGGCGGTCAATTGACCGCTTTTTATTTATCTAGAAGAGTATTTCTTATATAATAGTTTTAAGGAGGTCAATTTTATGGAATTTGATCAGTTATTAGAAGAAAGATATTCTGTTAGGAAGTTTTCTGAACAGAAGGTTGAAAAAGAAAAAATAGATAAAATATTAGAAGCTGCAAGAATAGCACCTACAGCTGTAAACTATCAGCCACAAAGAATTCTTGTAGTAGAAGATCCAGATAATCTTGCAAAACTAAAGGAATGTACTAGATATCATTTCCATGCACCTCTCGCAATGATTTTATGTTATGACAAGACTGTATCATGGAAAGATATGCATAATAGAGAATGTGGTGAAGTAGATGTGTCTATTGTGGCTACATATATGATGCTTAAACTCTTTGATTTAGGATTAGGGTCTACTTATGTAGGTTCTTTTGATTATAAGGAGTTAATCAAACAGTTTAATATTCCTGAAAATTATGTACCAGTGATGATCTTACCTATTGGTTATCCAAGAGAGGATTGTGTACCTGGACCAATGCATGATAAGAGAAAACCAATCAATGCGATTGTGTCTTATGAGGAATATACACAGGGGGAATAATAATGGAGTTATTAATAAAACAATTAGAAGAACTTATTTCATCAAATGAATGGTTTGTGACTAACTTGTCTAATGCAAGTGCGTTACTCATGGATGCGATTGATGATTTAAGCTGGGTAGGTTTTTATATGATGAGAGCAGGGGAACTTGTTTTAGGTCCTTTCCAGGGTAAAGTAGCATGTACACATATTAAAGTAGGTAAAGGGGCCTGTGGTGTATGTGTACAGGGAGATCAGACAATTCTTATTGAAGATGTGACGACATTCCCTGGCTATATTGCCTGTGATGCAGAAGCAAAGTCTGAAATTGTAGTCCCTTTACATGATGAAGAAGGTAAAGTGATTGCGGTATTGGATGTTGATTCTAATAGTTTAGGTCGTTTTGGAGACAAGGAACAGGAATTATTTGAGGCTCTTGGAAAAGTATTAGAGAAATCATTATGGAGCGAAAAAGCAGACGTTTAAGTTATATTTTGAGACATCATCCAGAAAGTATAGGTATTAAACTTGATGAACATGCTTATGGTGATGTGCAAAAGATATTAGAAGCGTTAAATATCACATCAGCACAATTAGATACGATTGTGAGAGAAGATGAAAAACAGCGTTATTCATATAATGGAGATCATACAAGAATACGTGCGAATCAAGGACATTCTATTCCTGTGAATGTAGATTTAAAAGAAGTACAGCCACCTGATATCCTTTATCATGGCACAGCAACTCGTTTTGTACCTTCTATTTTAGAAGAAGGTATATTAAGTCAGACACGTATATATGTTCACTTATCTCAAGACATAGAAACCGCAACGAAGGTCGGTTCAAGACACGGGAAACCATATGTCTTTACTATTGATACTAAACAGATGTATGAAGATGGATACAAGTTCTATCTCTCAGAAAACAATATCTATCTTACAAAGATTATACCTACAAAATACTTAAAGGCTTCCACTTAAGGAAGCTTTTTTGTGCTATACTTGTTGAGAGAATATGAAGGAGGGGGTTTTATGACTCTAGATGAATTAAAGATTGGGGAAAGTGCTACAGTGACTTATGTAGGAGGCTCTGGGTCATTAAGACAACATTTCCTAGATATGGGTTTAATACCAGGTTCTGTTGTGACATTGGAAAAATTCGCCCCAATGGGTGATCCAATGGAATTACGTATTCATGGCTATGAGCTAACATTACGTTTAGATGATGCAAAAAAGATTGGAATAGATATGACTTCTAAAGGTGTAGAAGATCATACACCTATTCCACCTATTAAACACCATATTCATCCAGGACTCGGTGAAGGTGGTAAATATCATGATAAAGAGACTGAAAATCCTTTATCAGAAGGAACACAGATTACCTTTGCGTTAGCAGGTAACCAGAACTGTGGTAAAACCACATTATTTAATCAATTAACAGGTTCTAATCAACATGTAGGGAACTTCCCTGGTGTCACTGTTGATAGAAAGAGCGGGTCTATTAAAGGACATCCAGAAACACTTGTAACTGATTTACCAGGTATTTATTCTTTATCTCCTTATACAAGTGAAGAATTAGTATCTAGACAGTATATCTTAGATGAAAAACCTAAAGGAATCATCAACATCGTAGATGCAACAAACATAGAAAGAAACCTATATCTCACTATGCAGTTAATGGAACTTGATGTACCAATGGTTCTAGCACTGAATATGATGGATGAAGTAAGAGGTAATGGTGGTTATGTTCATCTAAATAAGATGGAAGAACTATTGGGTATCCCAGTTGTCCCTATTTCTGCCGCTAAGAATGAAGGTATTGATGAATTAGTGAATCATGCCATCCATGTAGCAAAATATCAAGAAGCACCTTTAAGACAGGACTTCTGTGATGAAAATGATGAAGGTGGTGCAGTACATAGATGCTTACATGCCATCATGCATTTAATTGAAGACCATGCGCAAAGAGCAGGTATTCCATTACGTTTTGCGGCTAATAAATTAGTAGAAGGTGATGCAAGAGTAGAAGCAGCTCTAGACCTTGATACAAATGAAAAAGAAATGATTGAACATATCATTTCACAGATGGAAGAAGAAAGAGGATTAGACCGTACTGCCGCTATTGCGGATATGCGTTTTACCTTTATTAATAAATTAGTTAAAGAAACAGTGGTTAAACCACATGAAAGTAAAGAAAGAGAAAGAAGCCGTAAGATTGATGAAATCTTAACAGGTAAGTATACAGGTGTTCCAGCTTTTATCATTATTATGGGACTCGTATTCTTTTTAACATTTAATGTATTTGGTGCCTGGGGACAGTCTCTTATGGAAATAGGCGTTGATGCTTTGACTCAGGTCGTAGATAAAGGACTCACTGCTTGGAATATTAACCCAGTATTACATTCATTAGTTATTGATGGTGTATTCCAGGGTGTTGGTTCTATTATTAGTTTCTTACCTATTATCGTTATTTTATTCTTCTTCTTATCATTACTAGAAGATACAGGATATATGGCGCGTGTCGCTTTTGTAAGTGATAAACTACTCAGAAAGATTGGTTTATCAGGAAGAAGTATTGTACCAATGCTGATTGGATTTGGATGCTCTGTGCCAAGTGTTATGGCCAGCCGTACACTTCCTTCAGAACGTGACCGTAAGATGACAATCATGTTGACACCATTTATGAGCTGTACTGCAAAGCTTCCAATCTATGCATTCTTTGCAGCTGCATTCTTCCCAAAACAAGCTGGACTTGTCATGGTAGGCTTATATATCTTTGGCATTGTGATGGGTATTATTACAGCTCTTATTTCTAAGCGTTTCTTATTCAAAGGTGAAGCTGTTCCATTTGTGATGGAACTTCCTAATTATCGTATGCCTAGCGCAAAAACTACTTTCCAGTTATTATGGGAAAAAGCTAAGGATTTCTTACAAAGAGCTTTTGGTATTATCTTTATCGCTTCTATTGTCATCTGGTTCTTACAGAGTTTCAATTTAAGATTAGATTTAGTTTCTAATTCACAGGATAGTATTCTAGCAATGGTGGCAGGATTTATTGCGCCAATCTTCAAACCTTTAGGTTTTGGTGATTGGAGAATTTCTACATCACTTATTGCTGGATTTATGGCTAAAGAAAGTGTTGTTTCTACACTCTCAGTATTATTTAAAGGAACAGAATCTTTAATGACAATACTTACACCTCTAGGGGCATTATCACTCTTAATATTCTGTTTATTATATACACCTTGCGTGGCAGCTATCGCTTCTATTAGAAGAGAACTAGGTGGTCCATGGGCTGTGAAGATAGTCATCTTCCAGTGTGTCATTGCCTGGATTTGTGCCTTTATCGTACATACTATTGGATTACTCTTCATATAATTATTTTTCTCAAAATAGTTGTAATGTTTGATACATTTATAGGAGATGAGCGTAAAACCCATTACCTTTAGGTGATGGGATATAAGCGACAAGAAATTATATATTTTACTGAAATGATGATATTACATTAGAATATGCGATATAATAGGTACATGGAGAACATCTCTCTAAATCTTTAGAAAGGAGAAATGCTATGTATCTTACAGTAAAGCAACAAGTAAAACATCTTTCAAAAGAAGATTACAAAAATATTAAGCATCTTTGCCATATAGCAAAGAATCTCACTAATCAAGCAATCTATAATGTAAGACAGTATTACTTTAACGAGGGCGAATACCTTAATTATGAAAAGAACTATGCCCTATTAAAAACGTCTAACAATTACAAGATGCTGAATTCAAATATGGCTCAACAGATACTTAAAGAGGTTGATGGCAGTTTCAAATCATTCTTTGGACTACTTAAACTTGCTAAAAAAGGCAAGTATGCTTTTAAGGATTGTCGTTTGCCAAACTATCTTCCAAAAGATGGATATACTACGCTTGTCATAGGTTTTGTAAGACTTAGTGGTAATAAACTGATTTTACCATATTCAAATGCTTACAAGAAAACACATAAATGTGTAGAGATTACCATCCCACCCATATTACTTGATAAGAAAGTTAAAGAAATCCGTATCATACCGAAAGCAAATGCTAGGTTCTTTGAAATTCAATATATCTATGAAGCTGAATGTATTCAAAGAAACTTAAATATAAATAAT
>UMDW01010478.1_pt1 | contig 51181 bp, 38 predicted proteins | sample 1964611 | NCBI WGS metagenome assembly UMDW01 (sample SAMEA4836006, study PRJEB28245) | human gut metagenome | biome: gut microbiome; material: fecal sample | place: Denmark | collected 2008 | reverse complement strand
GGCGGGTGGTTCTGCGGTTAATCAGAACTGGTAGGTCATACCCAGCGCGACGATGTCGTCATCGTTGATGCCGAGTTTGTTATCGCTTTTCAGCTGGTTGATTTTGTAATCCACGAAGGCGTTCATGTTTTTGTTGAAGTAGTAGGTCAGGCCCACGTCGATGTAGTTAACCAGATCTTCACTCCCCACCCCTTCGATATCCTTCCCTTTCGACAGCACATAGCCGAGGGACGGACGCAGACCGAAGTCGAACTGATACTGCGCCACCGCTTCAAAGTTCTGCGCTTTGTTGGCAAAGCCGCCGCTGATCGGGGTCATCTTGCGGGTTTCAGAGTACATGGTCGCCAGGTAGATATTGTTGGCGTCATATTTCAGGCCGGTCGCCCAGGCTTCCGCTTTCGAACCCTGGCCGCGGGCCAGCAGGTTCTGATCGTTGGTACGGTCGGAGCTGGTGTAGGCTGCGCTGACGGCGAAGTCGCTGCCGCCGAAATCATAGCTTAACGAGGTGCCGACGCCGTCGCCGTTCTGTTTCTTCGCTTCACGGCCTTCGTTTTTACCCTGGTACTGCAGGGTCAGATCCAGGCCATCCACCAGACCGAAGAAGTCGGTGTTGCGGTAGGTCGCCAGGCCGCTGGCGCGCTTGGTCATAAAGTTATCGGTCTGGGCAGAGGAATCGCCGCCGAATTCCGGGAACATATCGGTCCAGGCTTCCACGTCGTACAGGGCGCCAAGGTTACGACCGTAATCGAAGGAGCCGTAGTTCTTCAGCTTCACGCCGGCGAACGCCAGACGGGTTTTCTGGCTGGAGTCGCTCTCGGTTTTGTTACCGGAGAATTCAGATTCCCAACGGCCATAGCCGGTCAGGTCGTCGTTAATCTGCGTTTCGCCTTTAATACCGAAACGCACGTAGGTCTGATCGCCATCCTTGCTGTCATAGTCGCTGAAATAGTGCATGGCTTTGATCTTGCCGTACACATCCAGCTTGTTCGCGTTCTTATTATAAACTTCCGCTGCCTGCGTCGCTGTTGAAGCCACAAAGCCCATCATCATTAATGCCAGAGTACTCTTTTTCATTATTCAGTCCTGGTGATTTATTTATACGCGCTATTCAATTGCGGGCGCTCGCCCATCAAAAACTGGAGGTTTTTTAACGCCGGGATATTAAATATTTATGACAAGATGGAACTTTTTATAAAAAAGGGTATTTAAATGTATCTGACATATTTTTGTCACATTCCCTCTCCAGAATGCCCGATCCCGCGCAATAAAATGGCGCGCCCGCCGCCCCGGGTGTTGGCAAGCGGGCCGACTCCTGCTACAACATCAGCTCGATATCGATATTCCTTTTGAACGGCAGAGAATCATGAGTGAAAGCCAGACGCTGGTGGTAAAACTGGGCACCAGTGTTTTAACAGGCGGGTCCCGTCGCCTGAACCGCGCCCATATCGTCGAGCTTGTGCGCCAGTGCGCACAGTTGCACGCCATGGGACACCGTATTGTCATCGTGACCTCCGGGGCCATTGCCGCCGGGCGCGAGCACCTTGGTTACCCGGAACTGCCCGCCACCATCGCCTCCAAGCAGCTGCTGGCGGCGGTGGGACAAAGCCGTCTGATCCAGCTGTGGGAACAGCTGTTTTCTATCTATGGCATTCACGTTGGCCAGATGCTGCTGACCCGCGCCGACATGGAAGACAGAGAACGGTTCCTCAACGCCCGCGACACTCTGCGCGCGCTGCTGGATAACAGCATCGTCCCGGTCATTAACGAAAACGACGCCGTCGCAACCGCGGAAATCAAAGTGGGCGATAACGACAATCTCTCCGCGCTGGCCGCGATCCTCGCCGGGGCGGATAAGCTGCTGCTGTTAACCGACCAGCCAGGCCTGTTCACCGCCGACCCGCGCAGCAACCCGCAGGCGGAGCTGATTAAAGACGTCTACGGCATCGACGACGCGCTGCGCGCCATCGCCGGTGATAGCGTCTCCGGACTTGGCACCGGCGGCATGGGCACCAAGCTGCAGGCCGCGGACGTCGCCTGCCGGGCGGGGATTGATACCATCATCGCCGCCGGGAACCGCCCGGACGTCATCGGCCATGCGATGGCAGGCCTGCCGGTAGGTACCTGCTTCCACGCCCAGGAGTCTCCGCTGGAGAACCGTAAGCGCTGGATCTTCGGCGCGCCGCCAGCGGGGGAAATCACCGTCGATGCGGGCGCGACCCAGGCGATCCTCGAAAGAGGCAGCTCGCTGTTGCCAAAAGGGATCAAAATCGTCAGCGGCAACTTCTCCCGCGGCGAAGTGATCCGCATCCGCAATAGCGAAGGACGCGACATCGCTCACGGCGTCAGCCGCTACAACAGCGATGCGCTGCGCCTTATCGCCGGCCAGCACTCGCAGCAAATCGATGCCATTCTGGGCTATGAATACGGCCCGGTGGCCGTCCACCGCGATGATATGATCATCCGTTAAGGAGCTGAAAATGCTGGAACAAATGGGCATTGCCGCCAAAGCGGCCTCCTGGCAGCTGGCGTTACTCTCCAGCCGGGAAAAGAATCAGGTACTGGAAAAGATCGCCGATTATCTGGAAGCGCAGACCGACGATATTCTGCGCGCCAACGCGGAAGATTTAGCCGAAGCTCGCGCCAATGGCCTGAGTGAAGCGATGCTCGATCGCCTCGCGCTGACCCCGGCGCGTCTGAGCGGCATCGCCAGCGATGTGCGCCAGGTGTGCAATCTGGCCGATCCGGTCGGCCAGGTGATCGACGGCGGGCTGCTGGACAGCGGTCTGCGTATTGAACGTCGCCGCGTCCCGCTGGGGGTGATTGGCGTGATTTATGAAGCGCGTCCTAACGTGACGGTCGACGTCGCCTCCCTGTGCCTGAAAACCGGCAACGCGGCGATCCTGCGCGGCGGGAAAGAGACCTGGCGCACCAACGCCGCCACGGTGAAGGTGATCCAGCAGGCGCTGCAGGAGTGCGGTCTGCCGGCCGCCGCGGTACAGGCTATCGAGAGCCCGGATCGCGCGCTGGTGGGCGAAATGCTGAAGATGGATAAATACATCGATATGCTGATCCCTCGCGGCGGCGCGGGCCTGCACAAGCTGTGCCGTGAGCAGTCAACGATCCCGGTGATCACCGGTGGGATTGGCGTGTGCCATATCTTCGTGGATGAAACCGCCGAGATCGCCCCCGCGCTGAAGATCATCGTCAACGCCAAGACCCAGCGGCCGAGCACCTGCAATACCGTGGAAACGCTGCTGGTGCACCGCAACATCGCCGATACCTTCCTGCCGGCGTTGAGCAAGCAGATGGCCGAGAGCGGCGTCACCCTGCACGCCGCCCCTTCCGCCCTCCCCGCGCTGCAAAACGGCCCAGCGAAGGTCGAGCCGGTGAAAGCGGAGCAGTATGACGACGAGTATCTGTCGCTGGATCTAAACGTCAAAGTGGTGGCTGATATGGACGAGGCTATCGCCCATATCCGCGAACATGGCACCCAGCACTCCGACGCCATCCTGACCCGCACCCTGCGTAACGCCAACCGCTTTATCAATGAAGTGGACTCTTCCGCGGTATATGTGAACGCCTCCACGCGCTTCACCGACGGCGGCCAGTTCGGCCTCGGCGCGGAAGTGGCGGTCAGCACCCAGAAGCTGCACGCCCGCGGCCCGATGGGGCTGGAAGCGTTAACCACCTATAAGTGGATTGGTTTCGGCGACGATACCATTCGTGCGTAAATGAGAACGGGCGATGCAAAAATAGGCAGTTGATTCCACTGGCTATTGACGCATCGCCCGCTAAGTTCTAACCTTTTGCCTCGTGATTCACGCTCGTGAACACCTCTTGCAGGGCCGATATAGCTCAGTTGGTAGAGCAGCGCATTCGTAATGCGAAGGTCGTAGGTTCGACTCCTATTATCGGCACCATCTTTTCTAATAAAATCATCTGGTTACCGTTGCATTGTTTTGCTTTTTTTAACACGAATGTGCATTTTTGCGCGTTGTGCGTGTGGCAAAATTGTGGCAGGTACAGTGAGATTGTGTGTGGCGCAATGCAAGGGTATGCTAATAGCATGTGTTACCTTGTAGCCCCGCCTGTCTTGTCTTTTGGGCAGTATTGCTACTTTGATGGCTTCTGGTTACAGATATTTTCAGTTCAGTTCACTGATTGCACGGATGGGTCGAAAGGATGTTACTACAAAAACAGACATTCAAACACGTTTAGTAGATCATTTGGGTATTTGCATTCACTTGACTACCCACTTACATTTTACTTATGTCATCTCTGACAAAATAATGCATCCAATATCCTGCTAAATTGACAGGCGTCTTTGAGCGAGAAGCGGAAGTTCACTAAATCCTGAATCATCAGGAATGGGCGCAGGCCCATAGATCTCTATGCTCGCTTCCAAGGTAGCGTAACCACTCTCTAAAAGAGAATGGTGCGGATTTCAGGGTTACTTACAACACCATGCCCTGCGTTCGTTTTAATACAACTTTAATCACAATAACCTACATGCAAATTCATTCACACTAGACATACTTACAAAATATGATGTAATTCATATTGTTGAATGATTTTTGATTCAGAGTTTTACCTACACACACTAAACAGGAATGTTGAAAATGGGCGGAGAGACCTCTTCAATACAGCATGTTGCAAATAAGATAACCCAAGATATTTTTAAAATTTTCAAATGGCAACGAGCTACTAGTCAAGATATGAACTGGGATTGCGACCTAGAGGCTCATGACAAAAAAACACATCCTAGCGATGTGGTGTTTTACTATACCGATCCTTATGAAGAAGAGATTGTGTACTTGAACACAGACCTCAAAAGCTATGCTCAAAGTAGTATCGGCAAAGGGATGGTAGAAGGTGCACTTTCTTCTTTAGCTCTCGCTACAGAATGCGCCAACATTAGCCAACAGTGGTGTAAACGATATGTGCGGGATGAGTCATTAGGTTACAAAGTTCGAGGTTTATTATTTCTCTATAATCATGACAACCTTTATGACAAGGATTTTTACTCATCCGTGATGAAGAAAGTCGATCCTGAAATAATAAAATGCCCCCCAAACATAAAATTACACCTTTTAGATCCATTCAAAATATCCGATATGATAAATATAGCATCAGATATTAAAATGCTTATTGGTACCGGGGCTTTACCTCAACCAGATTTGTACTATTTCTATTACCCAGACTTAGCACTAACTAGGATAAAACATCCTATCAACAATAAGACTGCAGCTACTGTTGAGGTCTTAACATCACCATTCATAATAATAAAGCATGAAGAATTCGATTGGATGGGTGAAAAAGAAGATAGTGGTTACGTAATTTATTATAATCAACCAGGGAATAGTGAAGATGAGTTCATCTATTTCCTTGACATGCTTTCTAATTATCAAATACTGACTGATGCAAAAAGAATAAAAATTAGACATTGTCATATAAATCCGCATGAAGACTCCATTCATCACTTTGAAAGAGCAAAGCAAAAATATAGTGCCCATTGGCTATCAGGCGAAAGTGAACGTTTGTTTTCAAAAGTTGCATTCGAAAAAACAGCTGCAATGGTAATTCAATATAGTCTTGAAGCTATAGGCATGGAGCAACGTTAATGAATAACATGAATATTTATTTCGCAACTGACAAAAATATATATGATGCACTTCATCATAAACGAATTACCATCGCAAGATTACGCGAGATATTATTACGGAAAGGTATTATTGTTGCTCAAGACTTAACAAAGGAGGAATTAATTGAAGAGGTTTGCAAACTACCTCAGGGATATAGTGATCTAGATTCTATTAAGGAACTTGTACAAACTTATGATAAAAGAGAGAGTATAACTAGCGTCAAGCTTCAAGCATCATCCTCTCAGACGGAATTAAAAACAGCAGCAGAGTTAGTTAAAAGAAAATTAGCCACTGGCTCTGGTGAAACAGTAAAAATCACTGCGAAAAAAGATGGGTCTTTAGCAATCGAGGTAAACTACCAAGAAGTAGACTTGTCCAGAACAGCATTGCGTCAGATAGACAACCGAAACATCAAGATTGATCTTACTGTAAATAACGATAATGTTGATATTCGTATGCCTCAGAACCAAAAGGCTAAAGATGTAATAACACTATTACAAAAAGAGTTGTCAAAGATTAAATCCGTTGATGTTGAAAAGTTTGAAATTTCTTTAGAAGCGATTCCTACACCAGCGCTAAGAAGTCAGTTTTTTCAAGAGGTTATGGGCGGCTTGAGTGGATATGAAATTGACGACGTTACTAATGTAGAGCTTAACCGTTCAACAAGCAAAGGTGATGACGAGGAAGAAGAAGAAATCGAGACAGGATTCGTAAAAAAAGCGGTTCTAAAAGGTGATTCTGTTAATAGTTCTGCTATTTTCACCCAACTACACAACAAAGGATACTATATTGGAAGAATTGCTTGGTCTGCTAAACCTAAAAACGGAATAGGAGACAGGATTTTGGTTGAAGCTTTCTTTAAGGATTCAGAAAATTGCTCTGATTTTTCCTATCAAATTAAAGGAATCAATAACCAAAAAGGTAGTGGATACAATGTTACTATTCGTGCAGCAAATGAAGTTGAAAAGAAGAAAATCAGCCTACTAATTGAACAGTCAGCAGCAGATGCCTATAATATCGTGACGGGTAAAAAGGTGGAAGAGCATGAAAAAATTTAAATGGATTAAACTCAACAATCGTTTCACTACTAGTGAAACAGTTGAAAAACTCATGCGTGATCCTTTTACTGAAGAGAAAGGGAAAGGGTTTATATTTGATAAATCACGAACATCTCATTTTCACGCTCGCTTCATCGAAAAGATAATTAGCGAAGATAGAATAAGTAATCTATACGGCAACAGTACCGCTGTTGAACGCATTGAATATAGAGTAACATCTTTCAGTTTTGACGAACAATACACCCCAGTTTTACTTATTGATAATCCACCGAGAACACTTAAACCATTTGCTCAGGCACTGGTAAAAAACCTTGGTCTTGGTACCAGCTTAGAAGAGATTGAGATTGACCCGTTCATATGGTTCAGTTCTTTAAACACAGAGTTGACACTTAATATAGTGCAACTAGATGTATCTCAAATTCAAGTTGCTGAATTTGCTCTTGCCAAGATGCAAATTAATAGTACCAGCGATCTTAAAAAATATTTCAAAGATGAGCTTATTCACAAAAAAATGAGACTTGATCGATTGACATGTACTATTCATGACCAAGAATTTAGCGGTAAATTAAAACTCTTCCGAAATGGTATGGCTCAAATCGAAGCACGAGCGGAAAAAGAGTTAACCAAAAGACTATTTGACAGTTTAATGAATATCTACATGTAAAATAAGAGGCTGCCTAAAGGCGGCCTTGCTTTAATAAAATAGCCCCCTTTTCAATATAAATCACTAATTTTCTATGACTTGTGTTACATCACTCTGAATTCATGTTCAATGTATCCTTCTCAGTGCCTAAACCTAGCACCTCTGCGGGTATCACAGACGGTATTTACACCATAACCATGATGCCCAAGTATCTCTTCAATACTAGCCATCAAATTTAGAGCGCATCTGGCACTCCAACGGAGCGGACTTGCTATCGAGCTGAAGGTCCGCTGTGAGCGACAAGCTGAGCTAAACCAATAATAGGAACACAGTAATACGATCCAATTTATTGATATTAAAGTAATTGTTTAAAATGTGTCATTGTAGGTCCCCCTAAATAACGTCACAATAATTTTTTCTGTTTTTGTTCATAGTTTGACCCAGACCTAACACAATTTCATAATCTAATGGTTAAGATTGATGTGCGACCGAAGCGTCCTCATGTTGAATTTTTGAGAAAGGAGTTCCAGAGTCTGTGAGTGATAAAACCCAAATTGAACTCGGTCAATTTTTGTCCGAACTAAATAAAGAATCAGATCGTGGCTCTGTTCTAATAGCAGCATCCATTTTCGATGAGTGGTTATCCGAGATCATCCAGGCTCACCTGTTAAATGACAAAGTAGCTAAAGGTCTACTGAATGGTGCAACAGCGCCTTTATCATCTTTTGCTGCTAGAACAGGCTTAGCATATGCGTTAGGACTGATAATGGAACACGAATACAAAGAACTAAACACACTGCGTAGCATTAGAAATGCTTTTGGGCATAGTTGGAATGGTGTTAGCTTCGCAACACCCAAAATACAAAATCAACTGGAGCAGCTACCTTGGCTTGGACCCAAAGATGTTCCTAATACTCCCAAAACAAAATTCATATTCTTTGTTTCTATACTGCTTGCCGATTTGATGCACCGTAAACAACTAGTGGAAAGAGATAAGGTGACCTCTAAAGTATGGGGTCACACTGCGCGCGGTAATTTGGTCGGAAAGACTACAAATTGTTAATCCAGTAAATTTATGGGTAACTGAAGACATTTATTGAAAGCATGGCATGAAGCTCATAGTTTTTTACTCACATAGGAGTCTCGAATTCTCGTTGATATTGAATAAATTGGTATCTTTGGACTACCTTTTTAAAAAAAAAGAACTTATGATTGTTTAAAGTGCAGTTAGGTAAAGTAGTAAAGTGGCTTTGGTTTGTAGATAAAAGACTAATACTTAACTTATAATTTATAGGATTAATAAAATATTTATGAATTTTTTACAGCAATTTAAATGCCTTGTATGTGACACGGTCATTGATACAAGAATAGGTATGTCTAATCGAGACATACAACCGTTCCAATTTGCATGTCCAAATTGTGAGAATAATATATCGTTTACTCTTGGGGAGGGAGAGCCTGTATTTAACGGTGCGGAAACTGTAGAAAGCAATGACTTTGGCACAACAAATCCATTCATCGATTTGCATTTAGATTTTCCCGTAGGCTTTGGAAAATACGAAAAAGGAAAAACAGCATTCTTAAAAATAACAAGTGCAATAGGTCATGAAAAATACTTAATGCTGAACGCACATCTAAATGGAATGAATTATATTTATAAACATCGCGATAAGCTCCAGCGACTCATTACTCAATACAAACAAGGAAATTACAATACTTTCAGTAACCTAATGAAAGAATTACCTACTCTGAAAAAACCTCGTTCGCTAAAAATACAAGATATCCTTTCCGCACTTTATACAGCAACCTCTGCAATGTCATTTCCCTTTACAATACATGCACATAATGCTGAAATTAGTGAAAAAATGCCACAATTTCTTCATTATATTCAGAAATATCATCCAAAACAGCTAAATAAATTTTTAGATGATATTATTGGAAGTGGGTTTCTGAAAAGTTTGCATTTCGATTGTTTAAGCCTATATCCCAAAATGCTTGACTTTGAACTCCCTTCACGCCCAGCGCTTTACTATGATTATGATAAAAACGTAGATTTATCAATGATTCCTGCTCGAGTTTCAACTGCCGAATTTGATGACTGTAACAATTTTTACAAAGACTTATCTGAAGTATTCTCTCGGCAATTAATAATTGTGGCCGGATTGAATAACTTATTAAAACGCGGAGATCATAATATTTTTGACGATTCAGTAAGACTAAATAAAAAAGGCGATTTAATTAAAGGTTTTTCTAGTCTCAACGAATATGCAAACGTTGATTTAGGCACGAAAATAAGCGGATTGGATGATAGCTTTTATATAGTTGATCTCAATGCTTTAGACAACAAGCTGCGAAATGGCATTGCACATTATAAATATGAATATAAAGAGTCAATTCAGATGATAACCTACTATTTCGCTAAGGAAGGAATGGAACGCACTAAATACAACGAACTTAGTTTCATGTCTTTTATGAGGAAGCTATTACTATTATTTCGCGAGGTGCACAGCATTAATCACATTATCAAAACCTTATATTTTTACTGTATTTTTATCGCTAAAAAGAAAATTTGAAAATTCAATCCCCCTTTTCCGTGAGAGAACGGGGGATCTCTTGATTAAGAGTACTGATTTTCATAGTACGTTTCCTTTACTTCTGATTAATGCAACTAAGGTTACACTCAAGAATCTCCGATGCACTGGTAGGGGCTACAACTATTGACAAGTCACTCCATCACCAACTAGCTGACTTACACCGAGTTGATTGGTGCATAATGATGTCAGCTTTATCCGCTTCAGCACATAGCAGTTATTCAGGTTTATGACCTATAGCCTAATACTTCCGAATTCGAGTAGCCGGACTTTATTGGCGATGGTAGAGTAACCCGCAAATGGGCGGTCAGGTCAAATGCAACTACGCATCCATTAGTATTTTCGGATAATTAGATGTAAGATCTTAACGTCTAATGTAGGATGTTCCATTCAGGCCAGAGTGGAAAAATAAAAAAGCCCGATCTTACCAGTCGGGCTTCTTTATATCGGCTTTTAATGTCGCCTGTACCACTGCTAAAATGACTTACCTAGTCATGGCAGGTTCCCATCATCAAGGATCGGATTTTTTAATCCTCAGTCGTCCGAGTATATTATCGCTTTAATAAGTCGTTAGAAATGTATGAGTATTATTCAAAGCAAATTATGTATTAGTACTAAGTAATCTAATTGAATAACCTTACTTTTGTTTATTAAACCATGCCTCATGTAGCTCTTGCAGTTTCACCCAAAAAGATGCATCTGTATTGAAAATTATCGAGAGTTGAATAGCTTCTTCAAGAGTTATATTTCGCTCATTTTTAATTATTTCCCAAATTTTTTCATATGATGTATCCATCAGTTCAGCAAGTCTTGCGGGAGGCATATCCAATGGTTTCAAGAATTCTTCGTATAAAATCTCTCCGACAGTTGAAGGTGCAGCATTTATTGTCCTCATATCCCCCCCTTTTTTTTAACGTCATCGGATTCCTTACAGTAATTTGTTTAGCTAAACAAATCAGAGAGTAAGGTTAGTTGAAGTGTTTTTCTTACTCAAATTCGATATATCCGTTGTCAGAAATGAATCATTTACAAACAGTGTTTCTTATAAAGGTTAGCTAACCAAATTTATAAGTCACCTACACCCCCCTGTTATTTACATTTTGTTTCATTTTATTTATTGTTATTTAGTTTAGCTAAACAATCTATTTTATCATGTATAATCTGTGTATTTATCCACAGATTCTGTTAATAATGTTGTGTATAACTTGTTTGCTTATTTTTTATTATATGACATATGAGGTACGCCTTTATGACATATGAGGTACGCTTTCATGACATTTGAGGTACGGATATAATTTAAAATTGTCATAGTAAACAAGTGAATATATCGCTTTTCCACACCTCTCTAACCTGATCTTTAACCTTTTATATAACCAAAAAGATTAAAGGAATTATTAAAACCTTAGTGTCATTCAGAAATCGGTCAATAAAACCAATTTCATATGGAGTAAGAATCCGATGAATAAAAACCCTGTTGACATTATTCTTTTTGTCAGTAAGTTTTAATTATTCTCAATTCATAACGTTGGTTAGCAAACTTTAGCGGCTAAAATTTTAGCCGCTAAAATCCTCAAATTTCTACTGAGAGATGGGTTCTTCGATGAAATCAGTTATGCCAGAACTTATAACCGTTGAAGAGTTGGCTTTTGCATTAAAGAAAACTGTAAAAAGTATCCGCAGTGATGCAACGCGAAATCCAAAATGTCTTCCACCAAGATGCCGTCTTCCCGGTAATAAACGTCTTCTCTGGCGTAGAGAAGATGTTAAGGACTGGATAGATAAATCTGTTGAGTCAAAGACAGAAAATGACGATATAGCGAAAGTGATAAATAGATGTCAAAGGAAACGTGGCAGGCCGCCAAAACCCAAGCCGCGAGAATAAAAATATCTCTTAGGGTCATTCAAATAATTTCCATTCCAATAAACACATATGCTGCACATTTTTACACTACTAATCCTGCACAAATGCTTTAGGAAAACACACTGAGTACACAGGAATACACAATACGTACACAGATTCACAACGGCAAATGTAGGGCAGGATATGTAAAGTAGGCCCACCGTAAACGGTGCTTCTACTTTACCTTCCCTTATTCGCAGCTGAGCTGCTCAACGGAGTCCTGCTCTGCGAGGCTGATCGGCTACCGCCTGTATGGAGAATGATATGACCGTTTCTCAGACTAGAAAAAATAGTACACCAATTAAAGTTTATTGTTTGCCAGATGAAAAAGCGCAAATCCAGGATAATGTAGAAGCATCTGGCTTAAGTGTAGCGAGTTTCATTCGTAAAGTAGCAATGGGTTATCAGGTTGAGTCTATGGTAGATATTGAACAGGTTGTAGAGCTTAGCCGAGTAAATGCTGATCTTGGTCGACTTGGTGGGTTACTTAAACTGTGGTTAGCTAACGATCCACGCACAGTTGATTTTTCACCCTCATTGATAAAAACGTTGCTTGCTAAAATAGAATCAACCAGACAAGAACTAAGAAATATTATGGATAGAATCTTGAATAAATAAATTTATGGTTTCCTAAATATCTGTATTTGTTAAAAGTACGAGTTTTCAATATTAATAATCAGTTAAATTTGAGGTGGGCAAATGAAGTTAATGCTCCGAGTATTTTCATCACTGAGAGGGATTTTAGCAGCTAAAAAATCATTAGCTGCTTCCTTCCTGGCGTCCATCATGGCATTACCGGCGACAGCCGGTATCCCTGTAATCGATGGTACTAATGTGGTGCAGACCACAATCAGCGCAGTCAACAACGTTCAGGCTGTTGCAAAACAGATCCAGCAGTACCAGACGCAGCTGCAGCAGTATGAAAACATGCTCAAAAATACAGTCGCACCTGCAGCCTATATCTGGGATCAGGCCAATTCGACCATCAACAAATTGTTGCAGGCGCAGGACACCCTAAATTACTACAAAAACCAGGCCGGGAGTCTTGATTCATATCTGAAACGTTATCAGGACGTGAATTACTACCGCTCATCACCGTGCTTTAACAGTAATGTTGAATGTACTGCGGATGAAATTAGCGCACTGCGCAAAGCTGAACAGAACAGCTCTGAGGCACGTAAAAAGGCCAATGACGCTGTATTTAAGGCTCTTGACGAACAGCAGGAAACACTGCAAAGCGATGCTGACAACCTTGCAGATTTGCAAACGCAGGCAACCGGCGCACAAGGGCAAATGGAAGCTATTCAGGCCGCTAACCAGCTTGCCAGTGCTCAAACGAACCAGTTGCTGCAAATCCGCTCGCTTCTGGTAGCTCAGCAAAACGCTGCAGCAACACTGGCACAGGCTGAGGCTGATAAAGAAGCCCAACAAATAGTCGCTGATGAAAAAGCGTTAGCTGGCGAGAACACACCAAGCCCGAAGCGAATTTGGTGAGGGAGAGCTGAATGAAAGATAAACTTTTGGTCATTTTTATTCTAATAATTTCATTAATTCTATGCTCTTGCGATAAAAAAGATGAAGATTGTTTATCGACGCCAGAGAATAAATTGAACGAACATAACTACGATAAATGTGCCCTGCGTGGCAATAACAATCCTAGCCCTAAGCGAGAATGGTAATTATGAGAATAGTAAGCAAGCTCACTTTTTTAGGAATGTTTTTTTTGTTTTCTGTAAATGCTTATGCTGGTCAATTAGATAGTAGCGGATTACTTGATACGTTATTAGATAAGTTTCAGCAAGTAGCCAGCACATGGTCATTAGTAATTGGTGATTATGCAAATTGGCTCTTCTGGGGGTTGGTATTAATAAGTATGGTTTGGACATTTGGTATGTTGGCGATGCAAGGGGAAGGTTTAATCAGTGCACTTGCAGAAATAGTTCGTTTTTTTGCCGTGATTGGTTTTTTTTATTATCTTTTAATCAACGGCCCAGCCATATCACAATCTATAATTAACTCAATGAGACAACTTGCAGCAAATGCTTTAGGAACAAGTACTGGTATTTCACCCTCCAGCATAGTGGATATGGCATTTGTGATATTAACAAAGGTCAGTTCAGCAGCATCAATTTGGTCTCCAATGATTTCGACCATTATGATAACCGTCGCGATAATAGTATTAGTAGTAATGGCGCTTATCGCGATAAATATGCTAATAATGTTAGTTTCTGCATGGGTGTTGTGTTATGCAGGAGTTATTTTGCTTGGGTTTGGTGGCTCGAAATGGACTTCTGATATAGCAATAAATTACTTACGCACAGTATTATCGATTGGTATTCAGTTATTTACGATGACATTAATCATTGGGATTGGGCAATCATTTATAGATCAGTATTTTTCTATTATTAAAAATGATATTCCTGATCTTAATAGTCTTATTGTTTTACTTCTGGCGTCAATTATTCTTTTAGTATTGACGAATAAATTACCGTTGTTGTTATCAGGCGTTGTTGGAGGAGCGTCCTTACAAGGGATCGGTGGTTTTGGAGCAGGTATGATTACTGGCGCTGCTACTACTGCAATCAGTGGCGCTGGGGCAATGGCAATAAGTGCTACAGCTCAAGTCAGTGGTGGTGCTTCCGCTCTAAAAGCAGCATTTGAATCTGCACAAGCGGCGATGGCCGAAGAATCTGGTTCTGGTGATAAAGGTGGTTCAGGTGGAGGATTTGGCGGAGGGGAAGATACCGGTTCCGTAGATACTTCTGGAGGACAACCATCAGGCGGTTCCGGTGGTTCTTCTGCAGGGAGTAATACAGGTAGCGTCAGCGGAGGAAGCCAGGGGTTTGCTTCATCATTCTCACGAGCTGGCCGCATGGCTTCTCACATGGCGAGCGGGCTGTCTAACGGAGCTTCGGAGTATCAGATGATGAAGGGAAGTACTAATACTATCCGAAGACAACAGACCGTTGGTGGGGAAATAGCGAATCAAATACGTAAACACACAGCCGATCGTCAGACTAACCACGAACAGGATGAGTTTGAGGGTGATAGTTTAACTGGCAGTAAAAAATCTTGATTTAGGCGCGTCAGTTAGCGCGGTAACGTTAACTGACGCTTCCACTAAACACCTGTAAGGAGGTGGATAATGGCTGATTATAATAGCTTTGTTTTGGGAGGAATAAAAATTATTTTTGCCGATAACAACAAGGAGTTTATTAAAGAGATTTGTGAACCATTGATAAATATTCTATGCATCGAAGAGTATTATTCTGCTACGGGAATTTATAATTATGATGATGCTGATGAGCAAACGGAGTTACTTAAAAATGCATTAAGGGACTATAAAATAGCTCACTAGTGAGAAGAGGCTAACTAAATGTTAGCCTTTTTTATTTTGATTTTTAGATTGTTCAATGTGATAATTTAATACTTCTCTCTTTGCCTCTTCATAGGTTAGCTCTCCATTGATTACCTTAGTTTTTATTTCATTAAAAAATGAGGAGCCTTTGGGATCTTTACTTGATAAAAAAAGACTGGCTTCAGCTCTCCGAAAAGCTTCTTTCCTTGCTTCTATAGAAAATGAATTAGCAGGGTTATTTTTGTTCATAAGTTGAAGTGCCTTTATTATTTATATTCAAGATGTTTTTATCTACAAGAGTTAGTCTTAACTCCGAGAATTTATTTCCTGATATTTTATAACACTGGTTTTCATTTTTTTCAATATAAAGAGATTTGCTTTCTGAGCTACCACATGTCGTAGATGTTCTTGCATCGAGAAAAATAAACTTTTCTTGAAATCTTTCAATGTATTTCATTGCTGTCATGCTAATAATAAAAAGAGCAACTGACACAGCAAAAAGGGATAAGCCTGATACTAAACGATTAAAATTAAATTTCCTTTTAATAACTAATGAACTAGCTAAATTGACCATGTTATAGGGGACCATAATTATAAGTCCTATTAATATTATTTTTTCAGGAAGATTGTTCACCTGTATATGATGTTGAGCCAAGCTTCCAATATATACTGAAATCATAGAGGATATTACTATTTTTGCTGGGGATACATCTCGCAAAAATATGTATATATAGACTGTAATTGCACAAATCATTGCCCCTATTGGAAATGAGAGCATGAAAGCATAAGCTAATGTCGAGTAATTAAGGTTTTCTGGGACTATACCATAAGCTATGTCAAGCTTAAACTTTGCGATCCATAAGCATACGGAATATGTAAAGCCAGTTACGCCCCATTTAACTACTGCATTATTAAATACTTTATTTAATAAATCACGATATCCTATGTATACACTGGTTAATAAAGCTATAGATGATAGGAAAATTGGAGCGGCAATGTATATATTTTCTAGCCATAATGGGTTTTCTACAATCAAGTATCCAAAAGGTATTAAGTATATTATAGCCAATAGTTGAGGGTTGTTTAATTTTGGTGATGCATCAACTAACTTATTTTTATAATCCATACAACGTCCTTATTTCAACTTTAACGCCAAATCTTCAGCTTTTGGATGATAATACCGCATTAGCATTCTTGGATCTTTATGTCCTGTAATTTTGGTTAGTTCATGCATAGGGAAAATTTCAGCAAGTCGAGAAGTTGCTTCATGTCGAAGGTCATGAAATCTTAAATCTTTAAGGAAAGATTCATCACATAATGAGTTTGTTTTCTCGTATCGTTCTCTGGCTCGTTTTACAGCTCGGTCAAAAGCTCGGGTAATCGCGTCTGCACGCATATCAAAAACCTTATCAGCAGCTGGCTTAGAATGTTCCTTGAGACTGGACAGTATCGTAATGGCTTTCGTTGATAAAGGGACATCGCGGGCATTACCATTCTTAGTATCCGGCAGATGTGCAACTCGCCGATCAAGATCGATAAAGCGCCATCGAAGCTCTGCGATTTCGCTACGGCGCATGGCTGTCTCTAACGCCAGAAGAATGATTGCTGGCAATACTAATGAATGTGTTGCGGCGATGATATGTTCGATCTCGTTGGCTATTTGCTTTCCTGACGTAACACCGGTTTTCTCAGAAACTACAGGCAGCGCTTCTAGGCGTCTGGTCCTGGAGTTCTTGGGTTGGGGTTTGCGAATGGCCTCTACGGGGTTCAGCAGGCTCTCCATGCCCCATTCTTTCCGCGAAACATTGAATACATGAGAAAGTAAGGCCAAACGCCTTAAAACGGTTGCAGGAGCATAGATTTTCAACCATTCATCTCTCAGCTTGGCGACATCGGCACTCCTGATGCTGGCCATATAGTTTTTCGCCAGCTGAGTGCCTTTTAGTATCCGCACCAATGATCGGTCTTGCACTGCCCCTTTTTTGTCGGGAACAATCTCTTTTTCATATCGCGTTAGGGCTTCATACAATGTCGTAGATTCCGCTTCGCTGCGGCTAAGCCAAACTCCTCTCGCCATTTCTGACTCGATCATTTTGGCCCAAGCTTCTGCTTCTACTTTGGTGTTAAAGGTTTTGGTTTGAGAGGGAAAACCACGTTTACGGATTTGAGCTTCCCATTGGTAGTTACCACGTTTGCGTATAGTCGCCATTTCTGTCTGATTCCTAACGAACTGTGGCAATATTGTGGCAAAAAATCCATTTAAATTCGATAGGTATTGATTTTACAAGATCAATTTACGCATTCGTAATGCGAAGGTCGTAGGTTCGACTCCTATTATCGGCACCATCACTTCAAAATCCTGTTAAATCCATTGATACGCACAGCTTTCTACCGCCTGAAATAGGATCTTTTACTGAGTGAATTTTTAGTAGCAGTTGCCGCTGTGGTTAATAATGGCAATTGGGATTGTTAACTCATAGCGGCGTGTCGTTTCCTGGCTCAAACGCGTACAAAGTGTGAATAGTCGCATCGTTCCGCCAACGACTTGAAACCGATGACGTTGCCAGCATCTCTAATCCGCTCCCAGAACCCCCATCAATCCGCCTCTGCTACGTTTTCAGCCATCGGATCACAACGGCTAGCTAAGGCTGGTGGCATGCTTGCCTAGAGATAAGAACGAATGTGATAAATTTTCGCCCGATTACCCATTCGGAACTCATAAGTAAGGGCAACGAGCCCCTGCATGATGGAGTTTCAAAATGTCACGTACACAAGCGGAATGCCGCCATCATGGGCGCCACATGAAGCAGAAGCGTCGCCAGTATTTTCGTGTTTTCTCCAGAGTGTCGCCACGCATGGCCGGAATCATTGCACGCCCCAAACATCTTGCTCATGCCCTATGTTTGGAAATCAGGGTGAGCGCCACGGTATGAGTTGGCAAGAGATTAACTACCACTTGCGATATGCTGATTGGCAGGAGGATAAATGCACCATGATTTCACCGTAGAACATTTGTAATGTACCTTATTTGGAGCTTACTTATGTCTACATTTAATACCCATAAAGACCGTAATCGCCGCGGTAAACCATTGCCGCACTGGCGCGTGCAGTACGCAACTCACTATCGTATAAAACACATTCACTACACCGTTCGATATGGAGACAACGCGCCCCGTGTGAATCACGGCAAAAATCCGCGTCTTTGGAACAGCTTCTTATATATGACCCGCCGACGTCGCATTGATGATCGCGCCCTAGCTTATGCTGTAGTAACTGGCGAAGATTCTGATAGCCTGCTATGGTACCGAACAATCGGCCCTTGGAATATTACTGGTAAACCTCAAACCCGATGCAGCGGGTTTTTTATCCCAAGATTAACGCTACCTCTTATTGAGGTGGTCAGTAGCAGGTATTGGCTTTGAAATGGATCTAAGCTTCTTTTTGGTAGTGCGAAAATTGAGTGCTTATGTCCCTTTTAAAATATTCTCAAAATCGGCACTGCTCAGCTCAGGTGTAGAACATAACATATCTCTGGCCAATGCACGGCGACGCTGAAGGAGTTCATCTAATGTTTCTTCAAACGTCGTGATTTCAGAGTCCATTACCGTCGGATAATACACATATACATCTTTTGTCTGGCCGATACGGTAAGCGCGGTCAGTTGCCTGATCTTCTTTTGCCGGATTCCAACAGCGGGTGAAATGAATAACGTGGTTTGCTTTCTGCACGTTAACCCCAAATCCAACTGCGACGGTGGAGAGAATAATCACGCCAAAGCCGGATTGGGACTGGAAATTATCAATCAATCGCTGGCGGCTATTCTGGCTATGACTCTTAGTACTGGTGTCGCCGTTGATGATCACCGGACGGAAACCGAATCGCTGTTGAATAGCATGCTGTATCTCGCGCTGGAGATCGCGCAGCTCAGTAAAGATGATTACTTTGTCTTTGCTGGTGTGCTTAATTTCATCTAGCGTTTTCAACATCCAGTTTAGCTTTGGCGACCCTTCCCTATATCGAGGCTCAGGGTTAACGACTGCTGGGTGTGCACAAATGAGTTTAAGACGATGTAATAACCCCAGCATCCCCGCCCCCGCCTGCTGCATTCCTTCACTAAGTGCCTGCTGTTGTTGCCAGTTCGCTATCGAAGAAAGATACAGTTGCTTTTGAGGGCCAGAAAGCGGCAGTTGCTTACAACTAACGACTTCGATTTTTTGCGGTAAATCACGCGCAACTTCTTCTTTAGTCCGGCGTAATGTTTGTGGTTCAATCAACGCTCGTAAGCTTTCAAGCTGCCCTGTATCCCGACCCGCTTCGTTCTCTATCGGGCGAACATAGTGTCTGCCAAATTCATTGAGTGCACCTAACAGGCCAGGCTGTGCGAAATCAAAGAGGCTCCACAGGTCTACAAGCGTGTTTTCGACAGGCGTGCCGGTACATGCCACTTTGAATCTTGCTTGTATCGCATTGGCTGCATGAGTGATTAATGCCGCCGGGTTCTTTATTTTTTGTGCCTCGTCGCAGACCATGATGGACCATGGCTGGCGCGCCAGGGAGAACTCCTGATCGCGAAGCGTCTCGTAGGTTGTCAGAATGATTTTCGCTTCACCCTGCCAGCCGGGTTTGAGCAAATTTTTAATCCCCTGACTTTGGAGATGAGCAGGAATCGCCTGTTTCGGGTATTTCACCGCTTTGATAGTGTCGCCATACAATTTCATCACCGAAATCCCAGAGGTGTAGAAGAAATTGTCGAGTTCACGCTCCCAGTTATCCAAAAGAGAGACGGGGGCAACGATGAGACTTGGTGGCTCGTCAGGGAATTTTTCAATGAACCACACCAGGAAGGTCAGAATCTGCAGCGTTTTCCCCAGCCCCATATCATCCGCGAGCAGGCAACCTGCAGTTTCCTGAGGTGAACGAAGGAAAAGCTGCTGAAGCCAGGCCACACCTTCACGCTGGTGGTCTTTGAGTCGGATGTGCTCTTTCAGGCTCAGTGGAATTTCAGGTTCAGCATTGCGTGCATTGAGGAGTGAATTTCGGCGCTGTTTAATGTAAACCGCTTCTTCAATATTCTGTTCAATTTTGAGCACTGCCCGGGCTGCTTTTTCAACAACATTGCTCTCTGATTCATGTGCTGCATTTTGCTGTTTTTCCCAGTTCTTACTGAAGGTTTTCGCCGCATCCAGTGGCAGTTCAGTCTCATTCCAGGGAGAGATGATATGCGTTTCGCCAGTCGCTTCGGCATAGGTTATTCTCTCCTGCAGTTCATCGAAATGCTGCAGATTATCGGGTTGCCAGCCATCCAGTGTTTCTACCGAAAATTCGGAGAAGTCGATGCCAACAGGGAGCCAGTTTTCACTTTGCGCCTTGGTCAGCCAGGGAGAGGATATTTTTTCGAACTCACCGATGCCGATGACGCGATCGCCATATTTGCCCAGATCCAGGACATCGCTAAATTCTTTACCTTCGACTTCCTGTTGCCAGCGCGTCAGCAGTGACTGGCAGTCATGCCATTGCTGTTCCGTGAATTGGCTCAGTTCCAGCTCGTAACCCTGCCAGGAACCTGCTGGCATTTGTGCGGCAACACTTATCCCTACGGCCTGAACAAATTTATCCAACTCCCATGGAGCAGAGAAAAGGAATGTCACTTCCGGTTGCGGTATGGGAGAGACAGGTTCAAGTACCAGCGTAATATCGTTTATCTTGTTCTCATCATTTACACTGGGTTGAAGTCTGAAATGGTGGAAGAAGATATGGGCATCAAACAGCGCCTGCTCATGCTCTTCAGGGGCAATAACACTGGCGGCATCTTCACCCAGGAAAGTATAGGGGTTGCGAACAAAGGAAAGAGCCTCACTACCGGCCACCCGACGGCCTGGGATTGAGTGTATTGAATTCAGAACTTCTTTCACTTCGGGTGGGATAATGACATGGCTGAGTTCACCGTTCTCCCCGGGAATACGGTAGCTATCATGAACCTGAGCGTTCTTATCAAAACTGCCGAGCCAGTTTGCAGGTTGGTCCTCAAAGTGGGGTTCAATCTCGATAACGGCAGTATCAGCAACTGTCGCCTTACGGAGGCGTAACGACAATGAAGTGGGTTTAATGACATGCGTTTTTTCTAAATAATCATCAAATTTTGCAGCGGCCTGTTTCGCGCATTTGCGAATTGTGGCCCATCCCAGCTGGTTAGTGGTTTCGCCGGGGGCCTGAGTTTGCTGGATGCTTAGCTGCTCGGTTGCCTGCAAGAGCGCCCAGTTTTCTCGTGATAACAGATGCTGCTGGTTTTCATGAGTAAAAATAGCCCCGGTGCGGCTGAAACGGATAGTTTGACGTGAGGGAAGCGTAGTCCATTCAGCAATCCAGACGCGGAAATCCTTATCGCTTAGCGCTCCTCGTGAACTCATGCTTGCACGTAAAGGCAATACTTCAGGTATGCCAATTAGAGGCAGGCTACTGGCATGCTCTTCATCTTCCAGCAGGTGATACAACGCCTCCCAGCTCAGCAACCATCGGTCTGTGAGTGATATTAGATAGTCTTCTTCAGCCAGTTGCTCAAGCCAGGATGCCAGCGCCCAAAGCTCGGGATCATCCACCAAAGATTGAGGGAAGCTGAGCCCGTTTTCTTCAGCCCGGTACTGATTCTTCAGGTGGCGTTCTATCTGCTGACGGTCTCCCGTCAGTTTACTTAACAGACGTTTTAGCATTATTTGATCCAGTAACGGTGCGGTTCTTTGGCCACGGGGGTGAAACCGAGTCTGAGTAATTCTCTTTCCGTTGTGTCATCCGGTGTTTTGAGCTGTACAGACAACACGCCACCTTTTTGCCGATTATCGCTGACGATGCAGGAAATATTTTCCAGCAGGCGCTGTATGGCCGTATCCCGCAGCGGATTAATGATTTTGACATCAGAGAGCGAAGTGGGGGAGGACTCTTTTTTATCAACAAACTTAATGGGTTCTTCAGCCATCCAGCGAATGCCCAGTTTGTGCAGTTCATCATCGTATTTCAGCATCCAGCCGGTGATGCGAACGTTGCTGTATCCATAAGCCCGAGGAGCATGCGGTAATCGCAGGATGCAGCGCCCCTGGCTTTTTAAGTGCACATTAATCTCCAGAGATCCAGACTCGGGATTGAACGGAGCCTCGCCGATGCGGTAAGCGTACATCGCGTTCCCCGTTCCTGAAAATTCAACGAAGATGTAATCGTTTATCTGCATGATCATCGCGTTATCAAAACTACGGCCACCGCGCAGATGGCTCAGCCTCCCACGATTCTCCTCCCGGAATTTCACAAAATCGCTGTCACGATCGGTCCAGGCATCCTGCCCCATCACGATACGGGTGAACCCCATCTGATTGGCGAAACGCAGCCAATAGTGCAGCCTGGCCTGATCGACATCACCATTGCCGCGAAGCAGCTCAAAGAAGTGCATCAAGTCCTGTTTTGCCAGCCAGCCCCGGACCATCGCAGCCACTGGTTCGGATACATACTGATGCCACTTATTCTGCTGACTCTTGAGTTGCGGGTTATCCCAGTATTCCAGTGCAGCCTGTTTCAGGGCGGAATGCGCCTGATCGCGATAGGTTGAATGATAGTAACGGGTTAGCGTCGCCGTCATGATGTCATCGCGAAAACGTACCCACTGCGCTGCCAGCCCTAATAACCAAATGATTTTGTCCAGATAGTGAGGATCGTCCAGGGTATCAAGCTGAGCCAGTAGCACCGTGAAAATACGTTTCCATAGCCAGCTGCTGTCAGGGATTTGCGCGATTTTTTCTAGTGAGGAGAGTGAGTTGCTTTCGCCCGCGAGTAACTGTTGGGAGATTACGCCGCCTGCCTGAGGTGTAAAAATATCGTGGTAAAACTCAATCGTTTTCATCCACGATTTTTCTCTGCGGATAGCGGACTTCACCACCAGGTAGCCCTGAGCGATGTGGCCACGCAGCACGCACCAATGCGGATTTGATTCCGGAGTTTCGTTCCTGTAAGCAAAATAGCTGGCACAGAGTGCAGCCCAATCCCGGCGCTTCAGCGTTTTGGTTTCGATCCGCTTTTTGATAGCGCTGTTCACCTCAGGGAAAAGCTGCTCATCTTCCAGCAATATCGGCTGATTGGGGTGGAGTGGATCCGTATCAACAAGACCATAAAACACCATTCGCCACTCACGTTCGGTCAATTCTTCTGCAAGACGAAATCGACGCAGCGCCGCCAGCCGCATCTCATGTGGAGGCGCAGGGATTTTCTCGGCTTTATCAAATCGCTTTTCCATGTCGAGACCCGCAGAGGTCAGAGCATGAAAATCATGACGCAGGAAATTGTCATTCTGCTGGCTGGAGGACAGCTTCGCTGCAATACGTTGTGCAAGAGAGCTTAGTGCTGGCGTCATTGTGGCATTACCAACTGGCAAACTTCTTTATTCACAACAGGCGGAAAATCCACCTCTTCAGTGCCATCGCGTTTATCTTTGAGCCCAAAGAACTGCATGCGTAGCTCGACGCGACGGCTGGCTTCTTTGCTCTCTTTAGCGTTGTTAAAGGAGACGCCACCCGCAAGGAAAAGCTTACGAATCTGGATTTGTTGTTCTGCGGAGATGCTCTTTTGCAGAGGGCTGCGGCTATCGAGCAAGCTACACATTACCCATTCAGAACGCTGTAAGGATAGATGCAGGTTGTAAAGATACGAGCCATCGGTGTCAGTAAAACCTTCAATGACGATTTGCTTAAACCACTTTTTACCTTCTTCGCTGTCGGAGGCTTCAAGTACAAGCGGCACTACATCCTGTAATGCTTTTTGCCCTTCGGCATTCAGGAAAAATCGGTTGTGGTCGAACCGGCCTGCTTCACCGAAGCTGATGCGGTTATCGTGGCAATCAACCACAATCGTTTTATTCACGCTGCGAGCATGCAATTCCAAGCGTTCACATAATCTGGAGATATCCTGTCCCCTCGTTTTTTCACCTTGTTCTGCACGCTGAATACGTTGGGTCACAGAACTCAATGACGCTACCATGACGACCAAAAATAACACCATCATAGCGGTCATTAGATCGGCGTAAGAAATCCAGAAGGGTTTTTCAGCTTCATCACTATGGCGCTTTTTAACGCCAAATGCATTCGCAAACATCATCTATCCCCCCTCAGGCACGTACGCGAGACAGAACATCATCAAGTTCGCTGACGCTTTCTCCGATCTGTTCGACAGAGCCAGCGAGCAAGTTAGAGGCTTTTGCCATTTCGACATCCAGTTTGCCCAGTGTTTTATCCAGGCTACGTGAAACGCCCTCTGAGAAGTCTTCAAACCCTTTGCCAAGCACGTCGCTAACATTTTCCATAAAGGTCTGCGCTTCACGGTTATAACTTTGCAGGCGCTCACCATGCTGCTTAAGATCGGTGATGAACTGGCTGCGAGTGGTTTGTTCTGACTGGGTATTGGCAGCAAGTAGCTCCAGCATGGCGATGGATTTGCTAACGGCTTCCCGATTATTACGGTAATCCGCCACCACAGACGTGAGTTCGCTAGTGGCAAGTGAAAGCGATGAACCGGCTGATTGTGCTTTGTTCAGAACATCTGCGGTGAGGTGGTTGGCCTCTGATACCCGATCTCCTGCATGTTCAAATCGCTCGGCGGCAACGCGCATTTTGTCTGCGCCGTTTTGCATATCCTGAATCTGTCGGCTGGTTTGTTCTGCGAGTTTGTTCAGTGTTTCGGTCGTACCCTGATGCTGGTTGGCAACGGTCTCGATCAGCTTTTTGATTTGATCGTCCACTTCACTCATTACTCGCTGTGTCTGCTCATGCAGTGATTGCTGATTTACCTGTTGGTTTGCGGAAATCTGCTGTTGGCCTTTATCGATCTGACCAAACAGGCTACCTAACTGTTCACCAAGCGCTTCAACAGAGGTCGCCATTTTTTCCATCGTGGCACTTTGTCCCTGTTGCACTGAATTCTGAATAGCTTCAATAAATGCGGACATGTGCTCGGCCTGCGCTTTTTCTCGCGCCTCGCTGTCAGCGAACATTTTTTCCAACTGACGTGCCATTCGTTCACCGGCGCCTTCCCCTTCAGCACCGATTTTGGCGACGGATGCCTGAAGGCTACTGAGCATATCGTTCATTCCAGCCTGCATTGCCTGCTGGCCCGATTTCATTTCGGATAACAGCTGCTCCATCAACTGTGCGCTGCCCTGGCGGGAGTCATCGCTGACCTGACGCATATCCTGCAACAGTGCGGAGAAGCCGCTCTGCATGGTCTGGATGGCGCCTACGGTTTGCCCCATCATTTCATTAAGGTTCGTAAACTGTTGGCCAAAGGTGGTGTCGAGCTTCGCCATAAATGCGGTGAGCACATCCTGCAGCATGTTCTGTACCATGCCGCTTTGATCGCCGCTGGCAGTCTGAACCGCACCCGCAATTTTATCCAGCGGTGACTTCAGGCTATTTTCAATTGCCCCGCTCACCTGATCGGCAAACTGTGCGCCTGATTCACGGTAGGTGTTGCTTAACGTATTCGCGAGGCGTTCATTTTCAACTTTCTGGCTTTCGGCGAGATGAAGCAGCATGTCACGAAGATCGGTAACCAGGCTCTCTTTCAGATGACGCGCCTGGGTTGCGCTTTCGTTGCTGGATTTCACCAGCGAGGCGAGGTATTCCTCACCTACGCCGCTAACGTAGAGCTTGTCGATAGCGGCGGTAAATTTTTCGAGATACTTATAGCACTTGGCGATGGATAGTTTTTCCAGCCAGGTGATGAAAATAGAGGCAGCAATAGCCACGGCAGAGCCAAGGAAAGCATACAACACATCGTGCAGCAAATTATTGACACTGCTGGTAACCTGCTCTGGAGTGCTGGGATCGAAGTGGTTGAGGCCAATCATCAGGCCGTAAAATGTACCGATAATACCCACACCGGTCAGAATACCGGGCAGGTGCTTGAAGAATTCCGTATTGAGTGGGATATCGACTAACTGTTGTTCGGAGAAGTAGCTAGAGCTTGGCGCCGTGGCACGAATGCGGACAATTTTTTCTTCCCCACCTTCTAGCTCGCGTTGAGGATGTAACGACTCTTCAAACTCATTCCACGCGTGTTTGAGCTCAGGGCGCTTAAACAGATTTTGCAGATGTGCAAGCTGTTCCTCTGGGGAACTGCTTTCAATGCTAGTAATTGAACGGGTGTATTTTTTCAGGCTGTTAACAATTTTAATAGCTCGGAATAAATAAAAGAAAAGAAAGCAAGCAACGGCCAAGCTTACGATGCTGATTACGGTGAAAGGCACATTATGGGGCTCCACAGATGTAAGAGTAACTAAAAAGGAATTAAGCCAGGACATATTTTTACCCTTTGAATATATTAATCAGCATTCAGATTACCATCGACAACATTTTGATTACCTTCAATCAAAATTTATGAGTTGTGATAGTCATCGCCGCGCCGTGATCCGCAAACCACTCCGACCGTTCAGGGGATGAACGATGCAAGCAAGCAGATTTTATGGAATGGCGGTTAGTTTCCTATTATTTATCGATCAAAAGCAAATTTCTTTACGCTGTGTCGTATGTAATGGTACCTGTTCCGGGTATCTTTTTGCGAACCGCATTCCAAAATCATACTTGCAAGGGGCCGTCGTTGCGTTTTCACAGCGAACTACCTTATGAACAACAGTTCCTGCGCAAGCTGGATAGGCATGCAAGGTTGTGGTCAATGAGCCCCTAGAGACTGGCATGATCTAGGGTCATGTTTAATGATGATTAGGCCTTTTCGTCCCCCATTCCGCACTTGTCTGAGGTACGTCGCTCTGATGCTAGGATAGAAATGCACGGAGTAAATCACAAACGCAAACTTTCCCCAACTTTTTCTCAAGGTGTCTTTTATAGATGCATATATAATCAATAAGCGTTCGAGGACCGATTGGTATACTGGAAGCGCGAAACTCGAGCCAGTTTTCCCTAAGTTCCGAGAAGACAGGCGTCTGCTCGTTCGTCCGTAATCCGCTTCAACTCTTTCTGAAGACGGCGGATCTCGGCCTGAGCATCTGACTGTTCATTATGAGTGGAAGAATCCGTACCGTACTTCTTTATCCAGGCGTAAAGACTGTGAGTGGTGATATCGAGACGTGTTGCAACACTGGAAACAGAATGACCACGATCAACAACTTGTTTGACTGCTTCAATTTTAAACTCTTCAGGATAACGCTTACCGCTCATGGGCACCTCTCTTTAAGTCATCTTAAATGACTCTGAGGTGTCTGTTAAACCCGTGGCGATTCAACATCATGAAATTACCAAGCTCTGCATTCGTAATACGAAGGTCGTAGGTTCGACTCCTATTATCGGCACCACCTCAATCAAAATGTTAAAGAAAACACTCCCTTAAAGCCTCTCTGGGATTCATTTTCCCTGATGTCGGCCAAAGCCCTTAAACTCAATGCGCTTATCGCTGAGCCAGGGCATCAAAACTGCCATCACCGTTCAGAGATAGCTCCCCATGGACTTACTAGTACCTCGATTATCCGTGGCTCATAACCCCGTTAAGAAAGTGGCTCGTCTTTATAATATTTTGCGCCTAGGCCGCCCTGTTCAAACCGTTAATCCAGTAATTTCATCTCCAGCGCCCTGCTCATCGCTTGAGTGCGACTATTCACTTTAAGCTTCGCGTAGATGTTTTTGATATGCCATTTGACCGTCTCGGCAGAAATAGCGAGGGAGCGAGCGATTTCTTTGTTCATCTGACCTTCAGCAATCAGCTGTAATATCTGAAACTCACGCTCGCTGAGCTCGCCAGGAATATCGGGGCTTCCACTATTAAACGGTGTTCCGTCTACAGGCCCGCGCTTGTCTGCCCAGGATCCCTGCACTCCCCTTTTCTCTGTCCAAGCCGAAGAGGATTCATTCATACCGATAAGCAAAGGTTGCAAGGTATCGCCAGCGTCAAGAAAGAGGCCCGTGAGATGCTGTTGTTCAGCCAGCTGCACGACTGGCTGAAATGTCGTGCGCGCAGCGGCAGTTTTGCCACTGTTCCACAAGGCCAATGACCAGAGCGTACGCAGACGCGCTGCGGTTAACCTGTCCCTCCGGCTTTCCTGATCGGAGACCATCTCAGCCAGTAAAACGCAGGCTTGCGGTGCCTGGCCTCTGGCGAGAAGAAGCCGGCTGCGGCCAAGGGATGCAGACATAACGATGGCGCGTTGGCAGGGATGTTCGGCATCCATTCTGAAGCTGGCGGCCATTTGTTCAAGCTGTCGCTGCAGTTGCTCTGCGCCGGTGAAATTGCCGCACTGCAGTCGCACCCTCACCTGCTCGGCTAACAACATGGCCTGGAGCCGTTGCCAGCCGCGAGACACAGCAAGACGCTGCGCATGCTCCAGCAATCGCTCGGCCTCATAGGGCATATCGTTATCTAAGGCCTGACGCGCGAGATAGGTATAGCTACGACTCAGCGCGTCGGGTGGACTGAATCGGTCGATGAATTCGAGCCGGTCGGCTAACAGATGCTCGGGCGAGTCACCCCTCTGACATTCATAGGCTATCTCCGCCAGCAGCGGCGCCAGCGTCGCGCCACTGGTCGACTGGGTACCGGTATAACATTCAGCCTGGCGCAACGTTTTCTCTGCGTACCACCCGGCTTTTCCCAGATCGCCCTGACAAAGATGGCACTGGGCAATGATAAACGCGCGATAAACCGAGACAAACAGATTATCTAAAGGACTTTCCGGAGAGGGCATATGCTGTTGAACCTCCAGCGCGTCGTGATAGCGCTGGTTAACAACATGGCAATAGCTGAGAATATTGCATATCAGACCATCAACCCAGGTGTCGCCGCAGGGCACTTCGGCCAGCAACGGCTGAACTATAGCCAGACTCTCCGGGATGTTTTCCGCAAAGGCTTCGCAAATTGCCCGCACAACGCGCAATTTACACCAGGTGCTGCGGGTTAAATCATCGCGATGATGCAGTACCATCTGATCGAGGTTATCAAGCAACTGCCTCGACTCATCAAAGTGGAAATAATGCGCCAGTGCCCAGGCCAGGTTAATTTGCAGGTCAATGCGCGACGGATCGGTGCTGGGCGGTAAATGATGCATCCATGAAATCAGGGTATCGATATCCCCTTCTTCCGCCAGTGACTGAGCGCTTGCGCCGTCCTGCACGGGGCTATGCACCGGCTTGCCTGCGCTGAGCGCATGGCGTACCGCCTCTGACCACAGCTTCTGTTCGACGAACCACTGACTGGCTAATTCATGTAGCTGTTTGCGGTCAATATCGTTGTTCTGCTGCAGCATGGTCCGAAGATTTTCCTGCAACAGAGGATGGTAGCGAAACCAGTAGCCTTGTTCGTCAAGGGCTGACAAAAAAAGGTTGTGTCGCTCAATCCATGCCAGCATCGCTTTACTATCATCACGTCCAGTCACTGCATTGCATAGTTCGGCATTTAACCGACTGAGGAAGGACGTTTTCACCAGGAAATCGAGAACCTCTTCCGGCAGCGGATCCAGTACCACCTCTTTCAGATAGCGGGCAATGGATCGTGTTCCTCCATGCATATTACGCAACAGATGCTCGGGATCATTCTGTAATTCTGCCGACAATGAAGCGATCTTCATGCCCGCGATCCAGCCCTCTGTCACGGACTGTAGCCGCTGTGCATGATGGTTGCTGAGGGGTAGCGCAACCGTGCGGCTAAAATAGTGTTTTGTTTCTTCGAGCGTGAATTGCAGGTCTCGATCATAGATCTCCACCAGTTGGTCCTGGGCCTGCAGCTGGCTCAGCGCAAGATTCGGGTGGAAACGGCTGCCAATGATCAGATGCAAGGCGGCAGGCGCATGCTTGATTAAATACCCCAGCGCTTCATAGACCCCACGATCGTTAATCACGTGGAAGTCGTCGATAATCAGGTACACGTCATGCGGGCAGTAGTGTAGCTGGTTAATGAGCCCGGCCAGCAGTTGCTCGGAGCTGGAGAGCTTCTGCTCTTCCATGTCACGCCAGAAATCGGCGTCCCAGTCAGCATAGAGTGGACGCAATGCTTGCAGCAGATAAGGAATAAACTGCCATACGTCATCATCATCCTCATCGAGGCTCAGCCAGGCAATACGTTCGCCCTGGGCGACCATCTGCTGATGCCATTGCGCCAACAGCGTGGTTTTGCCAAATCCAGCGCCGGCGCAGACGACGCCCAGCCGGCACTGCTGAACGGGACTGAGAAGCTGAAGCAGCCGGGGGCGCTCCAGCAATTGTATTGAGGAGCGAGGCGGGACGAATTTGGTCAGGATTAGCGGCAAGCCTCGCGTCAGCCGCAATGGCCCGGAGACCAGTGAGGGTGATTGGCGACCTTCTAAATCCAATGGCTTCATCCGTGGTGTCTACTCGCTTTGTTTTTTTCAATTGTACGCCAGCCCCCGGGATGACATGGGGCAGCCAAACTTTATTGCTACACAAAATTTAGAAAGTTTGACCTCAAGCATGAAAACCCCCACCTACCCCCCCCATGAAGGTGGCTTCGCACTCCCTTTAACCGCTCGTAGATTCATTGCATGGGTGTGGCCAGGGTTATCCGCCCTGTCTGTTGGCCCCGCCTGGGTGACCTTTATTGAGGAGAATTAAACGATGCTCAGCAAACAGGCGTTATTGCAGGCTTACCGCAAGATGCGGGAGATCAGAACATTTGAAGAGCGGTTGCATCAGGAAAATACCAGCGGTGATATTCCGGGCTTCATTCACCTTTACACCGGTGAGGAGGCCATCGCTGTGGGGGTCTGCGAAAATTTAACGAGCGCAGATTTTATTGGTTCAACACACCGTGGACATGGCCACTGTATTGCTAAAGGTTGCGACATTCACGGCATGATGGCCGAAATATTCGGTAAGGACAGCGGGTTATGTCGCGGTAAGGGCGGGTCGATGCACATTGCCGATCTGTCGAAAGGAATGCTGGGAGCGAACGCTATCGTTGGGGGAGCCCCTCCCCTGGCCATCGGCGCCGCGCTAACGGCAAAGACGCTAAAAACCGGCAACGTCGGTGTCTCTTTTACGGGCGATGGGGGTTCTAATCAGGGCCTGGTCTTTGAAGCCATCAATATGGCCGTCGTGCTCCAGCTTCCAGCCGTCTTTATTTTCGAGAATAACGGTTACGGCGAAGGGACCGGTCACGACTACGCCGTGGGCGGGCGTGATATCGCCCGACGCGCCGCTGGCTTCGGCCTGCCGGCAGTGACCGTCGATGGCACCGATTTCTTTGCCGTTTATGAGGCAACCTCAGAGGCGGTCAAGCGTGCGCGAGAAGGCGGTGGCCCAAGCGTCATTGAGGCCAAAGCCTTCCGCTGGCATGGTCATTTTGAGGGCGATCCCGCGCTATACCGCGCGGAAGGTGAAGTGCAACGCCTGCGTGAACAACATGATCCGCTAAAGATTTTTACCGCTAAGGTCAAGCGACAAATCACCCAGGAAGAACTAACGGCGATTGACGAGGAAGTAGAAGCCCTGGTCAACGATGCCGTATTGAAGGCCCGGGCCGCTGCCTACCCGGCTCCGGAAGACCTGCTGACAGACGTGTACGTCTCATACTGAGGGTGATAACCATGACAATAAAAACCTATCGTGAAGCGGTCAAGGAAGCCCTGGCTCAGGAAATGGAACGCGATGAACGCGTGGTGCTCATCGGTGAAGACTTGCGTGGCGGTCATGGCGGAAATGCGCCCGAAGAGGCTAAAATAGAAGCCTTTGGCGGTGTGCTGGGTGTCACTAAAGGGCTGTGGACGCAGTTCGGCTCCGATCGGGTGATCGACACGCCCATTACCGAGTCGGCCATCATCGGTATGGCGGCCGGCGCCGCAGCGACGGGTTTGCGGCCGGTCGCGGAATTGATGTTCATGGATTTTTTTGGCGTGAGCCACGATGCACTGTACAACCAGGCGGCTAAGTTCCGCTACATGTTTGGTGGCAAAGCCAGAGCTCCGCTGGTAATGCGAGGGATGATCGGCGCGGGGTTTTCCGCCGCAGCCCAGCATTCACAGTCACCCTATAATATCTTTGCCACCACGCCTGGACTGAAGGTGGTGGTGCCCTCGACGCCTTATGACGTCAAGGGTCTATTAATCCAGTCCATTCGCGACGACGACCCGGTGGTATTCTGCGAGCATAAAATGCTGTACGACCTCAAGGGCGAGGTACCGGACGAGAGCTATACCATCCCGCTAGGTGTAGCCAACTATACCCGCGAAGGAGAGGACGTCACCATCATTGCGCTGTCGGCAATGGTGCATAAAGCCAACCAGGTGGCGGACAAGCTGGCCAAAGAGGGGATCTCGGTCGAGGTAGTCGACCCGCGAACCATTTCGCCGCTGGATGAGGAAGGGATTCTGGAATCGGTGGCGTCCACGGGGCGGGTCGTGATTGTCGACGAATCCGCTGCACGCTTCGGTTTTGCTCATGATGTCGCGGCGCTGATTGCGTCCCAGGCATTCCATTTCCTCAAAGCGCCCGTTCTGCTGGTGACGCCGCCACACACGCCGGTCCCGTTCTCCCCAGCTCTCGAAAAACTCTGGATCCCTGGCGTTGAACGTATCGAAGCCGCCGTCCGTCAAGTGCTGGAGGATTAACCTATGAGCGAAATCAAGACGCTTGAAATGCCAAAGTGGGGGCTTTCCATGGAGGAAGGCTTGCTCGCTCGATGGGCAATCCAGGAGGGTGACGATTTCACCAGAGGGCAGGAAATCTGTGAGATTGAAACCAGTAAAATCGTCAATGTGCTGGAGGCCCCCTTTGCCGGTACGTTACGTCGGATGCTCGCCCGCGAGGGTGAGACGCTTCAGGTAGGCGCCGTGCTGGCCCTGGCGGCTGACGCGTCGGTCAGCGATGCTGAACTGGACGAATTTGTTGCCCGCCTGGCGACGGCGAAACCCGCAGCCCCAGGCCCGGAGGCTGCCGCGCCGGACGTAGCGGCACAGGCAGGCGCTAAGCCAGCTTCCGTTGTTTCGCCGCCATCCAACAGCCCCGAGCCCCCTGTTGGGCAGACCGTCATCCCCGTCAGTCTGCAAGGTGTGACCGATGTGACTCAGGTTAATGCCACGCCCCATGCGTTACGACTGTCTGCCCGCTGGGGTGTCGACCTGAAAAAAGTCCGCGGCAGCGGGCGCGGGGATCGTATCTCTGTTTCTGATCTGGAAAGCGCGATCGTTGCCGCCGGCGGTCGCCTGGCCTCTCCGACGCCCCCCGTTCGTCGCAGCAAAGCGCCCCGCTCGCATGCCGATGACAGCCAGGTATCGGCCACCCCGCTGGCGCGCCGCCTGGCCGGCAAACTGGGTATCAACTTGCATGACTGCCGAAGCAGCGGTTCACGCGGTCGGGTAAGTCGCGATGATGTGCTGGCCGCGGCGTTGTTACTCGACGAGCACCCGCAGACCAGTCCTGTGCAGGAGAGTGCCCCGGCCCCCTTTGAGAGCATTCCGATGTCCGGTATGCGGCGGGCTATCGCTTCTCGCCTGCAAACGTCCAAGCAACAGTCTCCCCATTTCCGTTTGAGCGTCGATCTCGATCTGGAGCGACTGTTAGCGTTACGTCAGGACATTAACCGCGAAGTACCCGGCGTCAAGATTTCGGTGAATGACCTGCTGGTGAAGGCCTGCGCCCTGGCGCTGGTGGCCGTGCCTGACGTCAATATCCAGTTTGATGAAGCGGCACAAAGTATCCGCCGCTTTACGGATGCCGACATTTCGGTGGCCGTTGCGCTGCCTGCCGGGCTAATTACCCCTATTGTTCGCTCGGCGAACCGGAAATCGATCAGCGACATATCGAACGAAATTCACTCGCTGGTGACCAGAGCCAAAGCGGGCACGCTGAAGCGGGAAGAGTTCCAGGGCGGGACCTTTAGCCTGTCAAATCTGGGGATGCTCGGCGTCCGGCAGTTTGACGCCATCATCAATCCACCGCAAAGCGCAATCCTCGCCATTGGCGCCGGCGAGGTCCGGGCGGTAGTACGCGACGGGCAAATCGTCGCGCGCCAGCAAATGACGGTATCGCTATCCTGCGATCACCGGGTCATCGATGGCGCGGCAGGTGCGGCTTTTCTCCGGGAACTCAAGCGACTGATTGAAACCCCGACCTTGATGTTTATCCAGGAGACGAGCTATGCACGATAAATACGATGTGCTGATCATCGGCGGGGGTCCAGGGGGATACGTTGCCGCCATCCGTGCCGGCCAGCTAGGGCTTCGTACCGCATTAGTTGAAAAACAACATCTGGGCGGCATCTGCCTGAACTGGGGATGCATTCCAACCAAGGCGCTGCTGCATGGCGCTGAGGTTGCGCACACTATCACCCATGCCAGTCAGCTGGGCATCAGCGTGGGTGAGGTGAACGTCGATCTGCAGAAACTGGTGCAGTTTAGCCGTACCGTATCGCAACAGCTCACCGCTGGGGTTGCGTACCTGTTGAAGAAAAATGGCGTGCAGGTCATTGATGGCACCGCGCGGCTGCGTGGCAAGGGGCAAATCACGGTCGAGGATGCCCAAGGGGAGGCGCGCGATTACCGGGCCGATCATGTGATCCTGGCAACCGGCGCCCGACCACGCGCATTGCCAGGCATAGCGCCAGATGGCGAACATATCTGGACCTATTTCGAGGCGCTGCGGCCTAAGCTATTGCCCAAGTCGCTCTTAATCATCGGTTCAGGGGCGATTGGCGTCGAGTTCGCCAGCCTTTATAACGATCTGGGCTGTAAAGTGACGCTGGTCGAGCTAGCGTCGCAGATTTTGCCAGTGGAAGATGCCGAGGTGTCTGCAGCAGTGCGTAAGTCATTCGAAAAACGCGGTATTCAGATCCATACCCAAACCCTGGTGACGCAAGTACAGCTCACCGATACCGGGGTGCGCTGCACACTAAACAACACCGGCGGCGAATATTCTCAGGATGTCGAACGTGTGCTGCTGGCGGTTGGCGTACAGCCGAATATTGAAGATCTGGGGCTGGAAGCACTGGGCGTCGAGTTAGACCGCGGTTTTATCAAGACGGACGCGGCTTGTCGCACTAACGTATTCGGGCTTTATGCCATCGGCGATGTAGCCGGCCCGCCGTGCCTGGCGCACAAGGCCAGCCACGAAGGCGTGATCTGCGTTGAGACACTGGCCGGTGTCGAAGGCGCCCACCCTCTCGATCGCGACTATGTGCCTGGTTGCACTTATGCCCGGCCCCAGGTTGCCAGTCTGGGCCTGACGGAATCGACGGCCCTGGCCAGGGGACGGCCCGTCAGGATCGGTAAGTTCTCTTATCAGAGCAATGGTAAGGCGCTGGCCAGCGGCGAGACAGAGGGTTTTGTGAAGACGATTTTCGATGCTGAAACCGGCGAGTTGCTGGGCGCGCATATGGTTGGCGCACTGGTCACGGAACAGATCCAGGGCTTTGGCATCGCCCGTCACCTGGAGGCCACAGACGAAAGTCTCCTGTCGATGATCTTTGCGCATCCGACACTTTCCGAAGCGATGCATGAATCCATACTCGCGGCCTGCGATCAACCGTTGCATCAATAAGAAATAAGGGAGGCGATAGCTGCGCGATACGGAGTAAGTTCCCGTTATCCCTCCCGCACTCCCCGGCAGAAGATCCCCAACAACGGTTACGGCAGGATCTATTGATCTGAAACGCTAAGCGCCATGCGTAAATTCTGTATGTTTAGTAGACAACCAAACGACAGGAGGAGCGCTCTATGACACAGCACGAAAGGTTTTGCCAGGCCTGCGGAATGCCGATGTCCGCACCCGATGCGCAAGGGGCCAGCGATAAATATTGCGCGTATTGCAGCGACAGCGACGGTAATCTGAAATCCTGGGAAGAGGCCGTATCCGGTCTGGCGGCTTTTCTCGACGCCTGGCAAAAGGTGGGCGTAGCGGAATCACGGAAACGGGCAAAACGTTACCTGACGGCGATGCCTGCCTGGGCGCACAAAGCGGACGAGTAATTTGCCCGGGCGGCAGGAGGAAATCATCCCGGGGACAGACCGCCATGCCGACAACATTGCTATAGCGTTTTTGTACGCCATCCGGACAGGAATAAATACGCGTTTGGGGATGACGACCTGCAGGCTGGAGCATGCATGGATGCGTTCTTCATGCAGATGAAATAAACGCCTGGCGTTCTCCCCCTTGTCCGGATGCGTTATTGCCTGGTTTTTAAGGGGTCGATTTCTGTATTTAACCCGGCACTTCTCAGGTAATACAACATATTGATGTGATGAATCTCTCATTTCAACGATACCAACTGGACAATAAGTTATCGCGTGTGTTAGTTATTTAATCACGCAAGAGAACAGATTTAATTTAAACAAAAGTTAAACCTTTCTCACTTTGCTAAAAAATTGCATTGATAATGCTTTGGATCCCTGAACCATTATCAAAAGGGTATGTGAACAGAAAGCCCTCAGAGACGCGAGTCTCTGAGGGCTTTTTTTTTGTTTTTTTTATCTCAGGAGTAAATAAATGTCTAAAGAACGTCGTCTCTCAAGAATATTCGCAAAAGACGGTAAATCCGTGACCTTAGCGCTGGATGGCTACTATTTTTCCACGAAAACAAATGGTATTGATAATACGATAAATCAGCTCCCTGCTCTGGTGGAACACGGCCTGGATTGCGCGCTCGTCACGTACGGCATGTTGAAGAATTATCGGGAAGCATTGAACAGCGTTCCCGTTGTGTTACGCGTCGACAGCACGGTCAGTATCTTTGACAATACCGTTCCCGATACTACCCCCGTTTTTTCCGTCGAAGATGCGCTTAAAGTCGCTGCCGAGGGCGTGGTCTGCATGACCTTCCCCGGCGCCTTCAATGAAGAAAAAACCCACATTATGGCGATGCAACTCGCACAGGCAGCGGATCGCTGGAATGTACCGCTGATTGTCGAATCGCTCCCGTATGGTTATCCCGTCACCAGCGATGACTCTAACAATCCGGCCATCATCGCTGCATCGGCCCGCGCAGCGGTGGAGCTGGGCGCGGACGTCATCAAAACGCGTTTTACCGGTTCACCAGAGGACCGACTGATCGTTGAAGCTGCTGGCGTGCCGGTGCTTGCCTTAGGAGGGCCAAAAACCGGCATCGACGGTTACTTCAAATTTGTTCAGCACTGTATGCAGATGGGTGCGAAAGGCGTGGCTGTGGGACGAAACATTACCCAGGATCCGCAGCCGGCGAAAGTGGTAGCAGGTCTGAATGCCATCATCCATGAAAACGCAACAGCGGAAGATGCATACAGCCTCTACATGGCTAAATAACATCGGAAATTAATATGATTTCAAATAACACCATCATCCCTTCCATCAGGAAGTATAAATACTTTGAGAAAGCATTATCCTGCCAGTCAGAATATGTGCTGCTATCCGAAGCGAATATCGGCAATCTGCAGTCGCTGATTGGCAAATGCCATCAAAGCGGTAAGAAGGTCCTCGTTCACCTTGAATTACTGGGCGGCTTTAAACCGGATCAGGCGGGGATCAATCTGCTGAAAAATTATTACAAGGTTGATGGTGTTATTTCTTCCAATCTCTCCGCGCTACGCTACGCCAAAAAAGAGGGATTGCTGACCGTATATCGGGTTTTACTTATCGATTCGCGATCGCTTGATCAGTCGCTCGATATTGTTAAACACAGTCCACCGGACGCAATTGAAATCTTACCTGCTGAATATGCCTGCCAGTGTCTGGAGTTGATTAGCCGAAATTTGAAAGGCTTTGATGTGGTATTCATCGCCGGAGGCTTTGTTAAGCGCAAATACCTTGTAGATAAAATATTCCATGCCGGATTTAAAGGGATAACCACCAGCGAGCCCGGCTTATGGTAACCAATAAGGAGTCCACGCGAATGAAAGATGAATACGTCATGGGCATCGACAATGGTGGAACCGTCACCAAGGCAGCCATCTATGACCGTAAAGGACAGGTGCTCGCCATCGCCTCAAAATCCACGCAGATGCTGACACCTCGGGAATTCAACACAGAGCGCAGTATCGATGAGCTGTGGGCCGCGAATGTCGAAGTGATTAAAAAAGCGATTGAGCAATCAGGTATCGACGCCAGCCAGATAAAAGGAGTGGCCGTCACCGGTCATGGTAACGGTCTGTATCTGGTCGACGAAGAAGGTCACCCGGTGCGTAACGGCATTATATCCACCGATAGCCGGGCAAAAGAGTACGTTGAGAGATGGCAACGCTCACCAGAATTCCTTACCGACATTTTGCCAAAAACGATGCAGTCCATCTGGGCCGGACAACCTGTCGCCCTGCTGGCATGGCTGAAGGATTTCGAGCCCGAGACGCTGCAAAAAGCGCGTTATATTTTTATGGTCAAGGACCTGATCCGTTTTTACCTGACCGGAGAGGCTTTTCTTGAGCTGACCGATATCTCAGGGACCAACCTGATCAACGTACGTGACTGCAAGTATGACGATGAACTACTGGCGTGGTGGGGACTTGATGAACTGCGGGACAAATTGCCCCCCATCAAACGCTCAACAGAATGCTGCGGAAAAATCACTGACGACGTGGCCCGTCTGACCGGTTTATGCGCAGGTACGCCGGTTTCTGGCGGGGTGTTTGATATCTCGGCCTCTTCCATTGCCTCGGGGATTAACAGTCTCGATAAGATGGCGATCGTCACCGGCACCTGGAGCATAAACGAATACGTTACCGACCACCCGGTTATTGATAAAGATCTGTTTATGACCTCCATTTATCCCATTGAGGGTAAATGGCTCATCACCGAGGCCAGCCCCACCTCCGCGAGCAACCTGGAGTGGTTTATTAACAACTTTATGGAGAGCGATCGGAAAACCTCCGCCGAACAAGGATCGTCGGTCTATGACCTGTGTAATAAGCTGGTTTCGTCAACGACGCCGGATGAAAGCCACCTGTTGTTCTTTCCGTTCGTGTTTGGCTCTAATACCATTCCCGACGCCTCGGCCGGCTTTATCGGTGTCAACAGCTTCCATAAAAAAGCCCATTTTCTGCGGGCGATTTATGAGGGCGTGGCCTTCAGCCATCTCTACCACACCGAGCGCTTACGCAATATTAACCCGAAGCTAAGCCGCACTATTCGTATTGCTGGCGGCGTCACGAACTCCCCGGTCTGGCTGCAGATATTCGCCGATATCTTCCAGGCCACGCTGGAAATCGTTGACGTCAAAGAGCACGGGACCCTGGGTACCGCGATGACCGCCGCCGTTATGGTGGGCTGGTTTGCGGAGGTATTTGCTGCCTCAAACGACATGGTCCATGTCTCACGCACCGTCTCCCCTAATCCGGAAAACCACCGGGTCTACCAGACCAAATACCAGCTTTATAAAAACCTGTTATCAGAAATGCAGTCGCCGTGGAAAAGCTGCAGCAACTACATCGCGCACTAAGTGAGGAAAAAATGGATCTGAATTTAACGAATCGTACGGCCATCGTGACAGGCGGCGCAACCGGCCTGGGGAGAGAGTTTGTTCTTTCTCTCGCCAAAGAAGGCGTCAATATCTGCTTTACCTATATGCGTGAGGAAGAGCATCCCGAACGGCTGATCGAAACGGTGAAGGCCAGCGCGAACGTAGAGATTATTGCGGTCAAAACCGATCTCTCTGACGAGCAGAGCCGGGAAAATCTGTTTGCCACCTGTATCGACAGACTGGGCAAAGCCGACATTCTGGTGAATAACGCCGGGATCTGGCTGAGCGGCTACGTCACCGAGATCAGCCCGCAGGACTGGGATCTGGTGATGAATGTCAATCTGAAAGCCATCTTCCATCTCAGCCAGCTGTTTGTAAATCACTGCCTGCAGCATGACCAGATGGGCAGCATTCTGAATATTACCTCGCAGGCCGCGTTCCACGGCTCCACGACGGGACATGCGCACTACGCGGCAAGTAAGGCCGGCCTGGTCGCCTTTGCTATCTCTCTGGCGCGGGAAGTCGCCAAACAAAAAATCAATGTGAACAATATCGCCGTCGGGATCATGGATACTGCGATGATCCGTAAGAACATTGAGCAAAACCCTGACTATTACGTCAGTCGTATTCCGGTGGGCCGCGTGGCCCAGCCGCAAGAAATTGCCGACATCGGTGTCTTCATGGTTTCTCCTAAGACCAGCTATATGACGGGAGCAACTCTGGACGTTACCGGCGGTATGTTGATGCGTTAATCTAGGGAGAATCATTATGAAATGTCTGGCAATTGCCGATCTGTTTATCAATGCAGCGATGATGGAATCAGGACTGAAAGCGCTCAGGGATAACGGGATTGAAGTAGAAGTACGCGAGTGGTCACATGACTCCGTTGAGAAACTTCAGGAAGATAATCTGCGGGTTGAACAGGAAGGGGCAGAAGCCGTGGCCTTACCGGAAGCGCTGCTTCAGGGAACGGATGATATTGACATCCTGATCACTCAGTTTGCCCCCGTCAATACTGCGGTGTTCGATAAACTACCAAAGCTGAAATATGTAGGCGTGCTCCGCGGTGGCGTGGAAAACGTGAATCTTCAGGTGGCGAACGCCCGGGGCGTTGAGGTGATGAACACCCCGGGGCGTAACGCTCGCAGCGTCGCCGAATTCACGGTCGGCATGATCCTGGCGGAAATGCGCAATATCGCCCGTTCACACGATGCCCTGCGTGACAAATACTGGCGTAAAGACAGCCCGAACCATCAGGCAATCCCTGAGCTTGGCGGAAAAGTCGTGGGGCTGGTTGGCCTCGGTCATATTGCCCAACTGGTCGCGGGATTTCTCAGCGGCTTTGGCACGGAGATTATCTTTTACGATAAGTACGTTGCAGGCCATGAACGTTATGAGAAAGTCGATTCTCTGGACGAACTGGTACAACGCGCCGACGTTATCTCGTTACATGCTCGCCTGACGCCGGAAACCGAAAATCTGATTAACGCACACCATTTCGCGCTGATGAAGCGCAGTGCCATCATTGTTAACACGGCACGCTCCGGGTTAATCAATGAAAAAGAGATGATTGATGCGCTCAGATCCGGGCAAATCATGGGCGCCGCGCTTGATACCTTTGATGACGAGCCGCTTCCAGACGACAGTGCATTCTATACTCTGAATAACGTGACCATTACGCCGCATATTGCCGGGAGTACCATTGACGCATTCAGTAATTCGCCCAAACTCTTCGCTGAGATCCTTTTAAAGAAACTCAGTTAAATATTAAAAGAACCATTAAAGGTATTAACAGGGCCCAATGGGCACGGGTTTACTCGTGCCCAATTCGCCCGCCTTTTAAGGAATCATTATGGATATTATCAACAGCATTATTAGTCTGGGGGCATCAGTAATGATGCCAGTAATATTCTTTATTATCGCGCTTTGCTTTGGCGTTAAAATCGGTACGGCATTTAAAGCAGGGATGCTGGTAGGCATTGGTTTTGAAGGGGTGGGGCTGGTGATTGGCCTGCTGCTGACAAACCTGGGCCCGGCATCGCAGGCGATGGTTGAGCGTATCGGCCTGCAGTTAACGGTCGTTGATACCGGTTGGCCTACCGCATCGACCATTGGCTGGGGTTCGCCGCTGATGCTGCCCGTCGTGGTGGGCTTTATCGTCATCAACCTGGCCATGCTTCTGTTGAAATTAACCAAAACGGTGAATATCGATATTTTTAACTACTGGATTTTCCTGATCATGGGGTCTGTGGTCTATGCCGGAACGGGAAATTACTGGCTTTCGGTCGGTATTACATTCGCTATTTTTGTGTTGACGCTATTGGCGGCAGATTTAACGGCGCCGTATTTACAAAAAAACTATAATCTTAAAGGGATATCATTCCCCCATCTTACCTGTATAGCTTACGTGCCGTTTGGCATTGCCTGTAATTACATCATTGATAAGATCCCGCTTATCAATAAAATCAATTTCGATCCGGAAAGTATTAATAAAAAATTCGGCGTTTTTGGCGAGCCTCTTACCCTGGGGTTCGTACTGGGACTGCTGTTGGCCTTCCTGGCGGGATATGACGTTTCCGCGGCCGTTTCACTGGCCATTAAGGTTTCAGCCGCCATGCTGCTGCTGCCTAAAATGATTGAAATTCTGGTGCAGGGATTGTTGATTGTCCGTGATGCCGCTGAAGCAAAACTGAAGGCTAAATTCCCGGGGCGCGATTTTTACATCGGGATGGATACGGCGTTACTGATCGGGGAACCTTCGGTACTGGCGACCGGTCTGCTGTTAATCCCTATGGCTGTGGTGCTGTCTATCATTCTGCCCGGCAACCGCGTACTGCCCTTTGTCGATCTGGCTTCCTTAATGTTCCTGCTGGCAATGGTCACGCCGTTCTGTAAACGAAATATGTTCCGCATGTTCATAACCGGAACCCTGATCGTGACCTGCATCCTGTATGTCGGGACGGACATTTCGCAAGAATACACTCAGGCGGCGGTGAACTCGCATATTCCGGTGCCGGAAGGGATGGCCGAGATCACCAATATCGTCGGCGGCGCCACGACGCCTGTCGGCTGGCTGGCCGTCAAATTTGGCGAGTTTTTTAGCGCCACACATTAGTACAAGACCACTCAAGTAAACAGAGGGCAAACTGCTGCCCTCTGCTTCTTCCTCTTATACTGTGCACTGAATAGCTGGCTCAGCTACGCCCCTGGTTTGAACATCTGACCAGCGCGTCCGCCCCCTGCGCGGCGAGGTGGCTCATTTCTTTTGTACCCCCTCCCGTTTTCAACCCAACCTGCTATGCTCCTTCTTTCCCTGTTCTCTGGAGATCCCGATGCTGACCATCTGGGGCCGAAAAACCTCCTCTAACGTGCAGGCGCTGATGTGGTGTGTTGGCGAGCTTGGGCTGGACTATCTCCGGTTCGACGTGGGGCATCGCTATGGCGGTACCGACAGCGAGGCGTTTTATCAGCTCAATCCCAATCGTACGGTGCCAGTGCTGCAGGATGGCGATAATCCGCCGCTGTGGGAAACCGGCGCGATCCTTCGCTATTTAGCCAGTCGCTACGCCGACGACGCCTTCTGGCCGGGCGACCTGCTGGCTCGTACTGAGGTTGATCGCTGGGCCGAGTGGTCAAAGCAGAATATCGCCCTCGGCTTTACGGCGCCGGTGTTCTGGCGCGTGGTGCGCACGCCTGCCGCCGAGCGGGATCCGCAGGCCATCGCCGCGGCGGTGACGGCCCTGGAGCAAAAGCTGGCGATTGCCGAGGCACGTCTCGCCGGGAGTCGCTATCTGGTGGGCGATACGTTCACCCTGGCCGATATCCAGTTTGGTCATGTGCTGTACCGCTACTTTGCAATCGATATCACCCGTCGTCCCCTCCCCCACCTTGCGGCGTATTATGCACGGCTAACCGCACGGCCCGCCTTTCGCCAGCACGTCATGGTTAGCTACGACGAACTGAAGGTCTGAAGGTGGTCGGTAGCGCCTCCTGACGCTACCGACATACCGGTTAACGCGCCATCAGGACAAACACGCCCCAGCCGAGATATTCCCGGGTCCAGGTGACGTGGTGTAGCGGCGCAGTGGTCAACTGCTGGCGAACCTCCGGTGCGAAGTCATCGTGCGGATTGGCCTCCAGCCAGCGGCGCATTGTCAGCCATTTCGCCGCTTCATAACGATCCCAGCCCTCCTGGTCGGCCAGCACCATCTCCACCACGTCATAGCCCAGTTCGCCAAAGTGGGCGACCAGCGCCGGTAGCGTCAGGAAGTCATCGGGTGACTGCGCGCCGCAGGCAATCGCCTCTTCTGCCGTGGCCGGACGTTTGCGCCACCATGGCTCGCCGATAAGCAACATGCCGCCTGGGGTAAGGCTCTGCTTCAGCAGCTCGATTGTGCCTGCCACCCCGCCGCCGATCCACGTGGCCCCCACGCAGGCGGCAACATCGCACGGCTGGCTGGCGACATATCCGCTGGCATCCTGGTGCACAAAGGTTACCCGGTCGCTTACCCCGAGCTCCTCTGCCCGGGCGGCCGCCTGCTGACTGAACAGCAGGCTCATGTCTACGCCGGTGCCGACGATCTGATGATCGCGCGCCCAGCTACAGAGCATCTCGCCGGAGCCGCTGCCGAGGTCGAGAATGGTGGTGCCCGGCGCCATTCGCAGCGCCCGTCCCAGCGTGGCGTACTTTTCCGGGGTAAAAGGGTTATGGATACGGTGCTCGCTTTCACTGATGGTAAAAATGCGAGGGATATCGATCATGAGGTTTTCTCCTTGAGAGCCATACGCCCGGGCAGCGACCCTGCCCGGGTCGCTATTTCAGCGGTTGTCCGCTTGCGCGCGAACGTTATTCAAACCGGTAATGTTGATCCGGTACGGCTGGCCGTTCACCGACTTAATCAGCTTTTTGGTTTTGAGCTTTTTGAAGACCGCAAGGGTGCAGTCGCTCAGCAACAGCCCTTCGCGGGTGTAACATTCAACGGCGGTAATGCGGCCGGAGGTATCGCGGACGTGCGCAATACGGCCACCTTTGGCGAGAACGTGTAAGGTCCGTTGTTCCTGACGGGATAAATTCATACTGAAACCTGTTCATTATCATGTGCGAAAACATGCCTACACCCGCAGGTGTGTGCGTAAGGTTTAAGCGCAGCGATAATCAGTCCGGCCTGGGCAGGTCGGGAAACTGATTATCTGATAATGACATTCTCCAGCATCGAAGCCTCAGTGAGCATTGAAAGGTATTTACCGGCTGAATATTAACACCTTCATCTGGTAAGGATATTGTGCAGATTAAAAACTGTGACCGGTATTACGATTTCCCTCGGCCTTATCCCCATTTTGCGCTATCCGCCACCCGCTCTGTTCCGCAACTTTCACCACCACCTTATCCCCCCTCCCGTATTGTTAAATAATTGTTGTCAGATCACAAAATGGAAACAAAAAGGCCATTTCGTACGCATTTTATAAAAATGTAGATATTTTTAATTTATGGCTACGAAATGAACATCACCCTGACCTTACAGCGAGGAACGATCCTGATGAACGCCCTGACCGCAGTAAAACCGACACCCGCGCCGGTAGCCCAGCAATACCCTGGCTTTTCTTTCACCCCTTCCGCCCAGTCGCCGCGCCTGCTGGAGCTCACCTTTTCCGCCGAAACGACCACGCAATTCCTGCAGCAGGTCGCGCAGTGGCCGGTGCAGGCGCTGGAGTACAAATCTTTCTTACGCTTCCAGGTCGGCAAGATCCTCGACGATCTGTGTGGCAATCAGCTGCAGCCGTTGCTGATCAAAACATTGCTCGATCGCGCGGAAGGCGCGCTGCTTATCAACGGCGAAGGGATCGATCACGTCAGCCAGGCCGAGGAGATGGTCAAGCTGGCCACCGCCGTCGCCCACCTGATTGGTCGTTCCAACTTCGACGCCATGAGCGGTCAGTATTACGCCCGCTTCGTGGTGAAAAATGTCGATAACTCAGACAGCTACCTGCGCCAACCGCACCGGGTGATGGAGCTGCACAACGACGGCACCTACGTCGAAGAGCAAACCGACTACGTATTAATGATGAAGATCGACGAGCAGAACATGCAGGGCGGCAATTCCCTGCTGCTGCATCTCGACGACTGGGAGCATCTCGACGAATTTTTCCGCGACCCGCTGGCTCGCCGCCCAATGCGCTGGGCCGCGCCGCCGAGCAAAAACGTCAGCAAGGATGTTTTCCACCCGGTGTTCGACGTCGATTCGCTGGGCCGCCCGGTAATGCGCTATATCGACCAGTTCGTCCAGCCGAAAGATTTCGAAGAAGGCACCTGGCTGAGCCGCCTTTCCGACGCGCTGGAGACCAGCAAAAACATCCTTTCCATACCGGTGCCGGTGGGCAAATTTCTGCTCATTAACAACCTGTTCTGGCTGCACGGCCGCGACCGCTTTACGCCGCACCCGGACCTGCGCCGCGAGCTGATGCGCCAGCGCGGCTACTTTGCGTATTCCACGAATCATTACCAGACTCATCAATAAGGGTTTTCAGGCGAAGGAATTGAGCGGATGTATGATTTCGTGATTATCGGCGGCGGCATCATCGGCATGTCGACCGCCATGCAGTTAATTGAGATTTACCCGGACGCCCGCATTGCGCTGCTGGAAAAAGAGGCCGGCCCGGCCTGCCATCAGACTGGCCACAACAGCGGCGTGATCCACGCCGGGGTGTACTACACGCCCGGCAGCCTCAAGGCGCAGTTTTGCCTCGCCGGCAACCGCGCCACCAAGGCCTTTTGCGAGCAGAACGGCATCCGCTATGACGTCTGCGGCAAAATGCTGGTCGCCACCTCGCCGCTGGAGATGGAGCGGATGCGCGCCCTGTGGGATCGCACCGCCGCCAACGGCCTGCAGCGCGAGTGGCTAAGCGCCGGGGAGCTACGCGAGCGCGAACCGAACATTACCGGGCTCGGCGGGATCTTCGTCCCTTCCAGCGGCATCGTCAGCTACCGCGAAGTGGCGGCGGCAATGGCGAAGAACTTCGAAGCGAAAGGCGGAACGATCGTCTACAACGCCGAAGTCAGCGCCCTGAAAGAACATGCCAGCGGCGTGGTGATCCGCACCCGCCAGGGCGGAGAATATGAGGCCTCGACGCTGATCGCCTGTTCGGGCTTGATGGCCGATCGGCTGGTAAAAATGCTCGGCGTCGACCCCGGGTTTATCATTTGTCCGTTCCGCGGCGAGTATTTCCAGCTGGCACCGCAGCACAACCAGATCGTCAACCATTTGATCTATCCGATCCCCGATCCGGCGATGCCGTTCCTCGGCGTCCACCTGACCCGCATGATCGACGGCAGCGTCACCGTCGGCCCCAACGCCGTGCTGGCTCTGAAGCGCGAAGGCTACCGCAAGCGCGATATCTCGCTGGCCGATACCCTGGAGATCCTCACCTCGCCCGGCATCCGCCGGGTACTGCAAAACAACCTGCGCTCCGGACTGGGCGAAATGAAGAATTCGCTGTGCAGAAGCGGCTATCTGCGGCTGGTGCAAAAATACTGCCCGAGCCTGACGCTGAGCGATTTACGCCCGTGGCCGGCCGGCGTGCGGGCGCAGGCCGTGTCGCCGCAGGGCAAGCTGATCGACGATTTTCTCTTCGTTACCACCGCGCGTTCGATACATACCTGCAATGCGCCATCGCCAGCGGCCACCTCCGCTATCCCGATCGGCGCGCATATCGTCAGCAAGGTGCAGACCCTGCTGGCCAGCCAGAGCAATCCCGGACGCACGCTGCGTGCGGCACGTAGCGTGGAGACACTACACGCCGCTTTTACCCGTTAACCACCCTGAAGACAGGAAGCGTTTATGCAACTCAACGATATGACACTGTTTCGCCAGCAGGCGATGATCGATGGCCAGTGGCGCGATGCGCCCAACGGCGACGTGATTGCGGTCACCAACCCGGCCAACGGCGAGCAGCTCGGCAGCGTGCCGAAAATGGGCGCCGATGAAACCCGCGAAGCGATTGAAGCCGCCAATCGCGCCCTACCCGCCTGGCGCGCCCTGACCGCCAAAGAGCGGGCGAACATTCTGCGCCGCTGGTTCGATCTTATGATGGAGAATCAGGACGATCTCGCTCGCCTGATGACCCTCGAGCAGGGAAAACCGTTGGCGGAAGCCAAAGGCGAAATCAGCTACGCCGCCTCCTTTATTGAGTGGTTCGCCGAAGAAGGTAAGCGCATCTACGGCGACACCATTCCCGGCCACCAGGCCGACAAGCGCCTGCTGGTGATTAAGCAGCCCATCGGCGTTACCGCCGCCATCACGCCGTGGAACTTCCCGGCGGCGATGATCACCCGCAAAGCGGGCCCGGCGCTGGCCGCCGGCTGCACCATGGTCCTGAAACCGGCCAGCCAGACGCCGTTTTCCGCGCTGGCGCTGGCCGAACTGGCGAATCGCGCCGGGATCCCCGCCGGAGTATTCAACGTGGTCACCGGCTCCGCCGGCGCGGTCGGCGGCGAACTGACCAGCAACCCGCTGGTGCGCAAGCTCTCCTTTACCGGCTCTACCGAGATTGGCCGCCAGCTGATGGAGCAGTGCGCGAAAGACATCAAAAAAGTCTCCCTGGAGCTGGGCGGCAACGCGCCGTTTATCGTCTTTGACGATGCCGACCTCGATAAAGCCGTCGAGGGGGCGCTGGCGTCGAAGTTCCGCAACGCCGGGCAGACCTGCGTCTGCGCCAACCGCCTGTACGTCCAGGACGGGGTGTATGACCGTTTCGCCGAGAAGCTGCAGCAGGCGGTGGAAAAACTGCGCATTGGCGACGGCCTGCAGGACGGCGTCACCACCGGCCCGCTGATCGACGAGAAAGCCGTGGCCAAAGTTGAAGAACACATTGCCGATGCCATCGCCAAAGGTGCGAAGGTGGTCACCGGCGGCAAACCGCACGCCCTGGGCGGCAACTTCTTCCAGCCGACCATCCTGGTCAACGTTCCCGACAGCGCCAAAGTGGCGAAAGAGGAGACCTTCGGCCCGCTGGCCCCGCTGTTCCGCTTTAAAGATGAAGCCGACGTCATTGCCCAGGCCAACGATACCGAGTTCGGTCTCGCCGCCTATTTCTACGCCCGCGATCTGAGCCGCGTCTTCCGCGTCGGCGAAGCGCTGGAGTACGGCATCATCGGCATCAATACCGGCATTATCTCCACCGAAGTCGCGCCGTTCGGCGGCGTTAAGGCCTCCGGCCTCGGCCGCGAAGGGTCGAAGTACGGCATCGAAGATTACTTAGAAATCAAATATATGTGCATTGGCCTTTAACAGGAGCGACAGATGAACAGCAATAGAGCAATGATGGCGCGTCGCAGCGACGCGGTCCCGCGCGGCGTCGGCCAGATCCACCCTATCTTCGCCGAACGCGCGGAGAACTGCCGGGTGTGGGACGTGGAAGGCCGGGAATATCTCGATTTTGCCGGCGGTATCGCGGTGCTCAATACCGGCCACTTGCATCCGCAGATTGTCGCCGCCGTCGAAGACCAGCTGAAAAAGCTGTCGCATACCTGCTTCCAGGTGCTGGCCTATGAGCCTTATCTGGCGCTGTGCGAAAAGATGAATCAAAAGGTGCCCGGTGATTTCGCCAAGAAAACCCTGCTGGTCACCACCGGGTCGGAAGCGGTGGAGAACGCGGTGAAGATCGCCCGCGCGGCAACCGGGCGCAGCGGCGCTATCGCCTTCACCGGCGCCTATCACGGCCGCACCCATTACACCCTGTCGCTGACCGGCAAAGTGAATCCTTACTCCGCCGGTATGGGCTTAATGCCGGGCCATGTCTATCGCGCCCTCTACCCGTGCGCGCTGCACGGCGTCAGTGATGACGAGGCGATCGCCAGCATCCATCGCATCTTCAAAAACGATGCCGCGCCGGAAGATATCGCCGCCATCATTATTGAGCCAGTGCAGGGTGAAGGCGGGTTCTATGCCGCCTCCCCGGCCTTTATGCAGCGCCTGCGCGCTCTGTGCGACGAGCACGGCATTATGCTCATCGCCGATGAGGTCCAGAGCGGCGCGGGCCGCACCGGTACCCTGTTCGCCATGGAGCAGATGGGCGTCGCGGCGGATATCACCACCTTCGCCAAATCCATCGCCGGCGGTTTCCCGCTGGCGGGCGTCACCGGCCGCGCAGAGGTGATGGACGCCATCGCCCCCGGCGGACTGGGCGGCACCTACGCCGGCAACCCCATCGCCTGCGCCGCCGCCCTGGCGGTATTACAGATTTTCGAGCAGGAGAATCTGCTGGAAAAAGCCAACCAGCTCGGCACCACCCTGCGCCAGGGCCTGCTGGCGATCGCTGAAGATCATCCGGAGATCGGCGACGTGCGCGGTCTGGGGGCGATGATCGCCATTGAGCTGTTTGAAGAGGGCGACCGCAGCAGGCCGAACGCCAGGCTGACGGCGGATATCGTCGCCCGCGCCCGCGACAAAGGCCTGATCCTGCTCTCCTGCGGGCCGTACTACAACGTGCTGCGCATCCTGGTGCCGCTGACCATCGAAGAGGCGCAGATCGAGCAGGGGCTCAAGATCATCGCCGACTGCTTTAGCGAGGCGAAACAGGCATAGAACAGAACACATGCGGAAGCGAAGTACGTTCGTAAGGGAATGAAGACGAGACCTGCAAAACAACAATAATACGCGTGCCCCGGCGCGGGAACGTCGGGGCGCTCTCCCAGGTGACACACTTCGAGAGGGTAAATGATGGGGCAACTGTCGCAATCACAGGATTTAGGGGCGGGGCTGAAGTCGCGCCACGTCACGATGTTATCTATCGCCGGGGTGATCGGCGCGAGTTTATTTGTCGGCTCCAGCGTCGCCATTGCCGAGGCAGGCCCGGCGGTGCTGCTGGCCTATCTGTTTGCCGGGCTGCTGGTGGTGATGATTATGCGTATGCTGGCCGAAATGGCGGTCGCCACGCCGGATACCGGCTCCTTTTCCACCTACGCCGATAAAGCCATCGGCCGCTGGGCGGGGTATACCATCGGCTGGCTATACTGGTGGTTCTGGGTCCTGGTTATTCCGCTGGAAGCCAATATCGCGGCGATTATTCTGCATTCGTGGGTGCCGGGCGTCCCGGTGTGGTTGTTCTCCCTGGTCATCACTCTCGCCCTCACCGGCAGTAACCTGCTGAGCGTCAAGAACTACGGCGAATTCGAGTTCTGGCTGGCGCTGTGCAAAGTGATCGCTATTCTGGCGTTTATCGTACTGGGCGCGGTCGCCATTACCGGCTTTTATCCCTATGCCGAAGTGAGCGGCATTTCGCGGCTGTGGGATCACGGCGGCTTTATGCCTAACGGCTTCGGCGCGGTGCTGAGCGCGATGCTGATCACCATGTTCTCGTTTATGGGCGCGGAGATCGTCACCATCGCCGCCGCCGAATCGGATACCCCGGATAAACATATCGTGCGCGCCACCAACTCGGTGATCTGGCGTATCTCTATTTTTTATCTGTGCTCGATCTTTATCGTCGTCGCCCTCATCCCATGGAATATGCCGGGGCTGAAGAGCATCGGCTCCTACCGCTCGGTGCTCGAGCTGCTGCATATTCCCTATGCCAAGCTGATTATGGACGG
>UMDW01007275.1_pt1 | contig 60735 bp, 82 predicted proteins | sample 1964611 | NCBI WGS metagenome assembly UMDW01 (sample SAMEA4836006, study PRJEB28245) | human gut metagenome | biome: gut microbiome; material: fecal sample | place: Denmark | collected 2008 | reverse complement strand
ATAAGCACTTATCCTAAATTTTCTCATTTTTTCCTCCAATCTTTATTCACTTGATAATAATAACATGAAGTTTTAACTTATTCTATAGATAAGTTTAAAACTTCATGTTATTATAAATAAGAAGTAAGTCTTTATTTTAAAGAGTTTTAGCTAAAAATAGATTTAATTTTACATAAACAATTTATAAATTAATTGTAATATAAGACAGTAGGTGAATATATGGAAAATATAAAAATAAAATTAACTAGGGATAAATACAACTTCAGATTTAAACAATACGAGGGAACTTATTTCCACGGTGAAGTTAAAGACGAAAATATGGTAAAATACAAAATTACTAAAGACGAAGCTGGGCTTGAGTTAAAGGAATTTGGAAATACTCATATAAAAGATAATATGATATTTATTCCACAAATTGATGCTTATATCGATTTAAAAAAATAGTTTTAAATTAAAAAAGGTGTACCAAAGTAAAGTTATTAAAACTTCTACAATGATACACCTTTTTCTATATTATTTTCTATTGATATCTTCACTTTTAACAGCTCTTTAACGTATTAATTGAACAAATAGAAGTACAACTACCATAACTAAGGCAACTTTAAAAACTACTCCAGATAGGAATTTAAGTAATTTTATTCCTATTCCGCATACGACGATTAAAAGCGCTATTTTAAATAGCATATCTATAGTCATTTATATCCCTCCATACAAATAAGTCTCAATATATTATATTAATATACCTCTTAAAAGTATAATACAATAAAATTATATACTTATTTTTAAATAAAGATAACAATTTTATAAAAATTTATTACAAAAATGTGTTTTTTGTATTTTTTAGTGTATATTTACATAATTATCCATCTATTACATATTAATTTATATATTTCAATATATACCATTTATGGTAATTGAAAGCATCCAAAATTTTCAAGATATAACTTTATTGCACCTGTGCTATAATGGTATTTATTCTCTGAAATAGCTCTAATATTTTTATTAAAAAATCTATATTACAAGGATCCATAATATAAGTTTCAACTATTAAATTTAGTAAATTATTAATAATTTATATATAAATATTAGTTTACTACTTAGAGTTAAATCTACGTCAATAAAATACTTTAAATATTTAATTTTAAAGTAATATTATTTTATAAATTTGGCAAAATAAAAAAAAGAAATTTAAAGGAGAAAATTATGTCAAACACTCAAAACAACTTAAAAAGCTATCTACTATCAAAATGTATAGTTGGATATGGAATTATAAATGGTTTAATCAATGCCACAATATTTTACTTTATGGAGAAAGGTCATCCAGATGCATTATTCTATGCTGGTGATATAATAAAAGACCTTACATTCACTACATTCTTACTAGGTTTCCTTCTAGCTCTTATAGTTATGCCATTGACTGTAAAAGACTTAGAAAAAGGTAAATTTAGCTCACAAGATAGTGTACACAAATTAGAAAAATATCTTCCAAATCACCTATTTGTGTTCTCTATAGTATTAGGACTTGTTACAGCTATATTAACAATTATATTATCATCAATAATAGTATTCTTATTTAATATAGCTCCACTTACAGTTATGCAAATGATGTTCTTCAAAGGGATAACTTGTGCAGTATGTGGTGGTATAGCAGGATACCTATGCATAATAAAAGTTGCATATAGAAAATAATTATAACCCCAAAAAGAGCCAATCCTATTATAAGGATGGCTCTTTTTAACAAAATAAACAAAACCTTTTCACAAAACTTAGACAAGCTTTTCAAATATTTCTTTTTCTTTAACTTGTAATTTTTTTATTCTTGTATTTATCTCCTTGTTGTATGATTCTATCCATTCAACACTTGAAAGATTGTTTTCTAGATAATAGGGATATCTTCTTTTCATACATATTATCTCATTTTGCAGTAAAAATATATCATTCTTTAAGTCAGTTATATTTAAGTCTTTTCTCTTATTGATTTTTAAATTTCTAAGCAACATAAGAGTTGCATCATCGTAATTTAGATAAGCATTTTTAGCTCTCTCCCATAAACTATTTCTTTTTAGACTGTATATCGATGGATGCATAACAGATATCACATCGAAAAACAACGAATCTAGTAAATCTTTTTTATCTTTATATTTTTCCCTAAGACTAAGCACTTCTTTTGATGTTTCGCATTTTACTTCTAATTCACAGATTTGTTTAGATAAAATTCCAGTTTGTTTTTTTATTTCGTGTTGTATATTTTTTATTTCTTTTTCCCTTTTTAAACCAAAGTAATTTTCATAAATATTTTGTTTTATTCTAAGTTCTTTTATATATTTATTATGTTTTAATTCTTCTACCATTAAGTCCCCAAAATGAAATAAATATCTTGATTCTATATAAGGAGCATCCCTCATTATCAATTTATTTTTTTCAAATAATAATTTAATGTATTTATTTAAAAGGTTATTATATTCATTTACGTTCATACAACTCCCTCCTTTTAAAAGTTTTTTCTATATTTTATGAAATACAAACTTTTAATGTCATCTAAATACTTTTCTATATATATTAGAAATTCTACATTTCATATAAAAATTCCTTTTTAATTTACGAATTTTTACAATTTTTTCAATATTATTTAATCGTATATATTAATACGAATTAAACTTTTATCACAAAGTCCTTAAATAGAATTACAGCATTAAAAATAATATATATTATACTTAAAAAAATACCGTTAAACCAAATTATAAATTAGTCTAACGGTATTTATAAAATTTCAATATTAAATTACATCAAGCCATTTTTTAACCTCTGCATATATATCTTCTTCTTTTAATATTGCAGATATTATCGCATATCCATCTGGATTAAATTGTTTTAACTGACCTACATTGTCTAAATTTATTCCACCGATTAATACAAATGGAATATCGACATTGTCTTTTATTTCTTTTAATGTTTCAAATGAAACGCTCTTTGCATCTAATTTTGTACTTGTAGAAAACATTGCTCCAATTCCAAGGTAATCTGCTCCGTCTTCTTTTGCACGTTTAGCTTCCTGTAGAGTTCTTGCTGATACCCCTAGGATTTTATCTTCCCCTATTAGTTTTCTAGCACTTTTAGCATCTATATCGCTTTGACCGACGTGTACTCCATCTGCATCACATAATAGAGCTATATCTATTCTATCGTCTATTATAAATTTTGCATTGTATTTTTTAGTAAGCTCTCTTAATTTAAGTGCTTTTTCTAAAAATTCGCCACCATCAGCATTTTTTTCACGAAGTTGAAGCATTGTCACCCCAGCTTTTAGTCCATCTTCTATACATTTATAAAAATCGCGACCTTTTAATATATCTGAATCACTTATCAAATACATTTTTAAGTCTTCTCTTAAATTTTCCTTCATATTCCCTCCGATTAAACTTACATTAATTTATATATTATTGTATAAAGTTATATTTTTTACTTTTGATATTATAATTTTTTAATTAATCTTTTATTATGCGCTCGCTTTGTAACCTTTATTAGCTTCTCTTTTAATTTTTTCAAGCGGTAATATAGTCGCTACTATTAAGCTTAAAAAGCCTTCTACACCTGCACAAGAGAAGTTATATACTATTGAATATAACCATGGTCCCATATTAAATTGTTCTGCATATGATGCAAAGAACACAACTCCTGATACTACGTGTACACAGCATTTTAAAAATACCACGATTAAGCACCCAAAGAATACTTTTGCTCTTGAATCAGATCCAAACATTCCGCTAAGTCCTAAAATCATAGGTGGTATTATAAAGTCTAAGAATAATTGTACTGGGTGAATTATATATCCTCCAAATAATCCTAAAACACCTGTTATAAGACCTGTTGTCATACCTTCAACTGGTCCATATATAAGACCTATTAAAAGTATTGGTAGTGATGATAATAAGTTAATACTTCCGCCTTGTGGGTATTGTATAAATACTATTTTGCTAAGTATAAATGATAATCCTGAAAACATCGCGATAACTACCATTTTCTTAACATTTAATTTAAAGTTTCTAAGTTTTATTAAATATAAAACTAGTGGTATAAAACAAAGCGCTACATATATATAATTTGCGTTCATAATGTCTCCTTTACTCTCCTTTGTAAGCCATATTCCAAAATTCTAATTCGTATTTACTTGCTCTTAAAAATATGTCTTTTAATTTTTCCTTTGTATCTTGTGGTAGATTTTCACAAAGCTCGTTTGTAAAATCTAACCATTCATTTTTAAAAGCAACATATTCGTCGCTTGCATAAGTTTCTATCCAACTTTCAAAAAAGTTTCCTTCTAGTTTGTCTTTGTATTTTTCTTTCAATTTTAAGCCTATATAATTATAACTCCATGTACATGGAAGCACAGCTGCTACTATTTCTTCTATAGTTCCTGTTACTGATATAGATTTCATATAGCTTGTATAACTTTCATTTGTCATATTTAATTTATACTTAAATTCCATATTTTCTATATTTTCACCAAAGTCTTTTAAATACATTATGTGGTTTGCAGTTTCTGTCTCGATACTTCCAGCAACACCGTTATGGAATTTTTTAAGTTCTTTCATATTTCTACTTTTTACACAAGCCATTGCATATACTTTTGCGTATTCTATTAAATATAGATAATCTTGAATTAGGTATTTTCTAAACTTTTCTTTGTCTAAAGTCCCCTCTCCAAGTTCTATTAAAAAAGGATGTTCAAGATACTTATCCCATACTTCCTTGCTGTTTTCATATAAGTAATCTGTAAATAACATATTTTTCTCCTTATATCCTTATAACTTATATTTTTATCTGCTACAGATATAAATTTCTAATGTTTAATTGTATTTCATATCTTATAATTCTACTTTTGCATATTTTTCGAAAGTCTCAACATCTAAAGTGTCTATATTGTCGAATAAATAAGTTTTAAAAGTTCCAACAGCAGGTTTTGTAATATCTGCAAGTTCTCCACTTAAACTCATTGATAAAGTTCCCATAAATGCAGCTTCAATTGGTTTATCTGTGCAAGGTAAGAAACTTGCAATCAAACTTGAAGACATGCATCCAGTTCCTGTTATCTTTTTAAGTTTAGCAGTCCCATTAAATATTTTATATACTTTTTCTCCATCACTTACTAAATCTGTTATACCTGAAGCTACTACTGTACAATTTAATTTTTTAGCTACAGCTTTTACTATTTCAGATGCATCAGAACCATCGTCAAATGAGTCTACACCTTTTCCAGCTACGTCTAGTCCGCCTATAAATTTAATTTCTGATATGTTTCCACGAACTACAGTAAAGTTTACTTCATTTAATAATTTATTAGTAAGCTCAGTTCTTGCTTTGCTTGCGAAAACTCCAACTGGATCTAGTACTACTGGTTTATTGTATTTATTTGCAGCTTTTCCTGCTTTTACAAATAAATCTAAATATGATGAATTCATAGTCCCTATATTTATAACGACAGCACTTGCCACTGAAACCATATCTTCAACTTCTTCGTATGAGAAACTCATTAAAGGACTTGCCCCTATTGCTAACGTCATATTTGCACAATCTGTTATAGTTACGTTATTTGTATAGTGTAGTACTAATGGATTTAATTCCTTTACTTTATTTATTAATTCGTACATTTTTATACCTCCCTTATTTTCTTTATAAGTTTTCTTATTTATCTGCAATTTAAATATTTGCTTTTATGTATATTTTTTAAATTTTTATTTTATAAATTTAATTCTTATTCTATACCTTCAAATTTATAAAAATGATTTACAGGTCCAACTCCGTGACCTATATCAAAACTATGTCTTATAGCTTCTGTTATATATTCTTTACTACGTCTAACAGCTTTAACTACATCATATCCAAGTGCTATATGCGAAGTTATTGCAGAAGACAATGTACAACCTGTTCCATGTGTATTTTTTCTGTCTAATCTTTCTGATGTAAATACTTCAAATATATCTTCTCCCATAAGCACATCAACAGCATCGCCATCTAGGTGCCCACCTTTTACAAGAACATACTTAGGTCCTAAATCTAATATCTTTTTACCCGCTTTTTTCATATCTTCAACAGTTTCTATTTTCATTCCAGTAATTTCTTCTGCTTCTGGAACGTTTGGTGTGATTAGATAAGCTATTGGTATTAAATATTTTATTAAATTTTCCTTTGCCTCTGGTCTAAGTAGTGAATATCCACTTTTAGATATCATAACCGGGTCTACTACTATAGTTTCAGGTTTATATTTTTTTAGATTATCTACTATTTCCAGTATTATTTCAGGGCTTGACACCATACCTATCTTAACAGCTTTAGGCATTATATCTTCAAATACAGCTTTCATTTGCTCCTTAATTATATTTCTGCTCAATTCTTCAACATCAAATACGCCCATAGTATTTTGAGCTGTTATTGCAGTTATAACACTCATTCCATATGTCCCAATTGCACTAAATGTCTTTAAATCTGCTTGAACTCCAGCTCCCCCAGAAGAGTCAGAACCTGCTATTGTTAATGTTGGAATTTTATAATTTCTCATGTTTGCCTCCTAAATAAATTCTATCAAAGTTTGCATAAAAAAAGCTGTACCCCTAGGTACAGCATACATTTACTTTTACTTTATAATAAATCATTTAATTTGTATGCTTTCCTACGCTGGTATTAACCAGATCAGGTGTGAGGGTCAGTAAAACTTCTCAGCGCGTGGCTCCCCTAGCACTTTAATTTTTAATTGTATCTAATATTAAGATTAGTATTTATTGCATTATTTGTCAATAAAATTTTTTTAATCCACTTTTTTGTCAAATTCTAAGACGATAAAATCTTCCTCTTGTTTTAATTTTTGAATAAAGTCTTCAGGATTTTCAATTATATTGAGCTTTTGATACCTGCTTTTTTGCTTTATCTTATATTCCAACTTCATAGCATCACTTTTGCTTTTGCATACAAAATATATTTCTAATTTCGAAAATCCTCTAGATCTTGTATATTTACTATTTATACCCTTTGTATGCTCTCTTAAACGCCTTTTTATGTCTATTGTATATCCAGTGTATAAAGAATTATCCCTACATCTAATTATATATGTATAGTACATATTCCCTCCATATCTTTTAATACTATAAGTAAATTTTATGTCTACTTATTTTATATTAATTTTATATATTTTACAATCAAAAAATAATGCCAGCAGAATATCTACTGGCATCATTTATATTATTTAATTTTTGTTATTCTACTTCAATTGCATCAACTGGGCAGCTTTCAGCAGCTTCTTTTGCCTCATCATGACAATCTTCTGGAACTTCTGATTTTATTGCATGAGCATATCCTTCATCAGTAAGTTCAAAAACTTCTGGACATATTGATGGACATAATCCACATCCTATACAAGTATCTTTATCAACTCTAGCTTTCATAAGTTAAACCTCCATAAATCTTTTATAAATTTCTTTTTTATTATTTACAATATTTAAATAAAAATTCATGAAGTTAAGATTTTTTAATTTAACATACTACATATAATTTATATAACTTATAATTTTACAGCTTTTAATTTTTTTAAATTACATAATCAGCTACATATTCTTTATTATTTTCTACTACTTCTAATTTGCGTCTTGTTTTTATTTGTGCTGGTATTCCAACTGCTGTTGAGTTACTTGGAACGTCTTGTAAAACCACACTATTTGCTCCAACTTTAACATTATCTCCAATTGTTACTGGACCTAAAACTTTTGCTCCAGAACCTATTATTACATCTGAGCCAATAGTAGGATGTCTTTTAAAAGTTTTTTCATTTCCTGTTGCCCCAATTGTTGCACCTTGGTAAATTGTAACTCTATCTCCTATTATTGCAGTTTCGCCTATAACAACTCCACTACCATGGTCTATTAATATTCCATCTCCTATTTGAGCACCTGGATGTATTTCGATTTGTGTAAAAAATCTTGATACTTGGGATATAAGTCTTGCTATAAAAAATCTCTTTTTAGTGTAGAAAAAATGAGACATTCTATACATAATCATCGCATGAATCGATGGGTAAAGCAAAAATAATTCTATTTTATTTCTAGCTGCTGGATCTGAATCCACTATAAATTGTAAATCTTTTTTAACATGATAAAACATACTGTATACGACCTTCTTTCAATTAATTTTTAAAATATTCCCATAGACATGTATTTGTCTACACCATCGGGAGCTACTGTCACTATTATTTTATCTGGATTTTCATCACTTAACTTCATTGCGCCTGATATATTAGCACCAGATGATATTCCTATTAATATTCCAAGTTTATTTGCAATAAGTCTAACTGTTTCATAACTATCTTCATCTGATACAGTTATAACTTTATCTACTATATCTTTATCGTAAATCTTTGGTATAAAGTTTGCGCCTATTCCTTGGATTTTGTGTGGACCTGATTTATTTTCTGTTATTAGTGGTGATGATTTTGGTTCTATTCCAATCACTTTAATTTCTTTATTTTTTTCTTTTAAAAACTTACCTGCCCCAACTATAGTTCCGCCAGAACCAATCCCTGCTACTATAAAAGATACATCTTTGACTTCTTTTAAAATTTCAGGGCCAGTAGTTTCATAATGAGCTCTTGGATTATCTTCGTTATCGAATTGACCTAGACATATATAATTTGGATTTTTTTCTAATAGTTCATTTGCCTTTTCTATTGAGCCTGCCATACCTTTAGCTCCTTCTGTAAGTATTAATTCTGCTCCAAAGGCTTTTACTAATTGTCTTCTTTCTATACTCATAGTATCAGGCATTATAATTATTACTTTGTATCCTTTTAGTTTTCCTGCCATCGCAAGGGCTATTCCTGTGTTGCCGCTTGTCGCCTCAACTAAAACACTATCTTTGTTTAGTATTCCCTTTTCTTCTGCTCCATTAATCATATATAGTGCAGCTCTGTCTTTTATACTCCCTCCTGGATTTGCTTTTTCTAATTTAACAAATACATTTGGATATCCTGCTTCTTTTAAATTTAAAATTGGTGTATTCCCAATTAAATCTAAAGCGTTGTTATATATCATAAGTCTTCCCCCCACTTTTTACCATTTATCAATTTGATAATTATATTATATTATTATCATTTTGATATGTCAACCAAATTTTATCATTTTGATAGCAAAAATTATCATTTTGATAATAAGCATTATTGGATAAAAATGATAATCCATTTCAATATTTGCATTAATAATCTATACTCTTTCTAACAATTAATACAAAACCTTATCTCAAAAATTCTAAAATAGGATCTAAATTACTCTTATTTGTATTTTTAATCTCATCTTTATAATTCGCTATATTAGAAGGTATTTTCCCAGAACCATAAGATACTCTTAGCTTATCTATAAAACTAAGTTTACTGTAATTAAAATCTCCCTTAAGTTCAAAAAACTTTATATTTTTATATAAATATGTAGGCAAGAAATTGAACATCATAATCTCATCTAGTGAATAAAGTCCAAGTCCTACATAAAAAACTATTACATTTTTATTCTTTAACTTTTCTAAATTATCTTTTATAAATTCAACTCCCCTTATATATCCATTTTCAATAGATGCTCCAAATATTATAGTGTCGTAATTTTTTAAATCTGAGCTTTTTATATCGGAAATTTCATATAAATCAGCATTTATTTTTATTGCAAGCCAGCCTGCGTATTTTTTTGTGTTATTGTATTTTGTTTTGTAGATTATAACTGTTTTAGACATAATAAAACCTCCAATTATTTACTATATTTAATAATTAGAGGTCTCTTTTTACTTTCCTTTATTATTTTATTTTTTTAACTTTACAGTATCTATAAAACTTATACAAACATTTTTTCTCCTAATAAAACAAAGTTTTGTAATATTAAAAATGCCTTTACATCCATTTTTTCTTTTGATTTTAATATTTTCCTAGTTTCTTCTTGTGAAACTAAAATCGCTTCGATATCTTCGTCATCTTCAAGTCCGTCTTTATTTAGCTCACCATCACATGTACAAAAAACAAGCGCAATAGACTCATCAGTCATCCCTGGCGAAATATAAGTTTTTTCTATTGTATAATCATTATTTACATCTAATAAATCTAGTCCTGTTTCTTCTTTTAATTCTCTTTTTACAGATTCAAATACGTCTTTGTCACCTTTATCTACAAGCCCTGCTGGAACTTCGTATATATAGTCGTTTATAGGAACTCTAAATTGTTTTATAATTACAAGTTTTTTATATCTAACATGGTATGCACAAATTCCAACAGCATCTACTTTATCTTCATTTTGATTTAAATAAAAATCTTCTACAGCTTCTTTATCTTTTCTAGTCGCAACAGTCCAGTGTTTATTTTCATTTAATTTATTTTTATATTCTAAATCGTATAGACTTATAAATTTTCCATAACAAAGTTCATTTACATTTTGTATTTTGTTATCCAAATTACTCACCCTTTCTAATTTCAATATATCCCCTGTCTTTTGTATCTTTGATATATTCGTTTATTATATTTATATAATCGATTTCATCTTTTCTAAGCGCATCTTTTTCTTGTTTTTGTTGAATAATAAGATTTTGTATAGAAGCTTTTAGACTTTCTATTTGGCTAGGATATCTTGCATCGATTACTTTTTCATATTTAATTTTAGCACAACTTATATAGTAAACTTTGTATTTATAGTTTTTCATATTTATCCAAAACACTATATCTCTATTTAAATTTAAAAGGTATTTTTGTTTTCTAACAATAGATGAAAATAAATCTATCTCTTCTTTTATCTTTCCTGCTTCTTCAAATTTCAAATCTTTAGCTTTCTCATTCATCTCTTTTTTCAGGCTTTCTATTACAAAATTACTTTTCCCATTTAAATTGTCTTTTATATTTTTTACTATATCACGTTTAATCTTATCATCAATTTTTATTCTGCATGGTCCTATGCATTTATTTAAATCGTATCGTATACATTTATTTTGCCTTTTGCATATTGGCAGTCGATATACTTTTATGATTATCTCTTTTATAATATCTAGCTTTCTTTTAAATGAATAAGGCCCAAAATAAATCCCATCTTCTTCTATTTCATTTGTGATTTTTATGATATTGTGATCTTTTTCATCTAAGCATATATACTTGTATTTTTCATAACTTTTAAGAAGTGTGTTGTACATCGGCTTTAATTTATGTATATTTTGACATTCTAAAAAAAGCGCGTCAAATTCTGTATCTGTTTTTATAATATCTATATGAGATATATTTTTTATCATCCTCTCAATTTTTCTAGAGCGATTTGCGCTATTTAAAAAATAGCTTTTTACCCTCTTTTTTAGACATTTGGATTTTCCAACATACAACAATCTATCTTCTTTATCTTTCATAAAATAAACGCCAGGCGTTTCTGGTAAATTATTTAATTCATCCAATTTATAAGTAATTTTTTTATAATTAACTTGATCTTCTGTAACTCCTTTATAAATAGTTTTTTTATAATTAGTTTCCATCTATAAATTTATTTCTCCATTTTCTATAGTTTTAGGTTTTGGATTTTTTTCAGCTATTATTGCAGATGCTAAGATTATAACGCCTCCTATTAATTGATATACAAAAAAAGGCTCTTTAAGCAAGAATATGCTAAATACTACTGATGAAACTGGATCTAAGTAACCTAAAATCGCTATACTTTGTGCCTTTAATTCTTTCATAGCTGAAAAATACAGACAATACGCAATTCCTGTATGAGCTATACCTAAAATTGCTATTAATATTATCGATTTTGGTGAATCGAATATAATATTATTTCTGTATATTACCCAAGGTAGCAGTACCATAGACGCCATAAAAAGTTGTATAAAAGTTTTTGTATAGTCGTCTACATTTTTTATAAACTTATTTAATATTATTACACTTGCATATAGACAAGCTGCTAAAAATGCATTTATTATCCCTTGAGTTAAATTTATATTGCTACTTGATTGGCCAGTTCTTACGATTAATACAAGACCAATCATAGAACATATTACTGATAACACCTTTTTTAGAGTTAATTTTTCTTTTAAAAATATAGGTGATACAAATATTACGATAACTGGCGCTAGATAATAAACAATTGTCGCATTTGCAACAGTAATATAGTTGTATGAGTTAAATAAAAATACCCAATTAAGACCAATAGCCATACCTGAAATTATAAGTATTATAATGCCTTTTTTACCTGGCTTTTTATTTTCATCTTCCAACTTATTATTTTCCTCTAATTTTTTATTATTTTGCATCCTAACAAATAAAACTATACCAAGAAATACACTTCCGATTATTCCTCTAAAAAATGCTATTTCAACTGAATCTAGAGAAATATTTTTTACAAATACTCCTAAGCTCCCCCAAAGAAGCATAGCAATTAATACTTTTATTGTTGCTTTGTTCATACTAATCCCCCTTACATATAGCGCTTTTTACCCTAAATATTTATTTATTAATTCTTCTACATCAATATGCATATATTCTTTTATCTCGCTGCCTTTAACAGAATATGAAGTTCCTTTTGAGCAGAATATCGAATTTGATGTAAATTCTTCGTCTGCATCTTTGTTGTAGTTGTATTTTTCTATTACTTCTTCTAAATTATGACACTCATCGTATCCATCGAAGTTAAGCGAGATTTTGCCAGTACCTTTTGTAAAAGAAATTAATTCTAATTGATAATCCATAAATGTATCTACTGGTCCCCTACCAGTTATTATAGATTTATTATTTATACTCTGTGGCATTTCAAAGCTTCCATTTAGCCTTTGAATATCAGACATAACTCTTCCAAGGTAATTGTCTTCTACTTCGATTTCAAAAGCGTAAAACGGTTCTAATATTATATTTTCACTTTGCTCAATTCCCTGTCTTATCGCCCTATAAGTCGCTTGTCTAAAATCACCCCCACTTGTATGTTTTTTGTGGTCTCTTCCTGTAAGTAGAGTTATTTTTAAATCGTCTAAATCAAATCCACAAAGTATTCCGTGGTGTTTTCTTTCAAACACATGTGTTTTTACTAAATTTTGTGTGCCAATATCTAAATCATCTACATGTGCTATACTCTCAAATACGATGCCTCCTCCTCTTACATTTGGCTCTATTTTTAAATGAACTTCAGCATAATGTTTTAACGGCTCGTAATGACCACTTCCGATACAAGGAGTTTTTATAGTCTCTTTATATAAAATTTCACATTTTCCAAAGTCAATTTCAACATCAAATCTATTTTTTATAAGCTCTTTTAAAATTTCAAGTTGAACTTTTCCCATTATGCTTATACTTATTTCTTTTAATTTTTCGCTATAAGATACATTTAAACTAGGCTCTTCAGCTTCTAAAATCTTAAACATTCTAAGAACATCTTTTATATTTAAACTTTCATCAAATATTACCTTTGTTCTAAGTGTTGGAATTATAGTATCTTTATTCTTAATTTTTAGTATGTCTATATCTTCATTTGATTTTGAAGTTATATATTGACCTATATTTATATTACATAAACCTGATATAGCTCCAATCTGCCCTGCTTCTATACTCTTACTTATAGATGTCTTCTCGCCGTTTTTTAAATATATTGAGTTTATTTTTTCTTCTATTATCTCGTCTTTATAGAAATATTTTACCTCGTCTTTTACATTTAATTTTCCACTTAAAACTTTTATGTATATTTCTTTGTTTTTATCTTCATATTTTACATTACAGACTTTGGCTAAAAACTCGTTATTTTCATCATAAGACGTTGTTGTAAGCTTATCAAAAGATTCTATAAAGCTTTCGATATTTATATCATTTAATGCAGAACCTCTAAATACTGGATATATTTTATTTTCTTTAATTTGTTTTTTTAAATTATCTTCCCAAAGCTTTTTATTATATCCACTTTCAAAATAAACTTCCATTAAATTCTCGTCTCTTTCTGCTATAAAATCGATAAAATCTTCACTAAAATCTTCATTTTTAAATTCATCTGTCATATCGATTATATTTGAATCTAGATTTTCTTTAATATCAGAAATTACTTCATCTATAAAAAAGTTTTCACTATCTATTTTATTTATAAAAATAAAAGTAGGTATATTTTTCTTTTTTAAAAGTTTAAAAACTGTAGATGTGTGTGATTGAACCTTTTGCGTTCCGCTTACAACAAGTATAGCATAATCTAATATCTCTAAACTTCTCTCCATCTGACCGCTAAAATCGACATGTCCTGGAGTATCGACTAAAAAATATTCATTTTCATTATAGAAAAATCTCGCTATCTTTGAAAATACTGTTATACCTCTTTTTCTTTCAACTTCATAATTATCTAAAAAAGTATTCTTATGATCTACTCTTCCCCTACTTCTTATAGATTTTGTATGATATAAAATTTGCTCCGATAAAGATGTCTTTCCAGCATCAACGTGTGCTAATATCCCAATTGTTTTAATCATTTTATACCTCTTTCCTTAATAAACTTATAATAATACTTTTTTTAGTAAATAATACTTAAAACTATATTATCACACAAAGGAGGGATTTTGATGATTAATTTAGACTTAAATATAGTATCAACGCTAATTTTGGCGATTGTACTTTGTTTATTCGGAAATTTTATCAAAAACAAATTCAATATTTTTAATAAAGTATGCATACCGACACCTGTTATAGGAGGTCTATTTTTTTCTTTATTAATTTTTATTCTCAGAAAGTTTGGCATTTTAGAAATAACTATGAATACATCTTTAATGCCTTATTTTCTATCGATATTCTTTATAAGCGTTGGATTTTGTATAAATATATTTAGTGCAAAAGGCGGCGGAAAATTATTATTTTTATATTGGCTTTTATGCGCGATTTTAGGTCTTTGTCAAAACTTAATCGCCGTATTTTCGTCAAAACTTCTACATATCAAACCACTTCTCGGATTTATGTGCGGGTCTGTTTCTATGGAAGGTGGACATGGTTATGCGCTCGCATTTGGAAAAACAATAGAATCTCTTGGGATTGAAAATGCATGTGCTATTGGGATTGCAGCGGCGACACTCGGGCTTATAACAGGCGGGCTTTTAGGTGGTCCTGTTGGAAGATTTTTAATATATAAATACGATTTAAAACCATTAAAAGGAGGAAGTCGACTTTTTAAAAGCAATAAAAATCAAAATAATATAAAAACAAATAAACCTAAAATTCAATTTACACCAATAGGATTTTTAGAAAATATTTTAATATTGCTTTTAATTATGAATATCTCGTTTTTTGTATCAAATATAATTAATTTAAAAACAAATATAATAATTCCAAATATAGTTATTGGAATGCTTTTATCTGTAATTATTAACAATTTCAATATCAAAAAACAAGTATTTGAATTCTATGAGGATTTGTTTGAATTTATACAAAATATATCACTAGATATATTTTTGACTATGGCGCTTATGAGCATCGATTTATACGCCTTATCTAGCCTTCTTGGACCTATACTTATTATTGTATTTTTCCAAGTTTTATTTGTATTAATCTACGGAGTATTTATATGCTTTAGAGTTTTAGGCAAAGACTACGATGCTGCAATCATGATAAGCGGTCTTATCGGTCACACACTAGGTGCTACACCTAATGCCCTTGCAAATATGTCTACACTTACAAGTAAATACGGCAAAAGCGAAACAGCCTTTTTAATAGTGCCTATGGTCGGTGCATTCTTGCTCGATGCCTTTTCAATGCCTTGTATTTTATTTTTTATAAATTTTTTAAAATAGATACATAAAAAAGTATTAAAAAACATAAATTTTACCATACTAAAAACATGAAATATTTTTAGTATAATAAACAAAATAAAGCAAAGGTAATAATTAAAATAAAATCTATTAGAAAGTTGTGATACTATGATAAAAAGCAATCTAAATTGCATCGTATCAAGTTGTGCTTATAACAACGACGGTTATTGCTATGCCTCTCATATTAAAATAAATGGTTACGATGCTATAAATTCAAAAGATACAAATTGCGAAACTTACGTAAAAGGCTCATTTGAATCTCTTTCATCTAAAAGCGATGAAGTTATAACAAATAGTCAAAATATTAGCTGCTCTGCAAAAAACTGTACATATAACTTCTACGGAGGTTGTAATGCTGATCATGTTTTAATTAGTACAAGAGACAGTAAATGTGATACTTTTAGAATTAAAAATTAAAAACACTAAAAAACGGGCTTTATAAATGCAAGGCCCGTTTTTATATACAAATAATTAAATAATTTCTTCTTTTAATCCTGGATTTTTAAGTTGATATTTTTTCATTTCTTCTATCATATTTTCTTTTATTGTTTTTGCAAGTTCAACTGTTCTTAATTTTGGATTTTTTAAGTGGTCATATATTGGTTCTAAAAATTCAACTTCTACATCTTTTGAATTTATTTTACCTACTGGTTGGTATCCTTCATAAGTGTGTAGTGAGTTTTTAATTACCATTGGCACTATTGGGCATTTAGCTTTATATGCTATTTTTAAAGCACCTGGCTTAAAATCTGAGACTAAAGACTTTGGATCTTTTACCCAAGTTAAATCACCTTCTGGGAATATCGCCATACTTTGGCCTTCTTTTATATTTTCTGCGCATTTATTAATGCTTTTTACCCCTTCACGATTATTTTCCCTATTAATATACACAGATTTTGTAAGTTCTATCCAGTGTCTTAAAATAGGAATATTTCTCCATGTTGGAACATCTGCAATAACAACTCCAATTGGCTTTGGTGTACTAGATATTAATATAAAACTATCTAACATACTAGAGTGATTTATGACAAACAATACTGGTTCTTTTGGCACTCTTTCTTTTCCCAAAATATTTAATTTAATATTTACCAAATCTAAAGATTTACTAGCTTGATCTTTTAAAAACTTAAATTTCTCTTCACTAGAATATTTATGAGGATTTTTCGTAAATTTTCTAATTAGAGGTAAAGAAGAAATAAAACCTATAATCTGATATATTGCAAATTTTAAATAATTAAACATTGTCACAACTCCTACTCATGTATTTTTTCCCAATAAATCATTTTATCATATACTTTTATATTAGTAAATATTTTTACTAATTATAAAAAGTTTATTCTAAAATTTTTATAATTATATAAACTTTATAAAGGAGGTTTTTTAATGCTAAATAGAACTCTTGTAATAAATATTCACACTTTCACAGGAGAATACATAAATTTGAATTTACCTGTGGAATTTGTAAAAAGGCTAATTGACAATAATTGTTTTGATTTTTTCTATTATAAAGAAGACGCTATCGACTGCGACAAATTATTAAAACTTGTAAATAATGCCTTTAACTACGATTTAACTGGTTATATAGGCGAAATTACAACTGCAGATAATAATCATATAGAACTCAGTATAAATTAGTTTGTAATATTTTCCATTTTTAGTTTTATTATATTTTATATGGGTATGTATTAAATATAATAAAAACGGGAGGAATCTTTATAATGGATAGATTATTAGAACTTATAAATAGAAAATTTTTAAAAGATAGCGAGTTTTTAGAATTAGAAGATAATGATAATGTAATTTCATGTGAATACTACAGACCGCACAACGCTCATTACAAAGAATTTTTAGTTACTATAAATAATAATGGAAAAATCGAAGAACATATAGTTTGTTATAAAGCACTATAATAAAAAGTACTGTTTAGATATTATAATCTATACAGTACTTTTTATTAGTCTTTATATTTATTTTCTTAAGATTTCTTTTACTTTTTCACTATTGTTATAAGGACTGTTTGGGTCACTTCCTCTTAAATCATAAAAAGCATTTTTTGCATCTTGCAATCTATCATTTTTATAATATAGCATTCCAAGATGATAATAAGAGTCATCATAAAAATTACTAGACGCCTTATATGTATTTACAAACTTTTTATAGTATTTTATAGCATTATCATCATCACCTAATTTTTGATATGAAAGAGCCATATTATAAATTGCATCTTCTCTAAATTTATATGTATCATTAGCTTTTAAAGAATACTCGTAATATTTTATAGCTGTTTTATAATCTCCTGCTTGTTTGTATTTATTAGCACTAAAGTAAAGATTTTCTGCTCCTTTTGCTATTTCAGTAGCTTCTTTTTCTTGTTCTTTTAATTTTTCGTCATTTTCTTTAGCATCTTCTTCTGTTTTTTGTGCTTCATTTAATTTTTCATCTTTTTTAGAAAGTTCCTTATCTTTTTCATTTAATTCACTTTCTTTTGAACTTATTTGCTCGTTTAAATCATTAATTTTCTTTTGGTTATTTATATAAAAAGCACCCATACAAACTATAAGTATTGCAATTACAGAATATAAAATTATATGCTTTTTATCTTTTTTATTACTTTTCTTATTTGTTTTAGATATTTCTTCTTTTGTAGTACTTTCTTCAGTTTTCACTTCTACATTTTTATTTATACTATTTTCGATATTTTCTCCATCTTCATTAAATTTCTCAAAAATCGGATTATCCTTATCTATACATCTAAGCTCTTCTAACAAAGCTTTCTTTTTAGCATTATCTCCAACTCTATCATAAAGAAGTATAGATATTACATATGGCTCTATAAGCTCTGGTTCTTCTAATTTTAAACTATCGAATATCTCTATTGATTCTTCGTTTAATTCTTCATTTATAAATCTTATTGAGTGGTTGTATCTTTCTAAGAAAACTTTAAAATCCTTAGATGATAATAAGTTTACATATTTTCTAGACAACTCATTATTGCCATAGCATTGACTTGTGTAGAAGCTTTCAAATGCTTTTGAGAAATCACATTTTAATAAATATAAAAGACCTTTTAGGTTTAGTATATCTGGATCTTTTGGATTTAATTTAAATGCTTCTTCTATAAACTCAACTGCTTTAGTAATATAATGTCTAGTCGCTAAATCAAGTGCATTATTGTACTTGTTATAAGAGTCTAATTTAATTTCTTTTGAAATCTCACTCGAATTAGTTTTAAGTTCTTTTTGTAAATTTAAAATCGTCTCATTTTTATAATTCGAAGTAACGTATGTTTGCTTTAATGCCTTTAATGTTTTATTATCTTCATTTTCATCTTCATCTATTTTAAAAAATGTATAGTCACTTTTATTTTCTTCTACTAAAGAAATGTCCATTATTTTTCTAGGCATATTTTCAATATCTAAAACTATATGTTCTGCTAAAATAATAATCGCCTCCTAATATTTCATATACTCTAAGATAACATATTTATAAATTATAGTCAAAAAAAATCCTCCATTTGGTATTAAATGAAGGATTTTTAAATATTATTTTATATTATATTTTTTTACTTTTCTGTACAATGTAGCAATACCTATATTTAACGCTTCTGCAACTTGTTTCATTTCCTGAGTATTGCTTCCGTATTTTTTTATCGCTTTTTCTATTTCTTCTTTTTCCAATTGTTCAACTGTTTTTATCTCTTCTTTATACATCTCATCTAGTTTGAAAGAAATTAAGTCAGACATACTTCCTACAAAATCTCTTAATTCTTTATCCTTAGACAATAACTTTTGTTTTTGTTCTTGTGTAAAAGCCGCTATCCCTAAAATTCCTAGGTTTTCATCTCCTAATTTTATAGGAGTGCATATATCTGCTAGTTCCTTACAATGTTCTCTGCTAGAACATATTTTGCAGCTTTGCTCTATATCTTTGTTTATAACATGCGCATTTCCTGTTTTTAAAACATTTGAATAAACAGCTTCTTCTGAGATTTTATCTCCTATTTTATCTTTAAAAATACCAGTGCCTGCAATTCTATATAAATCTTTTGATACCACGGTAACATCGACATCTAATACATTAGAAATATTTTGACAAATATCTTGAATATACTGGGTTATATCATTAAGCTTCATATCTGCACCCCCTATAATTTATATTTTCTTTTGTTTCTCATTTTTTATTCTAACTACAATTAATGACTTCTACTTAAGTAAGCAGATGTACATACAGCTTCTTTTTTGATTTCTTTTTTATTATTATCGTAGTATGTTCTATAAGTTGTTATATTGTAACCGTATTTTGTGCTTATTTCTATATTTTTTTTATCGCTTTTATATCCGAATATTTGGCATTTTATTACTCCGTCTTTATAATTATTTTTTATAAAAACAGGATGTTTATAGTTGTTTTTAAATACAAAATCTATACCTGAGTCTGAAACTGTGGCATCTCTTCCCAAATCAACATATGTTGATGGTATTGAGTGGTTTGTTCTAGATACTATATCTAGCCCTGAATATAATACAGCATTGAATAAAGTAGATGAAACTTGACATACACCGCCTCCAATTCCATATGCTACTTTACCACTGCTTATTACATGTGCAAGTTTGTATCCATTTTCTGCACTTCTAACACCTGTATGTTTATTATAAGAAAATGTTTCTCCAGGCATAAGTATTACATCACTTGTTTTTTTAGTAGCTAGCTTTATATTTTGAACTCTTCCATACCCTGAATCATAAAGTGTTGTAGAGTAACTGCCTAGCAATGTATCTATACCTTTTAAATCTGAACTTTTTATTTTAGGTTTAATCTGTGATACTACTAATTTTTGAGTAGATTTTCCTTTATTTATATCTTCAATAAAATTCTCCTTTGTTTTTTCTATGTCTAATTTTAGACCAGTTTCTTCTTTTACAACTTTTACTTTTTTCTTTTCTATTTTTATAGTTGCATCTTTAGAATCTTTATTTACTTCTTTTGATATTTTTTCAAGTTCAGATTTTAATTTATCTTCATCACAACTTATAACTAGGTTTACTTTTGTTTTAATACCAGCCAAATTTTGCAATGATTTAAATATGTTTTGTATTATATTGCCCTTTCTATTTACATCATATGCCTTATTTATTGTTTTATCTAGATCATAATTTATGTCTAGAGTTTTTGGGTCTATATCCCAAGTTTTTTCTTTGTAGTTAAATTTAAAAGATTGTATTTTATATTCGCTACTTAGTTTATCTTTCGCTTCATCTTTTGTTAAATCACCGATATTAATATTTTGTACATATACATTTTTAGATATTTTATCTCCATTTATACAATAAACACCTAATCCTGTCAATATTAATATCAACAAAAAAATGGATAAAATAATCTTTTTTTTCATGAACAAACTCCTAATAAAACATTATATTTTGCTTATTTTATCATCAATACATTTATATATTGTTTTATCGTACATATTTACTAAATAAACTTCTTTAGTTAAAGAAAACCATCCTTTTTTAACTAAAGCGTAATAGTAGATATTGTTGTTTTTCTTTAATAATTTATTTAATTCATCTTCGTTTACGTATTTTGTAATCTCTGATTTATATTTCATTTCTAAATCATTGTATTTTTCATGTTTATCGCTTAATTTATCTTTTACTAAAGTTGCAGCATCTTTAGAACTTATTGCAAATACGTAATTACCTTGTTCATCAACTTTATAATATCCATCACTGTATTCACAGCCATAATCTACTTTTTCTGATTTGTATGAATATATTTTTTTATCTTTAGCTTCTACTAAAACTTCATTAAATATTTTGTTGTCACGCACAACTTCTGCATAATAATAAAGCTTGTCATCTATCGTCTGTTGATATGATATAACTGATAATTCTTCTCTATTTACACCACTTTTTTTACTTATCAAGTTTAAGATATCATCAGATGTTAGAGTGAATACAGATATTTTTTCTTTATATTCATCTTCTAGTTTTTCTATTTTTTCATCATTTGGATAATATGGTTTTAAGTAAGTTAAATAAACTAATGCCTCCTCGTATTCTCCTTTTTTAGAAGAGTTACTAGCTTGGCTTATGTAGTAATCATACATTAGTTTTATACATTCTTTTTTTCTACTTTCTGCTAAATTGTAGTATTTTTTATCTTCTTCAACTACCTTGTCATACTTATCTATAGCTTCTTTATATTTTTTTATCTGTTGGAATTTACTTGCTTGCTTATATACTTCTCGCGATTGGTATATTGTTTCTATATTATTTTTATATTCATCTAAATCCTGATAAATTCCTTTTAATGAAGTAGTAACTTCCATATAAGAAGAAGCTTTTTCATAAGTGATATTTTCATCTATGTACATCTGCTCTACTCTAGAAGATATATCAAGCAGTTGGTTTACATCTATTTGTATGTCTTCTAATGCATTTATGGTATTTATAAGCCCTGAGTATTGCTCTTTAGACATCTCACCAGTTACATACTTATCTCCACTAGTCGCAACTAATGCAGATAATTTGTTTGATGCAACATTATTAAATTTATTCATTTTAGATGCTGAGAATTCTTTTTCTAGACCTTTATAGTAATCATATGCTTGTGCGTATTTTCTGCTAGATATATCATCTACTAATATATTAGCTTCTTTTTTTACACTAAAGTCTGAGTTACTAATAAAAAGAACTATTAAAAGTATTAAAAAAGCCACCAATGACAAAGATAGACTGACCAAATATTTTTTACTTGCCCTAATATTGTCAATTCCATACTCAATTTGATCTCTTAATGTTTCAAAAAATTTTTTTAAATTCATCCATCTTTACCTTCCTGTTAGTTTAGTTTTATAATTTATTATACCATATTATTTGATTAGCATATTATGTATTTATATACTTTTTTATAACATAAAGGAAATTATTTTCAATCAAATCTTTATTTCTAAAGTTTTGTATATATTAAATTTTTGTTTAGGTATTTTTATATTAAAGAAAAAAATAAGTTAGAAGATATTATTTATACATCTAACTTTAATTATATATATATATTATACTTATATCGTCTTTTGAACCGTATTTGCTTATATTACTCAAGTGTTTTTTGTATATATTTCTTAGATATCTATTTGAAAATATATCTTTCTCTAAAATCTGAAATGTTCTATCTAATTCTGATTTTAATTTATAATAAGTTTCAAAACTATTTATAAATCCATCTGTAGATATTACTAATTTAAAATCCTTATTCATTTTTAAAATATTATACTGCATCTTTTCTTCACAATTGTATAAAGCAAGTGAATTGACAAATTTAAAATTATTATTTTTAAATACATTTACATAGTCTTTGTCTTCTTTTATTAAAATACTCGAATCGCCTAAATTAAAAAATACTATATATTCTTTTAAAAAAATTACAAAACTCAAAGTCGTTCCAAAAAGCATATAATCTAATTTATATACTTTGTAGTTTCTTTTATAAAACTCTCTATATACTAAGTCTCGCCACTTGTTTTTTATATCGTTTTGCACTTTTTTATTTTTTAAATCGCATATAAAGTTTTGCTCGCCTTTTTCTATATCTTCATTTAATTTATAAGTTTTCAATATCTCAAATACACTTTGACATGCAAGGTATGAACCTATATGGCTATATTTAAATACATCCATACTATGTCCATCTGCGACTGTACAAACTGCATAGTTTTTATACTTCTTATAAAGAAAAAAATCTTGTGATGAAGAAGATTTTACTATATTTTTATATCCAACAGCACCTTCACCAAATATATTAACTTCCATAAAACCTCCTAATAATCCTATTATTATTTAGTTTATTTAAGGTTTAATTTATTTATTCTAATTTTTAACATAAAAATAAGCACCACTTTGTGGTGCTTACTTTTATATTAAACTCGTATATTAACTTTTTTAAATTGTCACTAAGATATTTCTCTTCTTTTGTTGTTTCTTTGTATGTTGTTTTGGGGTGTTTTCGTCCTTTGTACTTCTTTCTTAACTGGTCTTCTACTAGTTCTTTTTGGTGTTTTATTAAAAATATAATCTTGTCTAGCAAAAATAAGACCTACAAATAACATTGAAAAGCATAATCCACCTAAAATTAGATATACTATTCCGACACGCTCTACTCCCATTATTTTATTACCAATCATTAGTACTAGCATTGCAAAAAAAGTTACTAATAAAGATGTAAGTAAAGTTTTAAAAATTCTTTTGAAAACATTCTTCATAACCATCCACTCCCAAAAATTATAATTTCCTTCAACTTATATAATAGCAAAATTTTACACAAATATCAATTGTTATCGCAATATTAATATGTTTTTGTTATATTTTGTTATTATTTCTTAATTTCTTCATATGCATATTTTACAATTTATAAATTGTAACAATACTTTTGTTTTTTAATAATATAAATATAAAGATTAAATTTAAAGAGGTGATATTATGCCATGTTTGCCTAACTTAGGTTCAAAAGCTCCTGATTTCACAGTAAACACTACATTCGGTCCTATCAATCTATCTGATTACTGTGGAAAATGGGTAGTATTATTCTCCCATCCTGGAGACTTTACACCAGTATGCACTACTGAATTTATATGCTTTGCGAAGTATTATAATGAATTTAAAAAGAGAAATACTCAACTTATAGGCCTTAGCGTCGACAGCAATGCCTCACATTTAGCATGGGTTTATAATATATGTCAACTAACAGGTATTGAAATTCCGTTTCCAATTATAGATGATTCAAACAAAACAATAGCTAAACTCTATGGAATGATTTCAAAAGATATGAGTGAAACATCAACTGTCAGAGCTGTCTATATAATTGATGATAAACAAATACTAAGAACTATCTTGTATTATCCTATGACAACTGGAAGAAATATATTTGAGATTCTTAGAATTATAGATGCTCTACAAAAATCTGATTGTGATAATGTTGTTACACCAGCTAACTGTTTACCAGTTTAATAGTAACAGTAATTGGATTATTGTTCAAAAATTTCAACGTATTTTTCAGAAGAAGTTATATAAACTCCTGATTTCAATTTATACATATCTGTTCCAGTTCTCTCAATTTTTTGAGTTATAGTAAATACATCTCCCTTTTCAACTTCTCCTACTACGCTGCTTGAATTAAAATTAGCTTTGTTATGTATGTTTATCTTATCTGCTATTACTCTAAGATACTTTATTTTATCATCTGTATTTTGGGCCACATATTTTACACCTAATTGTTTGCAAATACCTCTTGCTGTCGCTTCTGCACATTTTTCAATATAATCTTCATCTAACATGTGTTTAGCTTCTTTCCAATAATCCATGAAACCATATTCTATTAAAATAGCTGGTGCGTTTGTTTGTCTAAGTATTGCGAGAGTGAATCCACACATTTCAGTATCTTGTACAACCCCATAATCTCTTTCTGGCTGTAATGCTTCTTTTAATTCAGCATGTACCTTATTTGCTAAAGAAACGGATTTAGAAGAACAACCTTTAGTTTTTAATACTAATAAACCTTTAACTCTAGTTTGGAATTTAGTACAATTACCACTAGCATTAAAGTGGTTTGATACAACTAAATCTACCCCTAAACTATTAAGATGTTTTGCTCTAGTACCTAAAGGTGTATCTGTTTTATCTTTGAATCCAGAATATGCAACACCGATGTTACATCTTTTAAGTGCATCACCTAATGCATATGATACCTTTTTATTAAATTCGTATTCATGTATAATTTGTCCTTTCTTTTTAAGGACGTTTCCTTGTTTGTCTTTTATAGTTTCTAATATTGGTGGAGTGCATTTACCTCCTGTCACTAAGCTGTGACCAGCATCTATGCCTACTAAATATTTACTCATAATATCAACTCCCTTTCAATTTATATTACTTATTTTCTATAAAACTTTTAAACACTTGATGTAAACCTGTTGAAGTTAATCCTGATAACATACCAGATAATATTATTTCTACATTTAGATCCTTAGTTATCCAAATATTTAGTAATACACCGATTACAGCTAAAATTGTAGGGATATATTTATTATCTACATCTTTAACCCATTTTTTTAATATGTAGCCTATGCATAAGCATACTCCAATTATTGTTGTTACTAAATATCCATTTAAAACTGTAAAATCCATAATAAACCTCCTAAAATATATTATTTTGCACTGCATAAAAAAAGAAGCTAATAAAAGCTCCTACCAATGCAGTAATAAACCATTTTAATGTTGCTGTTAATGACTTTAAGTCGATACATAAATTTTTTATCTCTGTTCTTAGAACTGCGCTATCTTCTTTTAGTTTATCAATTTCTTGTGCATGATTATTGATTCTTCTTTCAAGTCTTTCCAGAGTCTCTTTTAAATGTTCCTCATTCATGTTAACTCCTTTCTAGTTCTACTTTTTAGAACCTATAAAAATAGCTATAGTAAAAACTCCTATAATACTTCCTAACATTATACCTAATATAAAATTAATCATTCTTTATCCCCTTCTGACATTAAAAAAGAGCCTAAAGCTAATTAGACTCCTTTATAATTCTTATTATTTAGTTTTTCAATTAGAATTCTTTTACAAAGTTTTGTATAAATTCACAATTATGTTTGAATATAGTTTTGTTTATATATGGTTTAGTATCTAATAATATCGATTCACCATTATCTAAGAATATTTCTAACTTACAAGTTGTTTCACAATTTACATAAATCATTTCAGAATAGTTTACACTTCTAATATTTTTTAATGGTATAATTGTTAAATCCACACAATAATTTTTATCACAATTTAATTTTATAAAATTCTTTTTATCATACATTATAAAACTAAATTTATTTTCTTTTAATTCTTCTTCATTAGATGGATCTATTAAATATATGCTATTAAACATATCTTCCTTAATACTAAATTTACACCTATTTATGAAGTATCTAATATTTTCATTATCTAAATAGAATTCCCCATAATCTTTTATAAGTAACTTTTTTACTTCATCTATATTTAACATACTTTTTCACCTCCCCTCTACTTCAAATAGTATAAAAAAAGGTGGAAATTTGCAATAATTTAAGTGCGCAATATTTAATTTTTAAATTGTGAGCTAACTTAAATAAATCATTTTTATCTCTTCTTTATTTTTTATTTTTATATATAAATTTTTTATTTCCTCTTTTTCTTTTTTTATATGTTTATCTATTTTTTCATGAATTTGTTTATTATTTTCTTTCATACATAAAATCCTCCACAAAAAAAGCTAGTTTCCTAGCTTTTTAAATAATTTCAATAATATCTGTCATATTATTATCATTAAGTATTTTTGTTAGAATTTTTTTAGCCTTTTCAGGTGTATCATATCCGATATTTCGTATATATTCAACTTCTTCTAAAATTATTTTATATAAATTTATATATTTCTGTTTACATATTTCTTCAAATGGATTAATTATATTTTTATCCAATAAGTCCCATTCTAAAAGTTTTTCTATCATTAAACACTTTATAAAGTGTTTATTATATAAATCTAAAAAATTCTCACTTGGTAATGATTTAATATAAGGAACCTGTATTTTTACTCCCTTATTTATATATGAATTAAAATCAAATCCATATTTTTTTACCTCTTTATTTATTAAAGGATCTAAAATGGTATTGTTTAATATAGTGCATAAATAAGCTTTCTTAAAATCACCATCAATCGGACTAGATGTTGGGTAACCTTCACTTGCAAGTATTAAATGACCTATTTCATGAGCTACATCAAAATAATCTTCTTCTTTAACGGGAACTTCCTTTACTATAATAGCATACAAATTCTCTAAACTCATACTTCGCATATTTGCATTTAAATTTGGGTTTAATAACCACATAATAGGTTTCTTAACTAATTCTAATTTATCTTTTAAATAATTAATCAAAGGTGAAGGTTCTTTTAAAAAATTATCTAACATATATTTACTATCTATATACTGTGCATTTAATTCTTTTTTTAAGAATAAATCTCTTTCTTTTTGATTTTCACAACATTTTTTGTATTTCTTACCACTCATACAAGGACATGGCTCATTTCTTCCTATCTTTGTCATTTTAATTCCTCCATTATATTCTTATATATGATATAATAGAGTTAACAAAACACTATTATATCAAGAACTCACAGGTGTCGGATACCTTATGTGGGTTCTTTTTTCATATTTCTATAAAAAATTTAAATATCCTCTAATTTTTGACAATGAAAAAGAACTTATTTATCAAATCCTATATTCTCAATATTTAATTCTTATTCGCAATATTTTTAAATTGCGAACTAACTTATAAGCATAACATATATTTAACTTCACTTGCTAAAGTATTTCCTATAGCAGTTTTGCCATTATCACCTAAATGTAGCCCGTCTGATAAATAATTAGCATTTGCTATAGTAGTATTTGGAACAACACCACTATGTCTATATAAATCTAAAGTTCTAACACTATATTCATCTTCAACTATTTTTTTAATGACTCCATTGACCAATAATTGACCATCATTGCCTTCTGCCCTTTGAGGTGGTAAGCATACCAATATTTGAGCTGTTGGGTCGTGTGCCTTTAGTGTTTCCATACAATATCTGATTGCACCACACATTGTAGTTTTATTAGAACTTGTTTCACCCGTATCTGTACTACTTCCTGCATTTGAACCCATTATAAAACAATACAAATTAAATTTTTCATTATTGGCAACAATATAATCAACACGATTAACTGCACTTGTCCCATTAATACTTTCATCATTGTTTTGAATTTGCCACCAAGCACCTGCATGTCCCCTATTATTAGTCATCACACCTGTTTTATCATGTACTATTTTTAAAAATCCATCCGTAGAGTCTGTACCCCCACCCCAGTTAGTTAAACTATCACCAATACAGCACATAGTTTTTTTAGGTTTTTCAATACATTCATTTACTAATTCTTTAAAATCTGTATTTATTTCAACGTTATAAGTATCTGTCATTCTATAAGTGTTTGTTATTGGTTCGTAACTAACATATAAAAAATTCCATAATTTAGCAAATTGTTTAATGTATAAATCTATATTACCAAATCTAATATATTTTGCCTCATCAGGAACAGTTAATTTAACTATTGTTATCGTTTTTACTTTTTCACCATTTTCCAATTCTTTATTTGCCTCAAAAGTCATGTCATTGTATATAACAGCAAAATTAGCTTGTTCTTTACTTGTATCTGAACCTGGATTAGCATAAACAGTTTTTATATATTGTTTGTTTTCATCATAAAGAGCTACGTCAGAAAAATTTGTAATTTGCATAGAACTATTAATAGCAAAACGTATATATATTTCTTTGTTCGCAGATGTATCTATATAATCTGTAAAATATAAAATATTATTACCAGGAAAATCAGTTGAACCCACTGCAACTTTTTTATAATTTAATAAAGAATTATTTGAAATAGTTTTAAAATTAGTGTTAGAAATATCAATATTTTTTATCAAATCATTATTATATTTATCATCTAAAGAAATGTATTTACCATTCCTAGTATCTAATGTTTTTCTTAGTTCACATGAGTCACCTGTTTTTATATACGATGCAGTTATTTTTATATAAACTGTTCCTTCCGGTTTTAATTCTTTGATAGGAAGTTTAAATGTAACTATTCTAGCAAAAGCATAATCAACAGAACTTCCACCTGTTGGAGAAGTAAATATAGTTTCTCTATATTTAGTATAAAAATCATTATCAGGAGTATATGTAGAAATTAACGTTTTACTAGAATTATAATAATCAATTTTTATTTCGTTTCCAGCACCACTGACAGAATTTATTATCACATATATTTCATCTATAGCATCTACATAATCAGTTTTTACAGCATTATATCCACCATCACCCCAAGTTGTTTCAATTACAGAATTAGTAATATCTATTACATTAAAAAAATCTGTTTTTTGAGGTGTTATACTATTATCTGTTATGGTCATATTAGTTAATGTACCATCATCTATTTTGGATTGAATTATACTTGTTAATTGTTCATCTGTAACTACTGCTGTAGGAATCTCTACAGTTGCTATTTGAGCACCATTGTTTAATAATTTAAGTGTTTGTCCACTCATACTCATAGTTATTTTAGATAAATCAACATCACTTCCACTTATCTCGATTCCAGCTCCTAAAAGTGTCCCATCTTGCTTTTTAATATAAACTTTTCCATCTGTATGTTTTGTAAGAGATAAGTTCGCAATATCTTTATATTGCGAACTAAGTTTTTCGATATCCTCACGAGCCTTTGTATCATGTACAGGTCTTTTATTTATACTTTTTATATCTGTTTCTGCCACTATTTATCCCCTCCTATTTCTATATCTCCTGTTTCTTCGTTAAAACTACTATTACTTATACTTAAGTCTCCTGTTTCTTCATCAAACCATATTTTTAATTTATCTTCTTTTTCTACTTCTTTAATAAGATCATCAATAACCTCATACATAAATTTACTTGGTGTTACTATTTGTTCTGTAGTTGTTTCATCTTTTACTTTCAACTGGCAATAATATTTTCCAACTATGTCTTTAGCTTCTTGTTTTAAATCACAATAAAATAGACCTGGCTCTTCTTGAGTCAAGTCTATTTTTATTGTATTACCATCAGGCTTAAGTATATATAATTCATTCTTACAGTCAGATAAATCTATTTCTTTATCATCTTTAGTTATTTTCATAAAGAAATCACTTGTTTCTTTATCAGAAATACAAAATTCCATTTCTATATAATTAAACTTTTTATTTGTAAGATCTAGACAAATAGTCTTATATCCTTTATCTATCTTAGACATATTATCTTCCTTTCTATGCTGTTCGTACTAACTTTGGTTTCCATGTATAGCCTGTGCTGTCTTTTGTGGCTGAAATATAAATGTAAACATAAATACTTTCAATATCTTTGGTTATCGTAAATGTCACTCCATCTCCATTATCCCAAGCTAAAGTATCTCCATTTGTATTTTTTACAACTAATCCCCATGTTTCCCCTGATGTAGTATCTGAACGTTTTGGGCATCCAGTCAATTTGTAAGTGCCTTTTTTCAAATATGTCACATAGCTTTTACTTGTTAAATAAAATGTTGTTCCATCGCTTGGCTGTCCTGTTGTTTCTATATTACCATTACTACTTACTTTAAACTTCATACCATTTAATGTGTTTGTCCCTAATCCTCCTGAATGATATGTAGTATTAAGTAAGTTTATATTGGAATCAACTTCACTTACATTATTTCGTGGAGTATAATCTGGTCTAGCTATAAATACTATGTCACTTCGTGTTGTTGACTTAGTTCTTATACACACATTTTCGTGACTTGTTACGTTATAGTATTCATAGTAAGTTACTTCTCCAGCACTATTTTTTTGCATAAACCCTTCTTCTGCTACTATCCCTACGTGTGATATGTTTTTAAATCTATTGTTTATATGGTATGTCCCATCATCATATTTAGCAGCATGAAAAGTCAAATCGCCTGGTCTTATATCTTTTTCATCTATAACTCTTCCAGCACACCAAAAGAATTCAGCTAAATCAGCAGCATATCTTATTCTTCCAGTAGAAAAATACTCGACTAATTGCTCTAAAAGGCAACTAAATTCACTTCCTATTGCTTTTATACTCTTAGGGTCTATTGTCTTATTATTTCCTGTAACTCCTTGGAATACTGAATTATTAAAAGGAATTTTTAACAACGTGTGTATTATATAAGTAGAACAATCTAATAAACATTTCCCACTTGCATTTGTTAGATTACCTTCAAATACTGAATTACCTCCACTATATGCAAGTTGTACTTGATTTGCTATCCTTGCATCCCAGTAACTTCGTGCAATTTGTACATATTCATTAGCATATTTACCGGACCATGGAATTTTACCATAATTTATATCTACTACTGCATCTGCAGTTCCTCTAACACCAAGTACATAATTCCCGCTACCTCTACCTCTTGCAATATTATTTGCTACTAAGTTTGCATCTCCCTTTATTACTATATCTCCTTGGAAATATTGGTCTCCTTCTATTATCGTGTCTGTATTAGATGGATACATTGTTTCTCCTTGCTTTATATTTATTTTTCCTGTCGTATTATCATTTATATAAGCTAACTTACTAATTTCATTTGCAAAAGTAGAGGGTTTCATTTTTTCTGTTTTACCTTTTATTACTCTAATGGAATTTGCTATCTTCGTTAGTTCTGCTACTAAATCCATTAATACTCACCTTCCCATATTGCGTCAACATCTGTATCTGTACCTGGGGATGAAGATCCACTCGTTATAGATAAATCTCCTGTTTCCTCATCATATTTTACATCTAGTCCGCTACTTGGAGTTTCTCCACTTCCGCCACTTCCTCCATTAGTAATTTGAAAAACTGTTTTTGTATTGTCAGTATATGTTATTGTATATGTATCAACTAATCCATTTGTATTAGTCTTTTCAAAAGATACTATACCTCGCCCATCAGTCCCAGGTACTCCTCCTTTTTCTTCTATTTCTTGTATCAGTTTTTCAAATGCTGTTACAATTTCATCTCTTATATCTGAACAAAACTTATCCTTTTTTATTTCTGTTAGATATCCTTTAAGGTCCATGTTTTTCTCCTTTCTAATAACCTATCGCACACATTTTCATCGTTATATCTCCTTTTAGTTGTACTTTATTCGCATGTCTAACAGACAATAGGCAACTTTCTTTTGTTTTCGGAGTTGCGTTAACAATTAAACAGTTTCTATCATTATTTGAAATAGCCCCTCCAAATACTGCTGTACATTGATTCAAAAAAGGTGTTTTGAATTGGTATTCTTTTTCTATATACCAATTTTCAGTAGATGTAGGCGGTTTATACGTTACTTCAAATGTTTTTATTATCATTCCACCTATTAGCTTTACACTACAATTATCACTATTCAAAACATTATCTTCATCATTTATTGTTATATCATTTATATTTATCGTATTTCCATTTATATTTTCGAATTTTGAGCCTTTTCTAATATTTATGTCCATAATAGCCCTCCTTTCTAAAATCCATTCTTATGTAAAGCTTTTATTAAAGCAGGATAATCGACATAACCTCTATCGGCATCGGCCTTATTTGATATACCAGAAATAGTATCATATCCATATTGCCATATACCGTAATCACTCTTAGTCCATGATGGCTTTTTAACATTATAATGAGCTATCCATATCGGGTAACCTTTTATATCAGAGAAATTTATATAATTATCAAACCAGTCTGGATTACCGTATATACCAGGATAATATCCTGCTTCAGATAACATTGTACAGAATGTTGTCATATAGTTTGTTAAAACTGTTTTTCCTGGGTTTTTACTCTTATAATTTGGATATGTCCCTTGATTTTTCAAAGAGTCATACTCTTGGTCAAAATAAATAGGATAACTAAATGTTCCTCCTGCATATTCATTTAATTTTTTTATTACCCAATTTGCCTCAGCTTTTAATTTTGTTAAGCTACTTGCATAACTAAAGAAATAAACTCCTATATTTATACCTGCTGCTTTAGCGCCTTTTACATTATTTACGAATTGTTTGTCTAAAACACCTCCACTGCTTTGTCTTGAACCATAACCAATTCTAATTATTGCAAATTTTACACCCGCATTTTTAACCTTAGTCCAGTTTATATCGCCATTATGATGACTTACATCTATACCTAATACAGGATTATTCTTATCTATTACATAATCTTTATTATCATCTTCGCCTGTTTGTGCATCATCTTTGCCAGTAACAGTAGTTATATTAGTATATTCACCATTTACATAGGCTACTTTTCCGTTATAATCTACTTTTATCCAGCTTGAATTAGTGTATTCTTCAAGAATCATAAATCTATAACCTTTATAAACATAAGCGATTTGAGTATATGTTGTTCCTGGACCACTTCTAACCTTTAGTCCTGATGATTTTACTGTCGCTATTTTTGATGTTGTTGTTACGATATTTCCTATTACTGCGTTTCCGTATGTCATTCCGAATTTATTTGCCTCTGTTTCATTTTTCATGCATAAATCAAATATATATGTTCCGTCTGATTTTATCATTATTGCATTTCCTCTATCAGTAACAGTAAATATCTTTCCGTCTAACTCTGTTCCAGTATCTTTTACTAATACTTTACTTCCTAACTTGACAGAACTTGGTGCAGCACAAGTCAACTCATCTGGATAACCAATTAATTTATTACCCATACAATCTGTTGGACCACCTTGTCCTGGTTCATCTGGCCAATATACACTATATATAGCTTTCTTTGTTTCTCCAGTTACAGTTACAACATCACCTTCATTTGGTTTTGGTTTTGGATCTAATTCACCTTCATCAGGATTCGGTGGTGTTACTGGTGTATCATCTTCTTTTTTATCGTCATCCGTACATGGAATCCATAGTTTTACTTTTTCGCTTGTAGGTTCTTCTGGTTCTGTACTTATTTCATCATATATCCCATCGTCTAAATCTTTTACTATCTTCTTAACCATTAATTCAATAGCATCTAGTCTTTTAGATAATGTTTTATATGTTGTTCCATCACTACAAGTTCTTGCAGCTATAACCTCTATATCTGTATGTCCATCTTGAAGAATTATTTTTTCAAATGTATTTCCTAGGCAGTCTTGTCTATAAGATAAATCTTCAGTCTTTTCATTCATAGCTTCAATCGAATTAGCTATACTATCTCTAACGTCTATACCTAGTACAGCTTGTCTTATGTCAATTACTATCTCTTTTATCTTTTCATATAATTTACTAGGCATTGCTTCCTCCTTTCAATTCATCTATTTGTTTTTGTAGCTTGGTAAAATTCTCATTTATTTCTTTTAAATTTCTATTATAAGTATTTACCTCTACATAACTACCTTCTTTATTTTGTATTGTCTCTATTTCTTTTACATTTTTATCTATCTTCTTTTCTATTTGTTGCATTTGTTTTTTTACTTCATTTATATTGCTATTCACTGATGCTAAATTAGCTTCCACATTTTTAGTTTTTTCTTTATCTTTATAGTACTCATTTATATTAAATTGCTTATCTCCAAGTGATACACTACTTTGTTGTGGATTATCTATATTTATTGTTTTTTCAATTATCCTAACTTTGGATTCTATCTCTAACAAATCATTTTTTATTTTATAATAATTTCCAACCTTAAATGAGTCTATATCTAATCCTATTAAACTTAAGTCTAATGCACTTATTGTATTGTTTACATTTAATTTAAGTGAGCTTATATATTCTTTTCCTTTACTTAACAGGTTAGATGCCTCTGTAACATCGTCATAAGCTATAACACCTTCTATTATTCCGTACTTTGTTACAGCTTCTTCATAGTCTAGATAATCTTTTCCATTGTTTACGGATTTTATAGTTAAACGTTCTTCTGTATCTTCTTCTTTGCCACTTGAATCTTTTTTCTTTAATTTTGCTCCTAGAACTTTTATTCTAGTATAAAAACCATCTACATCTGGTTTTTCACTTATACTCTTCATGTTATAACCAAGTTTTATTTCAGTGGTTGAATCTTCTCCAATTTCTGTTAAATAATCTAAATATCTCTCATCGCCATTTTCATCATATCTTAATGTAATCTCTCCACCAAAAACATCTATAAGATCTGTTTTTATATTTTCCCATGTACTTTTATAATTAGTATATTTATATATACTGTCATTTTTATCTTTTACAGTTACATTACCAAGTTTAATCTTTTTACTTTCTTCTAATTTAGAATTATGTACATCCAATAATGTTTTTAAGTATTGTTGAATTGTAATATTGTGATATTCTCCATAATCCTGCATAGAATCCACTAAAAATGCTAATTCACTTTCACAAGTAACTTTCTTTCCACATATTCCACTTTCATCCATGTATTTTTCTGGTGGCAATGCTCTTCCTATAAATTCAAATTTATTAGTTTTTACATTTAGCACTTTTATTCTTGTTTTAAATGGATTAATCTTATAAAAGCCTTCGTTCTCCATATAAATAGTAAAGGTGAAACTATCAAAGCTATTTATACCTTGTTTAATAGTTCCACCTATTATTTTATTTTCTTGGTTATCTGTACTTACTGTATTTATTTTAATTTCTTCATTATCATTAATTATTGTAACTAAATACATTATAATACTTCCCTCTTAAAATCAAATTGTATTGTACCTGTACCTATTATCTCTATTTCATTTTCTTGCTCTAAATAAAATCTATTATCTTTATGTGTTCCTTTTTCTATTATATATTCAATACCTTTTTTTCTTAATTTCATATCACTATCACATATAATAGTAGGTATTATATTTCTACTACTTATGCTATATAATTTTATTTTTTTATATCCTTCAATATAAAATTTTGTTTCTTGCAAAACATCTGTTAAAAAGCAAAAATCATCCCAAAGTACTTCTCCTTCTTTTTCATTTCCTATTTTAAAAGGATAACATGTAAACTTAATCGTTAATTCTCCAATTAATCCATCTTCTTTAAAAGAATGGTCACTCGCTTGAGCTAAGAAATAATAGCCTCTTATAGCATCATCTCTTAAAATATCCTTTTCTGAACCTTTTAACCAATTTACTATCGCTATCTTTAAATAATTCATTTTTTCTTTGGAATAGTCCATTATATCAAATACATATGTTATAACTCTCTCCCCATATGGTACATCCCCATAAAGGGCGGTAAAATCATACTCACCTTGCATAAATGGAACACTATCTTTTACATAGTTAACAGTTGGTATACCAATTTCTTTAGATTTTATAGAAATTCCAAAATCTTTATATGAATGTTTATCTTTAAATAAAATTCCATATCCTATCATATATTTACACCTCTATTAGATAAGTTTACCCTTTCTCCTTGGATTAACTCTAAGAATGGTGCTGCTACTTGTGCTAAAACTTGGCCATTTGGCATAACTAAATCTATTTTAACTTGCTCAGGCATTTTTATTTGTTCATTTTGTTTTTCAGATATATTAATGCCATTACTTCCTATTGATATATTTCTCATTAATTCTGTTCCATTATTTATAGTATCTTTTATTTTTCCTAGAAGATTTATAGAAGATCCTACTGGTATATCTACATTTTCATCTATACCTACGCCTATTCCTTCTACGATTCCCTTACCTATAATGTCCCTCATTACCTTTGAAGGTGAATTAATTTTAAATGAACTTTTGAATCCTTTTACAACTCCATTTGCAAATGAAGAAATTTTATTTTGTAACCAACTTCCTGCGCCAGTTATTCCACTCCATATTCCTTTAACAATATCTCTTCCTATGTTGGCCATTTTACTTGGAATAGATTTAAGGCCGTTAACAAGTTTATTTTTAAAATCATCTGCAGCCTTTTTACCTCTTTGTGAAAATTGTGTTGCAAAATTAATAGCTTTTTGTATTGTATTATTAAGCCATGTCCACACTCTGTTTGGTAAAGTCTTTATAAAATTTATAACATACTTTACAAAATTTGAACCTGTTTGTTTAGCTTTACTAAGCATCTGTGTTCCCCATGTAGTAACTCTAGTATATGTATTTGTAAGCCACGTCCATACTCGACTTGGTAAATTTCTGATAAAATTTATAAAATTCTTCACAAAGTTAATACCTGTTTGCTTAGCTTTATTAAGCATCTGTATTCCCCATGTAGTAACTCTAGTATATGTATTTGTAAGCCATGTCCATACTCGGCCTGGCAACTGACTAAACCAATTCCCTATTGATTCTATCCAAAGTGGTACATTTGTAGCAAAATAATTCCATGTATTTACTATCCAACTTGCTATCGTTCCAAGTGCTACTCCTAATGCATATCCTATTTTAGCAGGTAATTGATTAAACCAATTACCAATACTACTTATAAGATTTATTCCCCATTGTATAAAAGAATTATATGTATTAGTACACCAATTCAGTATACCTTGTAATACTTCTGATAATTTATCTAATATTACTTGACCTATTCCTAAAAATATTTCTTTTATGACATTCCATAAATCTGTAAGTATTTGTGTAGCATTATCTTTTAAATGTGTGAATAATCCTTTAATTCCTTCAAATGCGCCTTGCCAATCACCTGTTAAAAGACTAATCATTATAGATATTGAATCTCTTATATAGTCTACTATTAATCCAAAAGAATCTTCTATAACGCCATATAAATCTATAAAAGCATCTCCAAAATATCCATTTATACTGTAACCCCATTCAATTAATGGATCTAATAAGTTACCTAGTCCATTTGCAAAAACTTCTTTTAAAGCATTCGTTCCGTCTAATAATAATTTTCTAATACTAACTATTATATTTTTAAAATCACCTTTTAGTTTTTCACCCAACTTTTTAGCATCTTTGGATAATTTATCAAAATTACCTGAGAATAAATCTCCAAGTAATGTTTTTAAACCTCCTATTAAATCACTAAAAAAAGTTTTAAATGCACTAAAAGTATTTAGTAATGAATTAAATGCTGTTTGAACACTCATTGGTGCTTTTGCTATTGCATTAAGTATATTGTCCCATAAATTAATAAAAAAGTTTCTAAATGCCTCGCAGTTGTTCCAAAGATAAATTACTGCTGCAACAATTGCTACAATAATCGCTATAATTGGGTGCGCTGCTATTAATCCAAATAGACCACTAATTGCGCCTTTAATACTTCCAATAATACCTGTTATTCTAGCAAAATTCAGTCCCTTCAATCTTATATAGAGTCCTATTATATTGGATAAACCTGTTGCTATAGCTCCTATTAATATAAGTAAAGGTCCTATTGCTGCTATAACCACTCCTATAATAGCTATAGTTGTCTTTGTTCCACTACTAAGTCCATTAAATTTTTCTACTAATACTTGTACTACTGATACAATTTTCTTTATGGCAGGCAATAAAGCTTCACCTATACTTATCGCTGCACCTTCAAGTGCACTTTTTAATGATGTTATTTGACCATTTAAATTATCTTGCATTGTAGCAGCTACATCATTTAAAACTCCATCGCAGTCACCAAGTTCTGCTGATAAGCTATCCCACTCTTCTGATGCACCAGATAATAATGCATTTAATGTATCTAATTGTGTTTTACCACCAATCATAGCCAGGTATGTATCTCTTTGTTCATTTGTACATGTAGATAACTTTTGATTTAATTCATCAAATACAACTTTCAAGCCTTTAAATTTACCATCACTATCATATGCACTTATTCCTAACTTTTTCATAGCCACACCAGCTTGACCTGCTCCTGATGTTAAGTTGACCATTATTGAGTTGAGTGCATTACCAGCTTCACTACCTTTTTTACCTCTATTAGCTAGAACCCCTAAAGCAGTTGCACTTTCTTGTGTGCTTACTTTTAGGTTTTTCATAGTTCCACCGCATGCTATATAAGCTTCTAACATAGCATCAGCTGTTGTATTACTTTTTCTTTGTGCTTGTGCACAAATATCTAAATAACTTCCTAAGTCTTTTACTTCTATTCCTAATGCCGACATACTGTCAGTAACGAGGTCTGATGTTCTGGCCAAATCGGTACCTGCTGCCTCACTTAATCTTAATATCGGTTCAATTCCTCCGAGCATTTGCGAAGTATCCCATCCGGCGAGAGCCATGTCGAATGTTATTAACGTCAAGTTCTTTATCTTGACCTCTGGAGGTTTCCCTCATTTGAAATTATCTCATCAACTTGTTAATTCAAGTCCAGTCTAGGGTACGCTTTTATCACATGTATTCATTTCTCAGAATACATGGCTTACTGATAGGGGACACTCATGGGGAAATTATATTCTATATAGTATCTCAACTAAATAGTTTCATTCCCAACTCGTTACGATGCCTATAACATTTTAATATTATAGGTTATCTCGGCACCAGGACACTACACCCTCTTCCGATATTGCCCCCTCATATACCATAACCTACCTGTAAGCTTTCGTTATGGTCGCCACCAACTTTATTCCCAAGTGTATTAACAGAATAAAGTTCTTTTTTAGCTTAATGCATCTGCACTCTCTTTCGCACTTTTAGATGTACTTGCTCCCATTTCCTTTGCCTTTTGTTCTAAAGCTTTTAAATCATCTCCTGTTGCTCCACTTATTGCTTCTACATTACTCATAGATGATTCAAAATCTGCAGCAGTTTTTACACTTACTGCGCCTACTCCAGTTATTGCGGCTGTTACTGGCAGTAATGCTTGTCCTGCATTTGTACATTTACTTCCAAAATTGGCTAAGTTTTCTTTAGCTGAAATTAAGCTTGCATCTACAGTTGTTCCAAAATTTCTAGCTTCTCTTTCTAAACTTTCTAGCCTTTGCTCTGTTGCTGCTATTTCTCTTTGAAAATCTCTATATTGTTGTTCTGTAATCTCTCCTCGCTCAAATTGTGCTTGAACTTGTTGTTGTGCATTTTTTAGTGTGTCTAATTTTTCTTTTGTCCTTTGTATAGATTGTGAGAGAAGATCTTGCTTCTGTTTTATTAAAGTTACGTTTGAAGGATCGTATTTTAAAAGTGTATTTACACCTTTTAATTCTTTTTGCAAACTTCTAGTTTGTGTATCTACATCCTTTAATGCATTACCTAATTTGGTAGTGTCTCCACCTATTTCAATAGTAATCCCTTTTAATGCTCTTCCCATTATTCTCCTCCCTTCTTATATTTTTTTCTTAACTTATCACGTTCCGGCTTAGTTTGTTCAAGTCTATAAGCATTTTCTAAATACTCTCTTCCTTCTTTTGTCTTTTTACATGTACCGATAAATATATCTCTTCTCAAGATCAAATAATCTACAATATCAAGTTCTAAAACTTCATATATACTTAAATTTGTATTTATAGCAATTTCTCTTAACCAAAACGTATTATCTTCATAATTAAATCCCGCATCATCTTCATCTGACGGATAATACGGGAGCTTTAGTTTTTTTCATCTACTATATTACTCACAAACTCCATATAGGCCTCAAAGAATTGTATGATATCTTCAAAATCTAATAATTCCTCAACTTGAGCTTGTGTAATTTTTTTACCATTTTTATTTCTATTCAATATATCTGTACATGCTGAATACAAATCATTCATAGCTTCTTTATTTTCCTGTGTATCTTCTTTTATTAACTCTTCCATATTCAGTAATTTATCTAATATTTTTTTAGTTGGTGTCATTAAAAATAATTTAGTTTGATTTTCATCAGCTAATGTAACAGTTATTGTTTTTTTTCTTGTATTATTAAAATTAAATTGACTCATTTTTGCCTCCTAAAAAAAATAGAGCTTGCTTTAGTTAACTTTAGCAAACTCTATTTTTATTTTTATTGTTTTCCTTCTTCTTGTGTTTGTTGCCCTTCTTGTGTTTTGTCTATTTCTTCAATATACTGAATTAATGTTCCTTCTTTATCATGTGGTTTTGCCTTAAACTCTGCATCAATTACTGTTTCTTTATCTTTTGCAAAAGCAAGTGAAAATCCAGATTGATTATTTCCTACAATCATCACATATATATCACCATCTTCAGCATCTTCATGTTTAAAGCATATTACATATGATTTTTTATCTTGATTTCCTACTCCACCAATTTTTACAGTTCGTTTACCATCTGCTTCTGTAACTCTACCTGTTGCACATAGCTTTTTCAATACATTTCCGTTAAATGTTAACACTCCTGTTTTTAGTGTTACTTCTTCCTCTGTCAATATAGTTTTTGTTACATACCCTAAATCATCTTTAGCTTCATAAAAAGTTGGTTTGTATTCTAATGTTGCTCCACCTTGAATATATCCTAATCTATTTTCTTCTACACATAAAGCATCTATATCTGGTATAGTATCTGTAAATTCTTTTGTAAAAACTTTACCACTACCTAACACAATTCTTTCCTTACCAGCCATTACTTTAATCCTCCTTAATTGTTTTGACTTTCTCTTTGTACTTAAAACTAAATATAGTTAAATAAATTTGTTCCCCTTCTATAAAAGTCCTATCTTCTTTTTGGTATTCCATACCAATATTTCTTAAATTTTTTTCTATAATATTTTCATTTTTTTGTATAGATTCTATTTTTTCTCCATAAAGTTCAACTGTTACCTCATGATCACACAAAAATATTTTTAAATCAGCACCACCAAAGTTTTTTTCATCTTTATAAATAATATAATCAGATGGTGCTTTTTTAAATTTAGTTTCTTTATATGGTATATCTAATCCACTAAAAACTTTATTTAGCATTTCTTATCACTCCCTCAATTCCTCTTGTATATTGAGCTTCTACTATACTTAAATTAGCTGCTATAAATCCAAGTCCTGAAACATATCCACCATTTTTTGTTCTATGTCCTTTTTCTAACAGATGCGATAACCTATACTTTGGATTTTTTACATACCATTCCATAATAAAACTCGTATTTGTATTTTCTGATACTCTTGATGCTATTAAATCTCTATAATGTCCATATCCATAATAATCATTACCAACTGGTGCACTTTCTGAGGTATTTTTCACAAAATCTTTCATTGCCTTTTTAACTTCTGATTTTATACCTTTTATAATAAGATTATTATAATTTTCTAGTTGACCTTTTATAGCACTGTTTAACTCATCGGCTCTTATAGTATTACTCATTAATAACTTTCTCCTATTAATTTAATAGTTTTATGCTTTAACATATAATCATCATATTCTGTTATGTTATATCTCTGATTGTTATATACAATCCTATAATACTGAGTATTAAATGCTATTTCACTTAAAGGTTTACAATATCTTATATCAAAAGTTAATATTTGCTTAGATCTATCAGCGCCAGCACTTATATTTTCAGAATAATTATAAGTGTTAATCCTAGCATGAAGTGATATATATTTACTCCAGGTATCATCATTATCATTTAATTTTTCTATTGTAATAGGTTTGTCAAATACCATTTTAATTTCTCCTTGCTTCCATTTGCAGCTGTAATACAAAATCATTAACTAATCGTCTTATATTATAACTAACTTTATCATGTAAATCATGATTGTCATAAAGGTCCGAAATAACAACAAGGGCTAATTCTTTAGCCCTTGCATCTTCTCTATCAAAACTTTTACCTATTGCACCTTTTAAAAAACTCTCTGCTACTTTTATAAGATTGTTTAATCTTCTATTTACCATATCATCGTCATAATCGATACCTAAATAGTCTTTTACCTCTTGTAACTCAAGCATTTTTAACTCCTAATTAATCATTAATTAATATATATCCGTTAACAAAAGCTTTTTCATCTTTTACTTTTACATCTTCTCTTTCTATTGCTCTAAATATAGTTAAATCTTCTTCGTATGCATTTAAATCTCCGATTTGTGCCACATCTGATACTTTTATATTCATTTTATTTCTATCAAAGTATATTATACCTTCCTTTAAATCTCCGCAAATAAAAGGAACTTTTAATCCTTTTGCTTCGTAATAATTTGCAATATTATCTGTAGATGCTGATGAAACTTCTTTATAAGTACCATCGCTTTCTTTTGTATAATAAGTTTTTTTACTTGTTACTGATGTATCTGATGTTTTTTCGTAATTTACTTTACTTTGCATATCTTCATTAGGATATACTTTTACTGGAATTATATTTATTCCTGCACATAATTTTGCTTGCATAGGATTTGCTGGATCTGGTTGCAATAAATATTTTCCATCAGCATCTTTTAATGTATCTAGATATTGTAATCCATCATCATTAGTAACAAGTGTTGATGTTGGTTTAAATGCTTGTCCTAAAGTTACATTAAATGCTTTTTTAATATCATCAAGTCCCTCTAATTTAACCTCTTCTTTAGCTGCTATTACTGCTAATATTAATTGATTAGCTGTTACTCTTGATTCATCTCCTATCCATGTAACTATTACATCTGTAATATTTTGGTCTGAATCCTCTAACAGTTCATTCGTAACAGGAAAATACCCTGCAAATTTTTCTATTTCATAATCAAGTCTTGTAAATTGTGGTGTTGCTTTTTTACCTATTTTAGAACCTTCACCAACTTTTTTGAAACCAGTTTGTTGCGCTCTACTTTTGAATGTTCTAGAACCTTTATTTGTGCTTACAGGTTCTACTGTTACCAGTTCTAAAAGAGATGCCTTTGATTCTCTATATGTATTTATTTTTGTTTGTATATCTTCTGGAACTGTATATCCTCCGTCAGCATTACTTCCTTCACTCATATCTTTAACCCTAAAGCCATTTCTTGCTGCTTCTGCAAACTGTTTTACTGCATCTTTTTCTTCATTTTGTTGTTGTTGTTTCTCTATTTCTTCTTTATCTGGAGTATTAGCTTCTTTAGTTTGTTCAAATATTCTTTTTTCTAATTCAAACTCTTTTTTTATTTCTTCTGCTTCATCCATTAATTTTGATGCTTTTTCAAGATCCTTATTTTCACCTTCCATATAACTTTTAGCTAATTCAATTTTTTCATCAAATTTTGCTAATAATTCTCTCATTCTTTTATTCATTTATTTCATCTCCTTTGTTTGTATTTAAAAATAAAAAAGAATCTGCCATTTTTACTTTTAAAAATAAATCAGATTCCTTTGTTTTATCCTCATTTGAATTTTTATTATCTATATGTGCTTGCTTTGTTGTCCCAGTATCTATATTCTCGATTGCACCATAGTTTTTCGTTGTTCCTGCTCTTGGTTGTGCTGGAACTGCAACTAAAGATAGTTCATAAGCTTCTTTTGCTCCATCTAGTGTAAAATAACATCTTTTTTTACCATCTTTTGTATCATATTCTCTTCCTGGCCAATGTGGGCAATATGTTTTTGCATTATCTGTTCCACAAATACTGCAATATGCATGTTTTGTTTTACACCCTGTTGATACCTCTTTTTTTATGCCAGCCTTTATTTCTGCTATTAATTCCTCATTTTTAGGAGTTTTTAACATATATTGCTTGGTTATTAACTTTGTAAATGGTTCATTTGCTCCAGTCATTTTGCTTTCTGTTACTAATTCTGTATCAAATATTCTAGCAACTTGATTATCTGCACTTCTTCTATGATCCTTTATTACAGTTTTTCCTACATATAACTTTTGTAAGTCTTTAAGTGCATTTAAATTAAATGGTTCATTATTTCTATCATCTAATTCATTATCTCCAACTATAGTTTTAAAAACAAATATATCTTCAGCTGTTACTGGTTCTAATGTAAATTTATTTATTTTTTTTAAATCTTCATCAGTAACATTACATGATTCAACACTTGCTGATTTATAAATTACACCTTCATCTACTATTTTATTGTCATTCATCTTATTCACCTCCTGTTTCATTTTGATATTGTATACCAGCTAAATTAACTGGTATTGCAGCACCATTTCCTAATAATTTATCTCCACCTTCTTTAGCTTCTAAATCTAAAAATGCTCTTGCTTCATTAGGTGTATAAATAAAATTACTAACTGCGGTACTAAGAGAATCTATTTGAGTTTTTAAATCTGCTCTTAAAATTACTGATACATTAAATTTAAAATATAATCCACTTTCTATTTCTTCTGGTGTTAGTAGTTTATAAGTTACCTCTTCCTCATATTGCTTTAATATATATAATAGTGTATCAACATAAAAACTTAATTGCTGTGCTTCCGCTGATGCATAACTAGATTTTGTATAATCCCCTATTTGTGATGGTTTTATCCCAAATGCTGATGCAATTTGTAATGCACTATATTGCTTTAACTCAAGAAATTGGTTATCTGTAAACTTTACATTTAATGGTGTTAATGTTGCTCCAAGTGGCATAGGAATTAGATTTTTTATTCCTGCCTTTTCTAGTTTTCCTGTTGCATAATCTTCTATACCAGCTAAAAAAGTTTGTACACTTTCATCTGATAAACTTCCTGTATATTGAACTACTGCTTTTGCCGTAAATCCATTCTCATAAAGTTTATTTTGTAAAGATTGTGCTTTTACATTACCTTGTATTGTATTTTTTAACTGACTTCTAACAGGTATTCCCTTTACTCCATCTAGTGTATTACTTGTTTTAAAATGTAATATTTCTTCACTTGAAAATTTATAAAACTTTTTTCCAGCCGAATATAAATAATATATATCAGGTATTTCTCCTAATATAAGTGCATCATCATACCATACTTGCATTTTAGAATCATCCAGCGGCCATAATTGTGTATTTTTACCATATCCATCAATTAATGCATATGCATTTCCATTGTGGTTTCGGTTAAACTCTATTGTTCCCCAAAATATACTTCCATTCATAAATTTATTAGGTCTATCTTTTACAATATTATAAAGTGGGTGATCTCTTGCTGCTACAACTCCATTTTTATCATTTTTTCTATATAATTTTAATGGTAGTTTACCAATACTTTCGGTTAAGGTTCTCATACATGCATAATATGTTGCTTCACTCAAATCCTTTTCATTTTTAGCATCAATCCCTAAAAAATCTAATAATTGTTGTAAATTTCTATCTGTATAAACACCTTTTCCAATAAAAGCATTGTATGCATTTTTTATTCTAGATGTAAATTTCATTTTATCTCACCTCCTTTATTTTTTATTCCAACCCATTTTTTCTAGGTATTTATCTAATTCAGACTTCACATCAACTTTTTCTTTATTTTTTCTGTTCTTAATTATAGCTGTATGTGCATCTATCATTGCATCAACTGGGTCGATTCTTTTAAATTTTGCATGTGGTTCCTTATCAACTTTCTTTTCATCAAATGAATTTCTAACAATTTTTGCATTTATAACACTCCATGTTAATAATTCATTTCTTTTGTCATATTTTACTTTCTTAGATTTTATTGAAAGTTGCATATCTTCAGTTGCATCATGTAAAAATTTTGCTGATTGAGTTACTATCAATACATCGCAACCAAGTTCTTCTAAATCAGCTAAAACCCCATCTGCATTATGATTATCTATTCCTATACATTTAAATGTTAAGTTATATTTAACTTGTAAATCTTTCAAGTGCCTTATTATGAATTTATAATCGTTTTTATAATCCATAATTCCACCAGTTACAGTTATTAATCCTTTTTGCTCCCATAAATCATATGGTGCTATATCTGTTTCAATATGCTCTTCTAAACGTCCTCGTGGCATAAATGAATGAGAATAAATATAATATTCTTCTTCATTTTCTATAGTATCTTCAAATTCTAGACATAATGTTGTTAAGTCTCCACCAGATGATAGATCTAATCCCACAAAACAACTCTTTCCTCTATAATCTTCTAAGGTTAAGTCTGTTTCACAAGCTTTCCAATAATCAGGATTTATAAATAAATTATCCGTATTTTGAACCCACATATTTAAACTTTTTGTTAAAAAGTCTCTTAAATCGCTTCCACCCATATCTTTCGCAGTTTGTGCATCAATTCTTAACTGTTCAACCCCTTCTTGACTTGAACATAAATATGGATTTGCTTTTTTCCAATTTATTTCTTCCCAAATATCATCCTCTTTGTCTAAGCAATATATATCTACAAAAAAATCCTCCGCAGTCGCTAGACCTTTGAGGATATTAACACAGTAATCATCCATCTCTTTACAAAATGAATTTAATTTATCTCCACGTGTAGTTATCATTGATACTAATGTTTCTGGTAATGCACGTGTCCCATTATATATAGATTTATATATTTTATTGTCTTTGTGCTGATGTATTTCATCCACTGAACTAAATATACTTCTAAATCCCTCATCTAATCCCCCTTCTCTAGATAATGCTTCTATCGTACAATTAGTATTTAAAGCCAATATTAAAGATTTATAATCTTTGACATCGAATAACTCATTAAGATCTTCATCTGCACTAATAAACTTAGCCATTTCTTCCCAGGCTAATCTTGATTGTCTTTTTTTCGTTGCTACTGTAAATAATTTACCATAATTATAGCCACTAAAACCTCCAATGTAGGTACCCATCATACCATTTTCAAATGTTTTACCATTTTGTCTAGCAACACTCTTATATCTACGTCTAAATCTTCTCTTATTATTTTTTGTCTTATACCATCCAAACGTAACTCCTAAATCAAATGCTTGTTCTTCTATAAGCTTAACAGGTTTAGGTTCTTCCCCTTCTGCTATAGTTAATGTCTCTGCATATTCAATAATTCTATTTGCTTTTTCAGTATCATAATAATAAGGAAATTCTTCTGTATTTTGTTTTTTCAAATCATTTAAATGTCTTTGGCATGCCAGTTTGTGTAGTTCTCCAGATACTACCTTACCACTAACAACTTTGTTAGCATGTTCCGTTGCTCTATCCCAAATAACTGCATCCATTATCTACCCTGAAATAAATTTATCAAATTTATTTTTCTTTGGTTCTGGTGCTTTAGGAACTACTAAACGACATCTACTTGTTATGGTTAACCCAAGATCACTTGCTGCCATTCTACATTGTTTAAAATATCTATCTTGTATTTTTGAAACCTCATCTAACTTTTCAACTGCTTCAGCTAATTTCTTTTCATCTTTTATGTCTATTCCTTCTAAGTCATTTTCTTGCAACTTTCTACTTAAAGAAATATAGATATCTAATGCAATTAGATATCTTGCCAATGCATCACAATCTAAATTTGACATAATATCTAATTCAATTAATTCTGATGCTATTTTTTTAAATTTTGTTTTTTGTGACCTATTTAAGTAAGATGGTGGTTTAATATTATCTTTTGCAGCTTTTACTTCTGATTCTCTTCTTTCCTCAATAACCTTTTTTGTAAGATGATGTGATTTTCCCTTTGCTAAAATCAAATCAACTGGTTCTTTATTTCTCGCCATTATTAACCACCTCCCTTAACTTTAAAAAATCTACTCCTATGGAATTTAAAAACGGAGTTTTTTCTAAAGAAAACTCCTTCTTGTATCGTTATCCTCCAAACCTGTTTTAAAATTCAAACCACCCCCTGGGTCGTTGTTTTTAGAGTACTTTTATGTATTTTTATTGCATTTTATTACTTATTTTTACGTTTTTTCTTTATAAATCTACCATGTTTTTTGTTATGGCAATGCACACATACACACTCTAAATTATTATAATCAAGTCGTCTTTCCCAGCCTTCATCGGTCTGTATTGGTACTATATGATGTACTTCCGAAGCTATAGCTCCACACTCTTCACATCTATATCCTTTATCTTGAGTGTACTTCATAGATAATGTCCTCCATTGTATACTGTTATAAAATCTCGTATACTTTGGATTTCTTTTCTTATTATAATTCTTTTGAGCTTTTCTTTTAGCTTCTTCTTTTCTTTTAGCTCGTTGTTCATCAACTACCTTCTGACAATCATTGCAATACACGAATGGATATGGTATAAACTTTCCACACTTCTTACAAACCTTTGTTAACATTGTTACTATCCTCTATTCTTCTTTGTATTACTTATATGTATTCCATTTACAAAGCTTAATCCTTCTAATGCTCTTAATATATCCGATGAATAGTATCTACCTCTTGCATCTATATTTAATTCATCATACATATGGATATGTACTGTTGATATCTTTACATATATTCCATTGATATATAATCTATATTTAGCTTCTAAATCTTTTCTCCCATTTGCTAATTTATATGCAATTGATTTTATAATACTTTTCATCTAAATATCACTCCTACATCTACATATACGTTTACTATTATACACTTGACTATTTAATATGTTAGTCTTTCTATATCTATGTTTAAACAATCTATAATTAGTTTTATGTTCTTTTACTTTTTTACGCGTTGATTCCACTTCTAATGATATATTTATAATAGTACTTATACATTTTTTAAACTCATCTATCATTGTATTAAATGCATATCTTAACTCACCTATTATCTCATTAAGTGCATACCTTAAATCCTCTAATTCCTTTCTCATTTATTTTTCCTCCCAACAATACTCTTTATGTTTATTATCTATAAACTTAATACTCTTATAGTTAATTAAGTCTAATGTCCCATCTTCATATTCTACTAATGCATCCGATTCTATATATTTATGAAATAATGCTTTTACTCCATTGACCATACATGGTCTTAACTCTATTTCAATAGTTATCCCATTATATCTCCCCCTTGACTGTACTATATCTTTAATTCTAATACACTCGACAAATACACCTTCAAGACTTATAATTCCAATACTTTCAAGTGCTAAAGTATATATCACCGTTTTTGTTTACATTTATAATACACTAAACCTATAAAAAAAATTTAAATAAAACCTAGCTTAGCTATTACACTATCAATTTCATCTAAATCTATTCCTAAATATCTCTTTGTTGTATTTATATCTCTGTGCCCCAAAACCTCCTGAACATAAATAATATCATGAGTATTTTCATATAAATGATATGCAAATGTCTTTCTTAAGCTATGTGTACCTATATTTTCTTTAAGCGATGCTTTATCAGCTGCATCATTTAATATTCTATATGCTTGTGTCTCACATATTGGTCTATTATATCCTTGTCTACTTTTAAATAAAAATTCATTATCATCTTTACCTTCAATATATTTAGCTGTTATCTTTCTAAGCTTCGAAGGTATAACTATTTCTCTTTTATGTTCCCTTTTTTCTTCTGTAATTCTAAAATGAGTTTTACCTCTAACATCTTTTACTTTTAGTGGTAATATATCTGATATTCTAAGTCCTGAATAAAATCCATAAAGTGCTAAAAGATAATTTCTATCATTATCTTTTAAAACATCTAATATTCTTCTAACATCTTCTAAATCTTTTATTGGATCAACCTTATTCACATTAAAACCACCTCTTGCTTACATTTTTATAATTTAACATTTGTATTTCTTGAGCTATTGTCTTAATTTCATTATTAACCATAGCATCTTTATTTTTTATTATTGCTGTTATGTCATTACTGTTATATTTTCGTTTACCTTGTTTGCTTGTTGTCTCTATTCTATATCCTATTTCATTTATATAATCAGCAACTTTTTTTACACTATTTAAAAGAATATACAAATTAAATACTATCTCATCAACATTATCAGTTTGATTTATATCAAAACTACTTATAATATTTATAATTTGATTTATACGATCTAATTCATATTCATATTCTTGTTCTATATTATTTTTCACTTTATTAAGTTCTAATATCTTTTTTTTTATTATTTCATTCACATATACTTATCTCCTTTCTATACAAAATAAAAAAAGCTTAGTTTGATATACTAAGCTTCTTTCATGGTAAAGTAGAAATTAGTTACTTTTTATTTTAGTAATATGTATTATTAAATTGTCGTTGCATAATTTTGTATATTTATATATTAACACAAGTTTCGTATTATATGAGTATCATAAAAGTATCATTTTTGTATCATAAAAGCATTATGTTATATTACTTTTTTTATTTTATCTATAGCATTATTTCTTAATCTCTTACAATGACTTTCTGAATACTTTACATATCTTGAAACCTCTCCCCAAGTCATTTGGTCTATATATCTTCCTTCTATAACTTTTAACTCTTTTGGATTTAATATTTTTAATGCATTTTTCATTAAATTTACTTCTTTTACTAATTTAGATTTTCGTGTTATTAGCACATCATACTCTTTATCATTATTTAATAGCCATTCTTCAATAGGAGAGCATGCATTTGTTTTACTTACTTTCACTGCATCATAACAAATTGCTTTTTCTCCTGGAAGCCCTTTTGTGGAATACAAATCAAGTTTAGCTTGTATTAAAATAGTTAAGTTATCAATTATTATTAAATCTTCTCTATATCTATCTAATCTTTTTTCAGCTTCTATAAATAATTTATCTCTTTTCAAAACTTCCACTCCCCTGATATAATATTATTAGTTACTTGTTATTGGAGTGCGAAAGCATTCCTTTTTTTATTTCAATCCTTTATTAAATCAAATATACTCATTTGTACTGCATTTACTTTAGAAAACTCTATATAAGATTTTGTTGTATGTGAAGCCATATAATCATAATAACTTTTCCATTGATCATCAGTTAGGTATTTCAATTTTGCATCTTTCATAAGTATAAGTTTCTCATTTTTTCCGTACATTATTAATTGACCACAACTTACACATCTTCCTGTTCTATCTAATGTTGGTCCATACAACTTACATGTAGGACAAAATAATACTATCCCATCTATCGAATCTTCTTTCCAACCTTTTGGTGATGGTTTATTCAAATCTATACTCATTTATATATTCCTCCTTAGTTATAAATCCAATAGATATAAAATTGCAGCTTCTTTACAATCATGTTTTTTTATTTTAGCCTCTTTTCTATTGTCTATACTGAGATAATTTCCAGATAATGTTTCTATATAAAATAATCCCTTTGGATAGCCTGTATCTAATACATATAAAAAATCTTTTGACTTGATTTGCTTAATATTTATTTTATTCATTGAAACTATGTATCTGTTAAAAACCATTCTTGGTTTATCTATTTTAGTAACTCTATATAAATTCAAGTTTAATTTTTCACATGCTACTTTTTTACTTTCAAATTTATATAATTTATTAAAATCAATATCATACACATATAATTTCTTATTATGTGATTTATTTTCAAACTTAGGGAATAATTGTTCTAATTCAGTTTTTCCTCCAGCATTTCTTAGTTGATTTATTTCATTTATTCTTTTTTTAGATTCCTGTTTATTTTGCAGCATATAAAAATTAGGTATCTTATTTTGATTTGATAGAATTGTGTATGCCAGTGCTAAATAATTTTCATAGTATCTATTCATTTTTTCATCCCCTGAACTAAAAAACTTGATTTTTATATTTTTAATCTTATTTTATTTTTTCTTTAATTTATACCACTCTTCATTTTTTCTTTTTCCCCACTCTCCCTGTCTCAAACCCCTTCTGAGACACTTTTTTAAAAAGTAGGAGAGTGGCTTAAAGTTTGATATTACTACATTCTTATTTTTGCCACTCTCACTTGTCGAATCATAGGAGAGTAGAGGTAGTTTTACTAGAGTAGTGGTATATATTCCTTAAAAAATTCCTCTTGATTTAGCTTCATCTACTGCATCATTTTTAGCTTTTTTTCTTTCATAATGTAATCTAATTCCTTCTTGTTGTCTGAGTGGATTTTCAAATCTATCCCTAACATCTATATTGCTACTGGAATTAAATATCCCCTGTATGCATAAATCTTGGAAGCTTGGTTCCCTTAAATCTTTTGTTCTTAAATATTCTGTTGTAATATTAAAAGCTTCCCTTTCGGCTTCTGATACTAACTGAATAATAAAATCATAAAGTTCTCGCTCTTGATCATCTGTTAAATTCAATGTATGTACTAAATCTTGTATGTAAAACCAAGCATCTATAAACTTATCTGATTTCTGAAATACGAATTCATGTTTATAGGTAACAGTGTCATCCATATTTTCAAAGACACTTCTTTGTCTTTCTACGTCAATTTCTCTTAACCTAAAGATTTTATAAAGAAACTTAACTATCCAGTAAACTGTCATTCTCACAAATACTATAGCAAGATGTATAACTCTTTTTAATAACCATTTTAAGCAGTTCCAAATAAGTTGATATATATTTATTCTTGCTTTTTCTTCTTTCATAAAACCACCTCTATAAAGCTAATAAGTAAGCTCTAGCACTCCAATAACTATCAAAAGTTAGTTCTGGAATACCTTCTATTTTCCATTTACCTAATCCAACTCTTCTTATTCTCATTTTTAACTCCTTCTAAAACATATTTGAGCTTATTTTCTTTACTCCTATATCTGAATATTCAGTCACAAACTCATTTTCAACACCCAAAATTTCTAATGCGCAACTTGAACAAAGTTTTCGTCCATTAATTTCATACTCAGCTAATTCATAGCCACACTTTTCGCAGTTATATCCATATTCATCACAAATGTGCAGCGCTTTTGGTTCTTCTTTTTCATGTAAACACCACTTGATATTAGAGTTTTCAAATTTATAATAACAATTTTCACAACTTTTCATTTCCTCATCCCTCCTTATTTGTTTAAGTTGTTCTCGAATTTTTCTATTTTTTGAGAAATTCCTCTTTTTTCAAGAAACTGGTGAGCTTTTGTATCTTCATAATCATTAAAGATACAGTCCCCAAGGAATAAACAAAATATAATCATGATTATAAAAAACATTAATTCACTTAGATTTTCTTTCATTCTTCCGCCCCCTATATGCCTTGTCCTAAATACCTATTATTTATTTTCAATATCTATGTATACTCGAGCATAATCTGATTTTTTTCTATTGTTATATACATCTGATTTATTGATCACTCTAAAATGCTTTTCTATTTTTCTAATAGCTGCATCTAGTTCTTTTTTATTTTTTATATCAAACGTAATTCTTATTTTTAACACTTCACTCCCTCCCTTCTCTATATTTTTTAATGCTTTATAAGCTGTTGTATCCCTATATCCTTCGTGATTAAAATAATCTGACTTTGAATATCTACTCATATCTCTTTTTCTTATTATCCTTTTTAACTTCTAAAGCAAGTGTCTTTGGAGATACCCAAACACAATGACCATCTTTACCACGTCCATTACCATTGTGTCCCTTTATATGTCTATCTACCTCAACACATATAGAATACATTCCTTTAAACTCCACTATATCTACAATTGTCCCCTTATCTCTGCTTCTTACATTTTTATTGTCTATATGGCCATAGTTAGTTATAGTAACTCTATCCCCTATATCCATTTGCTATCCCCCTTTTTTTATTTTGAGCACGTAGCAGTTTAGCTTCTAATTCATCTTCTGAGTAATTTCTAAAATGTTCATTAAAACTACCATGGAATTGTGTTACAACTGGTTTTGAAGTATTTTTCACATTTGATGTGTTAGTTTGTCCCTGAGTATTATTTTTATTTTGATTATTAGCAGCTTCACTTTCATTTAGATAACCTTCAAATTTTGTACCAAATAAAGTTTCTGGTCTTAAAAATCTATCCATGTCAGTATCTTTCCAAGCTTTTACTTTTATAGCTATAACTTTATAAAAATCTTCTTCCGTAAATCCTTCATTAAGTCGAGCATCTATAAGAGACTTTGTTTTATTAGTTGTTGATTTATATTTTTTATTTGCTAAATTATTTAATCTATCTATAACTCGACTATATATATTATTATCTATCTCTAATAATCTATATTTATCTATCTTTGGTTCGGTATTTTTACCGAATCTGTCACTGGTATTTTTACCGAACCCGTTCGGTATTTTTACTGAATCACTCGGTATTTTTACCGAATCTTGATTAGATATATTTACTACGTGATTCGGTATTTTTACTGAATCATTAGATTCTTGTATTAGATCTTTATTAATTTGATTTTCATCACTTGTTTTTTGCATCATTTCTGTATCATTATCAGTTATATCTGGTTTCAAAGTATAAAACTTTGGTGTAAATGCAAAATATGTTCTAGTTCCAACTAATGTATTTCTAACTACATTACTCTTTAAAACTCCAATATATTTTCTTTTCATAATTTTGGCCTTTGTTTTTTCAGAATAAACTTCCATCCTTTGATCTAAATCTTCTGGCTTTTCTGATAAATTATGGACCATTATTTCCCCTAAACGTTCTTTTTTAACATCTATTATAGGTAAATCCTTTAAAAATTTTTCATAATTCACCCAGTAATATATATACTTTCCATCAAAGAAAGAATCCATTTTTTGAGAGTTTGCAAACTCTTCAAAGTGTCTTAATATTAGTAGCTCATCATGGGATAATCCATATTCTATAGCTACATCTTGCTTATATCCATGTATCCACTTTCTCATTTTATTTACCTCTTTCTGAATCTTGTAAAGCCATTCTTAACTTCTCCAAGTTCCACCAAGCTTTTAACTCTTCTGCTGTAGGTTCTATATTTTCTTTTTTACAATACTCCATAAATTTTAAAAACTTTCTAGCATCCATAACTCTATATCGCCTCGATTTCTTTATAATAATCAACACTATAGTTATCTATCCCACTACTCTCTATTTTTAAGTGTTTATTATGAAGTAGCGAATACATTCTAATTTCCACATGATCTTTTAAATAAACCTCTGTGCATATTTGATAACCTTTTGATTGTAAATAGTTTAGAATTTTATTAAGTTTTCCTTTGAAGTTCTCATGTTTTACAAAAACAAATTCAGTTTTATCTTCTTTTGAATAAAGTCTATCTTTTATGCCCTCATAAACTTCTTTAGTTTTATCTACATACTCGAAATCAAAATCATATGATTCCTCGCACCACTTTGCAACTATGCTAAACTCTGTTGGATATGCTCCTGGAATTAAATCTACATATACAAGTCCTGTATCTTCTGATATAACTTTGATAGGTTGTCCATTAGCAAGCTTTGGCCAACGTGCTGATGTGTCTAAAGTATCTCTTAAAAATTTTCTATAAGAGAATACATATTGCTTGTCTTGTTGAAATTCACCCATGCTTTTCATTTGTTATCCCCCTTTTACCCCACCAATAAATGGTGGGGATTTTATATTTACATATATGAGTTATTAATAATTAGCTTCTTTTTCATCTTTTTTTAGCTCTTTTAACATTATTGAACGAGCCATTTTACTAGCCTGCTCAGTTACTCTTTCTAATATTGCATCTATTTCTTCTTGAGTCATTTTTCTTCCAAGCCTTACTGGGTTTTCTGGAGAAACAACATAGACTTTTGTATTTCCTATCTTGTACTCAGCATCATATTCAATTTTGTTACTTTTCATATGAAACACCCCCCAATATTTAATATGTTTTTATTTATTTGTCCTATTACTTTTTATTTAATTTGTTGTATATAGCTTTATAAGCTTTTATATTTTCATCTAAATATCTCATTACGTGTTTAGTACTCTTAATCCACTCTTCAGATATTTCATTTTTTTTCAACTTTTTTTCATAGCTTCTTTTTTCTTTTATGCAATGTCTCAATTCAATTTTGATTAAAGTATAAAGTTTCATTTCTTCATCAAAAGTTAAACTAATGTTAATCATATTGCACCTCCTAAACCACATAATCTTTTACTAATTCATTTTTAGTTTTCATAAGCTTTAAATTTTCCATTGTAATCTGTGAATTAGCACTTTCTATAATCTCCCTTAGAACAAATGGCATTTTATAATTTTCAATAATCTCTAAAGCTTTATTGAATTGTGACCTTTTTATTGCCTTATATGAAGTCAATCCAAATTCCCTTTTAATTTGTCTTTGTGCATCTGAAAATACTTTTGTTCGTAATGACTTGTCATTATATGCTGCTGATTTTTTGCCCCCCATTTCACTTATGACCTTTGCTCTTAATGCCTTCTGTAATTCCTCACATTCGATATTGAATAACGGAGCATTTTCTTTAAAGTCTTTTAGATCCTCAGCAACTGCTGCTATTTTCTCATCTGCTTTTTTCTGTTTTTCATCCAAGGTGAATATTGCTCTTAGTTCTTTTGATAAACCTTGTAAGCTATAAAAGTTATTTTGTCTAATAGATGGTAATACTTCATCAAAAACCCAACTTTCAAACTTCTCTGCACTTGGCAATTTTGAGCTTATAATCAATCTATAAATATCACCTTCTGGAATAACTTTAAATTGTTGACGACGTCCTAACGAATCGTTACCCCATATCATTTTAGATTTTTTACAGTGATCATTTGTTGCTTTACTAGGATTTGCATATCCTAAAGCTCTAGCTATATCATTAGCTACAAACCAAGGCTCTTCATTAACAGCTATTGTTCTTACTTGACCAAATTCTTCACTTTCATAAACTTCTAAGTTATTTACTAAATTGTTCATTTGATTTATTAGACTCATTTTAATCCCCCTTTTTATCACTTATAGTGTATTTTATTTATTTTTTATCTCTTTAAGTGATATTTTTATTTAAAAAAAATGTTCATATCTCCCTCAGGAAAAGTTTCTTTAAATTTTTCTAAAAAACCTCTTCCTGGTTTTTTAAATCCTTTTTCCACTTTTTCATAATATGATTTTGATATATTCATTTTTTCTGCCATCTGTCTTTGAGTTAGATTCAGATTATTCCTAAAATCAATTAAATCTTTCAATCTTGCACCTCACTTTCAATCTCTGTTGCTTTTATGATTTAATATTATCACTGTAAGTGATATGTGTCAATATATTTTATCTCTTTTAGTGATATTTTTTTAAAAACGATTTATTTCTATCACTATTGGTGATACACTTATACTATAAAGTTTTACAAGGAGTGATAAAATTGTTTAGCCAAAAAATAAAACAATTAAGAAAAGAAAATAACTTAACTCAGTCTGAATTAGCAGATAAACTTAATTGTTCTTTAAGTAAAATTGGTATGTGGGAGACTAATAAAAGAGAACCTACTAAGGATGATTTAATTATGTTAGCAAATGCTTTTGATATATCTGTAGATTATCTTTTAGGTCTTGAGGATAAAAAACATACTAAAAATAAACGTTTACAAAATATCGACAGTATTTCTGCTCATCGAATTGGAAAAATTGAAAAATTATCAGATGAAGCATTAGATCAATTAGATGACTATATAAAATACTTAGAATTAAAATATAAAAAATAAATACTTCTGGGGGGTGAAGTATGGATACATTAGAAAAACTATTTCAAATTGCAGCAGATGAAGGAATTATTATAGACTATACCGATTCACTTCCAAATACACTACAGGGGTTACATATCCATCTTCAAGGTATAGGACATATAATCTCAATAATTCACTATATAAAAAATGATAAAGATGCATTTATAGAAATTTTAAGCGAAGAACTTGGACACTACTTTACAAGTGTTGGCGATAATTTAATTAATATAGAAAACTATAGAGATTACTTAAAAATATGTAAATGTGAAAAACAAGCTCTCAACTGGAGTGTTAATACAGTAATAAAAAATATTGATTTAGAAAATTCATTTAAAAATAACTGTGCTAGTTATTATGAAATAGCTGAATTTTTAAATGTTCCAGAAAAGCTAGTCGTAGAAAAATTCAAATATCTAGCCAGTAAAAATAATACTGGTTATATCGAATTAGGTGAATATAAAATTATATTAACAAATTTACCAAATATCATAGTCTACAAAGAATTATAAATACTCTCAAGTTTTTAACTTGGTTAGTATAGATTTAATTTTATATTAGGAGGGAGTTTTTATGTGGAAAAAATTCAAATCTTTAAAACTAGGTCTAAAAATCATTGTAGGAATTATGGCTATTATATTCTTACCAGTAACACTACTATTATTATCAATAGAATTACTAATAAAAAATATTAAATCAAAAAAGAAAATATCATCGGTTATATCAATTTTTTTAGTATTATTTATGTTACTTATCAACTATAGCTTTGTAGAAGGTATAAAACTTTCACAGGATCCTGAATATATAGCTCAATTAGAGGCTAAGGAACAAGCAAAAGAAGAAAAGATAGAGGCTGAAAAGCAAAAAACTTTAGCTAAACAAGAGCAAGAGCAGAAAATAAAATCTGAACAAGAAGCTAAGAAAAAGGCTGCACAAGAGCAAAAAGTAAAACTCGAACAAGAAGTTAAAGCAAAAGAAGAAGCTACTAAGGCAAACGCTGAACAGGAAAAAAATCAGAAAGAAAATATAACAAAACAAAAAACTTCTAATGTCAAATATGATGCTTTACAACAATTATATTTGGATATAGATAATAATTTATCTTATGAAGAAATATTAAAAAAAGTTAAAAAAAGTAAATTACCTTACACTGACCAAGAATATAGCAGTGGCCAAACAATAAAAGTAGCTTATACTTCTGAAGTTGCAAAACAAAGATATGCTGATGAGGGAGATAACGTCCAAATAAGTTTTAATTTAAATAAAAAAACAAATAAACTTAATTTCTCAACTTTAGAATATTTTAATCATAAAAAATTTATAACAATATTTGATTATGAATCAGGTACATACTGGGATTTTAGAGATGGAAAAGATAAGGGATTATATATAAATAATTATAGTAATGTAACTGGTAATAAAGAAGAAAAGTATATAAAATCTAATTCTAAAGAAAATCAATTAAAATACATATTTGAGTATAAAAAATAATGCAGAAATGATTAAGTATTTATATAAAATTCAGCAATAATAAAAGTATTATAAATTCAATTAATACCAATAAAATTTTAACTACATTAAAAGTAATTTAAACTTATACAAATGAACTAGGGGGATTTATTATAATGAAAAGAAAAATATTAACAATGTCTTTAGATTTTCTAGATACAATACCAGAACAAGAGCATGAAAAATTTTTTAAAGATATTTTTTCTCTTAATTTTGGTATAATATTTTATACTCACGATCGTAAAAGATTTTCAAGTTATTTAAAATATCAAAACCTATATCCTAAAAATATAAGATTTTTTACAAGAGGTGAAACTAGATTATTTATAAAAAATGAAGATGAGAAAAATCGTTTTTTAGTAATAGGTTCAAAAGATCAAGATTTTATTTTAGCCAATAACTTTAAATTAGTTCTATTAGTGCCTTCTTGGTATAAAAAACTCGAACAAAAAGCTTTAAAATACGGATTATTAATTAATAACCTAGAGCAACTTACAACTTTCATTAATACTATTTATAATCAAAATTATTGGTATTCCAGTAATAAATTAGATGATAGTACTTATATTTTTTCTTTATCTGATGCTAGAAGCAAATATTATAGCCAATCTACTGAAGAAAAAGAAATTATGGAAATATTTCACGATATTTTAAAAGATGGAAAACTTAATTT